>OHOA01000457.1_pt1 | contig 18679 bp, 19 predicted proteins | sample 1569681 | NCBI WGS metagenome assembly OHOA01 (sample SAMEA3879609, study PRJEB24766) | human gut metagenome | biome: human-associated habitat; feature: feces | place: USA | collected 1985/1987 | reverse complement strand
CGCGCCGCCGAAGCCAGCCATGAGACCCGAGTAGGCAATCGCGGTATACTTGATTTTCAGCACCGACACGCCGACGGAGGCCGCCGCGTTCGGGTTTTCGCCCACGGCGCGGATGTTCATGCCGAGGCTCGTCTTATAGAGCATGACGGAGGTCAAGCCGCAGATGATGAAGGCGAGGTAGGTCAGCAGGCTGTGCCCCGAAAGAACGCCGCCCAGGAACGGAATTTTGTTCAGCAGGGGAATCGTGATGTTCGGAATGCAGAGCGTCGAGGTGATCAGACCCGTCGAAGACGCCATTGCCTTGCCCTCGGTGAGGTTCGTGATGACCTTGCACAAAAACAGCGTGCCGCCCGAGCCCATCATGTTGACGGCAATGCCGACGAGGGTGATATCCGTCTTCAGCTGGAAGGCGAAAAAGCCCATCATCAGACCCATCAGCGTGCCCATTGCGAGCGCGGCGAGTAAGCCCCAGAACCAGCTGCCTGCGTAGTAGCTGACGAGAGAACCGGTCAGCGCGGCAAACATCATGATGCCCTCTAAGCCGATGTTGCAGAAGCCTGCCTTTTCTACCACGATTGCGCCGAGCGTTGCGAACAGAATCGGCGCGGAGATACGCAGAATCGAGAAGAAGAACTCCGGCGTCAGCATCATTTTCAGAAAACTAAGCATTTGCGTGTCCTCCTTCCTTTGCTTCCTCCAGCGCTTTCTTGCGCGCGATTTCCTCCTCGGCAGACTTGACGACGAGCTTCTGCCGGTATTTGGACAGGAACTGCTCTGCCGCGAAGAACAGGAAGATCACGCCCTGGATGATATCGATCAGCTGCGCGGGGACCTTTGCATACGTTGCCATCAGGTCGCAGCCCTTGGAAAGATACGCCATAAAGAACGCCGCGGGAGGAACAAACCACGGATTGTTGCCGGCAAGGATGGCAATGGTAATGCCTGTCCAGCCGTAGCCGGGAAGAGAGCTCCAGGAGAAGGTCTTGTATCGGCCCAGCATCTCGATGCCGCCGCCGACACCGGCAAGGAAGCCGCCGAGCAGCTGCGAGACGACAATGATGGTGCCGACCTTCATGCCGGAATATTTCGAGAATGCCTGGTTGATGCCGATCATGCGGATGGCGTAGCCCCAGCGAGTGCGGTACATGAAAAGACCGCAGAGAATCACCGCCGCAATGGCAATGAGGAAGCCGACCGAGAGCTTCGAGCCGTCGTCCACCAGCTGCGCGATCTTCGCCGACTCCAGGAACTCATACGACTGAATCTGTCCCTTGGATTTATCGGCAAGATACGTGTTGAGGACGAACTTGATTAAGTACATGACGATGTAGTTGAGCATCAGCGAGCACACCATCTCGCTCACGTCGAGCTTGCTCTTGAGAAGCGCGGGCAAAAGCATCATGATGCCCACAGAAATACCGCCGAGCAGGATTGCGACGATCGGGTGCAGCCCCGCTGCCACCGGCCCGGCGATCAGGAACATCTTGGCCGCCATGCCGGTGACGAATGCGCCGAGCATGATGCCGCCCTCCGCGCCGAGGTTGAACTGGTTGGCGGAGAACATGATGCAGACCGAAAGACCGGTAAAGATGATCGGAATCATGGAGGCAAGAATGTCGGTCAGGCGCTTGGTTTCAAAGCGCGTGCCGTTTTTGCCCATGCGGAACAGCGGACCGACCAGCATCTGCTTGAGTGCGTCGCCGGTGGACGAGAGCTTTTCCGAGACACTCTCGCCGTTTGCACTGATGAAAATCAGAAGCGTTGCGACGAGAAGGGCAATGAGAATTGCCAGAAGTCCCCGCACAATGGAGAACATCAATTCACGTTTTTTAGTCATGGCAAACCCTCCTGATTTGATCGGCGGACTGCTGCTTGAGCCCCAGCATGTACTCGCCCATCTGATCGTCGGTGAGCGCTTTCGTGTCTTCAAAATATGCCGCAATGTGACCGCCCTGCATGACAATCAGGCTGTCGGAGAGCTCCATGACCTCGTTGAGGTCCGCCGAGACCAGCAGCACCGCGATCCCGGAGCGGGAAAGCTCGACGAGCTTTTTGCGGATGAATTCCGTCGCGCCGACGTCAATGCCGCGTGTGGGCTGGTCGGCAAGAATGAGGACGGGGTCGTTGGAGAACTCGCGCGCGACGACGACCTTCTGGATGTTGCCGCCGGAGAGCATGCCGACCTGCTGCTTTCTTGATTTGCACAGCACGGTGTATTCTTTGATCAGCCGGTCGGATTCTTCATGAATCGCCTTCATATTGAAAAGCGGACCCTTGTTGAAGCGCTTGTCCGCACAGCGGTCGGAGAGAAGGTTCTCTTCGATGCTGGCTGTGCCCGCGATGCCGAAGAGCATCCGGTCTTCCGGAACGAGGGAGACGCCGAGATCGCGGATTTTGCTCTGCGTGAGGCCGAGAATGTTCTCGCCTTCCACGGTGATGGTACCGGCGTTCGGGGTGTTGAAGCCGAAGAGCATGTCGACCAGCTCCTTCTGACCGTTTCCTTCGACGCCCGCAATGCCCAGAATTTCGCCCTTGCGTACATCAAAAGACACCTTGTCGAGCACCTTCTTGTGCCACTCGTTGACGTATTCGAGGTCGCGCACACGAAGCACCGTATCGGTCGGGCGGGCTTCATCCTTCTGCACGTTCAAGATGACATCGCGCCCGACCATCAGGCGGGAAATTTCTTCCTTTGTGACATCGCACGTGTTGTAAACGCCCATGGACCTGCCGCCGCGCATAATCGTCAGCCGGTCGGTGATCTCCATGATTTCGTTGAGCTTGTGGGAGATGAAGACGATGGTGTAGCCCTGATTCTTGAGGTGAATCAGCTCCTTGAACAGTTCGGTCGTCTCCTGCGTGGTCAGAACGGCGGTCGGCTCGTCGAGAATCAGAATCTTCGCGCCGCGCACGAGGGCTTTGAGAATCTCGACCTTCTGCTTCATACCGACAGGAATGTCGACGACCTTTGCCTCGGGCTCTACATGCAGGTTAAACCGCTCAGCATACTCCTTCGTGATTTCAACTGCCTTTGCGTGGTCGATAAAAAGCCCCTTCTTCGGTACCATGCCGAGGACCATGTTCTCCGCGACCGTCAGGCTCGGAACCAGCATGAAGTGCTGATGGACCATGCCGATGCCGTGGGAGATGGCGACAGAGGGGGAGGAGAGGTTTAGCTTTTCTCCATTGACCCATATTTCGCCGCTCGTCGGCTGCTCCAGACCGAAGAGCATTTTCATAAGCGTCGATTTACCTGCGCCGTTTTCGCCCATCAGTGCATGAATTTCACCCTTGCGCAGGTTGAAGTCCACGCCCTGGTTGGCAGCGACGCCGTTGGGATACACCTTGGTAATCCCTTTCATCTGGACGACGAATTCTTCGTCCAAACGACCGGTTTTCTCGTCTGGCATACGATGCGTTCCTCCTATTTCTTGTGTACTTGCGCTTTCGCACGGATCTGCTTTCCCTGTGCTTGCGGCGCGCGCAAAGACGCTTCGGGCGTCCCGCGAGCATAGGGAAAACGGGAACAGGGGGCTCTTACGAGCCCCCTGGACAGCTCAGACTGTTCGCTTGTGCAAAACAGGCTTACGGACGGACAGAGTCGCGCAGCTCGACTGCCAGCTCCTGGTTGGTCAGCGCGGAGTCAACGACGACCTCGCCGTTCAGAATCGCGTTCTGTGCAGCCTCGACAGCAGCCTTCGTCTCGGCGGAGGCGAGCTTGTCGTAGTTCTTGTCGGTCACGATGCCGACGCCGCCCTCTGCGATGCCGAGCTCAACAACCTGACCCCAGTAGGTGCGGCCTGCATCCCACTCGTCGAAGAGCCAGACGAGGGAGTTGCCGATGTTCTTCAGACCCGAGGTCAGCGTGATGGCTGCCAGGTTCGGGGAGAAGGTCAGCTCCTGGTCGGAGTCGACGCCGATGAACCATGCCTTGCCGGTCTCAAGAGCAGCTTCGGCAGCGCCGTTGCCGGCGTTACCTGCGACGCCCCAGATGATGTCGCACTTGTTGTCGTTGATCATGGACAGACCGTATTCCTTGGCGATGGCGGTATCGACATAGTCGTTGGTGTAGCGGGTATCAACCTTGATGTCGGGGTTGACGGACTGCGCGCCCTCGATGAAGCCGATCAGGAAGTCGTTGATGACGGGGGAGTCAACGCCGCCGACGAAGCCGACGACTGCATCCTCGTTGATGTTGGCAACGTTGGTGTCAACGGTCATGCATGCTGCATAGACGCCGATGAGGTAGCCCATGTCGTTCTGACGGTAGGACAGGTTGACAACGTTCTGGTTTTCGCCGACATAGGTGGTGTCGTCAAAGATGGCGTACAGCTGGTCGGGATACTGCGTGGCAACTTCCTTCAGGTAGTCGGGCATCTGATAGGTGCCGCAGACGATCAGGTCGTAGCCGCCGTCTTCGGAGACGTCGTACAGCGTGGACAGCCACGTGGGCTGATCTTCGTCGGTGCCGCCCATTTCGATGGTCACATAGTCAATACGGCCGTCAGCCTTCAGCTGCGCCAGACCTGCTTCGGCGGAGTCGAAGAAGGACTTATCACCGAGGTTGCCGTTGACGAGGTAAGCAACGTTGTAAACCTTGCCTTCTTCGGCAGCGGGCTCTTCGGCCTTTTCTTCCTCGGCAGCAGGCTCTTCGGTCTTTTCTTCGGTCGTGGTTTCGGTTGCGGTTTCTTCCGTCTTGGTCTCGGTCGCGGGGGTCTCGGTCTTGGAAGCGCAGGCTACCAGAGAGAAGACCATGACAAGAGCCAGCAGAAGCGCAAAGATCTTTTTCATTTTGGTTCCTCCATTTTGTGTTTTTCGATAAAATCGGTATCCGAAGATACACGTTTATTGTACATACTTTCTACCCGGCTGTCAACACCGCGCAAATAAAAAAAGAGCGCTCCAAAAAAATTTTCAGGCGAAAACCGCTTGACGCGGACGCTTTTTTCCCGGTACAATGAAAAAAAGGAGAGATGGATATGGAACAATCGAAGCTTCCGATGATCGAGCTGCACCTGCATCTGGACGGCGCGATTCCGCCGGAAACCATGTGGGCGCTGGCGCAGGAAAAGGGCGTCCCTATGCCCGCGGAAACGCTGGAAGGTTTCCAGCACTGGCTGGTCGAAACGAGCGACTGCGCGGACGTCAATACGTATCTGGCGCGCTTTGAGCTGCCCTTGCAGCTTATGCAGGATGCGCCGTCCATTGCCCGCGTGACGAAGGACCTGATGACGGAGCTTTCCCGGCAGGGGCATATTTACGATGAAATTCGCTTTGCCCCGCAGCTTCACAGACGGGAAGGTCTCACGCAGCGGCAGGCAATCGAGGCGGTTCTGGAGGGCAGACGGCAGGCGCTGGCGGAGAATCCGGGCTATGACGCAGGGATTTTGCTCTGCGCGATGTGTATCGGACCCGAGACGGTCAATATGGCGGAAAACCTGGAGACGGTGCGACTGGCAAAGGAATTTCTGGGGCGCGGCGTCGTGGGTGCGGACCTTGCCGGCGCGGAAGGCATTGTGCCGCTGCAAAGCTTTCATCCGGTCTTCGATCTGGCGCGCGAGCTGGGCGTTCCGGCGACGTGCCACGCAGGAGACTCGCAGGGCCCCGACACCGTGCGCGACGCGCTCTCGTTCGGCGTGAGGCGCATCGGGCACGGACATCATATTTATGACGAGCCTTCCCTGTGGGAGCCGGCAATTGCGCGCGGCGTGACGCTGGAGATCTGCCCGACAAGCAACATCCAGTGCCACACGCAGCCGTCCTACCGGGAGCATCCGGCGAAAAAGCTTTTGGATGCGGGACTGCGCCTTTGCATCAGCACGGACAATATGACCCTTGCCGCCGTGAGTCTGGCAGACGAGTACCGCCACTGTGTGGAAGACATGGGCTTAACGCCGGAGGATCTCGGGAAGATGCTCGTGTTCGCCGCGGAGGCAGCGTTCCTGCCGGAAGAGAAAAAGCAGAAGCTTGTTGCGCGCGTCAGAGAAGCGCTGTCATAAAAACGAAAGCATCCGGCGCAAGCCGGATGCTTTTTGCAGCTTACAGATTGTCGATGGTATTCTGAAGATACTCGTAGAGCCGCCCGATGTGCAGCCCGTCGACGGTTTTGTGGTTGACCTCGAGACAGATTGGGAGTATGAGCCTGCCGTTCTGCATCTGATAATTGCCCCAGCCTACGCGGGGGATGCAGTCATCGGGGTCTACATGCCGCTCGTTGGTCAAAGACAGCACCGGCAGCCACGGCAGGCACGAAAAATAGATCAGATCGTCGCGCCCCTCGGTTTTTTCGTCATACAGCGCCGTCTGCGTTTGCGCAAGCGCTCCGGCGCGGCGGCAGAAATCGGCAGGATTCTCGCCCGCCGGAAGCGAGATAATGCGGAACACCTCTTCGCCGGGGCGCAGCACCGTGCAGCTGGGCATCAGCTCGTCGAGAACGAACAGCCGCCCTTCACGGATGCGGATCAAAAACGCCTCCTGCTGCTCCATGCCCTTCGTCAAAAGCCATGAGAGTGTAAAGTAAAAGGACAGCCCTTCTTTTTTCGTGTACGCGCGCAAGTTCGTCACGTCCAGCGGGAAGGAAACTTGATAAAACGGCCAGTCGCAATCTGAAAACAGACCGTAAACATTGCGTCTTGCCCACGTCTGCAGATCAATTTCGCGCATGCTCAGTCCTCCTCCAGAAAGGTTCTGAATTCCTGTACGGTTTTAAAATAGAAGTCGCAGTTTTTGCGCATGAACGCCTCGATCTCCGGCACGTCGTATGCCCAGCCGGCCGCCGCGAAATCGACGCCTGCCGCGCGCGCCATATCGTAGCCCGGCTTGAGATCGTCCACCATCAGAAGCTCTGACGCGGGCAGGGAAAACTGCGCCATGATCTGCTCAAGCGCCCAGGGCGCGGGCTTGCGCTGCTCGGGCGGCAGGTCCCAGCCGTAGATCACGTCCGGCTGCGGAAGACCGTTTTCCCGGTAGTCGCGCACAATCGCGTCTTTCATCGAGTGGGACACGACGGCAAGAATGCCGCCCTGCCGCTTGTGCCGCTCCAGAATCTCGCGCATGCCGGAAAATGCCTGCGGGACGCGGGGCTTGACATAGTTCTGCCAGAAGCGGAACTCATAGTCCAGCTCCTGCGGCGACAGCCCGACCTCTTCGGTGAAGAACGGGAGAATGCCGGGGTCGAAGTTCTTGCGGAAATAGTCTTCAAGCGTGTATGCCTTTGCGTTCGGGCGGACTTCCTTCAAAAATTCACAGAAGCAGGGAAAATGAATGGTTGCGGTGCTGTTGACCAGCGTGTCGTCGTGGTCCAGCACCAGACATTTGTAGCGCATGACTTCCTCCAAAATTCGTTTCCACCATTATACCGGTTTCGCGCCGGACGCGCAAGAGACAAAAGCGCGTCGAAACAGGTCGAACGGTTTTTCTTCGGAATTCTTAATTTTCCGGGAATCAATTTGCCAAGAGAAAAAAAGTGTGCTATACTCAGTGCATAAAATGCAGGAAGTATATCCGGAAGGATATTTTGAAAGCTTGTACGAATGGAGGAATCCCAATGAAAAGAAGAAGACGCCGGCAGCAGAGAATGCTGATGCTTGCCGGAGTGGTGGCGCTGCTTGTCATTGTGCTGATTGTGATCATTTCGAGCTGCTCGAAGAAGAATCAGACCGGCGGCATCAACGCGCAGGCGTTCTCCACCGGCTCGGAGTTGGTGCTGCCGCTGAACGCAGAGCTCAACAGCGGCGACTATGTCTCCTACGGCGGATATCATTTTGAAACAAAAACGAAGCTCGCGAAGATGGCAAAGCTCATCACCAAAAACAATGAGAATGTCACTGCCGCGAACTACGACAACGCCTACGGCTCGGCGGTCCTGTTCACGCGCGACACGGGCTCGGGTGTGGAGAGCTGGTGCTTGTATCAGCAGGACCCGACGCACATCTCCAACTGGTATGTCTTTATGGGCTGCCACCGCGAGGTGTCGATGCCGGATGGCATTCTGGACATGCTGCTGCCGCTGCATCTGATTTCCGACAGCTACCTGCGCGACAACATGGGAAGCCGGCTGGCGCTGGACACGGCATATGCCTGCGGCGCCAAGAGCGCGGAGGCTACCATGCAGGACCAGTTCAAGGAGTTCTATGCAAACTCCGGGCTTTACAATATGATTACCCTCGACACGGGCTTCATCCTGACCGATAAAGCTTCCGGGCGCGAGGTGGAGTTCAGCTTCGAGGAGACCGACGAATCGTCCTGGTTTACCCTCAAGAGCACGGTTCCGACGCCGCAAGCGAGCAGGAGCCGGTGGAGCTTTCCGAGGCAGACGCCATCACCCTCAGCACGATTCTCGTGAACGCCAGCTACAAAACCGGCACGACCGCGTCCGAGTATCCCTACAAGGTGACGATGAACGGCGCGGATTACATGCTGGAGCTGACCTGGAAGGACGATACGTGGTCTGCCTCCGTGCAGAACGGCGACCAGACCGCGCGCCTGACCACCAAGCAGGCGTGCACCGTCGCGGCAATCTTCGGCTCGAACTACATGATGAATCTCGACAAAGACGAGAGCGTCTGGCCGTCTGACGCCGGAACCGTGACCCCGATGGGCACGTGCATGGTTACGACCAACGATGTCAATGTTCGCTCGCAGCCTTCGACGGACGGAGACGTTCTCATGACGATGCTCGAGAGCAGCGCCGTCGCCGTCTGCGGTCAGACCGAAAATGGCTGGTACCAGATCGTCTACAACGACAAGTTTGCCTACATGTCTGCCCAGTATCTCAAGGCAGCGGAATAAGGCAGAATCGAACCGGAATGCAAAGCAGCCCCGACCATCGGTCGGGGCTGCTTCTTGCTTTTTATGCGCCGAGGAGCGTTTGGAGGTCCTCCTCCGGGGTGGTGGTCGGGGCAAGGTGATAGTGTTCGGCGAGGTAGGAGAGCACGTTCGGCGAGACAAACGCCGGAAGCGTGGGTCCCAGGCGGATGTTCTCGATGCCCAGATGCAAAAGCGTCAGCAAAATCGCGACCGCCTTCTGCTCATACCAGGACAGAACCATCGAAAGCGGCAGCTCGTTGACGCTGCAATGGAAGGCGTCTGCAAGTGCGATGGCAATCCGGATGGCACTGTAGGCGTCGTTGCACTGCCCGATGTCCAGAAGGCGCGGGATGCCGCCGATCGTGCCGAGGTCGAGATCATTGAAGCGGTACTTGCCGCAGGCAAGCGTCAGAATGACCGTGTCCTTCGGCGCTTTTTTTACAAACTCGGTATAATAGTTTCTGCCCGGGCGCGCGCCGTCGCAGCCGCCGACCAGGAAGAAGTGGCGGATGGCGCCGGATTTGACCGCGTCAATCACCTGCGGCGCAACAGAAAGAACTGTATTTGCCGCAAAGCCGGTCGTGACCGTTGTGCCGCCGTTGATGCCGGTGAAGCTCTGGTTTTCCGGATAGCCACCGAGGCGGATGGCATGCTCGATGAGCGAGGAGAAATCTTTGTCCTTCCCGATGTGCTGCATGCCGGGGTAGCCCACGACGGAGGTCGTGTAGACGCGGTCTGCGTAGCTGTCCTTCGGCGGCATGAGACAGTTCGTGGTAAACAGAACCGGCGCGGGGATATTCTGGAATTCTTTCTGCTGGCTCTGCCAGGCGGTGCCGAAGTTGCCCTTGAGCTGCGGGTGCTTTTTGAGCTCCGGGTAGCCGTGCGCCGGCAGCATCTCGCCGTGCGTGTAGACATTGACGCCCTTGCCGTCGGTCTGTTCGAGCAGCAGCTTCAGATCGCGCAGATCGTGACCGGAGACGACGATGAACGGACCTTTTTCAACCGTCAGCGGCACCTGCGTCGGCACGGGATTGCCGAACGTTTCGGTGTTCGCCCGGTCCAGCAGCGCCATGCACGCAAGATTCTTTTCACCGACCTCCAGCACGAGCGGCAAAAGCGCCTCCATGCCCCAGTCTTCGCCGACGGCAAACAGCGCCTTGGCAAAAAAGCGGCTGAGGGTTTCGTCCTCATAGCCCAGCACATAGGCGTGGTGGGCGTACGCTGCCATGCCGCGCACGCCGAAGAGAATGAGCGACTTGAGGCTGCGGATGTCCTCCTGCGCGGACCAGAGCTTTCGCATGTCGTAGTCGTCGTTGTGCCCGCAGGGATTCTGGCAGCAGCCGCAGTCCGGGACCAGACGGCGTGTTTCTTCGTGGACGCGGCGGGTGAAGGTTTCGATGTCTTCGGCGCTGAAATTGACGTTGGTGAGCGTGGCAAACAGGGCGCTGATCATCAGATGCCAGGTGTCCTTCGTGGGCTGGGCGTTCGTTGTGGCTCGCGCCAGCCCAATGAGCGCGCCGGTGAGCACATCCTGTAAATTGGCAACATCTGCCGTCTTTCCGCATACGCCGCGAGAGCCCGTGCAGCCGGAGCATCCGGCGGTCTGCTCGCACTGATAGCAAAACATGTTGTCCATATGAGAACCTCCTGCTTGTTGTTTATTTGGCGGTATGTTTGCTTGTGGGATCAGTATAATGGACCAATCGGAGATAGTATGTTCGTTTTCCAACAAAAAAACACCAAAACGTCAGAAAACACCCGCCGCTTCGGGGGAAGCGGCGGGTGCGGTTTGCGCGTTTGCGGACAGCGTTGCCGATTTCTGTGAGACTCAGAAGCGTTGCCACCAGAAAAACGCCCGGAATCACAATGATCCACCAGCTGCCGGTGAGCAGCGCCTTTTCCGAAAGCGACAGCATGCTGCCCCAGGACACGACCTCCAGCGGAAGCCCGAGCCCCAGAAAGCTCAGCGTCGACTCCGCCAGAATCGCGCCGCGCACGTTCATAATCACCATGAACAGAATCGACGGCAGGAAATTGGGCGCAAGATGCACGCGCAGGATGTGAAAAAAGCTTCCGCCCATGCAGTGCGACGCCTGCACGTATTCGCTGCTGCGCAGCACGCGCACCTCGGTGCGCACGACCTTGGCAATGCTCATCCAGCTGGTAAGCCCGATGACGATCGACAGACTCAGCGCGCTCGCCTTGCCAAGAATCGCCTGCAGCAGCACAATCAGCAGCAGGTTCGGGATGCTGATGAAAATTTCGTTGACGCGCATGAAAAACGCATCGAGCTTTTCGCCCGCGCAGCCGCTGAGACTGCCGAAGAAGACGGCAATGGCAGTCGACAGAAGCGTCGCACAGATGCCGATGAACAGCGACAGTCTGCCGCCGGACCAGATCATCGAAAAAATATCGCGTCCCATCGTGTCGGTGCCGAAGAGAAACTCCCTGTTCGGCGCGGCGCTGCAGTGGCGCAGGTCCATATAGCCGGAGTCCTTCGTCAAAAACACATCGCACAGCAGGCAGCCCAGGACAATCAGCGCAAGCAGGAGAATGGAGACAATCGGAAGATCCTTGTGCCATGGCTCCGTTGCGTGCTGCGGGGGCGCAGCTTGCGGTCTTGCGCCGACGAGCGTAAAATCATCCATTGCCATCCGCCTCCCAGCTGTCTATGACTTCCTTTGCGCGCATGCGCGGGTCAATTTTTTCGCTCAGCGCCTGCGCCAGCAGATTGCAGGCAATCACAAGCGCGCCCGAGAGGATGCACAGCACCATCAGAAGATTGTAGTCCTGATAGCGCGCGCTTTCGTAGCTGAGCGTGCCCAGCCCTGGGAACGAAAAAACGCTCTCGACGATGTACGTGCCGCCCAGCACGTGCGGCACGGAGATTGCCATGATCGAAAGATACGACGGCAGAACGTTGCGCAGACAGTGCCGGTATAAAATCCGTTTGCGCCCGAGCCCCTTGGATTTTGCCAGCAGCACGTAGTCCATGCGCATTTCTTCGAGCATCTTGTTGCGCACCATATAGGCGTAGTACCACAGATGCCCGAGCACGACGACCGTCAGCGGCAGAATCAGGTGCAGTACCCGGCTGCCGGCGTCGTTTGCCTTTCCCACGTCGTAAGCGCCAGAGCTCGGCAGCCAGCGAAGCTGGACCGCAAAAATCAGAATCAGAACCAGCGACAGCCAGAATTCCGGAATACAGCTGGTGACGGTGCCGATTTTGCACAGCGCGCGATCCAAAAGAGAATCCTCATGCCGCGCGCACAGGACTCCCAGTCCCAGAGACAGGAAAAACGTCAGCAGAAAGCCGATGCCGCCCAGCTGCAGCGTGAACGGAAGTCTTGCGCGAATGACCGCCAGCACGTCCATTTTGTATTTGTAGGAGATGCCGAACTCGCCGCGCAGCGCGCCCTTCAGCCAGATCAGATACTGCTGCGCAATCGGCTGGTCCAGCCCCAGCCTTGCTTCTGCCTGCGCGCGCTCGGCAGGCTTCATCTTTTCGGCGCGCTCGCCGTAATAGGAAACCAGCGGGTCTCCGGGGGCAAGGCGGGCAATCACAAAGACGAGAAGGGACAGCACCAGCATGCTCAAAAGAAAGACGGCAAGCGTCCTGCAAAGCTTTCCTGCGCGGTGTTTCATATTTCGCTGCCTCCCTCCGTGAGAACAAAATGGTCGGGCGCAACCTCGCGAAGCGCGCCTTCGGTCGGAAGCGTCTCTGGGTCGAACGTTATAAGCTTGCGGTTGCGCTCGCGGATGGGGTCCGGCAGCGGCATGGCGGAAATCAGCGCCCGGGTATACGGGTGCTGCGGGAGAACAGCTCTGCGGCAGGCGCCTCTTCGACCAGCCGGCCGCGCAGCAGAACGCCCACGCGGTCGCACAGATAGCGCACCATCGAAAGATCGTGTGCGATGAACAAAAACGAAAAGCCGTGCTCTGCCTGCAGATGGCGGAAGAGGTTGATGATCTGTGCCTGAATGGACACATCCAGGGCGCTAACCGGCTCGTCTGCCACCAGAAGCTCCGGCTCCATACACAAAGCGCGCGCGATGGCAACCCGCTGGCGCTGCCCGCCGGAGAGCTCGGCAGGGTATTTGTCCAGATACATTTCATCCAAGCCCACGTATTTCATCTGAAACGCAGCTTCCTTGCGGTAGGTACCGCGCTTTGGCGTCATACGCGCAATGCGCATGGGCTCGGCAATGATGTCGCAGACCTTCATTCTGCCGTTGAGGCTCGACGTGGAGTCCTGAAAGATCATCTGCCGAGAGGTCTGCAGGAGCTTTTTGTTTGCGGCAAACTGTCTGGGGTTCGTGATGTCGATGCCCTGATAGAAAATCTGCCCGGCGCGCGGCTGGACCAGATTCATGACGCAGCGCGCCGCCGTCGACTTTCCGGAGCCGGACTCGCCGACCAGACCGTAAATCTCGCCCCGGCGGATGGAAAATGACAGCCGGTCGAGCGCGCGCACGCAGGCAGTTTTGCTGAGAGAAAAGTCGTGTGTGACGTTCTGCACGTCCAGCAGTGTGTCAGCCATGGCGAACTCCTCCGATCGGCGGTGTAATTTTGGGCGCGCGGGGGTCCAGCAGCCACGTCGCGGCGTAGTGCGTGCCCGATACACGGAACATCGGCGGCTCTTTTTCATAGTCAATCGCGAGTGCAAATTCATTGCGGCAGGCGAAGGCGTCGCCTGGCGGCGGGTCGATCAGCGTCGGCGGCATGCCGGGGATGGTGTAGAGCGCGCCGCCAGCCTCACTGAGCGCCGGAAGCGCGCGCAGAAGTGCCCAGGTGTATGGGTGGCGCGGGTCGTAATAGACCTCTTCGGCGGTGCCGATTTCCACAATTTTTCCCGCGTACATCACGGCGACACGGTCTGCCGCGCGCGCCACCACGCCCAGATCGTGCGAGACGAGAATCGTCGCGGTGTGAAGCTTTTGCTGAAGCCTGCGCAGAAGGTCCAGAATCTGCGCCTGAATGGTCACGTCCAGCGCCGTCGTCGGCTCGTCGGCAAGCAGAATCTTTGCCCGCTAGGCAAGCGCGATGGCAAGCACCGCACGCTGGCGCATGCCGCCGGAGAAGTTGTGCGGATAGAGCTTCATGCGCGCGTTTGGGCGGTCGATGCCGACCAGCTCCATCAGCTCCAGCACACGCGCGCGCAGCGCATCGCGGGAAATCTTCGGCTCGTGGACCAGCACCGCTTCGGCAATCTGCGCGCCGATCGTCATGCTGGGATTGAGCGCAGTCATGGGGTCCTGAAAGACCATGGAAAACAGCCTGCCGCGCAGCTTCTGCAGCTCCTTTTCCGGGTACGGCGCGATGTCCGTGCCGTTGACCAGAATTCTTCCTTCGATGTCGGCATTGTCGGGCAGCAGGCGCATGATTGCCTTGCACAGCGCGCTTTTGCCGCAGCCGGATTCTCCGACGATGGCAAGCACCTCGCCGGGCTGCAGGGTAAGGTCCACGCCCCGCACCGCCTGCACTGTGCCGCGCGGGGTGCGGTAGCTGACATGAAGATTCTGAAGCTCTAACAGATTTGACATAGTACACGTCCTTATGCACGCACAAGGCAAGAGGCGTTCTGCCCCCTGCCCTGCGGCGCTGTTTTCAGTTTGAAAAGGTCAGTCCAGCGTCCACTCGCAGACGTTCCAGAAGATGCCCACGCCGTGGTGTCCCATGACCGTATCGGTCGAAATGCCGTGCAGGCGGGCGCTTGCGACGTAGTTGGCGTCAATATAGCAGATGAAGGCGTATGCCGGGTCGTTGGCAAGCTCGATCTGGAACAGATCGTAATATTCCTTGCGGACCGCCGGGTCAGAAGACTCGCGCGCCTTCGTCAGATATTCGTCGACCTTCTCGTTGGAGTAGCCGGAGTAGTTTGCGCCCTTGTCGGTGCCGAAGACCTTGTAGGTGTGATCATCCGCGTCGAAGGGACTGCCCCAGCCGATCAGGCATGCCTGCTGTCCGCCCCAGTCCATCTTTGCCGGAATGTCCACCGTGCAGTGGATGCCGACCTCGCGCAGCTGCTGCGCGGCAGCCTGGGCGATATCAATGCGGTCCTGCTCGCCTGCCATGACGCTGATGACGAAGCCGATTTCCGCGCCGTTTCGCTCGTAGTAGCCGGATTCTCCCATCGTGCAGCCGATGGATTCCAGAATGGATTTTGCCTTTTCCGGGTTATAGTCGTAGTGCTCTACGTTTTCGTTATTGTAGATGTTTCGCTGCAGCGGACCGTAGGCAGGCATGCCCTGACCCAGAAGCACAGCGTCAATGATTGCCTGCCGGTCCAGCGCGCAGCAGACAGCGGGGATGATGTCTTTATTTTCGGTCCAGTAGTCGTTCCAGAAGTTGAACAGAATTCCGCGGTAGTCGCTGGTTTTCATATCGTAGCAGACAAAGCCGTCCTTGCCAACGAAATTCTGTGCATTTTTGGGATCGAGCAGCGCCAGGTCCAGCTCGCCGGATTCCAGCTGTACTGCCTGCGCGTTGTCGTCGGGAACGATTTTGAAGATGATGCGGTCGATGTTCGCCGGACCCTTAAAATAGCTTTCGTTCTTTTCCAGAACGATTGCCTGCCCCACGTCCCAGCTTGATAATTTGTAAGGACCGGTGCCGACAGGGCTTCTGAAAAAGTCGGAGGTCTGGAAATCCTCGCCGCAGAGCAGATGCTCGGGCAGGATTGCCATCGTCATGTAATCGAGAAACGCCACATTGGGCGCCGACAGGCGGAACGAAATGGTCTGGTTGTCCGCCACCGTAATCTCCTCGACGTCTTCAAAGTTCGGCGCGTTCTCCGAGCCGTTGTCGGGATTCATGATGGCTTCGATCGTGAACTTTACGTCCGCTGCGGTGAAGGGCTCCCCATCGTGCCACGTGACGCCGGATTTCAGGTGGAAGGTGTAGGTGTTCGTCTGTTCGTCAAAATCCCAGCTCTCAGCAAGACCCGGTACGACGTTATTCTCTCCGTCGTGGGCGGTCAGACCGTCGAAGAGCAGGAGGTTGATCTCGCAGTGCTCGTCCATCGCGGGGTTGATGCGCGTGTAGTCGCCGGAGCCGTAGACCAGCGTGGAGGGCTCCGAAGAAGTTTCAGAGGAAGTTTCTTGCGGATTGGCGGCAGTTGTTTCGCCGGTGGGCTGTGCGGGGCTTGCGGCGCAGGCGCAAAGCGCAAGCAGCATTGCCGCGAGCAGAAGCAGGGAAAGAAGCTTTTTCATTGGTTATCTCCTAACAGGTTCAAAAATCCGGCAGGACGTCTCTGCCTGCTCTTATCCTATCAGACCGCGCGCCGGATTTTAAGCTCCCCCGGGGGATAAAATTTCGCAAAAACCGGGAAAATTTTCCGGGCATTTTTCACGATTGTTATGCCAGATGCAGACCGGAAACCCACGCCTTGAGGTCGGCTTCCGAGCTGGATGCGCGCAGGACCTTGCCGTCCAGAACCGTTGCGCCGGGGCAGCTGGGAGCGAGAATTTTCGCAGTTTTGCCCATCGAGCTTCCGCCGGATGTGGCAAAGGGGACGACGGTCTTGCCGCTTAAATCGCAGCTTTCCAGGAACGTCTCGATGATGTGCGGCGCTTCATACCACCAGATGGGGAAGCCCACGAAAACGGTATCGTATTGCGCGCAGGAGGAAAGCGTTTCCGCCATCTCGGGGCGGGAGGACTTGTCCTGCATTTCAATCGTCGACCGGCTGGTTTTGTCCATCCAGTTGAGATCCTTGCTTGTGCAGGGTGTGACGGGCTTGATTTCAAAAAGATCCGCGTCCGTGGCGGACGCCAGCGCCTTTGCAAGCTTTGCCGTAACGCCGCTTGCGGAAAAACAGGCAACGAGAGCTTTTGACATAAAAAACCTCCTGTCAACAATCAGAGCTTCGGATATGCTTCGTCCGTGACCGGTTCACACCACTCGTTGGACGTTTCCGTGCCGGGAACCTCGACTGCCAGATGCGAGAACCAGCTGTCCGGTGCGGCGCCGTGCCAGTGTTTGACCTCGGGCGGAATGTTTACAACATCGCCGGGGACGAGCAGCTGCGCGGGCTTGCCCGCTTCCTGATAGTAGCCTCTTCCTGCCACGCAGACAAGAATCTGCCCGCCGCCGGTTTTCGCGTGGTGGATGTGCCAGTTGTTGCGGCAGCCGGGCTCAAAGGTGACGTTGTAGATGCCGACCTGCGAGCTTGAGACCGGTGCGAGATAGCTTTTGCCGGTGAAATAGGCTGCATACGCATCATTCGGCGCGCCGATGGGGAAGACCATGGAAGCTGCGTGCGCTGCCATCGCGTCTTCGGGCGCGGCTTCCTCTGCCCAGACCTCTTTTGCCATGTTGAACGCCGCCCATGCCTTCGGCCAGCCGGCGTAGAATGCCGCGTGCGTCAGAACTTCGGCGCAAACGTTCCGAGCCGCTCGCGTCCTGCCGTCTGTTTTACTGCCATAGCAAATACCTCCAGTCCTAGTTGTTGATTTTATCATGATAGTCCGTTCGCAGACATTCGTCAGATGCCCGTCAGCTATCCGCAAAAATAGCGAAAAGGCATTGCTGTACGGCATGCCGCGCGCGGAAAAAGAAGGAAAAATCGGCGCGCAGAGGGCTTTTCAGAACGGGCTTCTTTTGCTATACTGAAAAAGGATTACACAGAGGGAGGAACTTTTATGCATCAGATTACTTTCGGAAAAACCGGACTGGTTCTTGAGAAAAACGGATTTGGCTGCCTGCCCATCCAGCGCATCAGCGAGCAGGAAGCGGTAAGGCTTCTGCACAAGGCATATGACGGAGGCATCAACTTCTTCGACACCGCACGCGCGTATTCCGACAGCGAGCAGAAGGTCGGCGCGGCATTTTCGGCGATGCGCGGCAAAATCGTCCTTGCGACAAAGACCGCTGCGCAGAATGCGGACGAATTCTGGAAGGATTTAGAGACCAGCCTTCGCACGTTGAAGACCGACTACATCGACATTTACCAGTTCCACAATCCGGCGTTCTGTCCGAAGCCGGGCGGAGACGACGGACTCTATGACGCGGCGCTGGAGGCAAACAAACAGGGCAAAATCCGCCACATTTCCATCACGAACCACCGCCTTGCCGTGGCGCACGAGGCGATTGACTCCGGACTTTATGAGACGCTGCAGTTCCCGTTCAGCTATCTTGCCGGAGAGCAGGAGCTGGAGTTGGTCCGGAAGTGCCGCGAGAAAGACATGGGCTTCATCGCGATGAAGGGCATGGCAGGAGGTCTCATTCGCGACGGCTTCACGGCAGCGGCATGGATGGCGCAGCAGGAGGGCGTTGTACCGATCTGGGGCGTGCAGCGCGAGCAGGAACTGGACCAGTTTTTGCAGTGCATCCGCGAGGGCGCGGAGCTGACGCCGGAACGGCAGGAGAGGGTCGAACGAGACCGGAAGGAGCTTTGCGGCGAGTTCTGCCGCGGCTGCGGCTACTGCATGCCGTGCCGGCAGGGATTGAAATCAACCAGTGTGCGCGCATGTCTCTGATGCTTCGCAGAGCGCCCGCGAAGGAATGGCTGACCGAGCAGTGGCAGCAGAAGATGCACCGGATTGAAGAATGCAGGCACTGCGGGCACTGCACGTCGAAGTGCCCCTACGGGCTCAACACGCCTGAGCTTCTGCAGGCAAATTACAAGGATTACTGGCAGGTTCTCGCGCAGAGCAAAGAAGAAAAGTAAGCGTGAAAGCCCGGCAGCGCCGGAACCTGCAGGGCCCTGAAAGGATTCACAGCAATGACAAAAATCTTATTCGTTTGCCACGGCAGCATCTGCCGCAGCCCGATGGCGGAGTTTATTTTTGGGGACCTCGTGAAGAAGGCGAATCTGGAAGCGTCGTTTCTGATCGAATCGGCGGCAGTCAGCCGGGAGGAGCTGGGAAAC
>OHOA01000453.1_pt1 | contig 18897 bp, 20 predicted proteins | sample 1569681 | NCBI WGS metagenome assembly OHOA01 (sample SAMEA3879609, study PRJEB24766) | human gut metagenome | biome: human-associated habitat; feature: feces | place: USA | collected 1985/1987 | reverse complement strand
TCAGGTCATACACCACATTAGGATCAGTCTCCTCTTCCAGAACCGTCTCCTCGTAGTAGGGCTCAAAGGCTTTTCGGATGTCCTCAGCGGAGTTCACAAAGTCCAGAACAAAGGTATCCTTCTTGCCCCGCATGGTGCGGTTCAGTCGGGAGAGAGTCTGGACAGCCTTCACGCTGGACAGCTTCTTGTCCACCACGGCGCACATGATGCCGGTCACATAGTCGATGACTACGAAAGCCAGAAGCGCATAAAGCAAGCCGTCACATCCTCCCAAGAACCATCCGAGCCAGCCGCCGATACCGGCGAACACCACCTGAATGGTCGTCCAGAATTCTTTCATGTTGTTTGTCCTCCTTTGAAAGTTGAATTTGTGTATGAAAAAAGGCCCTCCGCAGAGCGCCTTGATTCCGAAAAAATATTCTTTATGTTACTGTGGTCAGCGACACCGTGTGCCACGAGGACCATGTGCCGCCATAGTTTCCCCGGATATACATCCTTGAACCGTTATAGACGGTGTACCGCTGTTGAATGAAGTAGCTTTCCGGCAGAAAAACCTCCAGCATACCGATTGCGGTGGTCGGAAAGTGCTTTTCCGTGGAAGCTGAATACGCAAAATAGTAGCCGGGAGTCTTCACGTTGTTGAGGTCGGTGGTCGAGCCGTCCACTCTGCCCATTTTGCCGTGGACATTGACGCCGTTCATGTGGATGCTGCCGTCCACATCGAGCGTTGCCTGCGGATCCGGTGTGTTGATGCCGACTTTCTTTTTACGAAGCGCAATGAGGGGCGTACCCTGCGGGACAGTAAAATACAGATCCAGACTGCTCAGAGAATAGAGCTTGTCTTGGATCTGCAAATGGAAGTCGTAGGAACTGTTGGCATCCAGATTGCACAGTTCCAAATTGGAGTAACTAAAAGAGGTTCCGCTTTTTGTCGTGCCGGAATAGATGCTGGTGTAGCTGCCGTAACTGCTCTCACTGGTTTTCTTGTACCGATACCGCACATAAACCACGCTGTTTTTCTGCGTCCCGTCTACGGTCACAGCAGAAATAAAGCCACTGAATTTGAGCTGCATTTCCGCTTCGATATCGTTGGTTCGCCGGAGCGTTATCGAGGATATTTTCGGCTTGGTGTACGGAATGACCGTCACCGTCTGTGAAGTTTCGGCGGTGTAGCCGCGGGAGTCCGTGACCGAGAGCGTGACCGTCACACTGCCGGACTTGGTGATCTTTCCGACAGATATGGCAGCCCCTGTGGTGTTGGATGCCGACAGTCCGTTGCAGGAAGCGGTGTAGTTGGAGATGGACGCTCCGTTCTTCGCAGTCGCTGTTCCCGGCGTGACCTTGAGGGTCGAGTAGTCCTGTACGAATAGCTGGTCGTTGCCCGTGAGATTCTTTGTGGTCGTGTAGCTGTCGGCATAAGTGAATCCACTTATGGTCGGAGCAGAGTTTGCCGCCGTAGTCTGCACCGTGGCGGTCTTGCTTGATGTGCTGCCGATCTGCGTTGAGCCGCTGAAGGAGGAAACGGCAAAGGTTCCCGTGAAGGACTTCATCGATGCCATCCAATTGAGCAGCGTGGTTCTCTGTGCTGATGACAGGGTGACCGAGCGGTTTGCCGTACCCTTCGTCCATGCAAGCCCGGTAACGGTCAGGATGGTCGTGTTCCCGCTTTTGATCGCCAGAGAATTGATGTAAGACGGTTCGTACACGGTGACATTGAGGGTGATGGTCACTCTGGCATTGTCCGCCGTCACCGTGCTGACGCTGTTCACAACCGCGCCGCCCAGTGTTTTCACCGTGGAGCTGCCGGATGTACCATAGACTTGATTGTACTGCCGCCGTGCCCGCACCTTCACCGTGTAGTTTGTGTTTGGCGAAAGCGAGGACAACGTTACGTTGGCACTGGTGGATGCCGATGTCGAGAATGTCGTCCAAGTGGAGCCGCCGTTGATGCTGTACTGCCAAATGTCTGCCGTTGAGGTGGAACTCGCAGAGATTTTGAAGCCGTTTGCGGTAATCGCCGAAACAGAAAAAGTTACGGTAGGTGCAACCCGGTCAATGGTAGACAGCGCCACATTGTAGCTGCCGGAGGGGCCGGTGTACTGACCCCACGGGCTGTTGACGCCCCAGTGCCAGTAAATTGGAAGGGTCAGCGTACCGTTGCTGTTGTGGGATACCGTGACCTGCTTGTCCTCGATCAGCCACTTCGTGCCGCTGCCGCTCTGACCGTTCGTAAAGGTGAAGCAGTTCGCACCGGAGGTTGCTGTGCCGATATAGGAAGTGCCGTTTGTGCCAAAGTCCGACCATGCGATGGAATACTGGGAATAGACGTACATACCCAGAGCGATGGTGGAGGTGTTTGCGACTACGTTCTGGGAAATGACCTTTACATAGATGTATAGGTCAGTCGTCCAGCTGTTGGAGCCGTAGTTCGTTCTTTCGGATTTCACCAGATAGGCGGTGCCGCCTGTCATTGCCATAGCCTTGCCTCCTTTAGTCCAGAATGACGATATTCAGCCCATCGGACGCTGTCGGCATGGGAACGAACTTCGTCTTGCCCACAGTCAGATCGCCGTCCACCGTGGTTTTCTTGGTTTGTGTCTCGTCTTTGTTCAGGGTAAAAATCACCTCATCGTTGTAATAACCGGCAAACTCCGTGTTCGTGATGACCGTCCGCTGGGATGATGCACTGTTGGATACCTCGATGCCGCGCTTATCTATCTTGACCTCTTGCGTATAAATCTCGTTGGGTGCAGGCGTCCACTTTCGGGGAATTGCTCCTTCGGAGATCATGATGTCCGCGAGGTAGATGGACGCATCCCGGCAGTAGCAGTAGACGCGCAACGTGGGGTCGGTCACATCGGTGAGCGTGACGGTAAAATCCGTCCAGTCAAAAGCGGTGCTCTTATTGAAGAGATACGAAGTTTTGTTTCCGTTGTAGGTCACATAGAAATACCCGGACATGGCCGAGGTCTTTTTCGCCCGGACGGAAATGGTATAGGTGCCGGGTACTATCCCTCGGATATACTGCGACAACGAGGAGTAAGCTCCCAGCACAAAGCAGGAGTCGGAAACGGTATTGTTCTGCGTGTCTGTGGAAGCGTCAGTTTTCACGGTGCCAGAGTAGCTCCAATCATCCGTGATGCCGTTCAGCCCGGAAGAGTTCTGCACATAGTTGATGCCGCCGATATACTGCTCCTGCATGGTGACAGACAGTCCATCCACCGTATGCTGAAGCTGAGATACTTTGCTTTCGGAGCTTCGCAGCCGCTCTTCCAGTACGCCTTGGTCGTTGGAAACCGACTCCATAGTTTCGGTAAGGGTCGCCACATAGCTGTTCAGCCCGTCCACATTCTGCTGGAGATAGGCTGTTTTCTCTGCAAACTCCTCCGTTGAGACATACGCACGGAGTACCACTTCGCCGCTCTCCAAATCCCAATAAGACGAACCGTCCTGAGACTGGATAACACCCGCCTTGATGATGTTCGCCACCAAAGAGCCGGAGGTGATGAAGTCTGCGACGATCTGTCCGTCTGCCGTGATGGCGGTTTCATAGGGGCCGTTGTAGCCATTACGGGAAAAGCCCAAGCCGCCCACATTCCACCGCCAGACATTCACAGCTTCGTCAATGGAGGGAGCGTCCAGAATGAGCAGCTCATAGGGCTGTCCGTTTTCCTCACTGGTGTGGATGACCACATAGCCGCCGCTCTGACCGGTGATAAGCCCGGTGGCTTTGCCGATGGCGGTTTGGAGCAGTTTCGGAAAGCGTCCAACCGTGGACTCTACCTTATCGACCGAGGACTGCACCTCGGAGATGGTGGTGATCATACTGGACTTGCTCTGACCGAGGGAAATGCTCTTGTACCGCTCGGCGAGGGTGTCGTAAACGGTTTCAATGACCATAGCCGTAACGCTGACACCCAATACTGAATGTTTTATGGTGAAGGTATCACAGAGGTTGACCCGCTCCAGCAGTGCCGAATACTCCGGCTGCTTCCAGAGCGGCTCAAAGGACACCTTCACCGTGGGGATGGTCGCACCCAGTGGATTTGCCTTGATGTAACTGTTTGCTTTTGCTCTGAGGGCTTCCTCGGTTACAACACCATCAAACTGGTCGGAGAAATCCATGATGAGCGTTTTCGCCCGGACAATCTCCGAAGTCACAATGGGGAGCGTGACCTCCGGCAGCGTGACCACCGTTTCGGTGTCCGAGCCTTCCGGTGTGTATACGGCATACGGGAGCAGTGCGGTATACACGCCGCTGTTGTCCTCATCCTGCTCCAATGCGGTGAGGTTCTTGCCGTATTCAATGACCACGCCGGACTTTTGCCCGCGGTGCGAATGGAACTTCACTGTGTAGTTGTCCCACTCAAATTCACCGTGCCATTTTGAGAGCATAGAACCCTCTGTACCGCCGAGACAGGCGCGGACGCTTTTCGGCTGCGTAACGGAAAATGCCTTTGCATCCGAGTAGTCCGTCCAACCCGTGAAGCGTGTATCTCCTGCAAGAAGCTGCGAGAGAATGAGCTGCGGCGAACGGCTTTCGGTTGTAAATGGCATAACGGGAACATTGGCAAGGTCATAGGAGATGTGCTGACCGTAGATGGTGACGATACCGTTGAGCGGCTTCGTGATGCGGTAAATACGGAATGCCTGGTCGGCGGCGGTGTCATTGGGTTTTGCCTTGATGATGCACTCCTTGGTGATTAGCCCGTAGTGCTGACCGCTGACCGGGTATTTGAGCAGACACTCAAACACGCCGTTTCGCTCTTCGGTGACTTCGCAGGAAACAGTGTCCGTCAGCACACCAAGACCGAACGAGCTGAAATCCGTAGTATTTGCGGCATAGAGTACAGGGATCATAGGCAGCACCACCTTGGAACGACCTCAATCCTTGACACATCGCCATTGCAGTTAATGGTGCAAACACCCGGCTTGAGGGCTGGAAATTCCGCTCCTTTGACTGTGTCGTTTTTGAGGGCAGTGCCTTTGAAGCAGTTCATCAGCTCACTGTCGATCTCAATATACTCGTCCAAGTCGGAAATCATCATGCCACGGCCTTGGGGATGCATCATTAGTGCTACCGCACCGCTGCCGTATAGCTTGATGTACGGTCGGCTCTCAAAAGCAGTCGGATTGGTAATCGTCAGTTCAGAAGCGTCAGTCGACACCGTTTCCTGCCCCGCAAAGCTGTATTTGAAAGGCTTGCAGTTGAAGGTCACGGTGAAACTGCCGACCTTGTTCAGCTGCTCTTCAATGTCCAGACTGCCGGAGATGACGCCGTAGCGGAAATACTCCGCATCGTAGGAGTCAGTGATTTCGTGGTATCTGTCCGGCTCGGAATACAGCCAGCCCTTGATGTCCCGCAGGACGGCGGCAAGGGCGGCGGTATTCTTTTGTGCGAGGAACACGGTGTAAGTGACCTTGATGTTGGAAAAACGGCGGTTGGGGTTGATGATGTCACCGCTCCGACCGGGAATGGAAATGAACTCCGCATCGTACTCCGGTGCGGAGAACACATCCTTTTTCTCGATATGCAGACCGAAATCAGCGGAACTGCGGCCGCTGTAGGTAAAATAGGTCATGCGAATACCACTCCTTTCCGCTGGGCGAACTGATTCGCCGTTTCCATGACTTCGTTGGTGAGCTGACGGATGTCCTCGCTGCTGTAATTGTTGAAGTTCGTGATGTTCAGGGCGATGGTGAAAGCAGATGCCGCCTTGCCGACCACGCCGTCCACGGCAGAGCGGATCGAGCCGTTCACATCAAAGTCGGTGGGCAGAGCCGTCTGCATATCGTGGGCAAGGTCGCCCATGACACCGTTGATGTCCTCGGCCATCCCTTCGGCAGCTTTGACCGCTTCATCACCGTTATCTTCAATGGAGCCGGACAAGCCTTTGACCAGCATTTCACCGACCCATGCCATTTCCTTCGAGGGCGAATGGATGCCGAAGAAATCGCAGATACCGTCCCAGATGGAGGAGATCCACCCGGACACCTTATCCCACAGCCACGAGGCAAGCTGGGTAATACCGCGCCACAGTCCCTTGACGATGTTGCCGCCGATTTCTACGATCTTATACATCAGAGAGCCGAAGGCTTTCACGATGCCTGCAATGATCTGTGGCACGGCCTTGACGATCTCCACGATGATGGTGGGCAGGTTTTCAATCAGGGCGACGAATAACTGCACACCTGCCATGATGATTTTGTCGATATTCCCGACCAGTGCATTGACGATGCCGGAGATGATTTGGGGAATCGCCTGTACGATGGTTGTGATGATCTGCGGCAGGGCTTGAATGAGAGAAATCAGCAGGTCGATGCCCGCTTGAATAATGAGCGGTATGGCATTCAGCACGGCAGTGATGATTCCATCAATGATTTTCGGAATGGCTTCCACGATTGCCATAATGATATCCGGCAATGCGGCAACAAGCGAGGTCAGAAGCTGAATGCCTGTTTCGATAATCTGCGGGATGGAGTCCAGCAGAAAGGTAATGATGCCGTTGATGATCTCCGGCAGAGCAGCAATCAGTACGGGCAGTGCATCGAGAAGTCCTTGCGCCAGTCCTGTGATAAGCTGTAAGGCTGCGTCAAGGAGCATCGGCAGACTGTCCACCAGACCTTGTACGATGGTAACGATAGCCTGCACCGCTGCCGGAATGAGCGTGGGCAGTGCATCCGCAATGCCTGTCACCAGTGTAGACACCAGCTGAACCGCTGCCTCGATAAGCAGGGGCAGATTCTCAATCAGCGTGTTCACGATGGTCATGAGCGCGGACACCGCCGCCGGGATAAGCTGCGGAAGCAAAGAAAGCAGCGTTTCCAGCACCTGCGAGAACAGTTCGGTGACTGCTTCCAGCAGTGTGGGCAGCAGTTCACCCACAGCCGTCAGCAGGGCATCCAGCACCGTGGGCAGAGCCGCCACGATGTTCTCGATGACTGGGGTGATGTTTGCCACCACGGTCTTGAAGGCATCCACCATGTTGTTGCAAAGCAGCTCCATGTCAGCATCTGCATCGCCAAAGCCTACGATGAGGTTCGACACGGCGGATTTCAGCGCATTGACAGAGCCGGAAATGGTGGCTTCCGCTTCTTTTGCGGTCGTACCGGCAATGTCCATGCTCTCCTGCATGACATGGATGGCTTCCACCACATCTGCATAGGAGGAGATGTCGTACTTGACACCGGATATTTTCTCCGCATCGGCAAGCAGTCGCTCCATTTCCTGCTTCGTGCCGCCATAGCCCAGCTTGAGGTTGTCGAGCATCGTGTAGTTCTGCTTGGCAAAACCCTGGTAGGCATTCTGAATGGAGGACATATCCGTGCCCATCTTGTTGGCGTTATCGGACATATCCGTAATTGCCATATCCGCATACTTGGCGGCTTTCTCGGTATCACCGCCGAGAGACTGGATCAGGCTTGCGGAGAAGCCCGTGACCGTCTCCATGTACTCGTTGGCGGAAAGACCGGCCGTTTTGTATGCGTTGGCGGCATACCGCTGGATCTCCTGCGAGGAGTCCTTGAACAAGGTATCCACACCGCCGACCAACTGCTCATAGTCTGCATAGGCGGCGATGACTTCTTTGCCGAGCTTCACGGCGGCGGCACCTGCGGCAACGGCCACAGCACCGAGCGCCACACCTACGGTTTTGAGAACCTTGCCGAAGCCTTCAAACTTACTGCCGGATTCCTCCGCAGCTTTGCCGCCCTCCTTGATGGCTTTCTCGTTCTCGTCCAGCTCACGATTCATATCGTTGAGGGCGGCTTCGGCATTGTTGAGTTGGATCTGCCAGTTCTGGGTGCGGCGGTCGTTCTCTCCGAAAGAGGTAGCGGCATTCTGCAGAGCCTTGCGAAGAGTGTCGATTTTTGTTGTCTGCTCATCGATCTCTTTTCGCAGCACCTTGTTCCGTGCGGCGAGTGCCTCCACGGATTTATCGTTTTTATCGAACTGAGAGGTGGCGAGCTTCATTTCGGAGCCGAGCACCTTGAAGGACTGGTTGATGTCCGCCAGCGCTTTTTTGAACTCCTTTTCGCCCTCAAGACCGATCTTCAGTCCGAAACTATCTGCCATTCGCCGTCACCTCCTTAAATGCCGTCCGGGATAATATCGTCAATGTAGTGTTCGTGAGCAGGAACAGCCTGCCCGTTATACTGTTTGTGGCACTCCCATAAGTCCAAAAGCAGACCAAACGGCATCAGCCACACCTCATCCTGGCTGAGATGCAGGTGGGCAAGGCCGTAATAAAGAAGCCGGGTAAACAGCTCCGCATCGGAGACCGTTACCCGACTTGTGCGTTTTTTGAGTCTTTCTCACTTTCCACATTCCGCTTGGTGCCCTTGTAGAGCGCCTCCGTAATGGCGGTTTTGTATCCGGCGAGGTCGAGGGGCGTGGTCAGAAGCTCCACCACATCCTCCGTGAGCAGCTCCTTGGGATGCTCTTTATCCTTGAGGTTGTGAATGAGGATGCTCTGATTTGCCAGAAGCGTGATGAGCCACACGATCTCTCCTATGGCCATTTCAAAGTTCTCGGACTTCATCAGCTTCTCGCCGAGGTTTTCCAGCCCGCCATAGCGACCGGCAATCTCCTTGGTGGCTTTGGTTGTGAGGAGCAGCGTGTACTCCTCGTCACCGATGTTGATAACTGCGGTTCTTTCGTTATCCATTGTGCGTTACCTCCGTTAACCTTGTTTTTCGGGTGTCGTGGTATAGGTCGGCTCATAGACTTCCTTATACCAGTTCGTGATAGTCGCAGCGGTCACATCGCCCTCCAGTGCCTCCGCTTTCCACGGGTGCTTGCCGCCTGCGTCTGCCTTGTTGCGGCGCAGAATGGTGCCTTCAATGGTCGGCGTGGAGAAGGTAATGCTGTCGCCCTTGGTGGCAAGGTTCGTCGCCGGAATACCGAATTTCACACGGTACAGCCAGTAATACTTGTACTTGCCGTTGGACTTCTTGGCGCGGAAGCCCACCGCCACAGGGTCGCCGCCGTCCTCGGATGCGGAAATCAGCACCTTGTTCTTGTCGATGGTTGCACCCGTGAGGTCGGATGCCGCCGCAGAGCCGATATCGTCAATGCCAAGGGAGAGTGTGCCGGATTTGAATTCCTTCACGATCTCCGAAGCACCGTCGTCGGCGTATAGCGTCGCCTCTGCCAGCTCCACCGAAAGGTCAGCGGAGATGGCTTTGGCAAGCTGGGACGGCGTACCGTAGGTTTCCTCACCGGCATCGTTCTCGGTGATTTTTGCGTAATACAGTCTGTCAAGACCGATGGTCGCCATAACTTATTCCTCCAGTTCGTAGATTTGCGCCACATCAATGGCGTAGTGATGGTAGCCGGTTTCGGCCTCAAAGCCGATGTACCGGCGGTCGGTAATATAGAAATCCGCACCCAGCAAGGCACGGACGAGGTCATTTTTCAGTTTGGTGTAGCTGCCCTTTGTGAAAAGGGACAGCCGGGCCTCCTGCGTTTCACAGCCGGGAGCGTTGTCGGCGTGAAGCTCGAAGCTGTCCGACAGCGGCGTAATCACCAGATAGGTGTCCGGGGCTTTGCCGGAGAACACACCCGTTTCCACTGGAACACCGCAATGCTCGGCGATGGTTTGTAAATCAGATAGAAGACTCACAGCTTTTCCACCTCCTCATCCAGTGCCTTGGTCATGGCATCGATGCATTCCTGCCGGGACGCCGTTTTCGCAGGTTTCAGAAACGGTTTTGCAGGCTGACCGTGCTTACCGTATTCGAGAATGTTGGCAAGTTTGGCATTGCTGCCGCCGTCCGAGCGAGGCTCGGCAAAACCGACCTTGATGTCGTGGTTGCCGTCCCGGTTCAGCTTGGAGGGAGAAAGGCCGAGTGCGCCTTCCAGTTCGCCCGTGGTGCGGGATTTGAACTTTGTCCCTCTGCCGATAACGGAGGAAAGATTGCTCTTGACTCTCTTCAGCACGACCTCACCACCGGCCTGCAGGATGGTATCCGCCACGCTGTCAAAGTTGCTGCCGAGCTTGGAAATTTTCAGAAGGAACTCCTCCGGCATTTTCATTTCAGCTTTTGCCAACGGTCGGCACCTCCTTTTTTGCCAGTACTTCAATGTACATCCCACGGCCTTTGACATCCTCTACGGACACAATGTCGTAGCGGCAGTCATCGCAGATGAGAAACTGGTCAGCCGTGACCGTCAGCCCCGGAATCCGCCGAAAGCGGAACAGGTCAGTAGCTTCACTGAATGCAGCGAGGTTTGCCCAACGCTGGCTGCCGTGTCGACCTTCCCGGTATACACGGACGGAAGCGAGGACTTCATCCTCGGAATGGGTGAAGCCCTCGCTGTCCTTGACTTGGCGGATTTTTACGATGTCGGCGAAGCCGTTTATTTTTCCGAAACTCATGCTCACACCTTCCAATCCCGGTCAAGCCGCAACAGCAGATTGACCGTGTTCCACACCTGCTGTGCCGCTCCGGTGTTATCCGCAAAGAAGCCGCCCGTGCTGCCGTCCCGGCTTTCATAGAAGTGGGACGACAGCATAATGACGGCTTGCTCTGTGGTCGGTGGCATTGGGTTCTCCTTATAGAACCCCTCCGGGATGTGCTGGTAGCTTTCGGCGTAAGAAACAGCGGCGGTGATGTAGCTTTTCAGCAATGCATCATCCGCCGTGTGTTCCAGAATGAGATTGGCTTTCACTTTGGAGAGAAGCTCGTCCATCACCGCCGCCTCCTTTCATCAAGACGCCTTCATCTTCAGAAGCTGGATACCCTCCGGCAGGATGATCTTGCCGTCCACACGCTCGGTGGCAACAAAGCCGACCTGACCGTTGGTGGAATACAGCTCGTTCAGACGCTGAACGGTTCTGCCGGTGCGGTCAGCGATCCAGTAGCTCTGGAAATCGCCGAAAGCGATAGAGATCGCACCTGCCGCCAGCGTGGGAGCATACGGGCTGGTGTAAATCTCGTAACCGAGCAGTCTGTCCGGCTGACCCGCCTGCAGAGAGGGCTGCCACAGATACTGACCGTTGGAATCCTTCAGCTTACGAAGTGCGGAAACAGTAGCATCGTTCATCAGGAACTTGGCATTCTTGCGGTAAGGTGCTTTCAGCGCATAGATTAGGGAAATCACCTCGTCGGTGGTGACGGCGGTCGCACTGGCTGCGGTAACGCCGACCGTGCCACCGTTGGTGGTGAACAGGCCGGTGGGCTGACCCGTACCGGTGCCGACGCAGAATGCCTGTTCCTCGGCAGCACCGAAGGCGTAGGCAAACTCACGGGCGATGTACTCTTCCAGATCGAAGGCACTGTCGTCCAGAAGCTCAATGCTCACCTTCACAAGGTCGGTCAGCTTGTAGGCGTCAATGGTCTTCTGTGCGAAGGTGGGATTGCTCTCGGTGTAGGCGGCGTTCTCAGCCGTCCACGCAGCGGTGGAATGGGTCGCTGCAACGGGGATCTTACGCTCGTTATCGGTAGTGATGACCTTGCACAGACGGCGCATCACATTTTCCTCCTTGAGCGTGTCCACGATGAACTTCTCAAATTCGGTGGGTACGAGGTAGCCGCCGTTGGCATCCACGCCCTCGGAGAGCACATTGTGGAGCATACGTTTGCCACGCAGATGCAGACCGAAGTCCTCGCGGTAGGCGCCCGACGCTCTGCCAGTCTTGGCTTCGCCGGTTGCTTTCTGGGGCTGCTCGGTAATGGGAGAGGATACGGGCTTTGCAAGCTCTGCGGCAATGGCGTCGCGGCGCTCCATGCGTCTGACCTCATTGGTGAGATCATTCAGCTCCTTCTCCATATTGGCATAAACGGCATCATCCTCGGCGGACAGAACGCCTTTTCGGTCGCGGTGGGTGTCGAGAAATCCCTCCATCGTAGCCCACAGCTTGGCGCGCTTTTCGCGCAGTTCAACGATAGTCATATTGAAATACCTCCATATTAAATGTAGTTTTTGATGGTGTTCAGCTTGGCTCTGAGTTCATCTACAGAGCGTCCCGTGCGCTCCGGCACGGCGGGTTTGGGTTCAATGGCGCACTTTGCGGCGATTTTCTCCATGAGGGAGTTCACCACATTCGCCTTGGAATACAGCATGGAAACTGTAGGGACAACCATATCCTCGGCCTCATCGGCACGGCTCATGATTCCGTCCGCAAATCCAAGTTCCACAGCCTTGTTGGCATCCATCCAAGTTTCAGCATCCATGAGGTGCGAGAGCTTGGCACGGGAAAGCCCCGTCTTGATCTCATAGGCGTTGATGATGGAATCCTTAACGCTTGAGAGCATCTCGATGGCTTTCTGCATTTCCTCCGAATTGCCGAATGCCACAGTCATGGGGTTGTGGATCATGAGCATGGACACGGGAGACACCAGTACCTTCGTACCGGCCATCGCAATGACGGATGCTGCGGATGCGGCAATACCGTCGATTTTCACGGTCACATCACCCTTGTAGTCCATGAGCATATTGTAGATTTGAGCCGCCGCCACGCAGTCGCCGCCGGGACTATTGATCCATACGATGATGTTTCCGCTGCCTGACATGAGCTCGTCCTTGAAAAGCTGCGGCGTGACATCATCGTCAAACCAGCTTTCCTCGGCGATGGTTCCGTTCAGGAACAGCGTCCGTTCCGCTGTCTCCGTCTGGTTCTTCCAATTCCAGAATTTCTTCATTTTCTGATTTTTCCTCCTCTCCTTTGTCGGTAGGTGTATCTGCAAAAGCACCCGCATTCTTCAGCGGGAGCATATTGCCGTTAATGAGGTACAAGTCGCCGCCTTCCTCTGCCGGGATGCGGTCGAGGTTTTCCAGCTCCCGGATGTCGTTTGCGGACATCCAGCCGTTCTGACGACCAATGGCGTACCCGTTCATGCGGCTTTGGTAATCGCCACGGAGCAAGCCTTCCAGATTGAACTTCACGAAATACACCGCTTTTTCGTCCCGCGAGAGGAGTGACCGCTGAATGGACTGCTCCCAGCGGATGACCCACGGGTCAAGGGTGTACTTCACAAACTCAAGGGACTGCTGCTCGATATTAGAAAAGCTCGACTTCTCCAGATCACCGACCATGTGGGGTGGGACTCGGAAAATTCGAGCAATCTCATTGATTTGGAATTTGCGTGTTTCGAGGAACTGCGCCTGCTCCGGCGAGATGCCGATGGGCGTGTACTTCATGCCTTCTTCCAGCACGGCGATTTTGTTCGCGTTGCCGCTGCCGCCGAAGGTGGACTGCCAGCTCTCCCGTACCCGCTGGGGGTCTTTGATGGTGCCGGGATGTTCCAGCACACCACCGGGAGCCGCGCCGTTGGCGAAGAACTTGGCCCCATACTCCTCACAGGCAATCGCCATGCCGATGGCGTTCTTGGCCATAGCGATAGGGGAATAGCCCACCAGCCCGTCAAAGCCAAGCCCCGGAATGTGCAGCACATCGGAGGGCGGCAGATTGACCGTCACGCCTTTCATGGTCGGCGCTTCTTCCGTGGAGCGCGTATACTGGTAATAAAGCTGCCCGTGGATATCCCTGTCCACCACCATGCGGTTTGGCATCAGGGGGTAGAGGGCAATGACCTCGCCCTTGCCGTTGCGGATGATCTGGGCGTAGGCGTTGCCCCACAGGAGCAGGTGCGTCATGAGCGTTTCCCGGAACACGAAGGAACTCATCTCCGGGTTCGGCTCATCGTGGAGCAGGTTGTATAACGGATGATCCAGCGCCTTCTCCTTCCCGCCATCCTCCTTGTAGCGGTAGAGGTGCAGCGGCAGACCCGCCACCGCTTCCGCCAGGATGCGGACGCAGGAATACACAGCGGTCATCTGCATGGCGGAACGCTCGTTGACGTTCTTGCCGGCGGTGGAGCCGCCGAAGAAGAAGCTGTACCCACTGCCGGATGTCTGGTTCTGGGGCTTGTCGCGGGATTTGAACAAGCCGGAAAAGATGCCCATACACATCACCATCCTTTAAAAATGGACATAAGAAAAGCACCTACCTTTCGATAGATGCTTAGAATACTTTTAAATTGAGAAAAGATTACACCCTGTTTTCCTCTCCCCATGTGCAGAGCTGGTCTAAAATTTTCATAAGTGACTTGCCCCGCTCACTGAGAGAGTACTCTACTTTTGGCGGAATTTGCGGATATTCTTTTCGCTCTACGAGATGAGCTGATTCTAACTCCTTCAGGTTTGTGCTTAAAGTCTTATCGGATACATTTCCCAGATAGCGTTTCAGTTCATTGAACCGCACGATTTCAAACTCCATCAAACAATAGAGAATCACCATTTTGTGCTTGCCGGAAATCAGCGACATGGTGTAGCTGAAGCCAGTATCCTCAAAATTCGCATTCTCGATGTAGTTACGAATCATTGTCACACTTCCTTTTAGGATAGTACCTTTCTCAAATGCTAGTACTTGAATTTTGTTTGCTACTGGCTATAATTATAAGGGAAAGCACCGTAGGTGTCAATCTTTAAAAAAGCGAGGCAAGCAGCATGAGAAAAGAATTGAAAATTACTGAAGGCATTTTCCCCATGCCTGTTCTGATGGTAGCCACCTATAACGAGGATGGAACTGTAAATGTGATGAATGCCGCCTGGGGAACAATGCAGGAGCGCGATACTGTCGCGCTAAACCTGACTGAGAGTCACAAAACCGTAAAGAATATCAAAACGCGTGGCGGATTTACCGTCAGCATTGCCGATGCCGCCCACGTTGTGGAGGCTGACTACTTTGGCGTTGTTTCCGGTAACCGTGTTTCGGATAAATTGGGTCAGGCGGGTCTCACCGCAACAAAAGCGGAGACGGTAGATGCCCCTGTAATCAATGAGTTCCCTCTTTGTCTGGAATGCAAATTCATCGAGTATCAGGGCAACGAGTATGGATGCGGCGTGATTGGCAAGGTAGTAAAAGTCACAGCCGATGAAAGCGTCCTTCGGGATGGTAAGCTGGATATTTCACTGGTGAACGCTATCGCATTTGACCCCTATACACACGGCTATTATAAAGTAACTGACCGTGTAGGAGAAGCATTTAAAGATGGCTTGAAGTTAAAAAAATAAAACCATATCAAATGAACAGCAGCCCTCTGCTGTCATAGACCGACTCGCTGGTGTCGTTGCCGCATCGGATGGCCCGATCAAGGGCCATAACGGTGGCAACGGCGCCATCGATTTTTTCTGTGGATTTTTCCTTGTCCGGCTTGATGTTCCCCGCCGGGTCGGTGCGGATGTAGATGTTGTCCATCATCCAGCGGAGGACTGGATGGCCCCCATGGGCGATGCGTTCCTCTAACACCAGCTTCATCAGCTCCTTGGTGGGCGGGGACATATCCTTGAAGCCCTGTCCGAAGGGAACCACCGTGAAGCCCATGCCCTCCAGATTCTGCACCATCTGCACGGCTCCCCAGCGGTCGAAGGCAATCTCCCGGATGTTGAACCGCTCTCCCAGCCGCTCGATGAACTTTTCAATGTAGCCGTAGTGAACTACATTTCCCTCCGTGGTTTGGAGGTGCCCCTGCCGCTCCCAGACATCGTAAGGCACATGGTCGCGGCGGACGCGCAGGTCGATGTTGTCCTCCGGTATCCAGAAGTAAGGCAGCACGGTGTATTTGTCCTCCTCGTCCAGCGGCGGGAAGACCAGCACAAAGGCGGTAATATCCGTAGTGCTGGACAGATCCAAGCCACCGTAGCAGACCCGGCCTTCCAGAGCGTCCTCTGAAGCAGCAAAGGCACAGCGGTCCCATTTCTCCATGGGCATCCAGCGCACCGCTTGTTTGACCCACTGGTTCAGCCGGAGCTGGCGGAAGCTGTTTTCCTCGGCGGGATTTTGCTTGGCGGACTCACAGGCCGCTTTGACCTTGTCGATGCCCACCGTGATGCCGAGGGAGGGGTTGGCCTTTTTCCACACCTTGGGGTCTGTCCAGTCATCCCCCTCATCGGCTCCGTAGATGACCGGGTAGAAGGTGGGGTCGATTTTCCGGCCTTCCAGGATGTCCTTGGCCTTTTGGTGTGTCTCGTAGCAGATCGAGCGGGTATCCGTCCCCGCCGTGGTGATCAGGAAGTAGAGGGGCTGCATCCGGGCATCCCCGGAACCCTTTGTCATGACGTCAAAGAGCTTCCGGTTTGGCTGGGTGTGCAGCTCATCAAAAACCACGCCGTGGATGTTGAAGCCATGCTTGGAGTAGGCCTCAGCCGAGAGCACCTGGTAGAAGCTGTTGGTTGGATGGTAGACAATGCGCTTCTGAGAAGCAAGGATCTTGACCCGCTTGGAGAGCGCCGGACACATCTTCACCATATCCGCCGCCACCTCAAAAACGATGGATGCCTGCTGGCGGTCGGCGGCGCAGCCATACACCTCGGCGCGTTCCTCATCGTCCCCGCAGGTGAGCAGAAGCGCCACTGCAGCGGCCAGCTCCGACTTGCCCATTTTCTTAGGGATCTCGATGTAGGCGGTGTTGAACTGCCGGTAGCCGTTCTCTTTGACCACGCCAAACAGGTCGCGGATGATGCGCTCTTGCCAATCAATCAGCTCGAAGGGCTTTCCCGCCCAGGTGCCCTTGGTGTGGCAGAGGGACTCGATGAACATCACCGCATAGTCGGCGGCGTCCTTATCGTAGTGCGAGGTCTTCGCCATGAACTTTGTAGGCTTGTATTTCTTCAGTTTTCGCATAGACACCACCTCCAAAATGGCATAAAAATAGCACCGGCTATTTCTAACCGATGCTGATAAAGTTTTTTTGCTTTCATTCAATAAACTGGAAGTTAATGCTGTTTAACAATGGCACACAATTCTTTTACATAGAGATCGGCATGGTTGATGGAAAACTCTCCATGATACATAGCTGGAAGGACATTTAAGCTGCTTTTTTCCAGCGTTTCATGCAGCTTTCTTGCAGAAAGCAAGATACGTTTGTTTTCCCGCTCCCCGACAAACAAATGGATTTCTGCCACACACTTTCCAAGAGACTTCTTCATGAAATACATAGAACTTTCTTGTAAGAACGCAATCATATTTTGCTTCGTAATGCCGCAAGTATCTTGATAATAGTCATTGAAGAGTTCCGGCTTCATTCGGAGTGAACGAAATTGCAGTTTAGAAAACCATTTTTGCCGAATCAACCCATAACAGCTTCCAAATGCCGGCTTAATCAACAAATAAGTTAGTTTGGATGGAATAGCCGCTGCGCTCTCGACCATTGCAAAACGGCAAAGGCCTTTTCGCCGAGATAACATTTCAAGTAATATTTGACCGCCGAGAGATAACCCACCAATCAGCAATACCGAACCTCCAAAGTTCTTATCAATAAAAGAAATAATTTCAGCGGCATTGTCTTCGATTGTTGTGAAATTTTCATCGCTTCCTGCGTGACCATCCAATATCGGGATAATTATCCGAAAATCATTTTGAAGTCGTTCAGACACTTCTCGGTAATTCCACCATGACAAGCCGCCGCCATGCAGAAGAATAATCACATCTCGATTTTGTTTTCCGTATATTTTATATTGCAACTTGCCTCACCTCACTGCCAATTTCCGATTTGTCTCCACCAAGACGTTTTTATTATACAGCGAATTTGTAAACTATTCAACGTTCCCGGCTTTCCATATGGCGGTGAATCGTCTCAATAATCTGCTCCTGCTCGGCAGTGTCCACGCCGATGGACTGGAGCGCCTGCCGTGTGCCGCAATCCGGGCAGATGAGGGTCTCGTTGTCCTCTCTGGAAAGCGCCGGTGGCCCGTGGTAGGCCTTGCCGCAGCGGGGGCAGACCGCCAGGCGGGTAACGTTATCTTCCTTCATGGTGCTTCATCCTTTCTCGGCTGTAGCGGTGGGCTTCCAGGAGCTTGTCAACGGGGAATCCGAAGAATCGGTAGCCCTGGCCGCAGATACTCAAGTAGCTGCTGGTGGGAATGCCGTAGGGCCGTTCCTCTCGCATGATGTACACGAAAGCCCTCCGGCGCCGGAGCTTGCCGGTGCGGATGCCTTTGACATCCAGCGTCATCTCGGTTTTGTAGTAGAAGCTGGGATAACCTTCATAGCGATCCAATGCCCGTTCATCCTCAGCGGAGACCTCCCAGACTGCAACGGGAACCGTGTATCCCGCTTCCGGCTCAATTGTAAGGTAGGAGCCGGTCTTGCTCCCCTTAAAAAGCAGTTCCCAGCCCTTGAGGTTTGCCGTGCCGAGGATCGTGGCGTGCGGGCAGCGCATCCGCATCTGACGGACGTTGAGGTTGCTGCCATAAGCGATGTAATAGCGTTTTTCCATAAAAAATACTCCTTTCCGAAGTTGCCTTCTACCACCGAAAGCCCGCGTCAGCGGGTTCGGGGGCCTCTGGGCGGCGTCCTTCAAGCGGCTTCTCTGCCGTTGCGGAAGGCCGCGTCACCGGAAAGGCGGCGGGTCAGGATGTCTCGTGCGGTTTCAAACTCCTCGCCGATGAAGCCCAGGCGGAGGAGCCAGGTGCGCATGGCATATTTGGGGTTCTCGTTCTGCTGGGGCTTGGAGCTTGCCGTCCGCACATCCTTTGCCATCTGGCTTAAGGCCAGGCAAAGCTGGATGTAGCTCTTAAGCTGCCCTGCGTGGATGCCGCCCCTGCGCTCGGCTGTCGGCTCATCAAACTGGAAGAGCCGGAACTCGACCGTGCCTTTGGTAAAGGTGGCGTGGAGGTTGAGCATATGGTAGCGGCTGTCGTTGTAGTGATGGTTTCTGCCGTAATTTGCGCCGTTGCTGTTGTACCAGATATCCGCAAGCTGTGCCATTGTGTGGGGTTTTCTCCGGTTGACCTGCTCTAAGAATCTTGGGTCCACCGTGCGGCAGTAGCGGCTCATGCGGCCCCGGTCCAGTTTCAGTGCCTCGGCAATCAGGCTTTCGTGGCTTGCCATAATGTTTGCAAGGTTTCTCATAGTCTGTGGAGTGTGTCCGTTTGCTCCGATGTGGATGTGA
>OHOA01000448.1_pt1 | contig 19074 bp, 14 predicted proteins | sample 1569681 | NCBI WGS metagenome assembly OHOA01 (sample SAMEA3879609, study PRJEB24766) | human gut metagenome | biome: human-associated habitat; feature: feces | place: USA | collected 1985/1987 | reverse complement strand
ACAATATAATCGGTGATAATCAGTGAATTTAGTTAAGAATGATATTATAAAATTAAACATAACTTCGGCTACCGCAGAGGGCAGCGGCGTAGGAAAAACAGAGGACGGTATCGCCGTATTTGTTCCGCTTTCTGCAGTAGGCGATGAACTTGAAGTAAGAATATTAAAAACAAAGAAAACTTATGCTTTCGGTAAAATTGAAAATATAATTACTCCGTCTTCCGCAAGAATCGAGGCGGACTGCCCGCAGTTCTCAAAATGCGGAGGCTGTACTTGGCGGCATATTTCTTATGAAGAAGAATTAAAAATAAAATCAATGCGTGTTTACGATGCGGTAACACGAATAGGCGGAATTAAAGACTTTGAATTTAAAGATATTATCAGCTGCGAAAGACCTGACAGATACAGAAATAAGGCGCAATTCCCTATAGGTAGGGCAAAAGACGGAAGTGCGGTGTTCGGATTTTATTCATTTCATACGCACAGAATTATTCCGTGTGATGACTGTTTATTGCAGCCTGAAGTTTTTAATTCTGTAATAGAAATTACAAAAAGATTTATAGATAAAACAAATGCTGATATTTATGACGAAACAACAGGCAAAGGCAGATTAAGACATTTATATATGCGTCTTGGTGAAATTACTGACGAACTTATGGTTTGTTATGTTGTTAACGGCAACGGCTTAAAACAGGAAGACGAACTTGTCAGAATGTTAAAAGACGGCTTGCCTAACCTAAAAAGCGTAATTATTAATTCTAACAGAGAAAAAACAAATGTGGTTTTAGGCAAGAAAAATCGTGTTGCATACGGCAGTGACCACATTACCGATGTTTTATGCGGACTTAAATTTAAAATATCACCGTTTTCATTCTGGCAGGTAAACCGTGCCCAAGCAGAAAAACTGTACAGTAAAGCAAAAGAATACGCAAACCTGCAAAACGACGAAATTCTGCTTGATTTATACTGCGGAACAGGTACAATAGGACTTACAATGGAAGAAAACTGCAAAACACTTGTCGGTGCGGAAATTGTCGAGGATGCTATAAAGAATGCAAACGAAAACGCAAAAGCAAACGGCATAGAGAATGCAAGATTTATTTGTGCCGATGCATCAAAGGCAGCGGCTCAACTTAAAGCAGAGGGACTTCAACCTGATGTCGTAGTGCTTGACCCGCCAAGAAAAGGCTGCGGCGAAGATGTAATTTTGACCGTAGCACAAATGTCACCGAAACGAGTTGTGTATGTGTCTTGTGATCCCGCAACCCTTGCAAGAGATTTAGAAATTTTCGAGTCAAACGGCTATAAAACCAAAGAAGTAACACCTTGCGATATGTTCCCAAGAACAGCGCATGTGGAGACGGTTTGTTTGCTGTCAAGAAAAGATAAATAATGGCTGAAAAGTGGCGTGTTTCCGGGCTTTTTCGGAAGTTTGGATTTAAAGTCAGACTGCTGAAAAGGCTCGGTTATTTTATATGGAAACATATCTACTTGTCAGCCTGACCGAAGAAAAAGTGGATGAGCGAAAAAATGCGGTAGGGCTTAGGCTGTGGATTAGATGTCATATGTTGTGGCACTGGGATTGTTGTCAGAGCCGACCGCAGTTGGGGCTAGCTCGATACTAAGGGTAGAGTTGGCTAAATCGGAGTTTATAAAACTATGGTGGAGGTATCGTAATGGCAAGACCATTCAGCGCTACTGATGCAAGGCGAATAATTGAACGGCATAAAAATATAATTGAAAAACTGAACACAGCTGTTTCCTCTGTGGAGAAATATCGCACAAAGGTGAAAGAAGCATCAGATGCGTTAGTAGCACAGGAAGTGCTGAAAGTTCTTTCTACTATTCCGATTGAGGAAATCAATCGAGATAAAAGAGGCATTCGGGTAAAAGCATTAAGGGACTATGGTTACAGAACAATAGCTGATATATCGACTGCATCAGTATACTCTATTGCATCTGTTCATGGAATAAGCGAAGATGCTGCACACTCAATTAAAGGTATCGTAAATGATATTGTTTCCAAGGCAAGACAAGGAGTAAAAATTAGGCTAAGCACAGACAATCGTACCAAAGAAGCAACAGCACTTGTGCTTGCATTATTACAATATCGTCGAAGTCAAAAAGTCGCAGATGAATGCAGACAGCTACTTAATAAAAACAAGCAAACAATCGATTATGCTGTGGAAGACCTGAATTCTTCAACAGGTACTCTAAAGTGGCTGTTCTCATCCAAGGCGAAAAAGCAAAAGGCTGCGGAAGCGTATAATAGTCTAATTGGCCTTATCGATGGCGACTATGGAAGTGAAGCAGGAGCTCAGATTTCCAACGCAGATATAATTGATAGAATCCCAAATAGTGATGCATGGCAGGATTTTGCAGCGAATTCTGTTCGATTTTTCAATGATCTGGAAGATATCAATCCAGGTGTATTGGGAAATGATGATTCAATGTATGGATTGCCAGAAGATCTTGCGCGAGAAGTCCAAGAGGAATGCTTCTTTCCGGGTGGACTTCTGTGTGAATTGAGACGTTATCAGCAATGGGGCGTAAAATACGCTCTTCATCAGGAAAAAATCCTTCTTGGCGATGAAATGGGCTTAGGGAAAACAGTTCAAGCTATTGCGACGATGGTGTCTCTTCGTAATACGGGAGGAACGCACTTCGTTGTTGTTTGCCCGGCCAGTGTCATTACAAATTGGTGCCGTGAGATAAGAAAGATGAGTTTACTTAGCGTCACAAAAATCCATGGTACCGGCCGTAAAGCAGCGCTCCAATCTTGGATCAAGAGTGGGGGAGTTGCGGTTACCACATATGAAACTACAGCGTGTTTTGAACTGCCAGAAGATTTTAAATTTAAAATGCTGGTAGTTGATGAAGCTCATTACATAAAAAATCCGGAAGCCAGAAGAAGTATAAATGTAAAGAATATCAGTATGCACGCAGAGCGTTTACTGTTCATGACAGGCACTGCTTTGGAGAATAAAGTTGATGAAATGATTTCCCTGATACGTATCCTTCAGCCGCACATTGCATCTCAGATTCAAGGAATGGCATTTTTGTCTGCAGCTCCGCAGTTTAGAAAGGCGGTTGCGCCAGTTTATTACCGCAGGAAACGAGAGGATGTTCTTACAGAGTTGCCGGATTTGATTGAAAGCAAGGAGTGGTGTAGCTTATCGCATAATGAAGAGCTCGCTTATGAGCATGCCGTTCTATCAAAAAATTATGCAGAAGCAAGAAGGGTATCTTGGAACGTAGATGATTTAAAGGATTCTTCTAAAGCTTCAAGGCTGTTAGAGCTTGTTGAAGAAGCTGCATCTGAAAATCGAAAAGTAATCGTGTTTTCTTTCTTTTTGGATACAATTCGCAAGGTGACGATGTTGCTTGGAAATCGGTGCACCAATCCAATCAATGGATCTGTTACACCGCAACGCAGGCAGGAAATTATTGATGAATTTGATAAGGCTCCGGCAGGAACGGTTCTTGTGGCTCAAATACAATCCGGTGGAACTGGATTGAATATTCAATCTGCAAGTGTGGTGGTGATCTGTGAGCCTCAATTTAAGCCATCCATAGAAAATCAGGCTATTTCAAGGGCGTACCGTATGAGACAGGCAAGAAACGTTCTTGTGTATCGCCTTTTATGCGAGGGTACAGTTGATGAGGAAATCACATCAACCTTGGAAAGCAAGCAGGCTATATTCGATGCCTTTGCCGATAAGTCAGTTGCAGCAGCGGAGAGCCAGGAAATAGATGATCGCACTTTCGGAAATATCATCAAAGAAGAAATAGATCGAATTAATGCCAAGTATGGCAATACAAAGTAGAGAGACGCTGATTGTTATGCCAAGTTTGTTTGCAGAAGATACATGGATTCGGATAAGTAACTTCCAGCTGCAAGACATTGCATTTTTTAATGATAACGTCAACCTATCATTAAAAGGTTCGTGAATATGATTCCAGATAAAAATGCAAAAAACGGCAATTCATAGAGAGCTGTCTTTCCATGCAGAGACGGTAGTCCTCTTATCACGGGAAACAAATCCACTGACGGTTGAGGTCAGAATGGAAGTGGAAACCGGCGAGGTCAAGGAGCATCCGACCTATAAACGCATTCAGGAGTATGTGCAGGAAAAGTACGGCTTCAAAGTCCATACGGCATATATTGCAGAGGTCAAGCGCATGGTCGGGCTGGATATGCACAAAGCACCGAATGCTGTTGAACAGAGAAAACATGAGTATCATCCCTGCCCGCCTGAAAAGGTCGAGGCAATCAAGGATGCGCTGCGGCACTTTGGCCTAATCTCAGAGTGAGTTTACGGCTAAAAACCCAGCATCACGTCAATGGCGTGGTGCTGGGCTTATTTTTTGTCGTGCTTCGGGGCTTTTTTTGAGGATAAAACCGCCTGTGTGCCGTTTGCTTTTCTTTGCCATATTGACACGCTGTCCTCTGTTCGTCGTGGCAACTGTGCGTTTTCGGGATAGAAAATGGACACTTATCTTTGTATAGGGAGAAAGCCAGAGAGGAAAAAGAGGGTGAGCGCAGGCTGTGGGAACGGTGCGTAAACCGCTTGCGGTTTTCCACGGTTTCCATAGCCGCAGCGAGGGAGAAAAGGGAGAGGTGGCTTTCTCGCTCAGGCGGCTTGCCACTGCTCTTTGGCTCTCCCTTTTCTCCCTGAAAATCAGGGATTATTCCGCATCATTGCTCGGCGTAACAGGACGAAAGTCCTCCTGAACGCCCTCATTGAGGTCAAAGCACATGGTTTTTGCATCGGCAACCCAGAACCCGCGCACCCTGTAACGCTTGCCGGGAATCCAGTCCTCGCCGGTGACAGCGCGAAGCGGGTCAAGCAGATTCTTGTTGGAGATCGTAACAACACCTTTCTGTTCGCCTCTCGGCTTGGAGAACTTGAAGCCCTTCGGTTCGTTGCTCTTGCAGGAACGGATCGCAAATACCCTCGCTTTCGCATCCAGCAGACACAAAACGAAGGCAGGATAGCCCAGGTCCTCAAGCACCTTCTTGGTGAAAGTCACGCCATTCTGATTCAGGAACATATCCGGATAGGCGTTGATGTTGGAGTCGATGGTTTCAAAGTTTAAAGCGGAAAAATCGAAGTTCATAGTAAAAATCCTTTCATTTCATAGTGTTTTGCGCCTCATCCACGATTTTCATAAACTCCTGACGTTCCATAAAAGACCAGCGGGAATCCATGATCAGATAGCCCTTGAAAAGACCATCCTTTACGCGGTATGCGACGAAGTGATTGCTCAAACGGCGCAATGTAGCTCGTTTTGCTGTGCTATGCCGCTCTGACAGCAGCTTTTGTACCTTGATCCAATCCTCTTTTTTGATAATCGCTGTGTGGTGATTTTCCTTGAAATACATATTCAAATCTGTATTTTTGACGGATTTATGGGTGCGAAAATCCTTGGTATAGGTTTTCTGCATCAAAGCATCACCGCAGTATTTCTCATTTCGGAGGATGCTGCGGACAGTACTAGCAGACCAGAGATCGTTCCCCATTGGAGATTTGATACCCTGTTCTGTCAGCGCAGCGGCGATTTCTGCCGGGGTGGCGCCCTCCAAGCAGCTTTCATAGATGTACTCAACAATTCTTGCCTCGGTCGGCTCAATGACAAGCCGCCCAAAATGATCACGATAGAAGCCAAGCGTGTTCTGAACGGAGAACTTGTAGATGCCCTCCGCCATGCGCCAGCGGATACCAGCCTTAATTGCCTCGCTCTTTTGCTGGGACTCCATTTCAGCCAGAGCTGCCAGCAATGAGATCAGCAGATTATTCCGCCCATCGCCGGTATAGGTGATTCCTTCTGTCTCAAACTCAACGGAAACGGGCGGGTTCAGCGCAGAAAGCGTTCGCAGATTGTCCAGAATATCCACGATATTTCTACCAAAACGGCTGATGCTTTTCGTGAGGATCAGGTCAATCTTCCCGTCAACTGCGTCGGCAATCATTTTCTGAAAGCCAAGACGCTTTTCAACGGTAGTTGCGCTGATGCCCTCGTCTTGATAAATCTCAACCAGTTCCCATTGCGGATTTGCCTCAATCCTCTTGGTAAAATGGTGGATCTGTATATCAAAGCTGCCGACCTGCTGTTCCTCCTGTGTGCTGACGCGGCAGTACGCCGCAACACGGAGTTTGGGCGGCTCCTCTGCAAGTTCCCGCCGTTTCTGCGGCGGGATGATAATAACACCATTTCCACGCTGGTTATAAGAAATCTCGTCCTGCATCTGGCGGCGTTTTTGCTCTCTGCGTTCAGCTCGACTGCTGGTTTGCCGCTCTGCTTCTATCGCTTTGGGGTCAAGCGGTTTTGCCATATTCCGCCTCCTGCATCAGAATCCGTCTGTGTTTTCTGCTTTGCATCGGCACACCACCTCCTTTGACCGATTTCCAATTTCATTACTACCACGCTCCTTTTTGAAAATTATGACAATCCACATACGCGAGGTAAGCGGAACAGTCACCCAAAGAAAAAGGCAGCAGAATTGCTCCTGCTGCCTGAATCTGTATGAACTTGTAAGGAGATCAAAATGTTTCTCCGTCGTAATCACGGCGTCGAGACAGGGGCTTATTTCACACCATAGGTGATGAAAAATCAGGGGGTAGATATTATCGACCTCCACGGCAGAATAAACCCCAATTACCACTCTAAAAACCGCCGCATAAATCAATGCTTGTGAAAGCCGAAAAGTAATTTCCCGATTTGCATACTCATTACACGGAATCGCGCTCTACGGTACAGCGTTCCCGGTGTTCGGAACGGGAAAGGTTTTTGCGGATTGGCGCAATCCCGTCCGGTTCCGCGAAACCGCATAGGGGCTGTTATGAACAGTGCGTCATTGCCGCCTGTCAGAATCGCCCAGAAACGGGATTCACAGCGCCGCGACAATCTCAACAAACTTGCTCATGCTGACTGCTCCTTTTGGCAGGTCGGCATCCTTTTCAAACACCATGAAATACCGATACTGGTTTCCTGCATGACCGCTCCACATTGCGCCGAGGTCGATTTTCTCCCGGCTGTCATCATTTTTCAGGTGTTCGCCCTTGGTTTCCGCAAAGATGATCTTGCCCTTTTCCGTCAAAATCAGAATATCAGGATAGTGATTGATATAGCCGTTGATACAGAAGCCCTGACGGGAAATGTTTCTGTGCCACCAGCGCACATTCGGCAAGGCGGTCAATTCCATAATCAGCTTTTGTTCCAGCTTGTTCATATCGCCGTCCTCTGCCTGGTACAGCGATTTCGCGTAGATGTCCGTATGCGCAGCGGGATGAATTGCGTCTGGCAGACGATAATACGGCAAGCATACAATGCGTTCGGTGGAGAGCCAGTCGGAGAAGTTCTCCCGGCAATGCTGCTCCAACAGGGCTTGCACCTTGTCCTTGATTTTCTTTGCATAGCCAAGCGGCGCTTTCTCCATTGCTGCAAGCTGGTCCTTGCTCATGTTGCCGACAATGCGCTCTATGTAGGCTTTCAGTTCGGCAGCGTCCACGCCATTCAGCTTGTTAAGCTGACGGAGCATAATTTCCTTGCACTGGCGTACCCGGCTTTCCGGGGGCAGACTGTTGAAGTATTCCTTGAAATACTGCTGCTCCGGGCTGGACATTTTGAACACACGGGGCAAGCCGTTTTCCTTGTTCTCAATATCCACCTTAACGATTCCATCATCCGCTGCGGCAAAATCAATGTCGCAGTCCTTGTTTTTCAGCGTGAAGCCCTCGGAAAGCTGCGCTTCATCCAGCAGCACATGAGAACCATCCGTAAACAGCGTATTCGGAATAACTGCAAAGAACTGCGGGATGACAAGGCGCTCAATATCTTCCCGGAATTCCGACTTGACAGCGAATGTAGGCATCTGTTCCCGCACCTCCCACGGCGTTTTTTGCAGATAGGGGTCATTGCCCGACTGCTGGATCGCGGCATTGTAGGCTTGTCCCGCGCTTTCTGCTTCGGATAGCATACTGTCGGCTTTCGGGGTGGTTTCAGGTGATTTCTCCGCTTCTCTGCGCCGCTGGTATTCTTCATTGACTAACGTCCAGTCCACACCGGAAACGTCCTCTTCGGGCGATTCCAAAGGGGTTTCCTTTTTGGAACACCCATTATCAATCGTGATTTGCACTGGGTCAGGGGCTTTCGGCGTAGGCGGCTCGGAAACGCGATAATCCTTATCGCTGAAACCTGCGTCATTCAAGCCCTGAATGATGCCTTTTACGGTTTCGTTGAAATCATTGGAAGATGTCAGCACATAGGACATATTCAGGGATGACTGCCTGTGCTGGGTGGTGTGGGGCAGACGCAGGATACGTCCCAAAATCTGCTCCACCTGAACCTGACTTGTCTTGTTGGCAATAGACGCAAGAATATAGGCAAAGGGGCAGTCCCATCCCTCGCTCAATGCGTTGACCGTGATAATATAGCGAATCGGGCAGTCTGCGGACATGAGTTCGGTGTTTTTTAGCTCGTTCACGTCCGCTGTGCGGATGGCGATTTGCTCTGCGGGTATGTCATAGGCAATCAGCTTTTCGCGGATTTTCTCAAAGGTAGTGGCTTCTTCCTTGCCTTTCGGCTCTGCCTGAAACAGCACAATGGGGCGAATATATTTTTTGCTCACGGCATATTCGGCTGCGGCGAGTTCTTCCAGCTTGTTTCTCAGGTCGATTGCGTCCAGAATGACCTCTGCCTGACTGTCGCGGTTGTAGACGATGACGGGCAGCTTTACCATGTGTTCGGTCTTTAGCTGTACCGCGTCCACATAGGAGATAATATTGCTGTCCTTGCGCGGCGTGGCGGTCAGGTCCAGCACAAAGCACGGATTGAAATTCGCCAGCATTTCCCGGCTCAAATCCGAACGGGCATGGTGGCTCTCGTCCACGATGACAAGCGGGTTAAGCTGGTTGATAATCTGGAACAGGGCGGTTTCGTCCGCGCCCTCAATGGGGCTGTCAGGTTTTCCTAGTACCTTGGGGAACTCCGCGAGGTTGCTGTTTTCCTGAAACGCCTTACGCCCGTCCTTTCTGCTGGTGCGGAACGAATCGTAGGACAGCACCATAATAGAAAGCTGCTCTGTGACCGCCGTGGGATTGAAGTTCTGCCCGTTCAGAAGCTCCTGCTTGGTGTAGACCTCCACGCGCCCGCCAAAATCCACGTCGATTTTCTGACGGTAGGGGTGGGACGTATCTTTCAGGGCTTTCGCCGTCTGCGTCAGAATGGCTTCTGACGGGACAAGCCAGACAACCGCTTTCGTCTTGGTGACGGGGAGTGCGTCAAACACCGGGCGAATGGCGTTGCAGGCGATAAAGGTCTTACCGCCGCCTGTCGGCACCTTGATGCACAGGTTCGGAACCCCGGCTATAACGTTTCGGTATAGCCCTAATCCCGGTGCGCTCTTTTCCCGCCAGAACTGCTCAAACGCTGTCATATAGTTCTGCGTTTCGTTCAACAGTTCCAGATAATGCGTCAAATCCGATATGACCGCTTTCTGATACCCTTTCATTTCCATACATTGTCACCCCCCTTACAGTCTGCTGATGTCCCGTGGGATTTTCTTGAATACAATGCCCATCTGCGCCAGCTTGTCCTCCGTGATTGAGGAGCGGTCGGCGTAAATGATCGTGCCGCTGGTCTTTTCCGTGATGGTGGCAAGGAACGTATAATCCAGCACCGTCACGCGCTGCGGCTCGTAGTAGAAGTAATAGCCAGTGTTGTTGTGCTGACCGAGGTAATACGGGTTGCCGCCGCTGGGCGGGGCGTAGGGCTGCTTGGTTTCCATGAACCAGATGTATTCGCGGATTTTCTCTGGGGCAACGGCTTCGTTCAGGCAATCGCCCACCAGCAGTGGTTCGCCTAGGTCATAGAAGCTGAAATTGCCGCCCGTACCCTCCACGGCGTTCTTGCCTTCGCCATAGCCACGGATCACACGCTTCACGCGCTCGGCGGTGATGCTGTCGGCGTAGTCACCCATTTCAACAAGAATGAACTTTCTATTTCCTCCATCCCTATTGAGGTCTAATACAGCATGAGCAGTCGTTCCCGAACCTCCAAAGGAATCCAAATATATCCCGTCTTTATCATCCTTTCCATCAAACACAAATGAAAGTAAGTACTTTATCAATTCTTTCGGTTTGGGGTTGTTGAAGACCTTTTTGCCAAAAATCGTTTCAATTTCTTTCGTTCCATCTTGGTTATAGGGTCCTGTTAAAATGGATATTGGTTTTCCCAAACGCATAACACCATTCTCGTCTTTTAAGTACTGCTTGAATCGAACGCTCCATTTTCCACTGTTTTCGCTAAATACAACTTCATCATTTTCAATAGCTTGATACAAGCGAGATTTCTCCCATATCCACTGTTTATCGGGGTATATTTCCACTCCATTGTGATAGACCGGGTATACCAAATTAGGGCGATCATCTTTGCTTCGTGTTGCAAGCGGCTGCGTGATGAAGCCACCACGCACCTCAAACTTATCGTCCTTCATTTTGTATTTCTTGATTTCTTCCTCGGACAGCGGTGCAGCAACAGAAAGTAGAGGTTGCTTCGAATAGCAGACAATATACTCGTGAACGTTTACCATCATATTTCTCGGCGGCACACCTTTAGCTGATGCCTTCTTATCCCATACAATTGAATCAATATAGTTTTCTGATCCAAAAATCTCGCTCATAATTCGAACAAGGTTTGCGTGCTCATGCTCATCTATGCTAACGAATATAGCTCCATCTTCAGCAAGAAGATCCTTTGCAATCCGCAGGCGTGGATACAGCATATTCAACCAGTCGGTATGGAATCTGCCATTGCTTTCCGTGTTCTGTACGAGTCGGTTGCCTTCTTCATCGAACTGTCCACTATTTCCAAGATACTCCTCGGTTTCCAATGAAAAATCATCCTCATAGATAAAATCCGAACCAGTGTTGTAAGGGGGATCGATATAAATGACCTTGACCTTGCCGAGATATGTCTCTTGAAGCAGCTTCAGCACATCAAGGTTATCACCCTCAATGTAGATATTCTCTGTATCGATGCTACCGGGTGTTCCGTCTCTGCCGACAGACTTCTCCCTGTCAAGTCGCAAGGTTTTAGCAATAGGCTGGTTGGCAAGTACCACCGATTTCTTCTTATCCGGCCATGTGAATTGATAGCGATCCTGCGCTCCTTCTACAACAGTCGCAGAAATTTCCTGACGCAGAACGTCCGCATCAATTGCACGGACAACCTCACCGTCCTCATTTATCGTTTCAGTCACGGCGTTCGGGAACATCGCGGCAAGTTTTCTGAAATTCTCCTCTGCCAGATCGGGTGTATGCATCTTAAGATTCTCCATGTTTCAAATCCTCCAGTTCCTGTTTATAGCCACGAAGGCGCGTATAAAGTTCAAATTGTTTCTTCGGCTGTTGCTCCTTCCAAGCGGCAGCCTCAGTCTTTGCTATCAGCTTCTCCAATTTCAGTATCTGCTCCTGTAGAGCGAGGCGCTCATCCACTGAAAGGGAAGACGATTTTTCAGCCCGCTCATCATAAAGCGCAATCTGCTCCACAAAAGCCTCCCATATCTCATCGAGGGAGAAGCCCTGAAGTTTCAGGTTTATTTCTGAAGCGTCCATCCACTGTGTCCGATAGAGTTTACCATGATAAAGGGCAAGCTGACGGCTATCCTCGAACATAAGCAGAAAAACCAGCTTGTGAGGATTCTGCCTTGCAATCGCCTCTATCACTTTGCCATCGAACTCCTGCTTCTTTAAAGACATCGACAGCAATAGTATTTCCTTTATCTCCGAATCCGTGTTCAGGTTCAGATTCTCTTTTGTGAGGCTGTTCTCTACAACAATTCTTTCCACATCGGACACAAACTTGTCCTTCAGTGCCTTTGTCAGTGGCAGATGCTTGTAGAACGCCTCTTTCGGCAAACGACGGTGAACCGCCGTTGCAGTAGGAAAATCAATCATCTCAAATCACCACCATAAAGCATATCAGTTCAAAATCATCCAGTCCTGAAAAGCCACCGGACAGGAATGTGGTCTGACCGCCTCTAAAGAAACTGTCAATGTCTCCCTCATCCTTTGCATCAATGATCGACATGATAGCATCCTCCAATAGCTGGGAGACCTTGCTCATGTTTTTGCCGTTGTTTGTGGATTTATTGAATTGCTTACACAACACTTTGTCCGGCACAGCCTTTCCACGAGCGAGGTGACGCATCACATCGAGTGTATCCTTCGGCTGTAGATGGTTTGTAATAACCTCTCCGTCCATGCCGACGTACACCATATAGAACGGATGCAGCCTATTCTGATTCTGAATATTGATGTATTCGTTTATATTCTTCAGCACAAAGATCACGCCAGGCTTTTCGCCCTTTACTACGGCATGAATTCCGAATGGCGTATGATCGATATTTTCATGCTCCTTCATATAGGCGAGCAAATCCATACGGAACTCATTCAAGCCTAAATCCATAATGGAAACGCCGCTGGTCATATCTTCCAGATCAACCACTTCCTCCTGGAGCTTTTTTAACTGGCTGCGGCGATATTCGAGGTCGCCTTTTTCTTCCTGATTGATAAGGTCATCATCGCCGGTTGAAGTCATAACGGAAATACGCATCCTTGTCTCAACCCTGGACTTGAGGTTGATGTATTCGTCCAAATCCAAATCAGGCCAAAAGTTCACAAGCTGAATCACAGCATTCCTGCTGCCTATACGGTCGATACGTCCGAATCGCTGAATAATGCGGACGGGATTCCAATGGATATCATAGTTGATGCAAAAATCGCAGTCCTGTAGGTTTTGTCCTTCCGAAATGCAGTCAGTGGCAATGAGAATATCAATCTCGGTCTTGTCATTCGGATACAGAACGTCCCTATCCTTGGACATCGGAGAAAAGCAGGAAAGCACGTGGTTCATATCTGCTTTAAACTTCGGAATTGTAGTCTTGCCATCCACCGAACCGGTCACGAGCGCAGTATGTAAGCCCAACTCATCCCTTGCCATACCGCTGATGTTGTCGAAGAGGTACTCGGCGGTATCGGAGAAGGCGGTAAAAATCAACACTTTTTGATTACCTTCGTTAATCGGGGCAGCCACCTTTTCACGGATAACACGAATGAGTTCGTTTAGCTTGAAATCGTACTCCGGCGTAATATCCTCCACCATGAGTATCAAAAGCTGGAGATTCTCAATATCCTCGTCAATATCGCGCTTCCACGAGATGTAATCCATATCCCGCAGGTCAATCTTGACTTTCTTTCCCACGCTGAAGAAATCCGTGTTCTGATCATCATAGTCAAAATCATCCGCTACAGCAGAAAGATCGCGCATCTCATCAAGGTCTCCCGTACCGTCCATCATGAACTGTTCGATAGCCTGCGAAGTGTCATACAGATAATCATAAATGCGGCGCACGGTCAGAAGGAACGAATGAACAGAACTTTCCATGCGCTTTAAGAGGTTAATGCTCATTAAACGCTGGATACCGAGTTCACGGCCTTTGCGGAAGTTCTCCGATTCCTTCTCGTCCAGATACTTGTGCAGTTTACTGGCATGAATATAAATAGTCGGCGTATATATTGTCAGTTGCAGTTTCGACAGCAACTCGAACACTTCTTTGTAATTTATCGCTCCCGGACGGTCAGTCAATTTCGGTCTCAGCGAGATTGGCTTGTTTCTTGCTGGGAATGTACCGATATCTGTAACATCATAATAATTCTGTATATGCTTCCTCGATCGAGCAATCGTTACGCTGTCCAGCACCTCGAAGAAGTCAAAATCAAGCTGTGAAAGTAACGTGGCAGTTGTCCGTTCACTCTCCGGCAATTTGCACCATGCATTATAGACTTTCTGCGCCTGGCGGAAGATGGTATCGATATCTGACTTTGTATTCAGCTTCTCATTGAATTCGGATGGATCGCCCTCATAGGCAAGCGCCAGCTGGTTACGTAGGTCGTAAAAACGATTGTTTACCGGTGTTGCCGAAAGCATCAGTACTTTAGTCTTTACACCCGGTTTGATGACTCGGTTCATCAGACGCATATAGCGATTTTCCTTTTCTCCGCCACGGCTGTCTGTTCCGTTGCCGTTACGGAAATTGTGACTCTCATCGATAACGACCAAATCATAATTTCCCCAATTGATACGGTCAATCGGCAGACCAATCACGGTATTGCCGCTGTCTCTGGAAAGGTCAGTATGATACAGAATGTCATACCGAAGCCTGTCTGCGGCAAGTGGATTGTTAATGAGGTTTCCGCGATAGGTCATCCAGTTCTCAGACAGCTTTTTCGGGCAGAGAACGAGGACATTCTTATTGCGACCCTCGTAGTATTTGATAACGGCAAGCGCTGTGAAAGTCTTGCCAAGGCCAACGCTGTCCGCAAGAATGCAGCCGTTGTATTGTTCCAGTTTATTGATAATAGCAAGGGCGGCATCTTTCTGAAAGTTGAACAGCTTGTTCCAAATAACGCTGTCCTTAAAGCCTGTAGCCTCATTTGGAAGAACATCCTCTGAAATATCCTCCAAAAATTCGCTGAAAATGTTGTAGATAGTCATAAAATAGACTAATTCCGGCGCATTTTCCTGGTAGACTGTGGAGATCATGTCGATGACTTCTTCCGTAACATCGGTCAGTTTATCTTCGTCACTCCAAACAGAATCGAACATTCGTAAGAATTCTGCACTTGCTGGATTCTCTATGCGGGTAACCATATTTGTCAGATTGTTCCCGCGTTCACAACCGAGGTCAACAGTCGTGAAAGTGTTCATCGGCATATAGGTATAGGCGTCCTCCGCTCCGTCTACGAGCAGGAAGTTATTCATTCCTTCGCGAGTAGTGTTAGTCTTAAAACGTACCTTACGGCGCATCCATTCCGCACATTCCTTTGCAACGGCCTTCTGCTTAAGTTCATTACGCAGACGGACCTCAAATTCTGTACCATACAGGCTCTTTTCTCTTTTGAGACGGGGAATATAAAATTCACGACGTTCCTTCTGCGTTTTCTCTGCAACAAAAGTCGGCGAAGTGAATATGAATCGCAGTTCTTTGCAATCCTCAAGCTGACTTTTCAATTCCTGGTATGCATATATTGAAAAGCAAGCTGCCGCTATAGAGACACGGCTGCCTTGCCGTATAGTTTTTTCAAGATCGTCCTTAACCACCTTGGTAGTGTTATTAAAAATCTCCACAAGCGCATCCTCCTCCAATGGCTGTTACTCTTCAACCGCCTTATCATCATCAATAAATTCCATGATGTCACCGACATCACATTTGAGTGCGCCGCATATACGCAGCAACACATCCGTATTCACATTTCCGCCTTTTCCAAGTTTGGCAACAGAAGTGGCACTGATACCACTCATCTCCCGCAAAGTCTTTTTATTTATTCCACGGTCAATAAGAAGTTTGAAAAGTTTGTTATAGCTAAAACGCATTTGCATTACCTCCGTGATTTCTCTCTTTCTATATTCTACATTAATTACTTCACATCATTTAGGAATCCATACCGTGTTCCCGGAATTAATCCTTTGCCGAAGGTTTCAACGACTGCACCATGTTTCTCGTATTCAAGGGAAGGGATATGGTCAAGGTTCTCTATAATAATAAGCTGTCCCTCGTCCTGATGGTTTATGAAGTAGCGGTAAAGCCCAGCTCTCATGCTATCCGGCATTCTGTCATCTACCCCATCATCAAAGCCGTGAAGAGGAGTATCGATGATAAAAATGTGGGGATCAAATTTAGCATTTATCGCCAGATATTTCCGCAGCATCATTATCATCACTGTATTAAGATAAGAACGGTAGCCTTTGCCGTGGCTCGTTCCTTTATCTTCACCATTTACCTCAATATCAAATGTTGTGAAATTGAAGTGCGCCTGAAGCAAACCGGAATAATTGCATTCTTTAAGAATGGAATTGGCATATTCAGACATCGTGGTGGCAAAATCATCCCCAAAGTAGTCCTTGGGATGATACTCTAAAGTTTTATCGTTTTTCTGCTCGTTTTCTAAAGCAGTCAGATCATTTCCAAAGTCCGCAGCATAGGCTTCAATCAATGCAATCTCACTGGCAATTCGGAGATATGCCTTATAAGCATTGACTGTGTTTTGTTGCTCACTTTCCTGGGGGCGTAGTTCTGTTTTAATTTTAGATTCGAGAGCATCACGCTGACGCTTTAACACGTCAAGTTCGGTCCTGATTTCTTTCTTCCGATCCTCGACATCTCTTTCCGTATCTTCAAGACCGGAAAGTTGGGCCATCGTCCGCTCCATTTCTACTTTGGACGCAGCAATATAGGATATCCGTTTACGAGGAGTAATCGTACCTTCGCAGTATGGACATTTGGTGGCTTGTGGAACTTCCTGATAGGCTTCTTCACCCTCGACAATGAGAGAAAGCCGTTGGATATCCGCTTTATACTGCGCAGCAAGCCTGTGGTATCTTGTCAAAAGAACATCGCACTCCGCAGCTCGTTCCTCTGCTTCCAGAATGGAAGAAAGGATTTTTTGGCTCTCTGCAAGCGCACAGTCGATTTTTCTCTGTGTTTCCTGTAGGACGGCAGTCGCTTGATCTATCTGTGCTTCGACATCTGCATCATCAAAAATATGTAAATCATGTTCAAGCTGCTCCTTGCGTTCCGCAGCATCCCGGATTTTCCGATTGACATACTCGGCTACAGCCTTTCGGCGCGCTTTCTTTATTTCCTTTTTCTCTTGTGCATCTGTCTCTGTAAAAGTCCTGCCGGTAATCAGATACAAAAGTGCCGAAAGGAACAGGGTGTTCTCCATATAGCGATGTTTTGGCTCTACAATAGAGTCAATATCATCAATTCTGTTTTCATCCAAATAAAATACACGCAGCAAATTGCGCCAGGTGAGTCGCTTCTTTTCGAACCTTGCGTTCGTTACAATCATGGTTTCTTGCTCAATGCCAATGAGCTTCAGCCATACTTCGTTCAGAGGCGGATTCTTTGCTCCCTTTCGGTAATTGACATCATAGGTGCCGCTATCTATACCGTCTATGGTGCTGGTCACCTCTACCTGATTCTTTCCCACATTCCTATGAAGAGTGACTTCGCCATCACGGTCATTTGATCCGACAATCATGGTCACGCCGTCATATTTTGCCGTTTCCTTAAACGGCTTGTCCACTGAGCCACCGAAGACAAAGTCAATACAATTTGCCACGCAGGTCTTTCCACTGTCAGAGCGTCCCTGTATAATGGTCAGTCCTTTACCGAAGGAAACGCTGGCATCGCCCTTGATGGCGCTTTTCGCTACAACTTTTTTAATGTAAAATCCTGCCATTGCGTTACCTCCTTAAAGATTTCGTTGACTGTCGGCTAATTTCGTTGAACAACTGGACATCGCTATAGTTCCCATACTTCTCAATCACAATCTGCATAAGTTCTTTATACCGCCTGGCATATTCTGATTGGAAACCCTCACTCATGTTTCTTCCACTTTCCGAAACGGAATAAAGGATACCTGTTTCATCATTCGTGGCTATAACCAGTCCATCAACTACAAGATTCTTTATTGCAGCTTTTGTAAGGTTCCGCCTTGCGGAAAGTTCGCTGAATGCAAAACCGTTTTCCCCATTTAGAGATCTATCTGCAACGCCAAAGTCCTCACAGTAAATCGTTATAAAGTCATAAGCGGCAATTCTGTCGAGGGTAATTCCGTCATTCGCCACATCAAGAAGCAGCACCACGTGGAGAGACAGTTCAAAGGGCGTATTGAAAAGTTTGTTACTCATCAATGTTCACCCACGACTCAATCACGCCGTCATTCACCAATATATGGCAAATGCCTTTCTTCTCCAAATTGCCGATCAGATTCCGCATCTGGCTGAGTACGGAACTGTCAAGCGTGGTGCTTGTTATTTTTTCAAGGACGGCATTCAGCCTTGCGTAACCATCCTCATAATCCTTCCAATATGTAGTATTGATGCCGTGCCATGCATCATCCTTCAGTCTGCCGAACTCATCCTCTCCGTCATCGAAGATATCCCGGACAGATCGTTCAATACTTACCGCACTGTAATATGCCATGCGCTGTTCCTTGTAGTTCTCTGCATATCGTTTCGGAAGGGAAGAAATATCGTCAGCAGTAAAAGTCGCCTTGTTTAATTTCTGAGCATACACCTCATACAAGGCACGAATATAATCGAGTTCGTGTTTGTTTACATCATCCGGAACAAGCGACTGATGAATCGTGATAACCTCGCCTGATATATGCAACTTATTGCCTCTGCGCTCTATTGTCGCAGGGGCTATATTTTTTAGACTTTTTCCTGTCTCCATGCGCTGATAGTTCAGCGCAGTCACATCATCGGACAACCCTTCGGAACGGCGTCTGATGATCTGAGCCAGGATGTTAGCGCAGGCCTGTCCGACCTCTGAGGGATCGACATCGAACCCGAACTCCGCCAGCTTGTCCTTCATGTGGTTCAAGGCGTCGTAGGAGTATGTATTCACAAAATCAGCAAACTTCGTCTCATCCAGTCGAGGTGTAAGTGCAGACGCCTTTTTCTGTGAAATGGGAAGCCTGCCGCTGTAATATGCCTCAAGTGTGGATTTTCTAAGCCCATAGAGTGGATTCGGAGAAGCTTTTTCCAATGCCTCATCATCCAGGATGGCATCCGTCAACGTCTTCACAAATTCAGCAGCGTTCATTTTTACTTCATAGTTATGATGCATGAACTGCACAAGGTCGCAGAATTTCAAGTTGATACCCTCCTTTCCAATGTAGGCACTCATGTAGGCAGATGTAGGCAAACCTACGAGTTTTGAAAGTCCTATTTTCTATAATGAAAGCGTGATAAGGCAGAAGGAACGCACAGTCTGTGCGGAATCCAAATGTTTCACTTCACAGTATACCATATGCAAGCGTGATAATCAATATAATTTTGCGAACGCAAAACTTATTTTCAAAATAAAGCTATTGATTCGCGTTTGCGAGTGGTTACAGTCTCGCCTGATACTGCATCACCTGATCACTGATGGCTCAACGGTATCTGACGGTAAAACTCAATATCACAGCTGCCTTTTGAGCGGGTTAGCTGCAATCC
>OHOA01000446.1_pt1 | contig 19297 bp, 15 predicted proteins | sample 1569681 | NCBI WGS metagenome assembly OHOA01 (sample SAMEA3879609, study PRJEB24766) | human gut metagenome | biome: human-associated habitat; feature: feces | place: USA | collected 1985/1987 | reverse complement strand
GGAATATTATTGGGGCAAGGGGAGCTGGTGGCTGTTTTTGCTCGCGGGGCTGGCCTTTGTCGCCGCGTCCATATTCGTGGATAACGATGTCGTCGCAACTATCCTCGGTGCCGCCGCATTTTCATGCTTCTGGGGCATCAAGGAGATGTTCGAGCAGGAGCGGCGTGTCCTGAAAGGGTGGTTCCCGGAGAATCCCGCCCGCCATGACTACTACGAAACCATCCGTAAGGCTGATTGTGGTGGTTCGACTGGCTCGCCAACCGCTCCAGCCGGTCGCCAAACCCGCAGAAGCAACTTAAGCCAGCTGAAGTAGCTTAAGCCCGCTAAAGCAGCCAAACCAGCTAAAGCAATTTAAGCTCGCCGAAGCAACTTAAACCAGCTAAAGCAATTTAAGCCCGCTAAAGCAGCTTAAGCCCCCGCTAAAGCAGCTTAAGCCCGCCGAAGCAACTTAAGCCAGCTGAAGTAGCTTAAATCCGCTGAGGCAACCGAATCCTGCTGAGGCAACTTGCAACTTGTAAATAAATATAGTTATCCAACATCATGAATATCAAACTTCTGTCAACATTGGCGATTGCCGCCGGCCTGTCGGGATTTACGGGAGCGTCGGCCCAGAAAAAAGCTATGGACCACGATGTCTACGACTCTTGGCAGAGCGTGTCCGACATCCTCAAAAGCGAGGATGGTAACGTCTTGGTGTGGAATGTGAATCCGCAGGAAGGAGACGGCACACTCTATGTCAGGAATATGACACCTCAACGGAAGGGCAGGCCTTCCTGCCGGGAGATCAGCATTCCGCGCGGCTCGCAGGCATCCCTCGACCCTAAGGGTAAGTGGCTCTATCTTAGGATAAAGCCGCAGTTCGCCAAGACCAGGCAGGAAAAGATCGCCAAGAAGAAGTCCGAGAATATGACTAAGGACACCCTCGCCGTGGTGGATCTCACGACCATGACGGTCAGGAAATACGGGCGCGTGGACTCCTACGCCACCGGCTCGCTCGCCAAGCCTTACGTCGCCTATAAATCTACTTGGAAGCATTATAAGGACTCCTCCGACAAGAAAGGTACCGACAAGTCGGGATTCATCATCCTGAATCCGGCCACTGACAGGAAGGACACACTTCGGCACATCGACTCCTATTCCTTCAACCAGGACGGAACGATCCTCGTGATGACCTCGAAGAAGGACAAGAAGGATTCCCTGTCGGCCACCGCCGTGATGATCGCCCGCGCCCCGGCGCAGATCGACACCATCGCATGTGGCGCCGAATCCTACAGCCGCCTGACATTCAGCGACGCCGAGGATCAGCTGGTTTTCCTCGGTTCCACCGACACCAGCAAGAACCGCAACAAGTGCCAGGCACTGTACCTTACCGGTATCCAGGCACTTAAGACGGGAAAGACGGTTAGGCAGGCTCGGACTCACCAGCCGCTTGCGGAGGCCGCGGCGGACAGCGCGACAGTCGTCAGCAAGGATGGCAGGTGGGCATATTCAACGAAAGTGATCATCCCTCAAGGGACTCGGGTCGAGGGCACTCCGGGCTGGACGCTCAACGAGAACACCGAGCTGCAGTTCACCCCTGACGGTAAGCGCCTTTTCCTCGGGATAGGCGCCATCCGCCCTCCGAAGGACACATCGATCGTGGACTTCGAGACCGCCCAGCTGGACATCTGGAACTGGGACGCCGTCTATACCCCTCCGCAGCAGAGGCTGAACGTCAACAAGACACTCAAGAAGACATATTCAGCCACCATCGACCTCGCCGTTCCGGGAACGATCCTGCCGCTGGCCACCTCCAGGTTCGCAAGCGTCCGCCTCCTCGGCGGCGGCCTTTCCGAATGGGTGCTTCTCAGCGATAACGCCAAGTACGCCCGCACATCGGTCTGGGACTACAACAACCGCCGCGACATCTCTCTGGTCAACGTCAGGGACGGCTCGCGTAAGGTTGTGGCTGAAGGACTTGATGCCGGACGCTTCGACGTGTCCCCGAGCGGGAAGTACCTTGTCTGGTTCGACAACGACGAGATGAATTGGTTCACCTACAATACCCAGACCGGTGAGAAGGTCAACCTTACCGCCCAGACAGGCGTTCCGTTCTACGATGAGGAGGACGACCATCCGACCGCCGCACCGGCGCACGAGTCCGCCCCGAGATGGCTTGAGGACGAGTCCGCTGTCTTCATCATCGACCGCTACGACATCTGGAAGTTCTCCCCGGACGGCGAGTCAGCCGTCAACCTGACCGGGGGAGTGGGCCGCATGACGCACAACCGCTTCAAGATCGTGGACCTGAAGCCGGACACCAGGAAGCCTAACGAGCGCCGCTGCGGCGTTGTCAGACCGCTTGGCCCGAAGCAGACCGTCTACCTGAGCGTCTTCAATGAGGAAAGCCAGGAGAACGGCTTTGGACGCGTCAACCTCGCAAGACCTTCAAAGACTCTTGAATATTTCACCGACACCGTAACCTACAAGTACGTGGCGGGAGCCGCCGGCACGGACAGGATCTTCTACCAGAAAGGCAACTTCCGCGAGTGCTACGACCTCTGCCTCACGGACAACTTCTTCAAGACCTCCACGAAGGTCTCCGCCATCAATCCTCAGATGGCCGGCTACCGCTGGGGAAGTGCGGAACTCTTCCGCTGGAAGGCCTACGACGGCACTCCGCTGAAGGGTATCGTGTACATGCCGGACGGTGTCAAGGAGGGCGAGAAGCTTCCGGTGATGATCTATTTCTACGAAAAGAACGCCAACAACCTCTACACGTTCTGGTCGCCGGCCCCGTCCCGGTCGATCGTGAACATCCCTTTCTACACCTCCAGGGGCTACATCGTCTTCGTCCCGGACATCGTCTACAAGGTGGGCCACCCGGGCGAGAGCGCCTACAACTGCATCTGCGCCGGCGCCGAGGCTCTTTGCGAGGCCTACCCGTCCGCCGACAGAAGCAGGATGGCGATCCAGGGCCAGAGCTGGGGCGGCTACCAGACCGCTTGGCTCATAACACGTACGAATATGTTCGCCGCGGCCGGCTCCGGAGCGCCTGTGGGTAACATGACCTCGGCCTACGGCGGCATCCGCTGGGGTTCGGGCATCACACGCGCAGGTCAGTACGAGCACGGCCAGAGCCGGATCGGAAAGAGCATGTGGGAGCCGGGCGCCCTGGAACTCTACATCGAGAACTCTCCGGTCTTCCACGTGGACAAGGTGCAGACCCCGGTGCTGATCATGCACAACGACGCTGACGGCGCCGTTCCGTGGTACCAGGGCATCGAGTTCTTCTCGGATCTGCGGAGGCTTGACAAGCCGGCTTGGCTCCTCCAGTACAACAAGGAGGCTCACAACCTCGTCGAAAGGCGCAACTGCAAGGATCTCTCCGTGAGGCTGCAGCAGTTCTTCGACCACTACCTCAAGGGAGCCCCGATGCCGGTCTGGATGAAGACCGGTGTCCCGTACGAGTCCAAGGGCGAGTACAGCGGCTTCGAGAATGCTGAATAAATGACAGGAATCATGACAAAACTAGCGATATTCGATCTGGACGGCACCCTTCTGGACACCGTCAAAGATTTAGGCAACGCCACCAACCACGCCCTGACCGAGTGCGGCTTTCCGACCCATCCCATCGAGGCCTACTACCAGATGGTAGGCCGCGGTATCTACAACCTCTTCCGCGCCGCCGTCCCCGCCGGACAGTCCACGGAAGAAGTTGTCCAAAGGATGGCCTCCATATTCATTCCTTACTACGATGCCCACAAATGCGACTTCACAAGACCATATGACGGCATTCCCGGAATGCTGAAGACCATCACCGCCGCAGGGGTACGCCTCGCCGTGGCCTCCAACAAGTACCAGGACGGCGCGGAAAAGCTGGTCCACCACTTTTTCGGTGAATATGACTTCGTGAGGATCCTGGGCCAGCGCGAAGGCCAGCCCATCAAGCCCGATCCGGCCATAGTGGATCAGGTCCTCGCCGAGGTACCGTCCGTCACCAAGTCCGAGACCGTCTATGTGGGCGACTCCAATGTGGACATGCAGACCGGCCTGAACGCCGGGGTCAGGACTGTGGGTGTGAGCTGGGGTTTCAGAACCCGTGAGGAACTCGCAGCCTACTCTCCTTCCGCTATAGTTGACACCCCGGAGGAACTCTCCCGTGTGATCCTCGGAGCCTGACTGGTTCATTTTGGTCCATTTACACCGGTGAAATTGGACAGCATTTGATCGGATATATTAATAATTCATTGATTATCAGTCTATTAAGTGATAATGGGGGGGGTAGAGGCATCGCCTGCGAGGGAATAGAATACTTATAATACTTATTCAGTATGTTGTTTTTTATTCGGGGAAGTGTTATATTTGACCTTCATAAGCAGGTTACGAATGACACTCTTGGATTGGAGTTCTTCGAGATCAGGTATGAAGATGCTGACAACCGTAGGGCTTACCCTTGCACATGATGTCAAGGGGACACTTTTTGTGCTATTCGTAACGTGTTTCATTCCTATTTTTGAGGATTATTTAGTTCTGTCGCTTTGGTCTCTTTGGATGAATTCTGTCTCAACACCGGCTTATGGCCTGAATGGTACGCGATCCGCGTCTTCTACAATCGCGTCGGGCCTCTGAAAGAGACATTGGACAACGCCGCTATCCGCTATTTCTACCCGATGCATCTGGTTGAGAAGTGTTCGGATGGTGGCATTATCTATGTCCAGGAGCCGCTGATCAAGGCACTGGTCTTCGCCAAGACCACCGCCTCGGATCTGGAGACGATCCAGCGGAAGCTCCCCGGCAGCGCCGCGCCGTACTACGACAAGAGCACCGGAAGACCGATCGTCATCCCCGAGGAGCAGATGGATAGGTTCATCAAGCTTTGCTCCGTGAAGGATTCTGGTCTGGAGTACCTTGGCGAGGACGATCCGAGGTTCCATCAAGGAGACAAGGTCAGAGTCACCGAAGGAATATTCAAAGGCCTCGAAGGGCACATCAAGCGGATCCGGCACGACAGGAGGCTGATCGTGACCATCGAAGGCGTGGCGGCCTTCGCCACGGGGTACATCCCGCCGTCGTTTCTTGAGAAAATTTAATTTGTTTTAGGAATATGAACACACGAAAGTTATTGCCGGCAGCGGCCTTGCTGCTTCTTCTGGCTTCATGCTCGACTCCCAAGGAGATCGCGTATTTCCAGGATCTGTCGTCCGTGGAGGGTCAGCGCATTGCCGCCGCTAAGGAGATCATCGTTCGCCCGAAGGACAAGATCTCGATCATCGTGAACTGCAAGAGTCCCGAGCTGACAGCCCTTTTCAACCTGCCGTACGTGACGCAGCGTCTCGGTGAGAACACCCGCAGCACCATCACTTCCGGTTACAGCCAGGGCTACATCTCTGGTTACACGGTGGATGACCGGGGCTGCATCGACTTTCCTGTCCTCGGCGAGGTGGCCGTGGCGGGGCTGACGCGTGATGAGATCGCCTCCGTGATCAAGAAGGAGCTCAATGAGCAAGGGCAGGCGACGGACGCCGTGGTGACCGTTGACTTCATGAACCTGTACTATCAGGTGCTTGGCGAGGTTGAGAAGCCGGGGCGCTACGCCATCGACAAGGATGCCGTGACGATTCTCGATGCCATCGGAACCGCCGGTGACCTGACCATCTACGGAAAGCGCGAGAACGTGAAGGTGCTGCGCAACGAGAACGGCAAGATGCTGACCTACGAGGTGAACCTCTGCTCAGCCGCCGACCTGATAGCCTCGCCGGCCTACTACATCCGCCAGAACGACGTGATCTACGTCGATCCGAACGACGTGCGGGCAAGGCAGTCCACGGTGAACGGCAACAATGTCCGCTCCACCTCGTTCTGGATCTCGCTGACTTCGCTCGCGGCGTCCATCACCAACACGATCGTGATCATCGCCACGAGGACCGGGTCGGGGAAGTGATCCGCCTTGGAACCTTGTGAAGAAACACTATAACATCAAAGCGATTCAAAATAATGGAGAACAACATCAACACGGATAACAATACCCGGCAGCAGGAGGAGACCGTGCAGATCAGCCAGCTTGTGCGCCGCTGCCTGTCCAGATGGTACTGGTTCGCCCTGAGCCTGGCGGTCTGCCTGGCTTTAGGTGTCCTGTACATCCTCAGGTCAACCCCTACGTACAACACCTCCGCTGACATCCAGATCAAGTCCAGCACCAAGGGCGCGTCCATGCCGGGGGACATCGGCGAGTTCGGCAACATGGGACTCTTCGCCGTCAAGTCAAACGTCAACAACGAGCTGCACGCCTTCGGATCCCCGGATATCATGAGCGAGGTGGTGGCAAGGCTTCGCCTGTACATGAGCTACACGGTGGACGGCATCTTCCACAGGAACGTGCTCTACGGCACGTCGCTGCCGATCTCCGCCGACCTGCTCGACGTGGATGAGAACGTGGGAGCCGGATTCACCGTCAGCGAGAACGGCGGGAGAGTCACCCTGAAAGCCGGTCGTGGGACACTACGGCGACACGCTCCAGACTCCTGTCGGAAGGATCATCGTTCAGAAGACGAAGGACTACTCCGAGGAGGCGATGAAAAAACCGGTCAACGTCAGGATGTCGGGCCGGCGCGGCGTGACACAGTCCTACCTGAACAGACTCCAGGTGAACCTCGCCGACAAGAACTCCGACATCATCGCGCTCTCCATCAAGGACGTGTCCACCCAGCGTGCCCAGGACATCCTGAACACCCTGATCGCCGTCTACAACGAGAACTGGGTGCGTGACAAGAACCAGATAGCGAACTCCACTTCTGTGTTCATCAACGACCGTCTCAGGGTGATCGAGGGCGAGCTGGCGGGCGTGGACTCCGACATCTCCGCCTACAAGTCGGAGAACATGATCCCTGACGTGGGTGCCGCCGCGACGATGTACATGCAGCAGAGCACGGTGCTGAACCAGCAGCTCCAGGACGTGAGCAACCAGCTCTACATGGCGCGCTACATCAAGGACTACATCGGCAAGGAGGACAACCGCAACCAGCCGCTTCCCGCCAACATGGGATTGAGCAGCAAGACGATCGAGAGCGGCATCTCCGAGTACAACTCCAAGATCCTGCAGAGGAACAACCTCGTGGCGAACTCCGGCGAGGAGAACGTGCTCGTGAAGGATCTCGACCAGGCTCTGGCCTCGATGAGGGGGTCGATCTCCCGGTCCATAGACAACGAGATCCTTGCCCTCAACACGAAATACGAGAATCTCCAGGGCACCGCCCGCCAGAACACCGCGCGCATCGCCGCGAATCCTAACCAGGCGAAGCGGCTCCTCTCGGTCGAGCGTCAGCAGACCGTGAAGCAGGCTCTGTACCTCTTCCTCCTGCAGAAACGCGAGGAGAACGAGCTCTCGCAGGCGTTCACCGCCTACAACACAAGGATCATCAAGCATCCTATCTCAGGAATATTCCCGGTCTCCCCGCAGTCCATGAAGATCATGATGATGGCGTTTCTCCTGGGTCTGATGATTCCTGCCGGGATCATCTATCTGCTGATGGCGACCGACACGAAGGTGCGCTCCCGCCGCGACCTCAAGGGAGTCTCCGTGCCTTTTGCCGGCGAGATTCCGCTCTCTGCCGAGACTGCCACCAAGGCGTTCGGAAGGCGGAAAACCCTCAGTGGAGCCGATTCCATCGTGGTCCGTCACGGCAACCGCGATGTGGTCAACGAGGCGTTCAGGGTGCTGCGAACCAACCTTGAGTTCATGATGCGCGAGCCAGGAAGCAAGGTCGTAGCCTTCACGTCATTCAACCCGGGTTCAGGCAAGTCATTCGTGTCGTCCAACCTGGCCGTCAGCCTTGCCATCAAGGGTAAGCGTGTGCTGGCCATCGACGGTGACCTGCGTCACTGCACGCTCTCCGAGCTTGTCGGCTCGCCGAAGCCTGGCCTCAGCGACTATCTCGCTGGGATCGTCGCCGATGTGCACGATGTGATTGTCCGTTCGAAGGACACGATGACGGTACCTGACACTCTTCCGGCGGGATCCATCCCTCCGAACCCGGCTGAGCTGCTCGCCGACAGGCGCCTCGCCGATGCGATCGCCGTCCTCAGGAATGAGTACGATGTGATCATCATCGACTGCCCGCCGGTGGAGATCGTCACCGACGCGCGCGTCATCAACGACTATGTGGACAGGACGCTCTTTGTCGTCAGGGCCGGGCAGTTCGACAAGGCCATGCTCCCGGACCTCGACGCGCTCTACCGCGACGGGGAGTACAGGGGACTCTGCTGCGTCCTCAACGGGACCGCGTCCTCCGACGGCTACTACGGCACCTATGGCCATTACGGTTACTACGGCCACAATGGCGGCTCCTACTACAGCTCCGACAACAAAGCCAGGTAAATCCGCCCGCTGACTTCGCCGGCGCACCGGTCCCTCCGGCGCGCCGGCGAAACCATAACCCCAAAAAACATATCTTATGCAAAATCTGAAAGAGTTGAGGATCGCCGTGGCCGGTACTGGCTACGTCGGCCTCTCCATGGCCACCCTGCTGTCCCAGCGCCACAAGGTGACTGCCGTTGATGTGATCGCCGACAAGGTCGATAGGATAAACCGTCGCGAGTCCCCGATCCAGGACGAGTACATCGAGAGGTTTCTCCGCGAGAAGCCACTCGACCTCACCGCCACGCTTGACGGTGAGGCCGCCTACAGGGACGCGGACTTCGTGGTGATCGCCGCTCCCACTAACTACGACCCGAAGAAGAACTTCTTCGACACGTCGCACGTGGAGGAGGTGATCGACCTCGTGCTGAAGGTTAATCCCGATGCAGTGATGGTCATCAAGTCCACCGTCCCTGTGGGCTACACCGCCTCTGTGCGGGAAAGGTTCTCGTACAGGGAACGCCTCGCCGACGGCACGATGAGGGTGGTGGTGCCAAACATCATATTCGCTCCTGAGTTCCTGCGTGAGTCCAAGGCGCTCTATGACAACCTCTATCCGAGCCGCATCATCGTCGGCTACGACAGGGGAGACTCCGCTCTCGAAGAGGCTGCCGGCACTTTTGCCGCACTCATCAAGGAAGGCTCTCTGAAAGAGGATGTTCCGGTGCTGTTCATGGGTTCCACGGAGGCGGAGGCGGTGAAGCTGTTCGCCAACACCTACCTTGCCCTCCGCGTCAGCTATTTCAACGAGCTGGACACCTATGCGGAGATGAAGGGACTCGACACAAGGTCCATCATCGACGGCGTGTGTCTGGATCCTCGCATCGGCTCGCACTACAACAATCCGTCCTTCGGCTACGGCGGCTATTGCCTCCCGAAGGACACCAAACAGCTGTTGGCGAACTACGCCGACGTGCCGGAGAACCTTATCCAGGCCATTGTGGAGTCCAACCGCACCAGGAAGGACTTCATCGCCGACCAGGTGCTCCAGAGGGCCGGCTATTATTCCGAGAACAGCCAGTACGACAGCGCCCGCGAGAAGAAATGCGTGATCGGGGTCTACCGTCTCACGATGAAGTCCAACAGCGACAATTTCCGCCAGAGCGCCATCCAGGGCATCATGAAGAGGATCAAGGCCAAGGGCGCCGAGGTCATTGTCTACGAGCCTACGCTGGAGGACGGCGCGTCCTTCTTCGGCAGCAAGGTGGTCAACGACATCGCCGAGTTCAAGTGCCGCGCCGACTCCATCATCGCCAACCGCTACGACCGCGCCCTGGACGATGTCCGGGCCAAGGTCTACACCCGCGACCTCTTTGAGAGAGACTAGCCGCCTACTTCACCGGAATACCTATTAATCAAAATTATTTTCCATAATGCTGTCGATACGCAAGATAGTTGACTCGTACTTCTCGAAGCGCACGTTCCCGCACTGGTGCGTGCTGCTTCTGGACAGTGCCATTTTGTTTTTGTCCGGAGTGTTCGTCTACTGGTGCTTCAACCGTGGCACCGCCCTTCAGCTGAACTTCTGGCCGTTGACCTACCTGATGCTGCTGTGCGTCGGCGTCCACTTCATATTCTTTGCCATCTTCCGGACATATTCGGGAATCATCCGCTACTCATCGTTCAACGACCTCATCCGTGTGGCGCTGGCGATGGGATGCTCCGCATTGGCGGTGATAGCCGTCCATTTCTTCACGAACAACTGCCCGTCTCGGGTGTTCGCCCACGTGCAGGTGCGGCATATCCTGATTGCGGAAGCCATCGCGACCGGTTTGATGTGGCTGCTTCGCGTTTCTATCAAATGGGTTTACGACACCTATTTCCGGACGGAGGGTGCGAAGAATGTCTTCATCTATGGCATCCGCGCCGGCGGCATCGGACTCGCGAAGGCGATCCGCAGCGAGAAACCGATGCGCTACTGTCTCCGAGGCTTCATCTCCCACGATCCGGCGCTTGGAGCCAACGGCACGCGCCTGATGGGCGAGCCGGTCTACGAGGTTGACGCCAGTCTGCCGGATGTGATCCGCCGCAATGGGATCGCCGCCGTGCTGGTCGCTCCGGGCAGGATCGGCAGGTTCCGCAACGACACGGCTCTTCAGGACTACATCCTGCAAAGCGGCGCAAAAATATTCTCGGCCAACAATGTCGTTGACACCGAGCATGATGCGATCAAGGGAGCGCCGACCTTGAAGGAGGTCAGCATCGAGGATCTTTTGCCTCGTGACGAGATCTGCGTCGACCTGGAATCCGTGGCCGAGTCCCTCCGTGGGAAGCGCATCCTGATCACCGGTTCCGCCGGAAGCATCGGCAGCGAGATAGTGCGCCAGGTCGCGTCGTTCGCACCTTCGAAGATGATGCTGATCGACTCCGCGGAGACTCCGCAGCACGACATCCGCAGGATGATGGCGCATGACTTCCCGTCTGTGCCATGCGCCACCGTGGTGACGTCGATCACCAAGGCTGACAGGATGGAGAACATATTCAAAACCTTCCTTCCTGAATATGTCTTCCACGCCGCGGCGTACAAGCACGTTCCGATGATGGAGGACAACCCTTGCGAGAGCATCCAGAACAACGTCCTCGGCACGAAGATCCTGGCCGACCTTTCGGTCAAATACGGCGTTCGCCGCTTCGTGATGGTGTCCACCGACAAGGCTGTGAACCCGACGAACGTGATGGGATGCAGCAAACGAATATGCGAGGTCTATGTGCAGAGCCTCAACAAGGCGGAGCGTGACGGCGTGGTGAAGGGGCAGACCCAGTTCATCACCACCCGCTTCGGCAACGTCTTAGGCTCCAACGGCTCCGTGATCCCGATTTTCGAGCGCCAGATCAAGGCCGGCGGCCCGGTGACGGTGACGGACCCCAACATCATAAGGTACTTCATGCTGATCCCAGAGGCCTGCGAGCTTGTCCTTGAGGCCGGCACGAAGGGGGAGGGCGGCGAGATCTTCGTCTTCGACATGGGCAAACCGGTGCGCATCGCCGACCTGGCGCGTTGCATGATCGAGCTGAGCGGGGCGAAGGGCGTGGAGATCAAGTACACCGGCCTGAGGGACGGGGAAAAGCTCTACGAGGAGGTCCTGAGCGAGTCGGAGGCGACGAAGCCGTCGTTCCACGAAAAGATCCGCATCGCCTGTGTCCGTGAATATGACTGGTCCGATGTGAGCCGCGAGATAGACGCCCTGATCGCCCAGTCCCACACCTACGACGACATGGCCGTGGTAGCCTCCATGAAGCACCTAGTCCCCGAGTACATCTCCAACCACTCCAAGTACACCGTCCTTGACCACAAGGCGTGAGTTTGGCTCTGTGTGCCATAGGATATTGTTTCAATAAGCAACTTGGAATTGTATTTAAAAAACATTACGACTTTGAAATGATATTTTAAACCATTAAATATACTTTAATGTTTTTTCTTATATTTGCAAAGTAAACTTTGCTCTTATGGATAAACAGATTATAAAAAAACTAATAATAGAGAAGCAAAAGGCCATTCCGGAATTCTTTATTATTCGAAGGGAAATCCAGTTTGATACTCATGCAAACTATGTGCTTGTCGGTTTAAGGCGTGCTGGAAAATCCTTTATGATGTATCAGGATGCCCAGAATATGATGAAGAGTCCAGGGCTGACACAAGAAAACATACTCTACATAAATTTCGAGGATGAAAGGTTGTCAGATATTTCTTCAGACAGTTTGGGAGAAATATTGGATGCCTATTTCGAGTTATATCCAGAAAAAAAGCCACTGATATACCTTGATGAAATACAGGTTGTTTACGGGTGGGAAAAATTTGCAAGAAGACTAGCAGATTCTAAGTATAGAGTTATGATTACTGGCAGCAATGCCAAGATGCTCAGCAGTGAAATAGCAACTACACTTGGTGGCAGATATATTCCAAAGGAAGTTTTTCCATTTTCTTTTAGAGAGTATCTAGAGTACAAAGGCATAGAATTGGACAGAAATTGGATATATGACCAAGGTGCTTGCTCTCAGATATCAAATACTTTCGATCATTATTTCACTAATGGCGGCCTTGCAGAATCTTTCAATCTTGAAGATAAGAGGGAGTATCTGAATTCATTATGTCAGAAGATACTGCTTGGCGATATAGTGGAGCGGAATAAAGTGCGCAATGCACGTGCTTTTCGTCTTCTCACAAGAAAATTGGCAGACTGTGTGATGCAACCGTCATCCCTCAGCAGGCTAAAACATATTATTGATTCCAGCGGAGATAGCATAAGCCTGCCTATATTGAAAGATTATTTGGAGTATTTGGAAGAGTCCTACCTGTTTTTCTCTATCCCGAATATGAGTTCATCCATATCGGAGCAGTCCACAATCCGGAAAAGATACATTGTGGATAATGGATTGCTTAACTTGTTTCTTTTCAGTGGAGAAACGAAGCTGTTGGAGAATATAGTAGCTTGCAAATTGATCAGAAAATACAGAAACACCCCCGAAGAAACGCAGGTTTACTATTATAATAAAAACGTAGAGATAGATTTTTGTATTCCGTCTGCCAAAATGGCTATCCAAGTATCTTACAGTTTGGGAGACGATGCGACCTATAGACGAGAAACAGGTGCGCTGGAAAAGTTCTTGAACGTTTATCCGGATTTTACCGCAATAGTCATCACCAGAGACAATGAGCAAACTATCGACATCAATGGGCATCACATCAATGTAATACCTATATGGAAATGGTTATGTCTGGAATAGTGCACTCAAGCGGTGCATTTTTACTACAGAATCCGCACTCAATGAGTGAAAATTCGTTATATTTGCGGGCAACGTTCTTCTATAATCAGATGCGAGTAAAGAATGATGTGAAAGATGACATCGAGTTCGCCCAAAGCAATGTCATTCCTCTGTGGGCTTTCGGACTGAACTACTAGATGGTAGGGCTGGAACTTTTTTTGTTATTTTTGTAAGTAAGTTCAGGGGATTGTAACGAGTAGTTCAGAAGTATTAATTGATTAAAATGCCCAAAGATATGAGACACTTGGTCATAAAGAATTTCGGTCCGATTCGCAATGCGGACCTTCAACTTGGACCGGTAAATGTATTGATAGGTATGCAGAGTTCCGGCAAGAGCTGCGTACTTAAGACGGCGTGCTATTGTACCTGGGTTGAAAAACGTCTTGAATTGTCTCAGAAGGTCAACGGTTTCGGTAACGGCTCTTCCTTCATTGACACCATGACCAGCTATTATCAAATGGCAGGATACGTCCATCCGGATACCTACATCGAATATGAAACCGGACATGTATTCTTCTCATACAGCCATTCTGAAAAGAAGTTTACGATGAAATGGAAAAAGGATCATTGGAACTATAAGAGGCCAAAGGTAAGTTATGTCCCCGCCGACAGAAATTTGGTGGCTTCAATTCCGGGGTGGAGCTTCCTTCCATTGGATGGCAACATGCTTGACTTCATGTCAGATTGGGACCGGGCCAGGAAGTTTGTAAAGAGCGAGGAGAATTTCTTGAATCTGGGCATGTCTTATACTTATGACTCCCAGACAAATACGGACAATATAAGACTGGAGAACGGAACTCCGCTGAAACTGAAGGAGAGTTCCAGCGGTATCCAATCGCTCCTCCCCATGTATGTACATCTCGATTATCTTACTGCAGGCCAATACAATGCAGAAGCAGGCAAGATGTCGTATGAACAGAAAGAAGAGCGCAAAAATCTATTGTCGACCATTTATGCCAATCTCTATGAAAAGGATTTCAACCATGACGAGACGATTGAAGTCGTCACCATCGATGGTGTAGATTATTCGTTTTCCAAGCCAGACCAGGCGAAGAAGTTCAAGTCGATTTGCCAGGAGTATATCAATGTTGATCATAGCGAGATATTCCTTGAGGAGCCAGAGGATAATTTGTTCCCTCCGACTCAATGCCAATTCTTGAATTGGATGCTGGAGCAGATTAAAACGCACGGAGACATGCTTTTCATCACGACGCATAGTCCGTATGTTCTGAATCAGCTGATCAAGGCAGCCCCGAAAGAATTGTCAGTAATGTTCACTCATCCACAGAAGCCTGCCAGCAGAGATTTTTCCGTAAAGCAGCGAAGAATCGTCGGAAAGATAAAAGATGGGATAGAGATTGAGGCGGACGTGAAATATTTGTCAGGCGCGATGGACAAGATTGAGAGAATGGAATCATATGAGTCATACGGTACGCCGTTCGTCGTATCCGAGTGGTGTCGCTTTCTGACCCAATGTGAGGTGAACACCTAGGCAGAGACCGTTGTGAGGCATCCTTCTGATGAAAGACACCTCCCCATATATTGTTACACGTAATGTCCATGATTTTGAAGCCTCGGCAATCCCTGTTCTCTCTCCTGATGAAGCCTGCGGACTTTTAGGTTAAGGATTGCTGGTCCGGGATTTGATGGGCGATGACTCGTACGACTATGACAAGGCGTATATCTTCTACTCGAAGGACTGCAGGAAGGTGAAGATACTGCACCACGATATAAACGGGTTCGTGATGTACGAGAAGTGGTTCGACGACGGGAGATTCATGAAGCCAAGGTTCATGGAGATCAGAAGGAGTCACAGGGTAAGCCGGGAGACATTGACCCTGTTCATGTCATCCCCGGTGCAGGCGGAGATGGCGATATGAGCTGCAAGTTTGACATGGCACAGATGAACGCCCGGTTTCAGGCCGCGCATGAGGAGTTCTCCTATCTTGTCGGCAAGTTGAACTCCGGGGAGCTGGAGGAAGGCAAACTGCCCCGCATCTATGAATTGGAGCGTGAGATCGAGGAAATCATGGATCAGATCAGCGCCGAGAACCAGAGGATCCGCGAAAAGATAGGGAAAAACATGTCAGGATCAAAAGGTCGGAGATGGAAATAGAGTGCCTGAAGAAAAGGGCCGAATATTTGGAAAAACATCTGAAAAAGTGATTGGAATGTGTCGAAGTATGAAATATGCACCGCTCATAATAAAGAATCTGGCCAAGATACTGGTCGGAGATAACACAGTCAATAAATTGTCAGGAAAGGACTTGGTAGACCTATTCAACGAGTTTGGCTTCAACGATGACTATGTGTATCCCAATGTAGGGATAGCCACGGCAGACCTTGGTAATGGCCTTTCACGGACTGACTATGCCCGAAAGCGACTGAAGATGCTGAACGACAAGGAACAGGTAGATGTGGCGTTGAGTCTATACCTTGATGGTTGCGCAGACAAGGTACTGGCGGAAAAAGCGATAAATAGTGTACTAGGAAAAGCTCCTGACATCACCGATGTTATTGGCACGGCAAAAGTTGATTTCCAACCGCACTCACAGTTTGATGATATCAAGTCTGGCGTGCCGACTATATTCATTAGCTATTCGTGGGATACCCCAGAGCATAAGCATTGGGCAAAACAGTTAGCCGATGACCTGCGGTCAAAACATAATGTATGTACGTTGATTGACCAGTATAACGCTGCCGGTGCGAACATCGTTGAATTCATGAACAATGGCATTCGATTGGCCGACCGTGTACTGATGATTGGAACTCCTGAGTACAAGCGGCGGATGGAGGGCGCAATAGGATCAGGCGGCAAGTATGAGGGCGTGATTATCACAACCGAAATATACAAGAATACGGACACAGTGAAGTTTATCCCGTTGTTGAGGAACGGCAATTCTTTTGACGACTCATTCATCAAAGTCGTTAGTGTATTGAACGGCTATGACTTCCGTAAAGACGAGGAGTACGAAGCCAAACTTCAAGAGCTGTCTGATGAACTATATGGCAGGAACAATAAAATCCCTGCGTTAGGAGCTGGAAATGCCGTTGCCGCAATGCCTGCGGCATATAAAGGTGAGCGTTGGTTGTATGAGCTGATGCAATACTTCAGTTTCTACTTGATGGATGGGTATTTCGAATGTATGCCTTGCCGGTTCGATATGCGGGTGATGATAATGTTTGATAGTTGGAGCGGCATTCTTAACAGCTCCGTTTTTCAGATACATGATGCTGTTCTGAAGCAGCGAATAGGTGAATTTTATCAAGCATGGCGTGACATCTGCGATTTGGGCTGGCGATACTATTCAACGTCGAATAATGGTACTGACTATGTGTTCTACGGAGCCGAGTTCGATATGTTTAAAGACCATGAACATGAGGAGGCTTTCAAGAAACTGACGGCTATGATACAGCCTTGCTATGATAAGTACAGAGCCTTGATTGGCTATCTGGACGCATCGTATCCGCAAATTGACCGCGAGAAGGTGTCGGTTGATTTTGCGGAGAGCCTGAATAATAGTTTCAAAATATGAATGTGATGGGAACATCATTATCAACCGACGGATGTTTGGTGCCGACGAAACGGCAAGGCCGTTCTTGTACATATAGTGTTGAGACGTAAATAGAAACAATATCAAAACAATAACATAATAACTATGTTCGAAAGGATACTGATAAAGTCAGGCTCAAACCAAGCAGAGCGTTTCCTGTCGATAGCCGACTTGGTAGACATGATGTTCTACTATGGCGAAGTTCACGTTGTTGTCTCTCAGTTTGAGTTGAAACAACTGCTGGATGTGTTTGGGGAGGATGTGCTTTATGAACTGATAGAGTCTAACCGACTTTACATACATCCTTGTGACCAACATGTGGGAGCAGCAAGACAAGGAGGGTTTGAATCGGTAGGGCTGTTCAGAACTAATTTCAGCAACATTGAAGAGTTACTCTCCAATTTCCATCGAGAAGTATCTGATAATGAAAGTGAAAATGAACGATTCGCAAAGAGGTTTGCAGAGAAATTAGACATTTTTCGCTATCCGAGCGATGTGCAGGATTCTCTATATAGGGATGTTGAAGATGAAGATTTGCTGTCACGAGCGACTCAAGTATTTGTAAAGCAATATTATCCTGACTATCATCGTGCTGGTGATATCAGGGTAAAGGCAGACTCATCTGGATCTTCTTTCATGAGCTTCTATCATATAGAAGGTAACCTCAGGCTTGACGAATTAAACTCGTTGCATCATAGATATGGCTATAACGGCAGTTTTGCATATTCGACAGTGTTGATGTCGCTTGGCGAAACACATGTGGATTGCTATTTGGCATCAGAACTCCAAGCCGAACTGATAGCAAATCAGCGCTGGAGTGAAATATATAAGCTTCGGATGAATGAGTGTATCAGGCGTGCCGAAGGCAGCCATGACAATATAGACCATTTCCGCGAAATGACAGCCAACGACTACCTTTCTCCGGGGCAGTCTTTTGCCAATGGCCTGATTTCCTCCGATGAATTGTTGAAAGACTTGAATTGCAGTGATAGTCAAAAGTTCAGGGAGTGGCTACACTCGATTCCTGAAGGACAGCCTATAACGGAGGAAATATACAAGAGCATGCAATCTCAAAACAGCAATAAAGCCTGGGTGAAAATAACCAGAGGTTTGTCTCAGGTGGTAACTGGTGTGTTTAATCCCATATTAGGAGGAGCTCACACTTTATTAGACGGACTTGTGGGTGATAGACTTATAAATGGCTGGAAGCCATCATTGTTTGTGAGTAGAGTGTTGAATAACGATATATACAGAATACAATAATATAATGGATATGTTTGAAATCAGAAATATCGATGGCGTGGAGAGGGCTTTATTTCATCTGGATGAACGGCAAGAGGCATTCCATGCTACAGACAAGTATTATGAGAAGTACACTGCCTTTTTGAAGGTGGTGTCCGATTACTGTAATAAAGTTGGGGCGACGGGTGCAACGGACATTGATATTGCACGAACCTTGTTTGGCAATACGCAGCCATCAAATGACAAGTTTATAAAGGCTGTAGCCTTCCTTATGGCCAGTTTTACCGACGCTTATCTGTTGAAGGCCATTACCGTTCAGAACGCAAAGAGGTTCAAGTCCAAGGTGGATTATTTGGGCATCGATTTCGAGTACTTGGCTTATGCTGCCGAGAACGAGATTTATTCCAAGCATTTGCCGCCTATCTATGCGACCAGTGGACGGAGGCATACCCTCCATAGTTTCGACACTATGATGACAATGAAAAGTCTGTTCTATATAGAGACGATAGATAATATCGAAGATATGTGGAACTCAGACTTGATAGCTGGAAGCATCATGTGCTTGCGGCTTTATATTGATGAATTGTTGAAGCAGTTCATGCCTTATAAGCACTTGACAAATGCAACAGGCAAGAAGGTCTATAAGACTGGTGTCCGTCGTGGATTCTTGAAGTCTGAAATTAAGAAGCGTATGCAAGGCCAGCCTTCAGTCCTTCTGGATGCGGGAGAGATACTTGTCTATGCCTACGAATGGAGTTGTGATACCGTTCATTACGGAGCCCTTCCTTTGGACTGCCTGACAGATTGGTTCATCATGAAGGTCTGTCCGATAAAGCAAATTTTCACGGACAATGCCCAAATGAGGACGGAGTTGCAGTCTTTTGTAACTGCGGACTATAGGAAGGACAATCTCACTGTGGTGTGGTAACTTTATCTTCTACATGATATCATGGATAAAGATAAAGAAACGAATAACTGAATCCACTTTAAAAACCACGCCCTTCACCAATGTCCATTAATTTCCCGCCGAAGGGCTTGGCTGGGAAGGATGAAAAAAGTTGAAAATATTTACCGTGTATGGCCATAGGGTATTGTATAGTAAACATTAAATAATAACTTGGTAAAAATTAAGAAGCTGTTTTGAATTGTTTGTTTGAAGGTTTGAGATTGGCCTGGCAACGGGTCGAGCTGACATCTATGTCTTTGACTTTGGAGCGAGTCCAAAAATTGACCACTAACGGACGTGTACCTAACAACCGAACTTATTAATACGAAAGTGGTCAATATCAATAGTTCGTTAATTTTTCCAGTGCCTAAGCGGCCCTGGCAGTAAATAAAACCA
>OHOA01000424.1_pt1 | contig 20476 bp, 23 predicted proteins | sample 1569681 | NCBI WGS metagenome assembly OHOA01 (sample SAMEA3879609, study PRJEB24766) | human gut metagenome | biome: human-associated habitat; feature: feces | place: USA | collected 1985/1987 | reverse complement strand
ATTCTCGCCGACAATATAGCACCAGCAGTTGTGCCGGGCATCATGGTATTTCTTTTTAGTCTCGCGGATGCGGGCCTGAGCCTCCTCCTCGGAGGAGACGGGCCAGACCTGACCGATAAACCGGGAGCGCTTTTCGGTGAACTCGCTCTGGGCAGCAGAAAAGGGGATCTTCTGCACGGTCATTGCTCCCAATCCTCCTTTTCCTCCTGCCAGCCCTCGATGTAGTCCTTCAGCTGGCCCATAATGCGGGGAGTACACACCGCTGTAATATCCACGGTCTCGCCGTATTCCACGTTTTCCACCTTGGCCTCCCGGTATAGGCCGTCTAAGAGCCCTGCCTTGTCGTATGGCAGATGGATGGTCACCCGGCGGGTTCCCTTGTCCAGCTTTTCATCCACAGCCTGCAAAAGCCGCTTGATGCCCTCGCCGGTTTTGGCGGAGATATACACACTGTCCTTCTCCCGGGGCAGAGCGCCGGAAAAAGCCAAATCGCACTTGTTATACACCCGTAGGCAGGGAATGTGATCCGCCTTCAGCTCACGAATCAGGTCATCCACCACCTGAGCCTGCTGAACCCACTGGGGATTGGATAGATCGATGACATGGAGCAGCAGGTCTGCATACTCCAGCTCCTCCAAGGTAGCCTTGAACGCCTCCACCAGCTGGTGGGGGAGCTTGCGGATAAAGCCCACGGTGTCGGAAATCACCACATCCAAGGTGTCGCTGACGGTGAGCAGCCGGGTGGTGGTATCCAGGGTATCGAATAGGCGGTTATTGGCCGGGATGCCCGCGCCGGTAATGGCGTTTAGGAGGGTGGATTTTCCGGCATTGGTGTAGCCCACAATAGCCACCACCGGGATCTCGTTTTTCATCCGACGCTGGCGCTGGGTATTGCGGACCCGGCGCACCTCCTCCAGCTCCTCCTTGAGCTTATCGATCTTACGGTGGATGTGGCGGCGGTCCGTCTCCAGCTGGGTCTCGCCCGGACCCTTGGAGCCGATAGGCCCCTTGCCGCTGGTGCCCGCCTGGCGCTCCAAATGCGTCCACATACCGATCAGCCGGGGCAGCAGATACTGGTACTGGGCCAGCTCCACCTGGAGGCATCCCTCCCTGGTCTTAGCCCGCTGGGCGAAAATGTCCAGAATGAGTCCACTTCGGTCGATGACCTGCACACCCAAAAGCTCCGTAAGCACACGGATCTGCGACGGCGACAGGTCATTGTCAAAGATGACCAAAGTGGCACTCTCCAAAGCCACCATGGTCTTGACCTCCTCTACCTTGCCCTCGCCGATGAAGCTGTGGGGGTCGGGCTTATCCCGGCTCTGGAGGATGCTGCCCACCACCTGGCCCCCGGCTGTCTCCACCAGCGCGGCCAGCTCCTGCAGGCTCTCCTCGTCTGTGCTGTCCTCCCGGAGCACCGGGGAGCGCAGGCCCACCAGCACCGCCAAATCCCGTTTATTCTCTTGCAGTTGTGTGCGTTCCATAGCGTAACCTCATTTGAAGAAATGTCTTAGTATAGTTTATCATAAACGGTAAAAATGTACAACACTCGATAAAAAGCCCTGTGCCAAAAAAAATAGGGCCACAATTCACGTTAGTCAATTACAAACGGTTTGAGAAATAAGGTCTCATGGTTTATAATTAAGCAGCGCTCACCATCTGACATGTTTCAAAAAACCGCAAGGCACAGCAGTGTAGTCTGCTGTGCCTATTAGCTGCTGCTGCAGTGCTTTGATTTTTATAAGCCTCTTAAAAACTCGTCCTTCAGGCCACGACCGGCAAGGCCCTGACGCACCTGCTGCAGCAGGCGCTCCCTGTCCTGGTTCAATGTACCCTTCAGTGTGAGATAGTTAGAAGCGTGGTTCATACGAAACACGCTGCCGGGGCTATCAATGTGCTGCAAAAAGAGCTCCATTTCCTGCATCACCTCTACGGGCTTTAGCACATAGAAGCTCCCCTCGCGCACCCATTTTTCCAAAGGCGTACCCGGCTCCACCATCAGCGTCAGCAGGCCAATATACTCCGGGTTCATAGCGTTAAATGCCTGAGCCGTTTCCACAGCGTGCTCCCGCCACAGCTCCCGGCTGCCCAGGCCGGATATAGCCGTCACCGACAGCTGCAGCCCGCTTCGGCGGGCCTTCTGTCCCGCCGCAATGATTTGGGCAGCCGTATGGCCCTTGTCCATCCGCTCCAGCACCGCATCACAGCCGGACTCCAGGCCCATATAGACCATCTTTAAGCCCTTTTCCCGCAACAGGCGCAGCTCCTCCTCGGACTTGATCTGCAGGCTGGTGGGTGAGGCATAGCAGGTCACCCGCTGGCACTCAGGAAACAGGCCGTATATAAGGCCCAGGATCTGCACCAAATCATCGGTCTTACGCATCAGGGCGTCCCCGTCGGCTAAAAACACCCGCTCCACACGCCGGTAAACCCGGCGGGCCTGCTCAAAATCCTCCCGGATCTCCTCCATCGGCCGCATGGCGAAATGCTTGTCATCGTACATATCGCAAAAGGCACAGCGATTGTGGCTGCAGCCATAGGTCACCTGAATAATGAGGCTGTAGGCCTCGCTGGGCGGACGGTACACTTTTCCTTTATATCTCACGGTCATTTCTCCTTCCGTTTTCTGCGTGTAGTTTTTTATTTGACGGTTATTATACCGCATTTTTTCCAGATTGAAAAGAGTATATTCTCTGAAGCAAAGCCATATAGTGTTCCATGGAAATCTACCGTCAAAGCGAAAGGAATGGTCAATGCCATGGAGGATTGCTATAACCGCGTGGAGCTCTGCGGAGAGGTTCTTACACTCCCGGAACCGTCCCACACCAACCACGGGGAGACTTTTTACCGCTTTATATTGGCCGTGCCCCGTCTTTCCGGGCAAAGTGACAAGCTGCCTGTGCTGGTGCGGCAGAGCCTGTTGCCGGAGGAAATGCGAGAGGGGGATACTGTCTCCGTAACAGGACAGCTGCGATCCTTCAATAATCGCAGCGGCCAGGGACGGCGGCTCATTCTCTCTGTCTTTGCACGAAATCTGGCACTAACGCCCGGCGCCAGCCCAGTAAATCGCATCTGCCTATATGGCGCGGTATGCAAGCCACCCGTGCTGCGCAGCACCCCTTTGGGCCGGGAAATCTGTGACATCCTGCTGGCGGTAAATCGGCGGTGCGGCCGGTCGGACTACCTGCCGGTCATCTGCTGGGGCCTTTTGGCGCGGCAGGCCGCAGAGCTGGAAACCGGCGACGGCTTCTGCGCTGAGGGGCGGGTCCAGAGCCGGAGCTACATAAAGGTAGAAGGCGGCGCAGCCCAGCAGCGCACTGCCTATGAGGTATCCATCATGCATATGGCAAAGCGGGAGGATTTTCCTCCGGAATAAAAAAGATGCGCAGGGCTCTGCGCATCTTTTTTATGGTATCAGTGCTGATATTCAAACTCCAGGTTGTACATGGACACAATATCCCCGTCCTGGATGCCCATCTGCTCCAGCCGGTCAAATAGCCCGCTTTGGCGCAGCATCTTGTCGAAATACATCCGGCTTTCATAGTCGGAGAAATTGATGTTGGCCATGAGCCGCTGCAGCCACGGCCCCTCCACCAGCCAAGTGTTGTCCTCCACATGGATAGTAAGCGGCTGGGAGGTGTCCACTTCCGGAGGCCGGGGCACATATTCCGGCTCGTACACCACCACCGGCGGCAGCTGTGAGAGCATCCGGCTGATGGTCTGTACCAGCTCCCTCGTCCCCTGGTGGGTTGCGGCGGACATCTCCAGGAAGCTGTAGCCCGCCTCCTCTACATGCTTTTTAAGGGTCTCCAGCTGCTCCGGATCCTGCAAAAGGTCCGTCTTGTTGCCCACCACGATCTGGGGCCGCCGGGCAAGCTCCGGAGAATAATTTTTCAGCTCGTCATTGATGGCGTCAAAATCTGCCACCGGGTCCCGGCCCTCGCTGCCGGAGACATCCACCAGATGGACCAGCAGCCGGCAGCGGTCGATATGCCGCAGGAAATCGTGACCCAGGCCGGCGCCCTCGCTGGCTCCCTCGATGATGCCGGGAATATCTGCCATGACGAAGCTGACGCCATCGTCTACATACACCACACCCAAATTAGGATACAGGGTGGTAAAATGATAATTGGCGATCTTGGGGTGTGCCTTACTCACTACGCTGAGCAGCGTGGATTTCCCCACATTGGGAAAGCCCACCAGACCCACATCCGCCAGCAGCTTCAGCTCCAGGACCACGTCGTGGCTCTCCCCTGGCAGACCCGCCTTGGCAAAGCGGGGCACCTGCCGGGTGGGAGTGGCAAAGTGCTGGTTGCCCCAGCCGCCCCGGCCGCCCTTGCAAAGGACAAAAGGCTCTTTATCCGACATATCCTTGATAATTTCACCGGTCTCCGCGTCCCGGATCAGGGTCCCCCGGGGCACCCGGATGGTCAGGCTCTCCCCGTCTTTGCCGCTCTTGCGGCCGCCCTGACCGTCCACTCCGTTTCCGGCCACATATTTGCGCTTATAGCGAAAGTCCATCAGAGTGGACATATTGTCGTCCACCTGCACGATGATGCTCCCCCCGTTGCCGCCGTCTCCGCCGTCGGGTCCTCCCGCCGCAATGTATTTTTCTCTGTGAAAGGCCACCGCCCCGTTGCCGCCGTTTCCGGCCCGAACGGTAATGCGTGCCTTGTCAATAAATCCGTTAGCCATAGTTCTACCTCACAGCACAATTCAGCGTGTCGAAAAAGTCTTTTCGCCCCACTGCCTAAGCTTTTGAAGCTTTGAAAAAGCTTCAAAAGCGATTGATTTGAATGGTAAGAGACACCCTATTGGGGTTTCCCTCACACTCCGGCGAGGCAAAAATGCTTTTTCCCTCGCCCTTTGCGTTTTTGAAGCTTTGAAAAAGCTTCAAAAACGATTGATTTGAATGGTAAGGGACACCCTTCTTGGGTTTCCCTCACACTCCCTTCCTTACCGCTATCACACCGTTACCGTTATCGCAAATCTTACCACTTTATCGGCAGACTCACAATTTACCCTATTCTACCGGAAAAAGCTATATCCGTCAAGGCTCCTCGGTGAAATGCACATGGGAGAAAATATGATCCTGGCAGAAGCAGTGATACCCGGCACACTTGCTGCAATAGCGGAACTGCAGGTCGGGATAGTCCGTATCCGTGCGGCCGCACACGGCACACTTGTGGTGGTAAGGCGCAGTTTGCTGCTGCTTTTGGGCCTGGTGTACTGTCCGCCGGAAATTCACGGCCCCCGCCGAATGGCGGTACTGGGTCCGGCGGCGCATATAGTGTATATAGGGCGTGGCAAACAGGGCAAAGTTCAGCAGTGCCAGCACCGGCGTGATAGCACCCACCACATTGCCGGAGAGAATAGCGCCCACGATCTCAATGGCAAAGAACACCCCATCGATAATGGCCAGCCACTTGATTTTGATGGGAATGATAAAAAACAGCAGCACCGTCATATCCGGAAACAGCACGGCAAAGGCCAGGAACATGGACAGATTCACATACCCCGTCCCCGCCAGAGTCAGATAGTAGTTGCCGCTGATAAGGCTGGTAAGAATGACGCCCACCACTGTCAGCGCTGCACCGCCCAAATAGTATAAGGTAAACTTAGGTGTTCCCCATTCCCGCTCCAGGGTCGAGCCGATCCAGTAGTAAAAATACAGGGCAATGAGCAGTGCAAAGGGGCTGCTGTATTCCGGCACAAAGATGTAGGTCACGATCCGCCAGATTTCGCCGTGAAGCAGGCTGTTTAGATTAAAGGCCAAAAAGTCCAGCGCCGCCGCATCGGTATTGCGGCTGAGCATAGACAGAAAATACACCACCACATTGCCGATAACGATGTATCGCATCAAATTTGGGATGCCAAACCGGGGATGTCGCGCACAAAAGCGCTCCACCGCATCATACATTTTCTTCAAAAGGAAGTCCTCCTATTCGATTCTTTCGCCTTATTGTAGCCGAACGGTAGAGAAAAGTCATTACTTTTCTTTGAATTTTTCCCGTTTTTTCAAAAAAATTGTAAATGGGGGCTTTCATCCGATTGACGAACTGCCCGGTCTGACCTATAATGCTGAAAATGGAAGCTGTATGCACAAGGAGGCGCTGTGCCATGGGCGGAAAATGTGAAAGCTGCGTCTACTACTCCTACGACGAGGAGTACGACGACTACATCTGCGAAGTGGATCTGGACGAGGACGAGATGGTCCGGTTCCTCACCGCTCGGGCGGACAACTGCCCCTATTGGCGACCCGGAGACGAGTACATCACCGCCCGGAAGCAATAAAAACAATACGGCACCGGCTTTAGCCGAGGTGCGATAACGAAGTATTTATGTAAGGTGGCGGTACAGCGAAAGCTGTGCCGCCGCTTTGCGTTATCAGGCTGTTTTTTTCTTTCGTTTTTGCATACCGAGTCTGCCATCGAGAGCCACGCAATCCTCATTGGCAATATTGATAATTCCAACAGCCTTGTAGTAAATTTCAATCTTTTGTTTTCTGTGACCGCTACTCTTGTCTGGAGCGTGTATCACAATTTTGTCAACCAAGTCATTGAGTATTTCAGCAGTTAATTCAGTTGGATCTGTATATTTGCGGATATTTCTGAGAAATTCCTGCAAATCAACCTCGTTCTGCTCGCCATTGTCGATTAGTGTTTGCAGTTCAACGATAGCCTGTTTCACTTGTCGCTGTTCTTCCTCGTATTCCGTAGATAACTTGTCAAACCTTTCTGCTGAAAGTCTGCCCGATACCATATCCTCGTAGATACGCTTGAAAAGGGTGTCTAAATCTTCGTCACGCCTTTTGAGTGTTACAATATCCGCCTTTGCCTTGTCCACCGATATTCTGTGCATCATATCCGCCTTTTCACGTTCTTTCTTAACAAAGGTCGCTTCAAACTGCTGAATATAGGATATGGAGCATTTTTCGATGGCTCTGTTCATTTTCAGTTGTTTTCGTAGCTCCATTATCCGAGCAGTAACACCTGCCTTTTCTTCTCGCAGGGTTTCTTTTTCGGCGGGTGTTGCTCTGCGGGTTTTGTTTTGCAATTTGGCACGGACTTCGATAAGTCTGCTCATATCACTTTCGATCTTTGTTCTGTCTGCGTACAGATCATCAAAGGTTTCGATATGGTATTTGCCCATATATCGCACTTGTTCGGAAATCTCATCGAGCTTCTTTAAGTCCTCTTTGAGATAGGGACTTGTGGGTTTGTACTCGGTATTTTTCGGCAGGTAGCCGAGCAGATAACAATAATGCAGATACAAGCGGTAAATATGGCTTGTCCTATGGAATGGCTGAAACCAATCCTTTAAGTCTTGCGGTATATCTTTCGGATATGAGATATACGCTCTGCGATTACCAAAAGAAGCGTATCTGCCCATAGAGTAACGGATATTTTCGGGAGTCCATCTTTCATCGAGGGTATCAAGCCTTGTGAAGTGTTGGTACTGCGGCAATCGTATCTTCCAATGCTTACCCGTGAAGTCTGTAATATATCCTTTTCTCTGCAAATATTCTTCGATATATTTTGGACTTCGGCTGTAATCAATGGCTTCTCGCACATCCTCACGGTATACATTGTAACGGGTAGGTTTACCGCTTTTTTCATCGAGCCATACTTGTCTTGTCGGTGCTTTATGCGGATTTTTGATAACCGACAAGCCGTGTTCGGCACAGATGCGGTCAGATATTTGCATCAATCTCCACCGTTCTTTTTTCGAGTAATCATACTTACCGCCGTCAATAAAGGAAACGGAATTGAAGCAGAAATGGTTGTGCAGATGGTCCTTGTCAAGATGGGTAGTAACAATTATTTGATACCGATCACCCCACATTTCTCTTGCCGTCTGCAATCCGATTTCGTGTGCTTCCTTTGCCGTAACCTCATCCGGCTTAAAGCTCTGATATCCGTGCCAAGCGATATATCCATCCTCTTTGCCGTACTGCTTTTTGGTTAGGATCATCTGCTGCAAGGCGATTTCCTTTAAGCAGTTTATGGTGGAAACATATTCGCCTTGCTCGGTTGCTTCGGGGCGGCTGACGTAGGACATAACCTCCCATAACGATTGAAGTTCGGGTTTCGCCGCTATCGTTTTATCGGGGTTTTCTACATAGGCAATAAGGTCTTTCAATTGACCTTCTATATGCCATAAACTTGTAGTTGCCATCATCCCACCTCCTGTAAATCGAGGATAAGGCACTCGATTTCTTTGCAGACATTTAGTGCGGAAGGCTCATATTTGGCACACGCCTTAAAGCCTTTATGGACTTCATAGAGTACTTCAAGCAGTTCCCAAAACTCTTTTGACGGTTGTGGTTTCGGTATTTTACCCTTGCATAACTGCCGCACAAATTCCGCTTGTGACAGTCCGCATATCTCTGCCGAGCGTTCCAACTTTTCTTTTTCTTCTTTCGTCAGTCGCACAGAAATGCGAACATTATCATAATTTTTATCGTTCAATTCACATCATCTCCATTCTGAAATTCATTCTTTTTAACGGGGTATTCAGGGGTCTCCCCTGAGTATAGTCCACACCCCTTTAGGGTGTGGATTGGATTTTGGTGTCAAAATCCGATGCTCGCTATACCTGTGGACAGGCATAGTGTTTTCTCTTTTGGTTACTCCTATCCTTGAAAATAACCGTCACTGCTACCGTACACAGAACTGTCACTACGAGAATAAAATCTGTTGTATAAGCCTACGAGCCGCTTACGGTTGGTGCGGCGGAAGGATACGTCAATTCCTTTTTCTTTATAAAGATATTTGTAATCATATTTCCGCAACAGTTTTGTGACGGTGTTGGTTGGGGTGTAGTTATCCCCGACAGCGTTCAGAAGATCAGTAGCCGTACCGAGCCATTCCTTCCTTGTCTGCATAAAGGTAACTACCTTCCGAAGAAAAGGATGTTCTTCGGTCAGCACGGGCATACCCGCCTGCGGTATTTCTCCGAGCATTTCGGCAACGAGCCGTTCACCTTTTGTCATCTTCATTCTTAATCGCTCCTTTCATATTTTTGTTTTTTGCAGAGCCATTTGCCGTTCTCCCCGAATGTCGTTCCTGTCCCTGCTTTTCAGCGGCGTTTTCTCGCTCGTTCCCACAGAGGAAGTCTTGGCGGGGTATCCCATTCAGACGGTCATTCAGTTGTTACGTACAAGCGGCTTTTAATTACCCCCCCTCAATGAGTAGCCAGCGAAAAGGAGTAAAATATTCGATTTTTGCGAAATTTTCTCGAAAAAATTTTTATCCCTCAATTAGTAGGCAGCGAGAAGGGCAAAAAATCCAATCTTTTCACAAAAATTTTTCTCTAATATTTAATTGCTGACTTTTTTCGGATTTTGGACAATTTATTTTTGTAGACTTTTTGTGAAGCCGAAAAAGGGCAAAACAAAAAAGCCGCTACACAGACATCAAAGAATCAGCGGGAACTTTGCTCTCGCTTCAAAATGATGTTCTATGTAACGGCTTTGAAATTCAAAGACGGGACTGTTATCGCACCCAAACACTCGCTAACAGTACCAAAACGCATAGAGTGGTGGGTGACGGTATTTTCTCTTAGCATACCGCCGGCATTGGGTAGCTTTGCCACATCTCAATCTTACATCGTATTCAGTTGTAGTTCCTCATAAGAGGGATTATATTCTACTGTATGGAACATATGTTTGTCAATGCTTTTTTGAAAAAACATCGAAACTTGTCGAAAAGTCGTTGACATTTACGTATAATGAGTATATACTGATATGATTTAGATTCAGTAAAATCTATTTGGGCGGCTTGGGATAAAAGGAGATATTATGATTATGCACGATTTCGAGTATGTTACAAAAGAAGAATGGGAACCGATCAGAGATGAACTTTTTGAAATTATCCATAGATTACAAAATGAAGTCAGAGATGATTTTACTTTTCAATATCATTTTGTGGGCAGTAGCAAACGAAAGATGATAAGCATTTTTTTGATTTCGAGGACGGCGATTTTGCTCATTCTATCTCTGACAATATGGCAATAGATTCTGACGGAGATTTATTGATGAGGATGGGAGATAATATGGCAATGGATATGGATTCAGGCGAATTACATATTATATCCGGTTGGTCTAACGATGAAGATGATGATTAGAATAGCGGCGGCAGGGAGAATTCCTCTCCCTACCGCCGCTGTCGTTTAGGTGTAAATTATATCATTATTTACGATCTCTGTGGCTCTGCAGCGAATGTTATTCATTCGAGCAACCCACTCAATTTGGTTATCTGCTTTGAGTTGTTCGGTAACGTCCTCATGTTCCGCCATCTGCTTTACGAGCCGAAAAAACATATCCTCAGCCTGCTTGTCAAGGTCTGCAAGATAGCCGTTCAACTTGCCGCTTGTCAGCAGATTTGTGTAAAGCACCTTGTGGTGTTGTTTGATATATCTCAAATGTCGTTGTCCCCATACACCAATTTCAACCTGTTCTTCATCGGGCAAGCTTAGATTGGGAATGAGATAACCGTTTTCCTCACGATAAGTGCCACCCATTTGTTCAAATAATGATTTCATTGCAGTTTCCTCCAAATATGATTTTTAGATTTTTCTGCAATATACCGTACCGATTGTCTTTGCCACTTGATTTCAAAACCTTCGTTACGGCACCTCATCATTTGCCGGTGCCGTATTGTTTTTATTGTGGCTTAATAGGATTCTCAATGTCAACGACGCCCAGCTTGGCTCGGTAGGCTCCGCCCACCATAATCTGTATACCTTCCACACCATCTATACTGCACAGGGACTTCACTAACCCCTGCACCAGGCTGTCCTGGCGCACCGACACATCACAGAGGGCCTTGTAGTCGGCAAAGGAAAAATTCAGGCAGCAGATGTCCCCGTCCATCCACACACCGGCTGCTCTAATCCCCTCCGGCAGAAGCTTTTCCAGCCCTTCGGTCTGCGGCCCCTCCTCCAGAGCCTGCAGTAACCGCTGGCACCGATTCTCGCCCTCGTAGATTAGCAGCTCCCGCTTTTCCGGCTGCAGCGTACCTGCTTGATCCGGGAAATACAGCGTCACAGGCACCACCTTCACCACATCCTCTGAGCTGGTAAGCAGCACATCCTCCGTGGAAAAATATGAGTTTGTCCGTCCGGAAAGGGGCTTGCCCTCCACCAGAACCTGCAGCCACTTGACGCCGGGAATCTGGCAGGCCGACAAAGTAATACAGTAATCCGCCACCGTTAGAGAAAAGTCCGACAGGCGTCCATAGGCGGCGGAGAAATCCAGCACCGCTACGCCGCCGGAAACGCTGCACTCCAGCAGCTCTGCATCCGAGGGAATAGGCGAAGTGAAATTCATACGGCCATCCCGGTTCTGCAGCAGCTGCACCATCATTTTCACCTGGTCCGCCGTGTCGGCGCTCTCCTGTTTCGACCAATCCACCGTCTGAGAGCAAAGCACATCTCCGCCGGCCTCATAGTTCGCCGCCGGGTAAAACAGATGCAGGCTATGGCCGCCGGACTTATCGGGGGCGCAGCCCGTCAATAAGAGCGCCATGACAAAAAGCACGGTCAAAATTCGTTTTACCCTCATGCCGTCACCTCCGGCTCCGCCTGGGGAAAAGAAACTGTGAACACGGTGCCGCCGCCCTCCCGGGGGGCGACACCGATCTCACCGCCCCGGCGCTGCACCGTATCGCCCACTATGCTTAATCCAAGCCCTGTGCCGCCAATCTGACGGGAGCGCGCCTTATCCACCCGATAAAAGCGCTCAAAAATATGGGGCATATCCTCCGCAGGGATGCCGATGCCGTTATCCGACACAGTAATCACCACCCGCCCCTCCTCCACGGAAACGGACGTATGTACAAAACCGCCGGGGGCAGTATATTTCACGCCGTTTTCCATGAGATTATACAGGATCTGATGGACATCCCCCTCTGTAGCCCGCACAGCGGCGGCTTCATCCGCCCGGCAGGTCAATTCAACCTCCCGCTGTCCAGCCACCGGCTGCAGCATACGGGCCGCCCGCTCCAGCACCGGCTTCACCGCCACGCACACCGCCGGCTCCACGGCACCGCTGTCCAGCCGCGTCAAGCGCAGCAAATCCTCTGTGATGCGCTCCAGACGGCTGGCCTCAGCCCCGATGTCCGAGACAAATTCCCGGGTAGTTGCCGGGTCGATATTCTCCGTCTGAAGGATGGAATCCGTCAGCAGCTTAATGCCCGCCAGGGGCGTCTTCATTTCATGGGACGCATCGGACACAAAGCGGCGCCGAGCCTCCTCTGTTGTTTGCAGGCGGTCGGTGAGACTGTTGAACTCGGCAGCGATTTGGCCGATTTCATCTGTGCCCCTAATCTGGGCGCGATGGCTGTAGGATCCCTCCCGCACCGTGCGGATGGCCTGGAGCAGGCGGCTGATCCGCCGGCCGAACATCCTGGAAAGCAGCAAGCTCACGCCCACCACCAGCACCGCCACCACTGCGGAAATGGTGATGAGATTCTTCTGCAGGTCCTTTAGCAGCACTCCCTGCTGGGCATCATACTGATAGGCGTAGACCACGCCGATAATCTGACTGCGGAACACCACCGGGGCCGCGCTCCGGCTTAAAAATGCGCTGCCGTCATACCCACAGTAGAAGGCATCATTCCCGTCCAGGGCCTGGGCAATCTCCGTGTAAAAGGCGTACTGTCCCCTGGCATTCTCCTGCTGGCGGGTATCATAGAGCACACGGCCCGATGTATCCGTGACCATCACCCGGCTTACGCCGGTCTCCTCCAATCCGGAGAGGGCCTTCTCCACGTTGCTCTGCGTCAGCTCCGACAGGCCGGACAGAGCGGATTCGATAGCCTTAACACTTCCGGTGAGCAGGGTTTCCTTGGACCGAAACACCAGGTTCTGCGACTCAATGAGCGGGTATGTATTCAGGATGACCAGCACGGCAATGATAATGGCAAAATAGCTCAACCCGATTTTAAATTGCAGACTATTTTTCATCTTGAAAATAGTATCCAACCCCCCATTTTGTGAGTATATACTGAGGCTGTGCCGGGTCTGGCTCCAGCTTCTCCCGCAGGCGGCGGATATGCACGTCCACTGTACGGTAATCTCCTGCATAAGTATAGCCCCACACCTGGTCCATGAGCTTTTCCCGGCTGAATACACGGCGGGGGTTCTTCATGAGTACCTCCAGCAGGTCGTACTCCTTGGCCGTCAGGTCCACCACCCGGCCGCCGCACAGGGCCACCCGCTGCCCCATGTCCAGCACAAAGTCGCCGCAGGCAATGCGGCTGCTCTCCTGCTCCCGTCGCCGGGCGCCGGTGCTGCGCCGCAGCAGAGCGCGAATCCGGGCCTTCAGCTCCATGATATTAAAGGGCTTGGTCACATAATCATCTGCGCCGCAGGCAAAGCCCATGATCTTATCACTGTCCTCACTCTTAGCCGTGAGCATAATCACCGGCACATCCGAAAAGGTGCGGATTTCCATGCAGGCCTCACTGCCGGACTTGCCGGGCATCATCCAATCCAGAATGATGAGGTCAAAGCTCTCCCGTCGGGCCAGATCCACAGCGGTGACACCGTCATAGGCAGCCTCCACCTCGTAGCCCTCGTTCTGCAGGTTAAAGGTGATTCCCTTTACCAGCAATTTTTCATCGTCCACTACCAATATTTTCATTTCTTATCCTCCGTACAGACAAGATAGCGTATGTTCTCAATCAGGCTTGGGCCAATACCCTTGACATTATCCAGCTCATCGATGGTCTGAAAGGGTCCGTTCTCCTCCCGGTAGGCGATGATGCGCCGGGCCAGGGCAGGTCCGATGCCCTCCACCGCGATGAGCTCCTCCTCCGTGGCGGTATTGATGTTCACCGGTACGATCTCCTGCTGCTGCCGGTCCTCCCTCTCCGTGGTGATCTGCCAATCCCCCTTCTGAACCCGGGAGGCCCTATATAGGAGCATGGACACCGCAAACAAGATTGTCAGCAGCAGGAGTGCTATTTCTGTCTTCGTCAAATGAATTCGTTTTTTCACTGTTGACTACACCCTATTTTGTGTTTATAATTTGATAAAAAGATTTGCATTTTTTATTATAACATAATCGGAGTTAAACGACCATGAAAATTCGCCGCATTTTTTCTGTTTTTTTGCTATCCGTCCTTTTGGCCGCCCTCTTTTTGACCCCTCAGGCCTATGCGCTGGAGGAGCCGACTCTGGACGCCCGGAACGCCCTGCTCATGGACGAGACCAATGGGCGAATGCTCTACGGTAAGGCAGAAAAAGAAAAGGCCTACCCCGCCAGCATCACTAAGATCATGACCGCGCTGCTGGTGCTGGAGGCTGTAGACCGGGGGGATCTGTCCGTTTCCCAGCCCATCACTGCCTCCTATGAGGCGGCCAACAGCATTGACGAGGACAGCAGCACCGCCGGCATTGAGGAGGGCGAAGTGCTGACCGTGGAGCAGCTTCTCTACTGCCTGCTCATTGTTTCCGCCAACGAGGCTGCCAACATTTTGGCCGAGGCGGTATCCGGCTCCGTTACGGACTTTGTGGCGCTGATGAACCAGCGGGCCGCAGAGCTGGGCTGCGAGGGGACCCATTTTGCAAACACCAACGGCTTGCCCGATCCCGACCACTATACCACCGCCTGGGATATTTACCTCATCGCCCGGGAGGCCATGAAGCACGACCTGTTCATGACCATCTGCGGCAGCAAATCCTATGACGTCCCCGCCACCAACAAATCCGATGTCCGGGAGCTGCACTCCACCAACGCCCTTATCTCCAACTGGCGTATGCTGGGCTACCTGTATGACTACGCCGATGGTCTGAAGACCGGCTTTACCGACGAGGCCGGCTACTGCCTGGCGGCCTCCGCCCTGAAGGACGGACGGCGGTTTATCTCCGTAGTCCTGGGCAGCGACACTAAGGTTATCGGCGGTGAAACAAAAATCATGAGCTTTGTGGACTCCGCCACGCTGCTGGATTGGGGCTACAACAGCTTCACCATGCAGACCGTATTCACCAAGGACGACTTGATTCAGGAGCTTCCCGTGTCCCTGAGCAAGCAGGCCAGCGCCGTTTTGGTCCACCCAGCTGAGGACGTGGAGGTACTGCTGCCCAACGATGTGACGCCGGATATGCTGGAACGGAAGGTCACGGTTTACGGCGGCACCGCCCTGGCCCCTATTGAGGCCGAGCAGGAATTGGGCGAAATGACCCTGTCCTATGACGGATATGATTACGCCACCTTTAAGCTCCTGGCTGCGGATAGCGTGAGCGTAAATCGTTTCCTGCAGGGAAAATATTATATCTCCTGGTTCTTCTCCAAGACCTTGGTGAAAATACTCACGGTGGTGGTGCTCCTGCTGGTGCTGCTGATCGTAATCTGGGCGAAGAAGCTCCGACCCCAGAGCCGCTACGGGTCCCGGCGGAATAAAAACAAGGGCTTCCGCAATTACCGCGGCAGACGCAGATGAAAAAACGCAAGGCAGACGCAAATAAAGCGTCTGCCTTGTTTAGAAAGGACGCATCATGCCCCACGACGATCTGACTATAGTATACGAGGACCACAGCCTGCTGCTGTGCGTGAAGCCGGTAGGCGTTCTCTCTGAGGACAGTGAAAACGGCGCCTCCATGCCCCATCTCTTGCGGCAGCACTATGCCGCAGCGCATCAGCCGGACTATATCGCCACTGTACACCGCCTGGACAAGGTCACCGGCGGACTAATGCTTTTTTCTCGGCAGAGGGCCGTTACCGGTCGGCTCAACGCCGCTGTGGCGGAGCATCGGGTGGAAAAGGAATATCTGGCCGTTCTCCGGGGACATCCTCCCGAAAAAGAGGGGGAGCTGATTGACCTGCTGTTCCGGGATGCGGCAAAGAACAAGAGCTATGTGGTCAAGCGGATGCGCAAGGGTGTGCGGGAAGCAAAGCTGTCCTACCGCACGCTGGCAGAGACCGATAAGCTGACCTTGGTGCGGGTGCGGCTTTTTACCGGGCGCACCCATCAGATCCGGGTGCAGTTCTCCTCCCGCGGACTGCCGCTGCTGGGCGACATACGTTACGGCAGCAAGGACGCAAACTGCTCGACCGCCCTGTGGTCCTACCGGTTAGCACTGATCCATCCCATCACGGGAGAGCGGATCGACGTCACCCAGCCGCCGCCGGAGCAATACCCCTGGAATCTGTTCAATTGTGACGAACTGAGGGGTTGATGGAGTAGTATACAAAAACGTGCGCCCTCTATGCAGAGAGCGCACGTTTTTGTATAAAAATCAAGCCCGGAAGATCTCGCCCTCAGTAGGAGCGCCGGCGGCCTGAGCCTCATCGGTGTCGATGTGCATGGTAGTTGCACCGTCCGTATTCACCCGGACCACCACATCATCAAAGATCAGCTTGCGGCCATTGCCGCCGCAGGCTACGCGGATGATCTCGCCGTTCTTGATGCCCATCTTCTCGGCATCAGCCTCCAGCACATGCAGGTGGCGCTTGGCAATAATTACACCTTCCTTCAACTCCACCTCACCGGCAGGCCCGATGAGTTTGCATGCGCCGGAGCCTTCCACATGGCCGCTCTCACGGACAGGAGCGTCAATGCCCAGGGCACGGGCGTCAGAGCCGGAGACCTCCACCTGATCCGCCTTGCGCACAGGACCCAGGATGGACACATTGGCCATTTCCTTCTTGGGACCCACCAGGGTAACGCGCTCGTTGCAGGCAAACTGTCCGGGATAGGACAGGTCCTTGCGCTTGGTAAGCTGATAACCGGCACCAAACAGCTTCTCAACAGTTTCCTGCGTCAGATGAATGTGACGGGCAGAAGTTTCAATCATGAATTTCATTTTGTCATTCCTCCTGTTTTGTATGATCCTCCGTTTTCGGTTCGTCCGAAACGGTTAAATCCTCTTTTTGCGTGGACAGGCGGATCTCCTCCACCTCGCCAATCATAAAGTAATCTCTACTTTTGGCGGCAATGTGACCCGTAGCAGCCAAAATCTGTCCTTTTTTCCAATCCTGTAGGTATTTTTCCTCCGCGCGGATACGCAGGCCAAAGCCGGTATCAATGTCACCATTTTCATCCAAACCGGAATACATGAATTTAACCGTGACTCGGCGGCCGGCGTACTTGCTCTGCTGCCCGTGTACATACTCTGACTTCATCTGCTCGTAGGTCATGGGATAAATTTCCCCATCCGGCATATGGAAATACAGCGCGCCGAACATCCGGCTCATGCGCTTGCGCCTGTTATTGCTCCGTGATATAACCAGGGCACAAATAATGGCCAGGAAAATAAGCCCTACCTGGGCCTGCTTCATGAATATAGACACAATACACAGTGCAAATCCGGCCACCAGCAAAAGCAGATTCATCAGATCCTGCCGCTTCAGCACACTTATAATTTTCTTCATAAAAAAACTCCTTTTCGGCACTTTTTTCATGATACCACTTTCCCCTCCAATATGCAAGGGCTGAAAAGAAATGCTTGCTTTTTTGCAGGAATTTGGTACAATTATTTTGTATGAGTCAATGCCATTCAATAACCTATCCTAATATGAGGTGAAACAATGAGCGTAAAATTGGAGCTTTACCGCGTATTCAAGGAAGTCGCTGAGGCAGGTAATATCACCGCTGCGGCGCAGAATCTGTTTATCTCCCAATCGGCCGTAAGCCAATCCGTCAAGCAGCTGGAGTCAGATCTGCAGACCCGGCTCTTTGCCCGAAATTCCCGGGGCGTATCCCTGACTCCGGATGGAAAAATGCTCTATGAGTATGTCCGCAGTGCCATGGGGCTACTGGAAACGGGTGAGGAAAAGCTGTCTCAATCCCGGCAGCTGCAGGTGGGACACCTGACCATCGGCGCCAGCGACACCGTAACCAGCCAGTTCCTGCTGCCCTACCTGGATCGTTTCCACCGGCAGTATCCGGGCGTGCATATCCAGATCATCTCCGGCCGCAGCCACAAGGTGCTGGGCCTGCTGCAATCGGGCAAGGTAGACATCGCCTTTGCCAGCACGCCACAGGATGCATCTTCCCTGAGTACCTTCCGCTGCTTTGACACCCACTCTATCTTTGTGGCTGCGGCGGACTACGATTGTGACTTTGACCACGTCTATACCCTGGAGGAGATCGTTCGATTCCCGCTGATTCTGCTGGAGCGCAAGGCCTCCAGCCGCCTGTACCTGGATAAATTCTTCCTGCAGAACGGTTATCACCTGAACCCTGAGATTGAGCTGGGCGCCCGGAGTCTACTGGTAGACCTGGCGGCCATTGGCTTTGGCGTGGCCGGAGTAACGGAGGAATTCGTGAAAAACGACCTGGCCAGCGGAAAGCTGCAGAAGCTGCAAACAAGCTTCACTATCCCGCCCCGAAGCGTGGATCTTTGTGTGCTGCGGGATGTGCCCCAGACCACCGCAGCGCAGAAATTTATGCAGTTCGTGCAAGCGAATCTGTAAAAATCGGATTGCCACAGCCGGCGTGCAAGCCGGTCGCGGCAACGAAAAAGACAGATAAAAAGATCTATTGTGATACGTACCCCCATTACTGGTTGGCCAGTAATGGGGGTACTGTACGTATTATAAGCTCACTTATCTTTTTTCGGTATGCTATTGCAACGATCCCGTTATTATAGCGATTACTCTACCGTCACGCCCCGCTCTGCGAAGCCCTTGACCATGAGATCCAGGTCCGGCTCAATGTGAAGCGGTTCCCCGGCAGACTTGATGGCATTAGCCACATCCTTCAGGCCGTTACCGGTGACCACAGACACCACCGTGGCATCCTTCTCAATAAGCCCCTCCTCACAGGCCTTCTTCAGGGCCGCCGCGCCGGTGACGCCCGCCGGCTCACCGAACACACCACAGGTACGACCCAACAGGCGCTGGGCCGCCAAAATCTCCTCGTCAGTGACGCACACGGCGATACCATTGGACTCCCGAATGGCAGCCAGCGCCTTGTCTGCGTTCCGGGGCACACCCACGGAGATGGAATCGGCAATGGTGTTCTCCTCCATGGGCTCCCAGGGCTTATTCTCCTGGATGGCCCGGTTGATGGGATAGCAGCCGTAGGATTGGGCAGAGATGAGCCGGGGCAGCTTGTCAATAAAGCCGATGGCGTACAGGTCCTTGAAGCCCTTCCACACGCCGGCGATGGTACATCCGTCGCCCACAGAGATAGCCAAATAATCAGGCATCTCCCAGTTCAGCTGCTCAGCGATCTCCAGAGCCACGGTCTTCTTACCCTCAGAGAGGTAGGGATTGATGGCAGCGTTGCGGTTGTACCAGCCGTATTTCTCAATGGCCTCGGCGGACATCTTGAAGGTCTCCTCGTAGTTGCCCTTGACGGAGATAACATTGGCGCCGAAGATCATCAGCTGGGCCACCTTTCCCTTGGGCGCACGCTCGGGAACAAAAATATAGGTCTTAAAGCCCGCAGCGGCGGCATTACCCGCCAGGGAGGAGGCGGCATTGCCGGTGGAGGAGCAGGCGATGGTCTTGGCACCGGCCTCATAGGCCTTGGCCACGGCCATAGCGCTGGCCCGGTCCTTTAGTGATGCCGTGGGGTTTTGACCGTCATCCTTTACCCACAGCTTCTTAATGCCCAGCATCTGGGCCAGCTTAGGCTCCTCATACAGGGGGCTCCAGCCCACCCGCAGGGGGGTATCGGGCGTAGTCTCCTCCACAGGCAGCAGCTCCCGGTAGCGCCACATGGAGCGGTTCTCACGCTTAGCCAGCTTCTCCTTGGTGAGGACGGACTTGATGTAATCGTAGTCATATACGATGTCCAGAATACCGCCGCATTCGCAGTTGGTCAGGTCGGGGGTGGCCTCATAGGTCTTGCCGCAGCGGACACACTTGCCGTATTTTACATTTTTCATGGTTTTTACCTCATAACAATAATATTATTCTAATCTTCTTCCCGCAGATTCTCCAGCGCCACGCGCACCGCCTCCACTACAAAGGCATTAAACGTACACTCCGTACCCTGGATGGCCTCCTCCACCTCCGCGATCACCGTATTGGGAAAGCGAATGGATTTCGTGGTGGAGCTGGGAGGGTTTGGTATTTTGAACTTCCGCATAGCCGGCACTCCTTGTCATTGTTATATGACAAATTGTACCCATGTTTTGCATTTCAATAAGTGTTGCGTTTTGTGTTGCAAGCGTGTAAAATATACGCAAATCGGCGGGGCGTCGGGGACGCCGCCCCCTACACAAAGGAGGTGGACATTGTGGAGAATAAGCAGACACCGGAGTTTCCCGCGTATTATACCGTTCTGTGCGCCCATGTGGCCAATGCCATTGACGCTATGGAACAGCACAATTATGGGGCCGCAAAAGAGCTATTAATCACAGGCATGCAGAACGCGGAGGAAATCATCTTGTCACAGAAAGAATAAAAATCGCAGGGGCGGGACGGCCGTCCCGCCCCTGCGGCGAATATGTGGGTATTTCTTACAGGTCCTTCAGCAGGCCGGTGGCCTCGTTGAACTCGTTGATGAGCTCGTCC
>OHOA01000414.1_pt1 | contig 20757 bp, 12 predicted proteins | sample 1569681 | NCBI WGS metagenome assembly OHOA01 (sample SAMEA3879609, study PRJEB24766) | human gut metagenome | biome: human-associated habitat; feature: feces | place: USA | collected 1985/1987 | reverse complement strand
TTGTCGCTCGCGGAGTCACATGTGGGACAACCAAGGCGGGATTCGGGCGGATTCGCGCCCGGGGAGGGACAAGCGGGTAGTGAACGGAATATAGAAGTATGATGCTGTGAGCAGGGATGTAGGGAGTGATGTAAGCCGGGATGTCAGCGGAAATGCCAGAGGAAATGCCAGAGGAAATGCCAGAGGGAACTGTCAGCGGAAATTCCGGCCGGGGATGGGACGGGGATTTGGTCAGCGGCCCAGGAGGAAGAGTTGGGAGGCGTGGGTGCGGGGAAGGGTTTGGAGGTTGGTTATGTCTTTGGCGGAGGGGGTTACACGGATGGAGCGGAGGGCTTCGGCGGCGGAGGCGAAGGCTAGGGAGGGGGTGTTGTTGTTCTCGCTTAGGTGGCAGAGGAAGAGGTTCTTCAGTCCGGGGTGCCAGAAGCGGCGGATGGCGGAGGCGCATTCGTCGTTGCTCAGGTGGCCGTTACCTTGGCAGATACGCATCTTTAGGTCGTGGGGGTAGGGGCCTCCTATGAGCATTCCTGAATCGTAGTTGGACTCGATCACCACGGTGTCTGCCTTCCGGGCATATTCAATGGCCTCGTCGGTCGCGCGGCCGGCGTCGGTCATCAGGAAGAAACTGACGGAAGACCATTCTATGAAATAGCCTACGGTCTGGGTCGCGTCGTGCGGCACCACAAAGTGACTTACCAAAGGGAGATCCTCTTCGGGAACATCATCGCGCAGTCTTACTCTGACGGGGGCGGCGGGAAGGATGCGGCGGTAGGAGGCTATGTGGGCCTGGGTGAAGGTGTGATGGGAAAGGGCCTCGTGGAGAACGGCGGTGGCGTAGACCGGCTTTCCCAGATGCTTGCAGTAGGAGCCCAGGTGGCGGATGTGGTCCAGATGGTCGTGGGTCACTAGAACGGCCTGGAAGGCATCCGTGTCCAGACCGTGCTCCGCCAAGGTCTTTTTCAGGCGGCGGACACTCACGCCGGCGTCGATCAGGAGGCCGGACTTGCCGTCGGAAAGGAAATAGCAGTTGCCGCAGCTGCCGCTGGAGAGGCTCAGAAACTTCAACATCAATTCTTCTCCTCCTCACAATATTTCGAAATCACACTGTAGGCGTCGCTTACGCCAAGCTCGCCGGCGCGGGAGAGGTCTATGCAGCCTTTCTCCTTGTCCTTCAGGTAGATCAGCACCAAGCCTCTGTTGAAGTAGGCGTCGCCCATGTAAGGGTAGACACTGATGGCTTTCGTGTAGCTGTCCACCGACTCCACGAACTTGGAGGACAGGCAGTAGAGGTTGCCCAGGTTGAAATAGATGTACGGCACTCCCGGCAGGAGGCGGTCGGCGGCAAGCATGTCGTCGATGGCTTCCGAATAGTCATACGTCCGGCTGACCTGATCCCTCACACGGGCGCGGGTGGTACCCTTGTCATCCATCGTCAGGGTCTGGACATTGTTCTCGATGGAGGAGATGAAGTCGATCATCTCGGCGCGCAGCACTCCCCTGTTCAGGTAATAGAACGCCTTGTAGTACTCTGAATATTTCCCGTCGCTCTCGGCATTGACCGCGGTGTCAAACTGATTCAGCGCGGAGGTGTACTGCTTGGACTGGACATCGTAGAGGCCTCTGATGAACGCCCTGTCCGCTTCCGACAAAGAGTTCGGATTGCCGGCTGAGAGATAGGAGTCGCCGTAGATCGAGGCGTCGATGCCGTGGGCGAACACCGGCTTTACAAGCGAGTCGGAGTTGGAGACGGTCATCATCACCGGAGAATCCGAGATGAACTTGTCGATCAGAGGGTTCTCGTAGCGGTGCCTGAGGGCCACGTTCTGATTGTCACGCCGCGCCGCGAGGCTGAACTTGTACAACGATTTCAGGCGGATGTTGATGTCACGGTTCTGAAGAAGCTCATTGTCAAAGTCTTTCTTTGCGAAATCCGCGTCCAGTGCGATCAACGCGCTGTACTTCTTGGTCGTGTCGGCGAACGAGCCGGCCTCGGAGGCGTTCTTCGCACGGTACTCCTGCACCTTCTTCTGGGCGATGTCGTAGTCCTGCTTCGAGGACTTCGCCCGTCCGAGCATATTCTTGACGTAGGATCTGTTCAGGTAGGCCTTGGCGAAGTCGGGATAAAGCTCGATCGCCTTGTCGTAGTCGTCCAGGGCGTCGAGCCAGCGGCCCATCCGGACGAAGTACGAGGCCCTGTTGTAGTAGGCCAGCACATTCTCCGGATTGATGTTGATGACGTGATCCATGTCGGCAAGAGCCTCCTCCATGTTCCCGACCTGCGCGTTGATCAGACTTCGGTTGTAGAGGGTGAGGGCGTTGCCAGGCTCGTCCCGCAGAACCCTGTTGAGGTCGCCCATCGCGGCGTTGTAGTTGTTCTGGTCGTAGTACATCAAGGCCCTGTTGAAATAGGCGAAGGTGTTCGTCGTGTCCAGGCCGATGGCCTTGTCCATGTCGCCGATGGCATCCTTGTAGTCCTTGCGCAAGGCATAGACGCGTCCCCTTCTGATGTAGCCCTCGGGGTCGAAGCGGTCCAGTTTGATCGCCCGGTTGTAGTCTTCCAAAGCCTTTGTGGTGTCGCCGAGGAAAAGATAGGAGGCGCCTCTGTTGAGAAACGCTGACGGATCCTTCGGCTCCTTTCTGATGTAGCGGTCGAAGTCGCTCACGGCCTTGTCGAACTGCTGGGCGAGGAAATAGGTCACTCCCCTGCTGAAATAGAGGCCATTGAGTCCCGGGCGAAGCTCAAGTGCCTTTTCCAGATCCTTCAGAGCCTCGTCATATTTCCCGGAACGGCTCAGGGTGATGGCCCTGTAGTGGTAGCCGTTGGTGAAGACGGGATTCAGACGTACCGATGTGTTGAAGTCAGCCTGGGCCCCGCGAAGGTCTCCCAGATTGTACTTGGCGATGCCTCTGTAAAAGAATGTCCAGCAATCAGTCGAGTCAAGCCTCGCAAGAACGTTGAAATGGCCGATCGCCTCTGAATATTTACCGTCAGCCAGAGCCGCTCTACCTCTGAAGTTGAACACATCCTTGTCGTACTGCGCATTGGCGACCAAAGCGAGGCACAACAGGAAAAACAGAGTCAGCACTGACCTTTTCATACAAATATATTTTACTTTAAGGCTTAAAATTCCTAATTTTGTCGTTTGCAAAGATAAACATTTATCGTGCCTTGAAGACGCATTTTTATAAATTTTTCATATTCATTCTTCTTCTGGCGGACGCGGCGGCGCTTTCCGCGCAGCAGAACAGTGTCAGGATGGTGCCTTCCGGAAGGAATGCCGAGAAATACATCTCATCCGAGAGCCTGAGAAGGGAGGTGGAGTTCCTATCGGCCCCCTCGTTCGGCGGGCGCGCCTCCGGCACAAGAGGGGCGACCGAAGCGGCGTTCTGGATCTCAAGGCATTACGCCAGCATCGGCCTGATGCCTTTCGACGGCAGCTGGAGCCGCTCGTTCAGACTCCCGGCGGAAGGCGGAACGGGCGGAATGCACGGAACGGACGGAATGCACGGAACGCGCGCAACGAGCGGAACGGACGGAACGGACGGTGGCTCCGCATTGAAAAATGATGATGAAGGGTGCCGCGGCGCGGTGGGAAGGAATATCATCGGTTTCCTGCCGGGAAAAAACACCTCCGGGAAGGACAAGTATGTGATCATCGCCGCCCACTATGACAGCCACGGGGTCATCGACGGGAATCTCTATCCGGGAGCGGACAGCAATGCCTCCGGCGTTGTCGCCATGCTGAACCTGGCCGTGATGTTCGGGAAGATGAAGGAGCTTGGACGGGACTACGGAAAGAATCTCATCTTCGTGGCCACGGACGCCAAGGAAAGGAATTCCGCAGGGGCGGAAGCGCTGATGGCGGAAATCCGTAGCGGCAGTCTGAGGAATCCGTCCAGCGGCGAGGCGATCACCATGGACAAGATCTACGCCACCGTCGTGCTGGACATTATCGGCAGCACACTGGAGCCGATCCACAAGGGAAGGAACGACTTTCTGATCATGCTCAGCGGCGGGCAGTTCACATTTGACCTCACCCGCGCGAACGAGGGGCCGGGACTCGGACTCGACATCGCCACGAACTACTACGGAAGCCAGAGCTTCACGGAAATGTTCCACAGAAGGTTCGGCGACCAGAAGGTCTTCACGCAGAACGGGTTGACCTGCGCGGTCTTCACCTCAGGCATCACCATGCTCACCAACAAGACCTCGGACACTGCCGGGACGCTTGACTACGAAATACTACGCAAAAGAATATTCCTTATCTTCCACTGGTTGGAAAAAATACTCTGACAATGAAAGAATTCTGGTCTATGATGAAGCGCTATGTCGCGCCTTTCAATAAATATCTCGCCGGATCGGTCGTACTGAACATCCTTTCGGCGGTCTTCAACATATTCTCGTTCGCCATCATCGTGCCGATCCTGAGGATCCTGTTCAAGATCAACGAGACGGTCTATTCCTTCACCCCCTGGAACGAGGTCTGGCAGATGCCGTTCAAGGATCTGGGGGACGCTTTCATGGGCAACGTCTACTGGCAGCTGGAGCAGCAGATCTCGACACTCGGAGCGTCGATGGTGCTGCTCTTCCTGTGCATATTCCTTGTGGTGATGACCGCGCTGAAGACGGCTTGCTACTTCGGCTCGTCCGCCGTGATGGTGCCGATCAGGACGGGTGTGGTGAAGAACATCAGGATGGACATCTACAACAAGATCCTGGCCCTTCCGCTGGGCTTCTTCTCGGAGGAGAAGAAAGGCGACATCATCGCCAGGATGAGCGGTGACGTGCAGGAGGTGGAGAATTCCATCACGGGATCGATCGAGATGCTCATCAAGAACCCTATCCTGATTTTCTTCTACTTCGCCGCCCTTCTCGTGATCAGCTGGCAGATGACGGCCTTCACCATCCTTTTCGCCCCGCTGATGATGTGGGTGATGGGTGTCGTGGGAAAGAACCTTAAGAGGAAATCGCTTGAGGTACAGCAGCTTTGGAGCGACGTGATGGCCCAGGTGGAGGAGACCCTCGGCGGGCTGCGCATCATCAAGGCCTTCATCGCCGAGAGGAAGATGTCCGAAAGGTTCGACAACGTGAGCGAGGCGATGAGGAAGAAGAGCAACCGCGTGACGATCCGCCAGTCCCTCGCCCACCCTATGAGCGAGTTCCTGGGAACGGTGCTGATCATGATAGTGCTGTGGTTCGGCGGAACCCTGATCCTGGGAGGGAAATCGACCATCGACGCGCCCATATTCATCTACTATATGGTGATCCTCTACAGCATCATCAACCCGATCAAGGATTTCGCGAAGGCAGGGTACGCCATCCCGAAGGGCATGGCCTCTATGGAGAGGATCAACAAGATACTGGACGCGGAGAATGACATCGTGGAGCCTCGGGAGCCTAAGACGCTCGGCGGATTCAACGACAGGATCACCTTCGACCACGTGAACTTCCACTACCCCGACGGACAGAGGAAGGTACTGGACAACGTGAGCCTGGAGATTCCTAAAGGCAGGACGATCGCCATCGTGGGGGCTTCCGGAGCCGGAAAATCCACCCTTGTGGACCTCATTCCGAGGTTCTACGACCCGACCGGCGGGGCGATCACCATCGACGGCACCGACATCAGGGACGTGCGGATCGCCGACCTGAGGAGCATAATCGGCAATGTCAACCAGGAGTCGATCCTCTTCAACGACAGCATTTTCAACAACATAGCCTTCGGAGTGGAGAACGCCACCATGGAAAGCGTGATCGAGGCGGCCAAGATTGCCAACGCCCACGACTTCATCATGGAGAAGGAGGGCGGCTACGACTTCAACATCGGCGACAGGGGCGTGAAGCTCTCCGGCGGACAGAGACAGAGAATCAGCATCGCCCGCGCCATCCTCAAGAACCCTCCGATCCTGATCCTCGACGAGGCCACGGCCTCTCTGGACACCGAGTCCGAGAAGATCGTGCAGGAGGCTCTCGACCGCCTGATGTCCACAAGAACCACCATCGCGATCGCCCACAGGCTTTCGACCATCAGGAACGCCGACGAGATCATCGTGATGGACGAGGGCCGGATCGTGGAGCGCGGCAGACACGAGGAGCTGCTTGCCCAGGAAGGCTACTACAAGAAACTCAACGACATGCAGGCGCTTTAGCCTTCATGAATATATTCACGGAAGAAGATGAAAAACGTCGCCAGACAAATCAGGGTCCCGTTCATCGAGGGACTTGAAAGAATGAATATGCAGGAGCTGGATCTTGCGATGGAGAAAGGAGCCTCGAAGTTCGCGGTCTGCGAGCGTAACTGGCCGAAGGACGCGCCCTACGCCCCTGACTGCAACGGGTCGATAGCCCGCACCGAGAGTCACCTCGCTGTCATGTTCCACGTCAGGGGGCTTGACCTGCGCGCCACCGCCATTGAGGACAACGGAAACAGCTGGGAGGACAGCTGCTGCGAGTTTTTCGTGACGGATCCGTACGACGGCACCTACTACAACTTCGAGCTCACCTGCATCGGTTCCCTGCTGGCCTCCAAGAGGACAAGCAGGATCGACAAGACCCTGATCGCACCGGAACTGCTCCGGAGCGTCATCAGACACAGTTCCCTGGAAAGGAAGGCGGTCACTATCTCCGACAGGATCTTCAGCTGGACGGTGGCCATGCTGATTCCTTTCGAACTGATTGGAATAGACAGGGACAACCTCCCGGTCAGCCTCAGGGGCAACTTCTACAAATGCGGGGATCTCACCGCCCATCCGCACTTCCTGAGCTGGAACCCGATCAAGACCACGAAACCGGATTTCCACAGACCGGAGTACTTCGGGGAGATTATTCTAAAATAGGATTCTTATGATGAGGAAAAGGAATATTCTGACATTGGCGCTGCTGGTCGTCTACCTCGGAATGGTCGGCTGGTGCTGTTTCGGGCATTTCAGCGACTTGCCTGACATCGGCCAGGACAACCTGTTCGGGATTCCAATGGACAAGGTGGTGCATTTCCTGATGTTCTTTCCCTTCCCTATCCTCTGCTACCTCGCGTTCTCCGGGATGACAGGCAGGCCGCGACACACCGTCCTGGCCGTCGGCCTGGTCTTTCTGGCCGGTTGCCTGATCGCCGCCGGGACGGAGATCGGGCAGTCATTCACGAGCTACAGAAGCGGAGACGCGCTGGATTTCGTGGCGGACACGCTTGCACTGGCCATTTCCTCCATCATCGTGATGATCATTGATTTGCGGATAATAAAAACACACAATAAACCGAAATGCTCAAAAGAATCATAACCGCCGCTGCCGTCGCCTGCCTGCTGACGACAAGTCTGGACGCGCAGACTGTCAAGGAGTTCAAGGACGCGGTGGACTCTCTCCAGACCCTGATGGTGGAAAGGACAAGGGTTTCCGCCCAGGTGAAGGCCAACAAGGTAGTCAGAAGAGGCTACGATCTGGATTTCTACTTCACCCCCTCGATGGGCGACTTTCCATGGAGAACAGAGGATGTCGAGTGGCTGAGACGGACGCTCAAGAGCATTCTGCCCGAATCCTGCGCGAAGTACGGCGTAGGGAAACTTCTCATCGGAAAGAGATCGCTTGAGTCCTACGTCATGCCATCCCTTGGCAACAACGGGAAACCGATCAGCGACAGGTTCAGGACCACGGACTTGCGCAACGTCCATCCGTTCGTCACAAGGACTGACGGGCAGGCGTTCGCCAAGGGGCTTACCGGACGGAACATAGCGCTATGGCAGAGCCACGGGCGGTACTTCGAGGAGAAGACGGACCGCTGGGAATGGCAGCGCGCCCCGATGCTCCACACCGTGGAGGACATGTACACGCAAAGCTACGTGCTTCCGTTCCTGATCCCGATGCTGGAGAACGCCGGAGCCTATGTGATGACACCGCGCGAAAGGGATCCGCAGACGATGGAAGTGGTCGCGGACAATGATCCGGCATTCGAGGAAGGTCGCGGGGAAGGCGTGAGGATTGAGGGAAGATATTCAGAGACAGGTTCTTGGTCAGATGCCGGTGTGGGCTTCGCAGACGCGCGGGCGACATATTCAGGTCTTGACAATCCGTTCCGGATGGGTACGGCGCGCCAGGCGGACTGCCGCGTCCGACAGAGGGGAAAGGCCGCCCGGGCATGCTGGACACCGGACTTCCCCGAAAGAGGAGAGTATGCGGTCTATGTGTCCTACAAGACGCTTCCGCACAGCACACCGTGCGCCCGCTACACGGTCAGGCACCTTGGCGGCGAGAGCGAGTTCATCGTCAACCAGAGGATGGGAGGCGGAACCTGGATCTACCTCGGCACGTTCGAGTTCGACAAAGGCACGGACGGCTGCGTCATCCTCGACAACAGCGTCCCTAAGGGCTACAATGTGCCGGGCAACGCCGTCATAACAGCGGACGCGGTTCGCTTCGGCGGCGGCATGGGCAAGATCGCCAGAGGACTTAAGGATCAGCCAGTCAATGAATATGCCACCTCAGGCATGCCCTCCTTCACGGAGGGAGCCTTCTACTGGATGCAGTGGGCCGGCGCGGATTCCACCATACTCAACAGATACGCCGATGACTACACCTCCGACTACGGAGACCGAGGCGCGTGGGTTGGCTGGATGACCGGAGGCTCAAGGACGAACCCGAAAGCGGAGGGACTGAACATTCCGATAGACCTGGCGTTCGCCTTCCACACAGACGCCGGGACCACGCCGGACGACTCCATAGTCGGCACCCTGTCTATCTACACCCTGCTCAACGACGGAAGCGACAAGTTCGCCAACGGAGAGTCAAGGCTTCAGCAGAGGATGCTCGCCGACTTCGTGCAGACAGGGATCGTGGACGATGTTCGCAAAACCTTCAACGCGGACTGGAGCAGAAGAGGGCTTTGGGACCGTTCCTACAGCGAATCCCGCACGCCGACAGTCCCTGCGATGCTTCTGGAACTTCTTTCCCACCAGAACTTCGCCGACATGAAGTTCGGACTCGATCCTACGTTCCGTTTCACGGTCAGCAGAGCCATCTACAAAGGCATGTTGAAGTACCTCAGCGCCCGCTACGGCTGCGCCTACGCCGTACAGCCTCTGCCTGTCAACTCATTCGCCACAGCTTTCACGGACACTCCCGAAACATGTTCCAACGCCACCGTAAGGCTCAGCTGGAAGGCCACGGCTGACACCCTGGAGGCGACCGCCGCACCGAAGGGCTACATCCTCCAGACAAGGATCGACGACGGTGTGTTCGACCAGGGCAGGATCCTGGAGGAGTTCAAAACCACAGGAGACGTGATCTCCACAACACTCTCCATAGCCCCCGGTCACATATACAGCTACAGGATTGTGGCCTACAACGACGGAGGCAAGAGTTTCCCGTCCGAGACGCTCAGCGTGGGGGTTCCCGGACACGGCAGCGGCAAGAGCGTCCTCGTGGTCAACAACTTCACAAGAGTCTCCGCCCCTGCGTGGTTCGACACTCCTGAATATGCCGGATTCAACGCCGACATCGACGCCGGTGTGCCTTACGTCAGAGAGATCAATTTCATCGGCCCGCAGTACCAGTTCCGCCGCTCGCTGCCTTGGCTGGACGATGACAATCCGGGATTCGGCGCATGCTGGACCGACGAGGCCGGCAAGGTCTTCGCCGGCAACACCTTCGACTACTGCGGAATCCACGGAAAGGCGCTTATGGACGCCGGCTACGCGTTCCACTCGGCAAGCGTGTCGGCTTTCTCGGCAGACAGCTCTATAGCGGACTCCGACCTCGCGCTGGACATCATCTGCGGCAAGCAGATCACCACGGTCGTGGGGACGGGCAAGGTGGCCGACAGATTCTCGGTCTTCCCGCTCGGACTTCAGAAAGCCGTCACGCGCTTCACCGCCAACGGTGGCAATGTGCTGGTCTCCGGTGCGAACATCGGCACGGATGTCTGGGACGGGATCTACCCGATCAGAATAGACAGCACCTACAGGGCCACGACCAAAGCCTTCGTGGAGAAGACGCTGGGGTACAAGTGGATGACGAACTTCGCCAGCCGCCACGCCACGGTGGCCGCCAAGAGCAACGGACTCCTTAAGTTGAATGCTGATCAAATCTCCTTCCACAAGGATCGCAACCCACTGATCTACAATGTGGAGACCCCTGACGGCATCGTCCCTGCCAGCGACCGCGCGCAATCATTCATGCGCTACACGGACACGAACATCTCCGCCGGCACCTGCTACGAGGGCAACGGCTACAGAACCGTCTGCATCGGCTTCCCGATAGAGGTCATCAAAGACCGCGGACAGATGGGAACACTAATTGATGACATAATGAAATTTCTTGACAAATAACCAGTTATGACTCCAAGAGAATCCGAAATCATTGAACTTCTTCACAAGGAAGTCAAGCCGGCATTAGGATGCACGGAACCGATCGCGGTCGCTCTGGCAGCCGCGAGAACCATGGAAACGCTCAAAAGCAAGGCCAAGACGGTCGCTGACCATGAGATCAATGTCGAGGTCAGCGGCAACATCCTCAAGAACGGAATGGGGGTGGGAATCCCGGGGACAGGCATGGTGGGCCTCCACATCGCCGCCGCCCTTGGCGCGGTCTGCGGGAATAGCTCCTACGGCCTGGAAGTGCTGAAAGACCTGACAGAGGAGGATGTCAACTCCGCCAAAGCCCTTGTCAAGGACGGCAAGGTGAAGATCAAGGTCGCCGACAGTCCCAAAATCCTCTATGTCAAGGTGACGGTGACTACTCCGGAACACAACGCCTGGACGGTGATCGAGGATGACCACGACAGGATTGTCGAGACAGGAATTGACGGCTCCGCCTCGGACTTCAGGAAGGGAGGGGGCGGCAAGTCCTCTCCGGTCAAAGGGGCATTGGACTACAACCTGACTGTCAAGGAAATATATTCATTCGCCCAAAGCGCCAAATTCGAGGACATCAAGTTCATTCTTGCGGACAGAGACTTGAACCTTGCGCTCGCGCGGGAAGGTTTGAGCGGAGACTATGGTCTCAACGTCGGCAAGGCCATCAGGGAGAACCAACAGGAGGTTTTCGGGGATGATTTCATCAGCTTTGCGATGGGGATGACCGCCGCGGCCTCGGATGCCAGGATGGCAGGATGCAAGCTTCCAGCGATGAGCAATTCCGGCAGCGGCAACCAGGGGATCACGGTGAGTATGCCCGTGATCGCTTACGCCTTGAAATACGACGTAGATGACGAGCGGCTGGCCAGGGCGCTCATCCTCAGCAATTTGGTCGCCATTCACATTAAAGGATATCTTGGAAAGTTGTCAGCCCTGTGCGGCTGCGTGATTGCTTCGACCGGATCAGCCTGCGGAATCGTGTTCCTCCGCGGAGGAAGCTACGACCAAGTCTGCTCGGCGATCAAGAATATGATCGGAAACATCACCGGTATGGTCTGTGACGGTGCCAAGGTCGGATGTGCGATGAAAGTGGCCTCCGGAGTGGCCTGCGCCGTCCAGTCCTGTGTCTTGGCCCTGAGGGGGACCTGCATCAAGGAGACCGACGGCATCATCGACAAAGACATCGAGAAGACAATCCGGAATCTCGGCCGTATCGGCTCCGCCGGTATGCAGTCCACCGATCACCTCATCCAGCAGATAATGCTCTGCAAAGAGTAGTTTAAGTCCAAATCAAGCAGCGGGGCTACGTATAACATAATCCCGCCGCCCCGAAATCTTGCATACATATTCGGAAAAAACTCTTCGGCTGAACGTGTTGGGATCATTTTAGTAACGTAAAAAAATAACCTGCCTCAGATTAGGAGAAGATTTTCGAGGATAGATCTATTTTCGAAGAAGGAGTGTGCCGGTGGCACATGACTGATGAGAAAACAGATATAGACCGAAAAGATTCCTTAAGATGAGGCAGGTTATTTTTTGAAGGTTACTTAGATATTCAGAGATGTCGCAATAGGATTATTGATTATCTGCGATGGACGATAAAGACGGGGAGGATGAATATCACGGCAAGGACTGAGAAGAGCATGCCGGAGATGGTGCCGACGGCGAAATCGAACCAGAAGACTTCCTCGGGGCCGTCGGTCAGGAACGGGAGGAGGCCGAGGATGGTGGAGACTATGGTGAGGGTGATAGGGTTGATCTTGCGGGAGTATGCCTTGATGTAGAGGCGGATGCTGTGTTTTTTATTTCGCTCACGAAGAAGGGACTGGTAGGTGGTGACGAGGTAGATGCCGGCGTTGACGACAATTCCGCTGAGCATCACGAAGGCGGCGAAACCACCCTGATCGAAGGAGAAGTCCGAAAGTCCGAATGTGAAGAAAAGACCGATGAAGGAGACAGGAACCATGAATATGACCGCGAACGGGTAGCGGAACGACTCGAATGTCATCGCCAGCATCACGTACATCACGGCGAGAATCAGAAAGAGCAGCCAGGCGTACTGCTGCTTGGCTGTGTCGAACCATCCCCATCCGGGAACCTCGGCCTTGAATCCGATCGGAAGAACCTCTTCGTTCATGTACTTCACCGCCTTCTGGGACAGGTTGCGGCTAAGTTCCCAGCTGCCGATGAAGTCGTAGCAGACGACAAGCTCATAGGACTGGTTGCTCTTCCGGATCGTCACCCCGGTGCGTCTCTTGTCGATGCCACCGACACTCGAAAGCGTCATCTTCTTCCGCCCTACGTCAATCGGAGAGTTCAAGACGTGCCAAAGGTCGTACCTGTCCAGATCCGATGAGCGGAGAACAACATCGACTGCCTCACCATCATATTCAGAGACACCGATCTTCCGCTCGTACAGCAAAGAACTCAAAGCGCCGTAATAGGCGTAAGGATTGATGTCGGCAAGAGTCATCCGCCCGAAATCGTAGTCCAGTACAAACTCCATCGAAGGTCTGCCGTTCCAGCCGCCCGACCAGATCTCCGCTCCCTGCACACGGCGGTTCGCCGAAAGGTAGGCCAGCAGTTTCTCGGCATATCTGCTGAGTTCCTGATAGTTATAGCCCTTCAATGAGATACGGTTGCTTCTGGAGGACGACACGATGTTGTTGTTGAAATTGTTGTCATCGATTCCGGAAACCATCCAGTTAGCCCCGCCGAAATTGATCGCCATCCTCGTGACCTCCGACTTGAGTACGGAAGGGAAACCGGAGTTCTCGTACTCGGGTTTGAATTCCACCGCGATCTCGGCGTTGTCGTAGGAATAAACCGATGTGGTGAAAACCGAGATCTCGTCGAACTTCGACAGGTAGTTCTCCATCGCCCTTACCACCTCGTTAAGTTGGTTCACGGTACAGCCCTCAAGCATGCCCGCGTTGATGATCAGACGCTTTTTCTCGGGTTCACGATAAAAATTGGAGCGGTTCAAGGACTTGTAGAACAAACCGAAAGACGAACTGACCACTTTGTCGATGACCTGACGGTTGCTGTCGTAAGGTTTCCAGGTGACAATCTTGTCAATGAACTTGTCGAAGCGGCTGGCAGTGGACTTCTTGAAATCGGACAATCTGGAAGGGAGAACGCACAACGGGATGCCGAAAGCAACGATGAACAAGAGAATGTAAACCCAACGATGCCTCACCCCCCAGCCGATGTAGGAAGCGTAGAACCTGTTCCAACGCAGGATCCGGCGGAGCTTCCTTGGGGAACGCCCAGACTTGCCACCCGACATTCTTACAGGAATATATTCCATCAGCGACGGGATGAACAGGTAGGAGATGATCAGCGACAGTCCCAAGTTAATGACAATCACCCAGATGAAGTCCACGAGGTTGGCTTTTTCCTTTTCCGGAAGCAGAAGGACCATCATCAATGCGCCGACAGTCGTGGCCGCGGCCGAAAGGATGGACGGGAAAGCCTTCCGGTCTTTGAAATGGGCGTAGTGGTCGATCATCACGATCGAGGTGTCGATGATTATTCCGAGAGAGACCGTGATTCCGGCAAGGGTGTAGATGTGAATCTGAAGACCTGCCAAACTGTAGATCATCAAGGCGGTCAACACATTGACCGTCAAAGTGAAGACAATGATCAGCATATACCGCCACGACCTGTTGATCAAGAACACGAACATCAACAGAACCAAGATGCAGAGGGCGGTACGGACATAGATTTTGCCGAGTTCCTCGCTGACATACTCAGAGGAATCGTAGGCGATGCCGGCGGTGATTTCCGAAGGGAAGCCTTTCTGAAGCTCCGCCATCCCTTCCTTGACGGCGGAAGCGACAGTCAACAGGTTGGCCGAAGAAGCTATCTCCACCGTCAAAGTAATGGTGTTCAAACCGTTGACACGATAGTAACTTGACGGCACCGCTTCCTCATAGCGCCACTGGGCAACGTCCCCGATGTGAATCACACGGCCTTTGAAATTACCTACGGGAATCGATCCGAAATCCTTGTCCGAGGCTTCTTTAAGACGCACCGTCATCAATCCTTCAGAGGTTTCCGTCATTCCGAGGATTTCCTCACGGTAATATGAATTGAAGGCCGATGCGATCTCATCGGCGGTGACTCCTACGGACTGGATCTTGTCGGCGTCGAACGTGATCACCCACTGGAAAGGAACACCGCCGTCCACATTGACCTTGTCCACTCCCGGGATGGCGGCCAAATGGCTGAGGACGTGTTCCTTGACATATTTGGAAATCTCCCGGGAAGGGATCCCGCCCTTGACGAGATAGGATATCCGCGAGACCCGTCCGCCGCCAGACAAGGATATTCCCGGATAGGAGACCTCATCAGGAAGGCTTGGGTAAACGTTCCTGATCGCCGAGGCGACCTCGAAGCGCGCCGCGTCCATGTCCGAGCCTTTGCGGAACTTGACAGAAACGGAGCCTGAACCTTTACGTGAAACAGAGGAAATGTCTGTGACATCGCGTATCCCCGCCAAGACTCCTTCAATCTTGGATGTCGCCTCGCTTTCAATGATTTCCGCAGAGGCGTTGGGATAATAAAAAGATACATAGACCGTACGGCCTTCCGTCATCGGTGTGTACTGGATGTTCAGACGCGGCAACGCCGCCAGCCCGACAAGGGACAGCGCCACCATAATCAGAACGACCGAAAATGGAGAAAGTCTATTTATTCTTTCTTCCATTGTAGATCGAATAATACAACGCCGGCACGACGAACAGGCTGACAAGGGTTCCGACAAGCATTCCCGCGATGATCACCAGAGACATCGGGTACTGGAGGTCCGCGCCCATGCTACCCCTTGACAGGAATGGACAGACGGCCAAAATAGTTGTCAATGAAGTCATTATGATTGCTTTCACTCTAAGCGATGAAGCGTCGATGACCGCGCGTTCAAGGCTTTCCCCGGCTTTGCGCATCTGGTTGATCGTGTCAATTTTCAGGATGGAATCGTTTATGACGATGCCGGTGATGACAATCAGGCCGATCATCGACATCAGGTTGATGCTGACCCCGAAAATCCATAGAACCAGCAAGGCGACAGAGACATCCACGACAATCTCCGAAAGGATGATCAGCGGCTGGACCAGAGACTCGAACTGGGAGGCCAGAATCAGATAGAGCAGGATTATGGCGACCAGCATTATGATGATCATCTCATCAATCATCTTGCTGTTGGAGAACCAGGAACCAGAATAGCCGACCTCGAAGTCACCATTCTTTCGCACGACGTCACTCACCGCGGCCATCACATGTTTCACGTCCTTCGACGGAACATCGAGAGCCAAAGGGTAGTAATTGTCCTCCGGGCCTGCGACCAAAGTTTTCAAATCCTCGGCAAAGGTTTGCCGCATAAGATTTGAAACCGGAATCCGGGATGTCTCCCCGTCAAGGCTTTTCTTTTCGATGAAAGTGCCATGCAGGATCTCCGAAAGTCCGGCGGCGTTGGAGCCTGTCACGACCGGAACAGTGCTGGTTCCCTGGACAATGTTGAACAGACGGTTCTCATTGAGCGAGTTCCTCAGAATCGACACAAGTTCCGAATAACCGACATCATAAAGCGCAAGCAAGTCAGGATCAGCGACAAACAGAGCGTCAGTCTTTACCGGAGGATCCGCCACGGTCACTCCAGGCAACGTTTCCCTGACCTCGGAGAGCATATTCCTCAACGGTTCGACCTCAACCTCCCTGTTCCTCACTGGGCGAAGGCGCGCCACGAGCGGAGCCTCGTTCCGGGCGAAAACCATGTCGAAGATATTCCCTGAAGCTTCGAATGAATATACCGCTTCCGGATATTCATTCTCCACCTCATCCTTCAATTCGCCCAGCACCTTTTTCAATGTGCCGGCATCTTTGCAATTGACGTAGATGGACGCTTCGGAAATTCCTTGGTCACCACTATGACTCAGAATGAATTGCTGAGAACCGACAAGAGCCGTCATCTGCTCCATGCTTCCGGTCAGTTTTTTCTCTAAATCCCTGATCCGCTCCGTGTTACGTTCAATGGAAATGTGTTCGTTCCAGTCAATCTTCATTATCGCGTCCGTCTGGGTCATCTCCGGCAGACGGGATTTCGGCATCTCCAGGAAACAGAACACCAGCCCGACGGTCGAGACGGCAAGAAGGCTCCAGGCGACCGGCCTGTGCCGGATGAACCATTCCATAAGTTTGTCGTCCCAGCGGCGGATCGGTTCGTCAAAGTTGATTTTCTCCAAAAGCGGACTCGGACGGAAGCCGTCAGAACCCTTGAACCACCAGTAATAATAGACCGGAATCACAAGGATGGTCACGATGTAGGAGGTCAGCAGCACGATGGCCACCGACATAGCCTGATCGTAGAACATCGCCCCGGCGATGCCGCTCATGAATATCAACGGAATGAACACCGCGCAGGTTGTCAGCACGGAGCTGAGCATCGCTCCCCTCACCTCTTTCGTGCCCTCAAGGACAGCGGAGCGCAGGTTCCCTTCACGTTGCCAGCGGCCGGTTATATTATCGACAAGGATGACCGTGTTGTCAGTCATCATGCCGACTCCGAGAAGCAGACCGGAGAGGGATATAATATTCAGGGTCAATCCGATGGCATAGAAGCAGAGCATCGAGAATATCAGCGCCACCGGCATCGTCAGGATCACCAGCACCGGAGAGCGGAAGTCCCTCATGAAGAGGAATATGATGACGCTCGCCAGAAGGAGGGCGACCACGATGTTCTGTAGCAGGTTGTTGATGGTATATTCAAGAAGCTGGGTCTGGTCTCTCGTGATCTCGAAGCTCAACTGAGGGTAGTCGTTCCGGAAACTGTCCATCAGACCGTTCATGGCCGACTTCAGGTCCGACATCTTCGCCTCGCTCTGCTTGATGACGGCAAGACACACGGCATCCTCTCCGTTCGAGCGGACGAGGCCGGTTCGTTTTGCCGGGTGGACGACGACCTTGGCGACGTCCTTTATCTGAAGAAGGCGGCCTTCCTTCTTGAACCAGAGGTTGGCGATGTCTTCACTGGAGGAAGCCCGGGAATCGAATTTGACATTGTAGCGGTACTCTCCGTCACGGATTGTGAGACTGCCAAGGCGGATGTTGGAACTCTTGACACAACTCTCGAACTCATTCATTGTCATCCCTGCCTGGAGTAGCTTGGACTCATCCGGAATTATGAGAATCTCGTCACTGACAAGGCCGCTGACATCGACCATGGCGACTTCGGAGAGTTGTTCGATGCGTTTGCTGATCACGTCACGTGCGAAGCGGCTCATCTGGGAGAAGGACTCGGTTACGGGGAACAAGTCCGATTGGGCCTCAGGCTCGGTGCGCTTCGACGGGCTCAGCGACCGATTCTGAGGCGGTCCCTGAGCTTGTGGTTCGACAGGCTCAGCGACCGAAGAAGTAATATTCACAAAAAACGCCGGAATGTCCGTGGCGCTGGCCTTCAAGACCTTAGGCCGGGCGATGTCGCCAAGGCTGGACATGGACCGGTCAATCTTCTCGTTGACCTCAATGAAAAGATAATCGATGTCCGAACCGTGATTGAACGTAAGCCGGATCGTACCGCTGCCGTCCTTCGCCTCACTGACGATGTCCTCCAGTCCGTTGATCTGGATGAGCTGCTGGCGCAGAGGCTTCAGCACACTCTCGTCCATCTCTCTGGCCGAAAGTTCCGAGGAGGTGGCCTGCACGGTTATGTACGGGATGTCCACATCCGGAACCAACGACACTGGCAGCAGACGTATGCTGACAATGCCCAGAACAACGATGACAAGGGTTATCATCGTCACGGTTATCGGTCTGTCTATCAGATGTTTCAGCATTGCCTACCTTTTTACCAGCACATCAGAGTTGTCCGCCAGATTGAGATTGCCGGAGACAATCACCTGGTCGCCTTCGTTCAGTTCGGCGTTCCTGTCCTTGTTGGCCTCGACCACGTAGGACTCACCATTGGAATAAAGTATCGTGACATAAGTCCAATGTGCCTTGCCGTCATCCGTGCAGGTGAACAGCACGTCCAGATTGTCCCTGATCACCACCGCGCTGCGAGGCACGACAAGCTGCCCCGGAATCATCCTCTCCACGATCACACGGACGTTCATTCCATCGATCAGCGAGCCGTCGTTCCGGACCTGCGCGGTGACGGAGATCTGCCCCTTCTCATCCACGAGAGGATTGATGGCGGAGACTTTCCCTGAATATTCCTTGGTCTCGTCAGCGAACGGACGGATCCTCACCGGCAGACCGACGGAGAGGAATGAATATTCCGACTCCATCACCGAGAAATCCACCTCCAGCACACTGTCGTCCACAATCGTGCAGAAAGTACCGGACGGACTCTGGTCGAACGGCTTCTGCTTGATGTCAGCGACACGCCCGGAGAACGGGGCATGGAGAAGCGTTCCGGCGATCTCGTAGGACGAGCGCGCGAAATCGTTCTTGGCGGCGGAATAGCCGGATTTCATCTTCGCCATGGCCAAAAGGTCGGCGGGTACCGAGGTGGTGTCCCCGGCGGAATATCCCTGTCCCACAAGATAGTCATACAAATCCAGCTCGGCCTTCTGGAGCGAAAGCCGGGAGGATTCCTGCGACAGTTTCAAGTCGGGACGGTCAACGGTGGCGATGACGGCACCTGAGGAGACATATTCACCATTCCGGACGTTTATCGCCGCGATTTTTCCGGTTGTCCTGAACTGCAGCGCGCTTTTCCGTCCGGCAACCAGCTTTCCGTTGGACAGGAGTTGACGGGCGAAATCCTTCCTTTCCAATTTCACGACAGTGACTTCGTTTATCTGAGGGGTGTAGGTCAGTTTCCCGTCCTTCGTCTCCTCCGTCTTTTTGTTTCCTCCGCAGGCAACGGCCATCATGACGAGGCCGAAGGCAAAAAGGGACGCAAGTATATTCTTTCTCATATTCATTGATTCTGAATCATTCAACCATTTCCTTGACGTTGACGTCGATGTCTTTTCCCGTGATGAAATCGTAGAGGGCGTACTTGCGGAGGGTGTAGTAGTAGGTCCAGTATTTGGCCATCGCTGACTCGTTGTCGTTCTGGGCGTTGGTGAGGTCGGTCACCGTGGCCGAGCCGCGCCTGAACTTGTCCATCATCAGATCGTACCTTTCGGAGGCTATCTCCATCGCCTTGCGGGAAGCCATGCACTGCTGACGCTGGTTGTTGAACTGGCCGACGGCGGTGAATATCTTCCTGCGGTAGTCGTTCTCGCTCTGGAGGTTCTGCGCCTTGACGACCTCCTCGGCGGCCTTGGCCTTCTGCACCTTTCCCTTGCCAAGCCCCCAGTCGAAGATCGGCACGCTGAAAGTCAAACCCACAACCTCCTGGTTCAGAAGATCCTTATAGACATCCGGCAGGCCATTGCCGGTCTGGGACAGGCCGAAGCGGGCGTTAAGGCTCATCGAGATGCCCCTGTCCGCCTTGGCCTTCGCCACATTCGAGGCGGCGTTCAACTCACTTATCTGATTGTCAAGGCTGAACGTCGAGTTCCTCATCGCCTTTTCCATCACCAGATCGTAATCCATCAGAATGTCCGGCAGGGCATCGTCCACCACCGGTTCCACCTCCACGGACTCATCATAGCCCAGAATCGAGTTAAGGTACATCTGCGCCTGACGCACGTTGACGACGCTCTCGCCGATCGCGATGCTGTCGTTCAGAGCGCGGAGTTCCAATTGGAGATATTCAGCCCTCGTGACGCTTCCGAGTTTCATCCTTTCCGCGGCCACGGAGCGCATCTTCTCGGTGTTCTCGTAGTTCGACTTCACGACCTCCTGGTTCTTCAGGGCCTGGACGAGCGAGAAATATGCCGACACGGCATTTATCGTGACCTGTTCCATCGACTCGACGTAGCGGCGGCGGCCACGTTCATATTCCTTAGGCTCAATGAGTTTGTCCCATTTGAACTGGTTGTAGGAGAAAAGCGGCTGGACGTAGCGGACCGTGACAGGCTGGGAGTACCAGGTCAGTTTCTTGTTGAGTCCGAACTGGTCGATGCGGGAAAGGTCGGAATAGACATAAAGCCTTCCGCCGGTGAAGGTTATGTTCTGGGCGACCTGAAGCCCGAGGCTGTTCTGGAGGTTGTAGGTGCTGGCGTAGCGGAAGGAGCCATCCTCGTAGCTTTGCAGCAAGGTGAGCGACCGGTCGAAGTTCATCAGGTTGCCGTACAACACAAGCGACGGCAGTCGGCTCGCCTGATAGGAGCGGTACGCCCAATAGGTCGAAACAAAGGCGTGCTTCGCCTCCAGCGCCGCCACCGACTGGCTCCGCGCCGTCCCGATCGCCTCCGAAAGCGACATCCGCCGCTGCGCCCCGAGAGGCACCGTCCCAAGAAGGAGAATGAATATGCCGACCGCAGCCGTGGTTATTCTATGGTTAAGGTTCATCGTGTGCTAACC
>OHOA01000413.1_pt1 | contig 20795 bp, 16 predicted proteins | sample 1569681 | NCBI WGS metagenome assembly OHOA01 (sample SAMEA3879609, study PRJEB24766) | human gut metagenome | biome: human-associated habitat; feature: feces | place: USA | collected 1985/1987 | reverse complement strand
GGACGCATTCATGCGCGCCGTGGTCGATTCCGCCGTCATCTCTGCCTTTGCGGAAAATCCTTAATGTTTTTCCAATGTAACAACGACCGCCCGCAGGCTACAATTTCCTGCGGGCGGTTTTATATGCTCAACTTTTTCAATTTTCGGGTTCCGAAGACTCCGGGGATTCGGTGTTTTCTGTCTGCTCCGAAGCTTCGGGGAACGCGTCGGGGTTGGTTTCCGGCTCGCTTGCTATATTCTTCGCGTCTGCCGTTTCGGGCAGCGGTTCCTTTTCCGGCTCCTTCGGCGGCTCTTTGAGCGGCAGGGTAATCATCACGGTAAAAAGGTCGCCCTTTACGGTCACGTGGAAAGTACCGCCACAGGCCTCCGTGAAGCTTTTTGCAATAGAAAGGCCAAGGCCGCTGCCGGAAGTGGAACGGCTGTCATCACCGCGCACAAAGCGGGCCGTCAGCGAATCGCCGTCCATGGTGAGCTCGTATTTCGAGATATTCTGGATCGTCACGACGGCGTTTTGACCCTGCTTTTGCAGCTCCACGTAGACACGCGAACCCTCAAGCGCATATTGTGCCGCGTTTTTGATGAGGTTCTGGAACACACGGTACATGCGCTGCCCATCAGCATAAACGGGGAAGTCTTCCTGCGGGATCTGCACGCGCCACGTCAGCTCGCTGTCGTTCATCACGCCGTCCATATCTCCGAGTGTCTGCCGCAAAAGCTTATCGAGACCGATGTATTCCGGCATCAGCGTAATATTGCCGGTTGCGGCTTTAGAGACATCGAAAATATCTTGCAGCATATGGCGCAGACGGTCTGCTTTCTGCGAGACGATTTTCAAATAATCCTGCATGTGCGGCGGCAGATCCGGCTCGGTCTTCATCAGTTCGATATAGCTGATGATGGACGTGAGCGGCGTTTTGATGTCGTGCGAAACATTCGTGATAAGCTCCACCTTCGTGCGCTCGGATTTGATGCCTTCCTCCACCGCGATACGGATGCCGTCACGGATCATATTGAGCTGCATAGCGGAATCATAAAGCGGGGAAGTAGCGGGCAGGTGATTCATCGCGTCAAGGTCGCCCTTGTACATTTGCTCCACCTGCTCCATCAGCTTGCCGTAATCGCGCAGGTCGTCACGCAGTGCCCACGCAAACCATACAAGCGTACCCACACCCGCGGAAAACAGACCGACGTAAAACGCGACAAACCAAATCGTACCCATCAACCAATGGCTGTAAAAGAACACATATCCTAAAATACCTACAATGCAAAGCCCCATCAAAATACCGGCAGTCGCCATGTATTTGCGGTAAACAATCTGCTCGAAATTTTTTCCTTCGCGGTTGCCAAGCACAAGCTTCAAAACGGAATGAATGATGTTGTGCCGGTAGATACGCCGGTTGTGGGAAATATCTATGCCGAGCAAATAGAACACAAAGAACACAGAGAACAGGGTAACAGCTGTGCCTGCAAGGTCAAACCCATACGAAATGGTATTGAGCACAACAAAAGCCCATACAAATACGGCTATGACTTTGATTTCTATCCAAATCCACTTGAGGCCGTGTGCAATGTAGCGCTCAAACAGCTTTCTGTCCTGCCGGAACAAAATGGAGAACAGCAGCACCAGAACGAACATAATCACCGCTGCCATAATCAATCCCATATAAAAATATATGGTTTTCATTTGCAGCTGCGCTGCGCTGACAATTTCGTTCGAGGAGTAGTAAGAGGTCGGCTCTGTGCGCACCGCAAAACTGATTTTAGGCGATTGAACGCTACTTTGTCTCAATGCTTCCAGTGTATACGAAAGCGTATTTGTATAAACTGCACCCGGTGTATCACTGCTGAAAACACAGTCTAAAGCACCGTCTTTATCGCTGTGATAAATTCTGGCTACACCTTCTTCGCAGATAAAAAGGTAATTGAACCCCTCCGGCAGCGTCTGTGCATCCCAGTTTGAGTCATTCGTCACCGTTTTACCGGCAGGGTCTGTGCTATAGCTTGTTACGGAATAGAGGTCGTCTTTAGAAATCGATTCCACATAGACCGTGGAGACCGTTGTGCCGGTTTCGTCACGCGAAACATAGTAATGATAGCTGCTCGATGCTACGGCGTTTTCGTCTGCATCTTCGTCGGAAGCCGCATTTGAATTCGCGGCGGTATCGCCTTGCGTACTGTAATACAATCGCTCAAACAGCGCGGAAGCATTTTCTTTATACGTATCCGTTTCGCGCAGATCACCCGAAAGTGCTTGTCCGATCTCGGTAAAAAAATAGCTACCCTCGTCAAAAATGCTTCGCCCGTAGTATATGGCAAATATCAAACCCGCAATAATAGAAAACGCGCACAGCAAAAGGCAGAACCAGGCGAAAACGCCGCGGGCAAGGTTAGTGCTTTTCAATTTCATAACCGATCCCCCATACCACTTTCAAGTATTCCGGCTCGCTTGGGTTCAGCTCGATTTTCTCGCGAATTCTGCGGATATGCACCATCACGGTGTTTTCCGCCGAGTACGCGGGTTCGTTCCAGATGCGGCTGTAAATTTCTTCGGCGGGGAAGATGCGGCCCGGGTGCTTCATCAAAAGCTCCACGATTTTCGTTTCCGTCGCCGTCAGTTTTACAGGCTCACCGTCCGCATACAGCACGTGCTCGTCCAGCTTGAACGTCAAACGCCCGTTCACGATCACGTTGTCGCTGCGCGTGTTGATGTCGCCGAGGTCGGTGTAGCGCCGCAGCTGCGATTTCACCCGCGCCACAAGCTCCATCGGGTTGAACGGCTTCGAAATGTAATCGTCCGCGCCCATGGAAAGGCCAAGAATTTTGTCGCTGTCTTCGCCCTTTGCGGAAAGAATGATGATGGGTAGATTTTTCTTTTCGCGAATTTTCATCACAGCGGAAAGTCCGTCCAGCTTCGGCATCATCACGTCGATGATGATCAGATGCACTTCGCAGGAGGTCACGCAATCCAGCGCCTGCAAGCCGTCGTAAGCGTTCAGCACATGGTAGCCCTCGCGCTCCAGCGTAATGGTAATGGCGCGCACGATCTCGTGGTCGTCGTCCACAACCAAAATGGTTTTCTTATTCATATCCGGCATAAAATGCCCTCCTTTTCACTCCATGCTGAAAGTATACAGAATACCTCTTACAAAATCGGGAATAGAATTCTTACAATCAGCTTACAATTCATCTTTTTATCATTGTACAGGATTTTCATGTGCTTCGCAATGCTATCCCGGTTCTTTTTTATGCGGCTGCACATACTCTTTATAAAAAGAAATAGGGGGAACGCAGAATGAAAGTGCACATATTCGATAAAAAGCAGGTGCTTTATGTTGTTTTGGCAATCATTCTCTTGTGTATCGGTATGGTTTGCGCTTTGCGCGCTGTCAACCGTTTGGGTGCGGCAGAGGCCGCTGCAGGTATTACCGATTGGGGTTTGAGCTTTCAAAGCGAGGGTGCACCGCCCGTTGCAAATGCCTCGCAGGAGTATTTAAGAAATTTCGACGCGCTGTATGTCGGCGACGCGAACCAAAAAGAGATCTACATCACGTTTGATGCCGGCTTTGAAAACGGCAACACGGAGAGAATTCTGGACGCGCTCAAAAAGCACGGCGTAAAGGCAACGTTCTTCCTTGTCGGCAATTATTTTGAGACGCAGCCGGAGCTTGTAAAACGCATGGCAGAGGAAGGCCACACCATCGGCAACCACACGTATTCGCACCCGGATATGTCGAAAATCGGCGATATCCAAAGCTTTCAGACCGAGCTGCAAAAGAATGAAGCGCTGTACAGGGACATTCTCGGCAGCGAAATGCCGAAGCTCTACCGCCCGCCGCAGGGGAAATTCTGTGAGGAAAACCTCAAAATGGCGCAGCAGCTCGGGTATTCCACGGTGTTTTGGAGCCTTGCCTATGTCGATTGGTATGTAGATGACCAGCCCACACCCGAGCAGGCATTTTCTAAATTGCTGCCGCGCATTCACCCCGGCGCGGTCGTTTTACTGCACAGCACGTCGAGCACGAACGCCGAAATCTTAGATGAGCTCCTTACAAAATGGGAAGAAACGGGCTACTTGTTCGGCGACCTTGAAGCCTATTGTGCCGCACAGAAAACATCTTGAGCACGTTTTGTCAGCAAAACGTAAGCTATAATTCTTAAAAAGAAAAATAAAAACCATGACGTTTAGTATACTTATTTGCGGAACTTTTAAGAAACTTGAAAAAGAACGGATCGTGAAAGGAACAATTCAGTATGGTAGAAGCACTTGTCAATTTTTTCAGAAATATTATTCCGGGTGAGCTTACGGTGTTCATCCTCTCCATGATGCCCATCATCGAGCTGCGCGGCGGTCTTGTTGCGGCGAAAATGCTCGGCGTAGATTTATTGCCTGCCATGCTGATCTGCTTCATCGGCACCATTTTACCGACGCCGTTCATTCTGCTCTTTATCAATAAGATTTTCGACTGGATGCGCAACACGCGCTTTGTAAAGCTTGTTGACCGCATGGAAGCCAAGGGCAGAAGCAAGTTTGCGCAGATTGAAAAATACAAGACGTTCGGCCTGCTCATTTTCGTCGCCATTCCGCTGCCGGGCACCGGCGCATGGACAGGTTCGCTTGCCGCGGCGCTGATGAAAATGCCCATTAAAGACGCGCTTTTCTCCGTCATCGGCGGCACGCTCATCGCGGATATTTTAATGGCGATCTTCTCCTACGGCCTGCTCGGCATGTTCATTTAATAAGGAAGTTTAAATGGAAACAAAAGACATTATCATCATCGGCGGCGGTGCAGCGGGGCTTATGGCGTCGTGTGCCGCCGCACATGTTTTGAAAAAACGCGGTTCTGTTCTTGTTTTGGAGGGCAACGCAAAGCTTGGCAGAAAGCTGCTCGCCACCGGCAACGGCCGCTGCAATTTAACGAATTTAAACATTTCGCCCGCGCATTACCACGGCGATGTTACGGCAATTCAAGACCTATTGCATGAATACACGCCCGAAGCTATTTGTGCCGTGTTCCGCGAAATGGGGCTTGTCACCAAGTCGGACAGCGAGGGCAGGGTATACCCGCAGAATCAGCAAGCGGCGGCCGTGCTCTCCGCTTTGCGGTGGGATGCCGAAAAATACGGCGTGTCGTTTTCGGAAGAACACACCGTCTCAAAAATCGAAAAAGTCAAAAACGGATTTACGCTCATCTGTACGGACGGCACGCAGCTTTTCACAAAGCAGTGCATTTTGACGTGTGGCGGTGCGGCATCTCCGCGCCATTCCTGCGGCGAGAGCTACACGCTCGCAAAGCAGCTCGGCCACACGGTGACAAAGCTGTATCCGTCTTTAACGCAGCTTACCGTGCGCGCAAAGCAGTGGAAAACACTCTCCGGCACGCGCGCCCCTGCAAACGCCGTACTTTTGGCAGACAGCAAACCCGTCTATGAAGAAAGCGGCGAGGTGCAGTTTACGGATACCGGCATTTCCGGCATCTGCGTGTTCGGCCTTTCCGTGTATGCCGGCGAGTTCTTTGCGCTCGGCACAATCCGTAATAAGAAATATGCTTCACTCGCCGTACAGCTCGATCTTTTGCCGGACATGGCCTATCAGGACGTGCTCGATTATCTCCTTGAGATGACAAAATTGTATCCCGCACGTGCAGCGGGCGATCTGCTCTCCGGCCTACTCAATATGCGTCTCGGCTACATGCTTGTCGGAGTGGCGGGCATCGCGCAAAGCGAACCGGCGGTAAAAATCAAAGCACCACAGCTTAAAAAGCTTGCTTCTCTCATTAAAGGCTGGAAATTGGACATCACCGGCACGAAAGATTTTTCTGCGGCGCAGGTCACGGCGGGCGGCGTGCCGCTTACGGAGCTCGACCCGCACACGATGGCATCTAAAAAAGCCCCGGGCCTTTACCTTGCGGGCGAGATGCTGAATATCCACGGCGATTGCGGCGGCTACAATCTGCATTTTGCGTGGGCAAGCGGCATCACAGCCGGAAAAAGCGCAGCCTATCGCTGCCTGAAGGAGGAAAAACGATGATACGCATCAGTGACATTTCCATGCCGCTTCACTATACGGACGAAGCTTTGCGCCGCGCAGCCGCCAAAAAACTGCGTACCGATGCGCAGAAGCTCAAAAAATTGGCACTTGTCAAGCGCTCTGTCGATGCCAGAAAAAAGCAGGACGTGCGCTTTGTCGTTACCGTGGATGTGGAAACGGACGGCAACGAAGACAAGCTGCTTTCCCGTGTGCGCGACAGCCACGTCACAAAAGCGCCGAAAAGAACCTATGCAATACCGCCGCACGGTACATTGTCGCAGCGTCCGGTCGTTGTGGGTTTTGGTCCGGCGGGCATGTTCGCAGGCTTATTGCTCGCACGCGCCGGCCTGCGCCCGATTATTTTAGAGCGCGGCGGCTCCGTAGAAGAACGCCAAGCGGCCGTAAACACCTTCTGGCAGATGCGAAAACTAAACCCAAGCTGCAACGTGCAGTTCGGCGAGGGCGGCGCAGGCACGTTTTCGGACGGCAAACTCAATACAGGCACGAAAGATGAGCGCATTTTCTTCGTACTGCAAACGCTCTGCGAGCACGGCGCACCCGAAGACATTCTATTTGACGCAAAGCCGCACGTCGGCACGGACAAGCTGCCGCAAACCGTCCGCGCCATTCGCGAGGAGATCAAATCTCTCGGCGGCGAAGTACGCTTCAACACGCAGATGACCGACCTGCTCGTCAAAAACAATGCTGTTTGCGGGGTTGTTGCCGAGACAAACGGTGCGAATGAGACGATCGAGACCGCACACGTCATTCTCGCTGTCGGCCATAGTGCGCGCGATACATTTAAAATGCTGTTTGAAAAAAGCTGTGTACCTATGGAGCCGAAGCCGTTTTCCGTTGGCGCGCGCATCGAGCACCGCGCAGAGACGATAGATCGCGCACAGTACGGCGATTTTGCAGGCGACCCCGCACTCGGCGCGGCGGACTACAAACTCAACGTTCACCTTGAAAACGGCCGCGGCGTGTACACGTTCTGCATGTGCCCGGGCGGCTATGTCGTCGGTGCGGCATCCGAAACGGGTAGTGTCGTGACAAACGGCATGAGCGAATACGCCCGCGACGGTCAAAACAGCAATGCCGCGCTGCTTGTCGGCATCACGCCGGAAGATTTCGGTTCCGCGCATCCGCTTGCCGGCATTGAGTTTCAGCGTAAAATCGAGCGCGCCGCATTTGAAGCGGGCGGGGGAGCATACAGTGCCCCGTGCCAGCGCGTTGGCGACCTGCTTGAAAACCGCGCAACGACTGCGCTGAACGGCAGCGTGCAGCCGACCTATCGGCCCGGAGTTGTGCCCGGCGATTTAAGGACCGTGCTGCCCGATTATATCTGCGATTCCATGGCGGAGGGCATCCGCCGCATGGGCAGGCGGCTGAGGGGCTTTGACGACCCGGACGCTTTATTGACCGCTCCCGAGACCCGAAGCTCTTCACCCGTGCGCATCCTCCGAAACGAGACGCGCGAGTGCCCCACGGTGCGCGGTCTGTTTCCGTGCGGAGAGGGCGCAGGTTACGCCGGCGGCATCACCAGCGCCGCCGTAGACGGTCTGCGCTGCGCAGAAGAAATCTTGAAGCAAAGTCTATAACATACCAAGCGCCCCGGCGGACTGTTTTCGTCTGCCGGAGCGCTTTATGTAAAATGAACAGAGACGTTCCCCTGTAAAACTACAGAGAAACGTCTCTTTGTTTATCACATTTAATCGCACATGATATGCAAAATTTCGCGGTCGGTCTCGCGCATACCTTCGCGGGCCAGTATGCCGATGTTGCGTATCGTCTCCTCAACGCCCTTCGTGACAAGGCCATCACCCGCGCGGAACTGCTGCCCGTTTTTGTACATGTGGTAGCCCAAAATGCCGGCATCCACAGCAGATGCAATTTTCGCCGCGCACGAGGCTTTTGCGCCGTCGCATACCATCCCGGAATCAATAGCAATGGAGTTGACGATTGTGTGCTCGATCTCTTTCAGCCCGCCGCCGTATAAGTACGCAATACCCGCGCCGCAGCCGCAGCCTGCGCTTACAGCGCCGCAGTACGCGGAAAGCCGCCCGATGCCGGACTTCAGATGGATCGTCACGAGGTCGGAGAGTGCCACCGCGCGAATCATTTTTTCATAGCCGACGTTCAATTCTTTTGCATACTCCACAACGGGCAGAGAAGCCGTCATTCCCTGATTGCCGCTGCCGGAAACGATGACGACCGGCAGGGAGCAACCGTTCATACGCGCGTCGCTGCCCGCAGCTGCCATGGCTCTGGCACGGATTTTCACATCATCGCCGTAGGTTTCGAGCAATACCTTGCCGATGTTCGCGCCCCAACTGCCCGATAAACCTTCTTTCGCAATGCGTGTGTTGTAGTCAATCTGCCGTTTTACGGGCGTTTCAATATCGCAAAGCTCTGCACACTCAACAAACTCCAGAATCGTCTTCACCGAAAACGAACTGCGGTCGCAAATGCCGCTGTCTGTGCTTTCCACCGGAGTATCGGCACAGGTATCGAGCAATATTTCGCCGTCTTTTTCCGTATGCACAATATTCGTGTGGTGCCCCACAATGCGCACGTTTGCCGTGTGACGCTCACTTTTCACCGTAATGTCAATGTCGAAAATATAGGGAGAGTCCGAAAGCTTCACGGTGATCGGCGTGTGCTCCATATAAGCCTTGATCTCCGCCTGCTCTGCTTCGGTCGCCTTTGAGATAACCTCCAATAAAAGCTCGTCATGTCCTGCTATGATCCCCGCCGCAGCCGCCGCAGGGATGCCGCGCAGGCCACCGGTGTTCGGCACAAAAACGCTTTTCACGTTTTTGATGATATTGCCGCTCGCCGTGACGCAGACTTCACACGGCAGCTCGTTCAAAATGCGCCGTGCCGCTGCCGCCGCATAGGCAATGGCAATCGGCTCTGTGCAGCCCATGGCGGGCAGCAATTCTTCTTTTAAAACTTCAACGTATGCGGTATACAGGGTATCGGTTTTTTGCATGAGTAGGCTCCTAAAATTAGTTTTGGTTCAGCATCGGTAAAATGCGGGCAAATGAAGCGTCCGCAAGGTCGTCGGTCGAGTTGTAGTACAGCAAAAGACTTTCTGGGTCGTCCGGTATACGCAGATTTTCGGGAATATCAAAATTCACGCCCTTTATGTACTCGTCCCAGTGTTCCATTTTCCACGTGTCGCGGTCGGAAGAGCGCCTCATCATGCGCGCCTTGCACACAGCGGGGTCGGTTACGATCCAAATAACGCACAGCTTTGCGCCGTATTCACCGAGCTTCGCGCGCAAATTTTGAATGTACGCCGTGTCGCGAATTTCCCGTGTGAACGGCGCGTTGATGAGCACGGTGTTCGCATAACGCAGCGCCTCAAACGCAAGGTCCAAGATCGTCTCGTACTCGTAGTCGCGGATGTTCGCTTCAAAAAACGCAGAGCTGCGGTCATACGGTTCGCCCGCCATTTTGAAAATTTGCTTGGAAAGCGGGATCAGCGTATCCTTGTCCAAATAAACAACATGATCCAGCGCCGTACACAGGCGTTTGGAAAGCCGGGTTTTGCCGCACGCGGGCGGTGAGGTCACAAGAATCAGCTTTTTCATGAGACAACCAACCTTTCGGATCAAAATAAGGGAAAAGGTGCGTATTCTGTTTACTGTAAAATTAAGTATAGCACGTAAAAGCCGAAATTGCACGAAAAATTTACTTTTTCGCCAATTTTTGCACAAGGTCCTTGAGTAAAACATCGCGGTGGATATTGTACACATAGCGCATAAAATGCCGCGTGTTCGAGGGCGTCCATGTGTCGTCATACTGGGGAATAGGGCTGTGCAGAAGCGTGTCGTCCATGAACTCGCCGTCCAAAAGCCACGCCACTGCTGTCACATCCCAGATCACGCGCGACCACGTTTCCGCCTGCGCCCAGCGCCGTCCTTCTTCAATGGCATAGTGTGCCAAATAATCGCACAGCTCGTTTTTGCCGAGAAAGTAGTCTTTGAATTCCGGCTCGCTCACGGTGAAGCCGGAGACCACGCCTGCGCACGGCAGCTGTACAAGCGCCGCACCGCATCCGAAAACAATGCGCCCCGCCGCAACATCCTGATACATGTTGAACTCGCGGTTGTCCGGCCAGTGCAGCGCGTTGCCGCCGAGCCATACAAGGACGATGCGGTCGCGAATTTCCGGCTTCAAAAGCAAGGCGGAAGCCACATTCGTGATAGCGCCGATTGCAACGACATACAGCGGCTTTTCGGGTGTATAATCCATCGCGCGTTTTGCGAGGTCCTCCGCCGCAGGCGAAAGCACAGGCGTGTCCTCGTCCGTGAGATAAGTTTCCGAGCCCTTAAACGTGACGGCTTTTAAATCCTCGCGTTTTAAAAGCGTCAGCAGCTTTAGAATTTCGTCATAGCTTTTTTCCATGCCGTCCTTTGGCGATACGGATTTATCATTCAAAAACGGTGCGGCATACAGCGCTTTTACGTTCAGCTTGTCGCTGTTTTTCATCATATACGAAAGCGCAAATTGGTCATCTAACTCGTTATACGTATCGGTGTCCAAAACCACGTCAATTTTACCTTTCGGTTTCTCCAAACGGCGTAAAAGGCTTTCGGTGTTCGGTACTGTCCAGTTCATAAAAATTCCTCCCGCTTTGATGCACATAGTTTATTATATAGTATAGCGGAAATTTTGCTTTGCGAAAAGTATAAACCGCAAATTTTCTGCCCATATTTTATACAAAAAATTAAATGAAATTTTGTGTAACGATGAAAATGTGCAGGGAGAATAAATCTATGATGCGTAAAATAAAAACACTGTATAGCAGAACGCTTCTTCTGCGCGCGATGGCGTGCGGGCTGATCTTAACAGTGCTTCTAAATTTAGCGGGCTTTTCCGCCCAGTGTGCCGCGCTGGAAAAGAACATCGTGCGGCTGCATGTCATTGCAAACTCGAACGACGAAGCGGATCAAGCCGTAAAGCTTCGCGTGCGCGATGCCGTGCTGCGGGAAGCCGAGCAGTGGTACGGCGATGCGGAAGATTTTGACACTGCCGTCACAGCGCTCTGCACGCACCTTGAAAGCCTTGAAGCGGCAGCAAATTCTGTCTTGAAAGCCGAAAACCTCCCGTACTGCGCCAAAGCGGAAATTTGCGAAATGTACTTTCCGACCCGCACCTACGAGAGCTTCAAGCTGCCCGCCGGGCGCTACCGCACACTGCGCATTTCGCTCGGCAAGGCCGAGGGCAAAAACTGGTGGTGCGTCGTATTTCCGGCGCTGTGCATGCCCGGTGCAAGCGACCTATCCAACCTGCCTGATGATACCGATACACTCGTGCGTGAACCGGAAAGCTACGAAGTCAAATTCAAGGTGGCGGAAATTTTCTCACGTCTCCGCGAACTCTTTGACGCGTGAGCGCACATGTGCTAAAATAAGAGCAATATAAGCTCTAAACGGAAAAAGGGGGAAGAAGAATGCTGGAGTTGATCCTCGGCCGCGCCGGCACGGGCAAAACGACGCTGCTGCGTAAACGCCTTGCGGAAAGCGCTGCGCCGAAAACGATCTTGATCGTCCCGGAACAATATACGTTTGAATCCGAACGCGCGCTGCTTATGGAATACGGTGCTGAAACCGCGAACCGTGTGCAGGTGTACAGCTTTACGCGCCTTGCGCAGGCGGCATTTTTGCAGTACGGCGGCGGTGCAGGCAAGCGTTTGACGGACGGCGGCAGGCGCATTTTGATGACCTTGGCGCTCGAAAACTGCGCCGACCAACTCACACTGTTTGAAAAAAGCGCCGATCGCATGACGGACGTTTTATTGAACACCGTCGGTGAAATGAAAATCTGCGGCATTGAGCCCGATATGCTCACAAAAACCGCCGAAGCCGTCACAGAAGACAGCCTTTCGCGCAAACTAAAAGAGATCGCGCTCATTTACGGTACATATGAAGCACTCGTCGCGCAGACGTATCTCGATCCGCTCGACGACCTGACGCGCCTTGATGACCTGCTGGCCAACCATCCGGATTTTTTCCGAAATGCTTATGTCGCCGTCGATGCGTTTGACGGCTTCACCGTGCAGGAGTACCGCGTTTTGCGCCACGCACTGCGCCATGCGGAAAAAGTCAGTGTTTCGCTGTGCTGCGACGATCTCGACACGAGCCGCAAAGACCTGTTTTCTACCGTGCGCCGCACCGCTTCGCGCCTGATGCGCCTTGCAAAGGAGAGCGGTACGGGCGTGCTTTCGCCTGTGTACTGTAAAACGCCGTATCGCTTTCAAAACGATGCACTTCGCGCCGTGGAAAGCACCTACGCCGGCCACGTACAGCAAGCAGATACAGCTGAAAACGTGTGTGTGTTCCGCGCGACCTCTCCGTATGAGGAAGCGGACTTCACCGCGGCTAAAATCCGCAGCCTTGTTTTGCACGAGGGCTACCGCTACCGCGATATTTCCGTCATCTGCCGTGACGGCGAACGCTATACGCGGCTGTTTGCCGCCGCGCTGCGCCGCTGGGAAATTCCGGCGTTTCTTTCCGAAGCGCGCACGGTCGATGCCGAGCCGCTGATGCGCTTCGTGCTCTCCGCGTTTCAAATCGTTTCGGGCAGCCGCAAATGGCGTTCGGAAGATGTGCTCGCCATGCTGAAAACGGGCATCACAAGCTTTACGGCAGAAGAGCTCGCGCAGCTTGAAAACTACATATATACATGGAAATTAAACGGCGCATCCGCTTGGTGCAGCCCTTTCACAAAACACCCGGACGGCTTCGGTAAGCCGATGGATGACACCGCGGCCGAGACACTGCGCACGCTGAATACTTTGCGCGAGTGCGTCACCGCACCGCTTATAAAATTCTCCGAGCGCACCGCACACGCTTCCGGCGAGCAGATTTCCGAAGCCGTTTATAAGCTTCTCATCGATTTTGATTTGGAGCAAAGCTTCCCGATATTTTGCCGCACGCTCGAAAGCGCCGGGCGCGATGACCTTTCCGCCGCTCAAATGCGCATTTGGGATTTGCTCATGGAAGTACTCGACCAAATGGCAGGCGTGCTCGGTGAACAGATCATCACGGGTGAAAAATACGGAAGGCTCTTAAAGGAGATCGTCAGCGGCGAGGATGTTTCGGACATCCCGCAGAGCATGGACAGCATCACATTCGGCACTGCAGACCGCATCCGTCAGTCCGCGCCGCGCGCCGTGTTCCTGCTCGGCGCCGTGCAAGGCGAGTTCCCGCTCATTCCGTCCGTAAACGGTGTGTTCAGCGAGCCGGAGCGCCGCACGCTCCTTGCGCTCGAGCTGCCCGTCTCCGATGTGCTCGAAGATCGCATGTTACAGGAAAAGTACCTCGCCTACGCCGCGCTGTGCGGCGCTTCGGAGAAGCTGTATCTTACGTATCCCGTCAGTGTGGGGCAGGAGGCAAAATCGCCCGGTGAGCTCATCAGCGCAGTTGAGCTGGCGCTGCCGAATTTAAAAATCACACAAAACCTGCCGTCGGAGTTTTTCGCAAACGCACCGGAAGCCGCGTTTTCGCAAACGGCGTCGCTTTTCAACGAAAACTCGACCGTCTCCGAGACATTAAAAAGTGTTTTTCGCGAAAAGCCGGAGTTCGCCGGGCGTTTGCAGGTCCTCGGCGGCACAGACCGCATGGCTTCGGCTCGCCTTGCGCCGGAGACCGCAAACGATTACTTTGGCGGCGGGCATTATTTTTCCGCAAGCCAAATCGAAGTTTACCACCAGTGCCGCTTTAAATACTTCTGCCGCTACGGCCTCGGCGCAAAGGAGCGCCGCCCGGCAGAGATCGATGCGCTGGAATACGGCAGTCTGATGCACTATCTTTTCGAGCAGATTCTCGGCAGTGCGGAAGACATTCAAGCGCTGCACCTTTATGCAGATGATTTAAAAGCGCGCGTACACACGAGCATCATGGACTATGTGCGCGAAAATATGGGCGGCTATGATGCTCTTTCGCCGCGCGAAAAATACCGCTTGTACCGCATGGAGCAAACGGCCGTAAAGCTCATCGCCCATATGTCGGAAGAAATGATGCACAGCCTGTTCCGCCCGGAGCATTTCGAGCTGGAGCTCAAAAACGGCACACCGTACCCACCGCTGCGCATCCCAACGAAAAACGGGCTCGTCACGGTCGGCGGCATCATCGACCGTGTGGATTTGTATAAAGATGAAAACGGTACGACCTATGTGCGCGTCGTCGATTATAAAACCGGACGCAAAGAGTTTAAGCTCGCCGATGTTCTGTACGGCATGAGCTTGCAAATGCTTATTTACCTCGCGGCGCTCGCGCAGAATAAAGATCTGCACCCGGCGGGCATTTTGTACATGCCGGCGTTCATTGCAAGTGTGACCTCGGACGGCATGGAAAGTGCCGAAAAGCTAAAGCAGGAAGTGGAAAAAAACCTGCGCATGAACGGCCTGCTTTTAAAGGACAACGAAATTTTGAATGCAATGGAAATGAGTCTGAACGGTCGATTTATTCCTGTTTATCTCACCAAAACAAGAAAACTCAGCGGTACGGCTTCCGCTTTAAATGAGCCGGAGCTGCAGATCGTCCTGCGCTACGTGGAGCGTCTTATCGCAACAATGGCGGAGGAGCTTTCTGCCGGCGAGATCATGGCAAAACCGCTGATGCAGAACATCAACGCCTGCGCATGGTGCCCGTATACGTCCGTCTGCGGCTCCGAGCACGCTGCGGACGATGCCGAAAAGAACAGCATGAAAAACGACGAAGCGCTCGCGTGCATGGAAAATGACTTAGAGAAAGGGAGTGGGGAAAATGCCGAATTGGACTGACGCACAGCTCGACGCCATCAAAGCGCGGCGCGGTACGGTTCTGGTCTCCGCCGCTGCGGGTTCCGGCAAGACCGCGGTGCTCGTGGAGCGCGTTATCGAGCGCCTGACGGATCCGGAGCATCCTACGGACGCCGACCGTCTGCTCGTCGTGACCTTCACAAAAGCCGCCGCAGCCGAAATGCGCGACCGCATCGAAAAGCGACTTTTGGCACTCATGAAGGAGCAGCCGGAAAATACCCGCTTGCGCCGCCAACAGCTTTTATTGCAGCAGGCGCACATCTGCACGGTGGACAGCTTCTGTTCGGACATTGTGCGCGAATTTTTCTACCTGCTCGGTATCTCGCCCGATTTCTCCATCATCACCGATAAGCAACAGGAAGAGCTGATGACCGAATCGCTCGACGAAATACTGACCGAGTGGTACAAAGACGAAAACTTTAGGACAGACCTGGCGGATGTGCTCGGCGGCGACAAAAACGACGCCCGCCTTTCCGCCGCAATCCTCAAAATGTACGAATACACGCGCAGCCATCCGTTTCCGGACAAATGGATGCGGGACATTCAAAAAGCCATGACGGATGTCACGCAGTCCCCGGTCAAAACACCGTGGGGCGAGGTCGTCCGGCAGCATATCATGGAGGTCTATGACTTCGCAATCAAGCTTTCCCACAGTGCATACCGCCTTGCGGCAGAAGACCCGGACCTTGAAAAAGCGTACTGCACGGCACTCGGCGCGGATATCGATAAGCTTTCGGCAAAGCTGCAGGCAATGGAAGACTCTGAAACCTGCCGCTTTTCCGACTTGACCGTCACGTTCGATAAGCTCGGTTCTTTCAGAGGAGAAGACCCGCGTGCCGATCGCATCAAGGCCATGCGCGATATGGTAAAAAAGGAAATCGGCAAACTGCAGAAGCTTGCAGGCGACGCGGAAGACCAGAAATTCACGGAGGAAATCGCCGCCACGACCGGCACGGTCGTCTATCTGTTTCTGGCCGTGCAGTCGTTCGAGAAAACATACAGCGCGAAAAAGCGTGAGAAAAACGTGCTCGATTTCAGTGATCTTGAGCACATGGCCTTGCAACTGCTTTTAACGGAGCAGGAAGACGGTACATTTCGGCGTACAGAGACCGCAAAGCTCGTCTCCGAGCGCTTTGATGAGATCATGACGGACGAATATCAGGACACGAATGACGTGCAGGATTATCTTTTTGAATCCATTTCCCAAAACAGCGCGAACCGCTTTATGGTGGGCGACGTAAAACAGAGTATTTACAGCTTCCGTCAGGCAATGCCGGATATTTTCATCCGTTATAAAGATAAATTTCCGCGCTATGACCGCGAAAAGGACGCATACCCGGCATCTATCGTGTTAGACCGCAACTTCCGTTCGCGCAAAACCGTGACGGAAAGCGTCAACTTCGTTTTTACGCAGCTCATGTCCCGCACATGCGGCGGCATCGATTACGTCGGCGATGAAAAGCTTGCGGCGGGCGCGCAGTACCCCGAAAAATCGGGCTGCGAAACGCGCGTGGAGTTTTTGGAAGACATCGACGGCATGGGCGCAGAGGTGCTGGAGCCGCAGCGTATCGCAAAAATCATCTGCGAGCTGATGGAAAGCGGCTTCACCGTCACGGAAAACGGGCAGGAGCGTCCCATAGAATATCGCGATTTCTGCATTTTGCTGCGCAGCTCCAATAAATATGCACCTGTCTATGCAGAAAATCTGCGCAATGCGGGCATTCCCACGTGGGCAGCTGTCACGGGTGGCTTTTTCGCCGCGGCGGAGGTCTCACTCATCTTGGCATTTTTAAACGTCATCGATAACCCGGATCAAGACATTCCGCTGCTCTCCGTTTTGATGAGCCCCATTTACGGCTTCACAGCGGAAGATATGGCGCAACTGCGCCGCGAGTGCGGGGGAGAGACGTTGTACGTTTCGCTTCTGCGCGCCGAAAACGAGCGCTGTGTGCGTGTACGTGATGAGCTGACGCGTTTCCGAGCGCTCGCTTCCACCATGCCTGCGGACAGCTTTATCAATATGCTATGCACCGAAACCGGTTACGAGAACATCGTGCGCGCCATGCCCGGCGGAGAAAGCCGCCTTGCAAACATTCGCCTGCTGGAAAAATACGCGGCAGAATACGAAGCCTACGGGTACAGCGGCGTTTTCGGCTTCGTGCGCTTTGCGGAGCGCCTGAAAAAGAATCGATCCGATATGGAAAGCGCCAATGTCGTCTCGGAAAACGCCAACGTCGTGCGCATCATGAGCATCCACAAATCAAAGGGCTTGGAGTTTCCCGTGTGCATCATCGCGGGCTGCGGCCGGAAATTCGTGAATGATACGGACGACCTGCGCATGCACCCACAGCTCGGTGTCGGCATGCGCCTTACAGACCCCGAGACCGGCGTGCGCCGCACCACGTTCATCCGCGAGGCCATCGGTCTTGCAACGGCGGAAAGCGCTTCCGCAGAGGAGCTGCGCGTGTTCTACGTCGCGATGACTCGTGCCAAAGAGAAGCTCATTCTGCTTTCCACCGTGAAAAATATCGATACAAACCTGCAAAAGCTTGCGGCACAGATCACCGAGGAGGAGACCGTGCCGCCGTACACTGTCAGCAACGCTTCCGGCATTTCGGATTGGCTGATGCTCTGTGCGCTGCGGCACCCGAACGGAAATGACCTGCGCCGCCGCATCGAAGCGGATGACGACATCATTCTGCGCACACACTACACGCCGTGGGATATTCGCGTCGTATACAGTGAACCGCAGATTTTATCCGACCTGCCGAAAGCCGAAGCGCCCGCACCGGTCGATGAAGCGCTCAAGGCGCGCATCGAAAGGGATATTTCGTTCGTGTACCCCTACGCTGCACAGACAAAGCTTGCAACGAAGGTCGCGGCCTCCGCGCTTGCGGCAGAACAAGCCGAAACGGAAGCCACACTTTCACGCCCGGCGTTTTTGAGCGCCAAAGGACTGACGCCCGCAGAGCGCGGTACGGCGCTGCACAACTTCATGCAGTTTGCGGATTTTTCCGCCGCTTCAAAAGACCCCGAAGCGGAGCTCAAACGCCTTATCGAGCAAAGCTATCTCACCGAAGCGCAGGCAAACGCCGTCGATCTTACCCGTGTGGAAAAGTTCTTTACCGGTCCGCTCGGGCAGCGCGTTTTACATGCCGACCGCGTTTATAAAGAGCAGCGGTTCATCGTTTCCATTCCCGCAGGACTTACGGATAAAACACTCAGTGGGGAAGATGCCGCGCAGCCGATGATCCTGCAAGGTGCAGTGGACTGCATGTTTGAAGAAAACGGTTCGCTTTATATTCTTGACTTTAAGACCGATCGGTGCTACAATAAACAGGAATTGTGGGAACGATACGGCCCGCAGCTCACGCTCTACAAAGAAGCGATGACCCGCGTCATGAATAAAGAAGTGAAAGACACCGTGCTTTACTCTTTTTATATGAACGCCCCTGTTTATGCACCGGGAAAAGAATAAAATTTCTTTTAAGCCCTGTTTGCCTATTGACAGATCGCGCTCTTTGTGGTAATATAATATTTGGAAAACAAAGCGGAGCTATGGCTCACACCCGTGCAGTACCGTCTGACACAGGTCAATATCGAGAAGAATCACGATAAATTCGTGCGTTTGATTGAGTTGATTTGCGGGCAGAGGTTCTCTGCCCGCTGTTTTATTGCCGGCTTCGCGAAAACAAGTTATCGCACGCGTGATGGAGGTGCTTAACCATTAGCAAACAGGAACTGCAGATAAACGAAGAGATCCGCGATAAAGAGATCCGTGTGATCGGCGCAGACGGCGCACAGCTCGGCATTATGTCGGCCCGTGACGCTTTAAACCTTGCGGCTGAGAAAAATCTTGACCTCGTAAAGATTGCCCCGCAGGCCACGCCGCCCGTATGCAAAATCATCGATTACGGCAAATACCGTTTCGAACAGGCAAAGCGTGAAAAAGAAGCGAAAAAGAACCAGCGCGTAGTTGAAATCAAAGAAATCCGTTTGTCTCTCAACATTGATACCCACGACTTCGAGACGAAAAGAAATCATGCGATCCGTTTCCTCAACGACGGAAACAAGGTCAAGGTTTCCATCCGTTTCCGCGGCAGAGAGATGGGTCATCCGGAACTGGGTGCAGACATCATGAAGCGTTTCGCAGAATCGCTCGCTGACACGGCAAACGTCGATAAGCCCGCGAAGCTCGAAGGGCGCAACATGCTGATGTTCCTTGCCCCCAAGCCCGTTAAGTAACAATTTCAAGGAGGACTATAAAATGCCGAAGCTCAAAACACACAGCGGTGCTAAGAAGCGCCTGAAGATTTCCAAGAAGGGTAAAGTTATCCGTGGCCACGCTTACATGAGCCACCTTCTGAACGGCCATGGCAAGACTGCTAAGTCCAAGCGCCATGCACGCGGCACGACCGTTACGGATAAGACCAGCGTAAAGGCTGTTAAGAAGATGCTCCCCTACGCATAAGCGAACAGGGCAGCTCAAGTTTAAGTAAAGCATAATCGGAGGTTTTTATAAATGGCTAGAGTTAAGGGTGCGCTCGCTACGCGCAAGAGAAGAAAAAAGGTTCTGAAGCTCGCTAAGGGCTATTGGGGTTCCAAGAGCAGACACTTTAAGATGGCTAAGCAGGCTGTCATGAAGTCCGGCAACTATGCTTACATCGGCAGAAAGCAGAAGAAGAGAGATTTCCGCCGTCTGTGGATCTCCAGAATCAACGCGGCTTGCCGTGCTAACGGCACCACCTATTCCGCATTTATGAACGGTCTTAAGAAGGCTGGCATCACGCTCAACAGAAAGATGCTTTCCGAGATCGCCATCGCGGACGAAGCAGCTTTCAAGGCACTTGTCGAGAAGGCAAAGGCTTCTGTATAATTAAGCTATCCGTGCGTCCGGAATTCTTCCGGGCGCACATTTTTTAGGGTGATAGTTGCAAACGTAAGCGTATTTCTTTGTGCAAAATCGCCTTTGCGGAAATTTCCCGTGTGCCGTAAAATACAGTGCACAGGATTTCTGTTTATTATCGGTAAAAAGGAGTGTGTACCGTGCCAATCGAAAAAATCACCAGCCGTAAAAGCAGCGTCGTTAAAAATGCCGCCGCACTTTTGCAGAAAGCGGAAAACAGAAGTGAAGCAGGCCTTTTCATGGCCGAGGGTGCACGCCTTTGCGCCGATGCCGCAAGGAGCCAAACGGAGATTGCCGCGTGCTTCTTTACAGAAAACGCCGCTAAAAAATACAAAGATTATTTAGATCCGGTTTTAAAGCAGACAGAGCACGCATACTGCATAGAGGAGCACATCGCGCCCATGCTGTCCGATACAAAGAACCCGCAAGGCATTTTCTGCGTGTGTCGCATGCCGAAGCGCCGTGCGGACGGCCTGCCTGTTTCCGCAGAGTCGGATACACTCCCGTGCCGTCATGTGCTTGTTATGGAAAATATTCAGGACCCGTCCAACATGGGTAACGTGCTGCGCACAGCGGAAGCGCTCGGTGTGCGGCATTTGGCGCTTGTGGGTGCCTGCTGCGACGTATACGCTCCGAAAGTGCTGCGCGGCAGTATGGGCGCGGTGTTCCGCCTCGGCATCCGCCGTTTTGAGACGGCAGAGGATTGCCTGAAAGTGTTACATGCCGAGAATATCATGTCACTTGCCGCCGTGCCGGACAGCGCCTATGAAATGGTGCTGGAGGCAGAGGACGAGGGCAGCGGGGGCATGGACGTGTATCATGCGGAATTTGCCCAGAAGAACGGCCAGTGGGCGTTTGTCTCGCCCATATACGCCGGGCTGTAAAGCAGAGGCCCGGCGCAGACGCAAAACGGAAAAAACCGCCGCTTGGGACGGCGCACGCTGTACCCGGCACGGAAAAACAAGAAAGAGGGTAAACACAATGTCTATCGCGATTGTAAAAAAGGAAGAAATGGCGCCTCAGTATGACGCAAACGGATTTTCCCGCAT
>OHOA01000409.1_pt1 | contig 20864 bp, 18 predicted proteins | sample 1569681 | NCBI WGS metagenome assembly OHOA01 (sample SAMEA3879609, study PRJEB24766) | human gut metagenome | biome: human-associated habitat; feature: feces | place: USA | collected 1985/1987 | reverse complement strand
TATTCCATCTTGATCACTATAGGATGGCACACCCCGATAAAAAGGAAAGTGGCCGCCCCGACGATTATTCCGCTAAAGTTCATGTCCCCAAAAAATTTTGAGGACAAATTTACGAAAATTATCTTGATTCCCGCAGCCATTCTTTTGGTACATCCAGTTCTTCCCGCACCGTACTTCCCCGCCGTTCTTCCCGCTCCGTACTTCCCCGCCGTTCTTCCCCACCGTTCTTCCCGCACCGTTCTTCCCCACCGTTTCCAAGCTTATGCCATAAAAACAGAATCCGGTACATCCTGCACTATGTCCTTGTCTACGCCACAAGACAGAATTGCAGCCGTGACACACGTAGGGATGCTCCGGGCGACGTGTTCATTGCAATTCTGCTTACGGTTATCTCCTTCGATCCGTCCTATGATCCTTCCTCCGAACCATCCTGCAATCCATCCTGCGGCACTGCTAGGGCTAGTTTTCAGCCTCTGTCCATAAACAGAATTGCAGCAGATAACAGCGTGGGAAGGGGCTGGGCGGCGAAGCATGCGCAATTCTGTTTTCGGTCATCTCCTCCGATCATTCCTAAAAAACAATTTGCCATTGGAGTCTACACGTAACTCATGCGTGGACACTGAGGGCGAGATTCGGCCTAAAAGTCGCCCGTAGAGGTTCGTTTGAGACTCGGCGGGCAAGTTTTCCTTTGATTCTCGCTCCGGGAGTCACGCCTTGGTGACTGGAAAAGAGATTAGTGGAAAATAGACTGATGGCGGGCCGGGCGGCGGGATGACACCTACGATTTATACCTATGATTCGCTATGGGAGCATTGCAATTCGCAAGAAGTTGGTATTGTGCGGAGTGGAGCGGGACGGTATCTTTGCGGATGGATAGTGATTATCGTCACAAACAAGAATCTTTTAAGCCAAATGAAATGTGTGGAAGCCCGCGGTCGAGAGACACCGGGCTTTTTGTCTTATCATGTCACTTCGGCAGGGGTACATCAACAGTGTCACTTCAGCTGGGGCGCTTCAACAGAGGGGCTTCGGCAGGGGGACTTCGGCAGGGGGACTTCGGCAGGGGGACTTCAACTTTTTCAAAATATTATGAGTTTCCTGTAACAATCAACGGAAATATTCGTTTATATTGTGGAACGACAAGAAAAAGAAGACAAGAGAAAGATTACAATAGAAAGCAATAGAAAGATGACTAGAGAAGAGTCCATACAGTTCTACAAGGCGCACGCAAAACGGCTGTACAACATCAGCCTTAGGATTGTCCGCGACAGCGGGGAGGCCGAGGAGATCATGCAGGACACTATCCTCCGGTTCATCTCGTCGGATGTCGTTCCCAAAGAGCCGGCGAAGGTGGCGGCGTGGCTCGGCAGAACCTGCATCAGGATGTCAATCGACGCGGTCAGAAAGAAAAAGCGCGAGAAGCTATTTCTTGATGAATATGCGGGCGAGGTCTGTGAATATGACGACGGCGAGTCCGCCGAAGTGCCGGAAGTCAGCTTGGAGGAGGTGCGCGGGGCAATCGACTCCCTGCCGGAGTCCTACCGACTGATTCTCAATCTGGTTCTTGTGGAAGGGCTTGACTATGAGGAGATTTCTGGGCTGACGGGAGAACGCGAAGGGACGCTACGGACGCAGTTTTCAAGAGGGAAGGCTAAATTGGTTGAAAAATTAAGGAGGATAAGACAATGACGGACATTAATGAATATATTAAAAGAAACGCCTCGGCGTTTGGCACCGCGGAACTTCCGGAAGGACACGAGGGACGGTTCGAGGCCAAGCTGGACGCCTTGCTATCCGGGGCGGAATCCTCCGGGCGGGAAGAGCGTAAAAGGCGGAAGACTTGGATGGGAATATTCAGTGTCCTCACCACTGCTGCCGCATCCGCCGTCGCCGCTGTCATATTCATCAACCGTCCGGAAAGGGAGGTTGACTGGTTCGCCGGCGTGGCCGATGATCCCGTGCAGGTGTATCTGACATATTCAGAGAAAGTTACCGCTCTTTACGAAGAGATACTCTCCAGGGATCTGGACGGGAGGTGGGAGACTACGGTCGGGAGCATTGCCGGCGAGAACGTCGCAATGATTGACCAGCTGCCGGACGAGCTTGACGACGCTGCCAAGGCGGCCATCATGAAGGAATATTATGGAGAACTTCTTAGAGGATTGGATAAAATTAATAAAATCAAAGAGTTATGAAAAAGCTTATGATTATTGGAGCCGCAGCGCTCCTGTTGGTTTCCGGGGTTGCCGCGATTGCCGCACAGCCCGTTTCAGAGTCGCCGGCCCGCACAACCGAGGCTTCGGCAAAGACGGACTACGTTGACTGCAAGTTCAACTGCCGGGACTTCACCGGACTGGATGTGAGCGGGATCGTGAAGGTAAAGCTTGCCAAGTCCGACTTCTACAAGGTCAAGGTGACGCTGCCTGGGGAACTTGCCGAGTATCTTGATGTCCATGTCAGCGAGGGTGTCCTGAGAATCGGTTGGAGCAAGAACATTCCGTCAAGGATTCAGAGGAGACTTGGCGACTGGACCTGCACGGCTGAGGTCACCATGCCGGAGCTTCGCAAGTTGGAGATGTCCGGGGCGACAAGCCTTTCGTGCGAGGACACATTCGAACTCGGCCACAGGGACTTCTCGCTTGAGATGAGCGGGGCGAGCAGCATCAGTTCGCTGAAAGTCAATGCGGAAGAGCTGGAGGCTGAGATCAGCGGAGGTTGCTCATGCTCGATTTCGGGCAACTTCAGGGAAGCGGATCTGGATCTCGCCGGAGCGTCCAACGGGATGTTCGAGATCAATGCCGACAAGCTTGAGATCGATGCCAGCGGGGCCACGAAGACCAAGGTCAACGGCGAGTTCGGAAAGGTCGGCGTGGATGCTTCCGGAGCCTGCGACGTGACGCTAACGGGAAGAACCGGCTGGTTTGAGGTGGACGCTTCCGGGGCGTGCAAGGTCAACGCGCTGAACTTCAATGCCCAGAATGCCGTACTGGAGACTTCCGGGGCGAGCATCTGCAACGTGAACGTTGAGCGTTCGATCACGATCGAGGATGCCTCCGGAGCCTCATCAATCAACTACAAGGCCCCGAAAGACCTTGGCGTGAATATCAAGTCACTCGGCAGGTCGGCCTCGCTTAAGAGGGTCAACTAAAAGGGGCGGCCAACAGGGAGCAACCAGGGAATGAACCCAAGGGAGCAACCAGGGGATAAACCCAAGGGAGCAACCAGGGGATCAACCAAGGGACCAACCAAGGGTGGTTCTCAGACAGCTTGCAGGGAGGCGTGGCAAAGGGTCGCGTCTCCCGTTTTTGCCATGAAGAGGTACTCGCCGTCGCTGGCCTTACGGATGCCGAAGGAGACATCGTCGCCACGGTGAACCTCTCGACGGAAATTGATGTCGATCCTCGTGAATATGCCGCTCGACAAAACGCTGTCCGGCAATAGGTTGTAGAACATCTCGATGTAGTGCGTGTTGTTCATATGGCCATTGAAGTCGCACTCGCTGTAGCCGATCTCCTTGTGTCTGATGAAATCCGGAAGGAAGTCGATGATCCGTCTGGGACTCTTGCACGGAGCCGGGAGGTCAACGTCGGTCAAACCGAGTTCAGGAAAAACCGGTCTTCTGGTGGCGATGTCGATCACGCACCATTCGGTCGTTCCTCGGCCAATCTCCTCGCCCTCGGAGTCGGTGATCCGGACACACCTGTTGTAGGTAAGGCCGCTGCCCTTGACCGGCCAGACCTTTACATTGTAATTGTCATAAAGCATAGGGCGCTCGTCAATCTCGAACGCGGAACGGAGAAGAACCCAGGAGCGGCCCGCGTCCCTCATCACGTCAATGCCGCAACCTTCCTTGCGGATGTTCTGACCGATGGCGTTGATGATGCTGCCGCAGATTGACGGCACAGTGGCGTGACCCTGGAAGTCGATGTGCTCAGGGGCTACTGAATATTCAAAAGTGTTTACTACCTGTCTCATAGTTCCAAATCATTAAGTGATCCTTTAATAATTATTTGGTAATCCTTGGTTGTCTTTTCGGCCTATATGTCTTTTCTTGTCTGCCATGTGCCACCGGCACACTCCTTCTTCAAAAAGAAACATATCCCCGGAAATACCGCCAAATCTTAACCAACATTTTTTTAACGCTTGCTAAAGCTGACACAAAAATAGCTCATTCGACGTCTGTGACGAAAGAAGTGTGGTCACTGGTGCCAAAAATGTAACAAAAGCTTGTTTTGGCGGAAAAATTGCTGTATTTTAGGGACGAATTTAAGGTTCCGCGATTTTCGTCCCAACAGATTATGGGACAGATTCCGGAGACCGGTGACTAAAATCATAGCTATGAACACACCTTTAAGAGTCTCCAAAGGCTATGGCAGCCAAGTGAAGTACGCGGTGCTGATGCCGCTGTTCTACTTCGTGTTCTGTTTCGTCTACAACCCGTTCTCGATGTCGGCGATCTACAATGTTGGCGGAAAGTCGTGGACATTCCACCTTCTGATGCTCACCTGCATCATGGTAGGGACGCTGGCGCTGACACGGCTGGTTTTCTCATTCCTCTACAAGTATATTCCTTTCAAATGGTGGCACTATGCGGTGTGGTGCCTTGGAGAGACGTTGGTGACATCGTTCTTCTTCGCGCTCTACACGTCACTTTTCTACCGTAAGAGCGGCGGGATGCCTTACTTCACGGCTCTTCCCTACTGCTTCAAGACTGTCAGCCTGACGCTGATCTACCCTTACCTGCTGTGCATCCTGCTAAGGATCGTCTCCAACAAGAACGCAGATCTGGCCGAGGCAGGACAGAAGCCGGAGGAGTCGCTGATAAAGTTCTACGACGAGCACAAGAGGCTGAAACTGACGATTGATCCGTCGGCGGTGCTTTACGTCAGCGCGGACGCGAACTACATCAAGATCCACTACATCGAGAACGACAGGGTCAAGGCGTACCAGCTGAGGAATTCGATGAAGAGTCTTGAGGGTGACGCTCAGCGGCATGGGTTCGTGCGCTGCCACAGATCCTACTACGTGAATCCGAGGCACATCAAGGTTTTGAGCAGGGACAGGGAGGGCGTGATCTACACGGAGTTCACCCGTGAGGGAGTCGGACATATTCCGGTCAGCAAGCAGTACTATGACAGCCTCGCCAAGTTGCTGTAGCTCACCGCCTGGAGCTCCGACAGACCCTTCGACCTAATCCGCTGACACGCGCGACGGACTCAGGCGCTTCGGCAGACCCTTCGACCTAAGCCGCTGACACAAGCTACGGACTCAGGCGCTTCGTTCCCCCCCCTTCAACCGGGCAATCGTCAGTCTGCCAAACGGCCGAGGATCCTGACATTTGGATCACGCGAGAGCTGGCCGGGATTGGTGCCAGGCTCCCCTTCGGGGACGGTCAGCCCTCTCGCGGCATAGAACTTTGTCCAGAACTCTGTCACCCTGCCGGTACTGTCGTGGAACGACATCGGAATCGTGGCGAAGACCGCCTCCGCGGCGGAATCCTCTCCGTCAGTGCAGTCTGTACCGTCAGTGCCATCAGTGCCATCAGTGCCATCAGTGCCGTCAGTGCCATCAGTGCCGTCAGCGGCACCCCTTTCCCGCTGCCCGCTGAAAACAAACGACATCTGCACAAGCTCCGAGCAATATACGGCGCTGTCACCAGGCATGAATATGTCATCGTAGGGAAGTCCAAGGAGCCTTCTGGCATTGTCCACGCTCGCCCTGACATCCAATCCATCGACTCTTCCCACAAGCACAGTCTCATTCTCTGACAGCCTGACCAGAAAACTGTCCAACGGACTTTCCACAACCCCGGATTCCGGGATCGCCTCGATTACGTTCCCTTCCGCATAGACAGCGACGTGGTCTATTCCAAGTCCGTCCACACCCACGGTCACATCGGTGATGTCGTTGCCATTCCCATTCACGACAAAGAGCAGATCCCCATCCTTCAAATCCGGAGCGTTCGTCGAGGAGCACCCGAGCGCGATAAGGAGAAGGAGCATGTAAACGGCCACGGTCTTGATCAGTCTGGTACCGCAAAAGGCCTTTTTATGTACCAACATGGCAATCATAGGCGATTGGTACATCAAAGAGGCTTCTCCTGTACCGAAGCGGGAAGATGACCGATAGCGGGAAGCTGACCGATAGCGGGAAGGTGTCGAAAAACAGGAAGCTGATGGATAGCAGGAAGACGACCGATAGCGGGAAGGTGACGAAAAACAGGAAGCTGACGGATAGCGGGAAGACGACCGATAGCGGGAAGATGACGAAAAACAGGAAGCTGACGGATAGCGGGAAGACGACCGATAGCGGGAAGGAGCGGACACGCGGGGCAAAACGGAACCGGACATAAGACTGGGTGAAAACTAAAATGATAATGACAATATAAATGAAATGGCCTGACACCTAAAGGATGTCAAGCCATTATACTATCTGGAACACCGTCCGCCAAACTACTCGGCGGAATCATCGTCGCCTCCGTACTGGGAGATGTTGTCGTCAGGAAGGGTGCTGTCGGCGGGGGCGTCGGCGGAAGATCCGGCAACATCCTCGTTCTCGGCATCCTCCTCGCCCTCTAGCCACCTCTCAAGAGCCTCAGCGTCATCGGTCTTCACCTTGATCTTCACGAGATTGATGGAGTCATCAGTCTCGACGGTCACGGCATAGAACGTGGTGCCGTCAGGCTTCGGGTACTTCACAAGGTCAGGAAGATAGTCACTGAACCCCCTTGGATATTTCTCATTGAACGCAGCGGCAAGCGCCTCGGACATATTCTCGTAGCTTACCACGTGTCTTTTCTTCTGATCTGGTGCCATACTCATTTATAAAACCAAATAAAACTATATTCTTAACACAACCGCGGCACATCGTTCCGGAATATGAAATTCGGGAATTTCTGGCCATTGCAAGGTGACGGAAAAGGATCTTTTCAAAAGTCCCTCGTTTTCGGGTGCAATATTAAGACATTTTTCCGAATTGAGAAGCAATCGGCAAACTATTTTCTGAAAAAAAACGATTTCTGCCTCTTCTTCTTCTCCGGATCGCGCTCTACGAACACCGGTCTCATGTTTCGGGGATCGATTCCGGTGTAGAACATGACAGAAGATGTGGTCATCGGAGTAGGGGTGAAATCCTGCACCTGATCCATGTATATTCCCTTCAGGGCCGGATTCTTCGACAGATTCTCCATGTCCTTCATCGTGCAGCCCGGGTGGGAGGAGATGAAGTACGGAACGATGCCGGTGCGGCGGCCATTCTGCGCGCAGATCTTGTCAAACTCATAGCGGAGTCTCTCGAACAGTTTGAACGAAGGCTTGGCGATGTACTGAAGAACCTTGTCCTCCGTGTGTTCCGGAGCGACTTTCATACGCCCGGATGTGTGGTCAAGAATCAAAGTCTTGAGATAAGGCTTGGATGTCTCGTCCACAAAACCCTTCTCATCGAGGAAGAGGTCGTAACGGATGCCGCTGCCGATGTAGGAATGACGGATACCCGGCACAGCATCCACCTTGCGATAAAGCTCAAGTATTTGTTTGTGAGACCGGTTCATGTTCGGACAGGGAGCTGGAAAGAGACACGATTTCCTTCGGCATTTGTCGCAGAGATCCGGATTTTTTCCCCTCATTCCGTACATGTTGGCGGTCGGGGCGCCAAGGTCGGAGATATTCCCGGCAAAGCCCGGCATCCTGGCCAATTTCTTAACCTCTGCCAGAATCGAAGCCTGCGAACGGGACTGTATGAACTTGCCCTGATGCGCGGCGATGGTGCAGAAATTACACCCTCCGAAGCACCCCCGGTGCGTGATGATGGAATCCTTGATCATGTCGTAGGCCGGAATCCTCTTCCCCTTGTAGCGCGGATGCGGCAACTTGGTGAAAGGCAGATCCCAAAACGAGTCCATCTCCTCGGTCGTGGACGGTGAATATGGCGGATTGATCTGCACGTAGCCGTTTCCGACAGGTTCGATGATCGTCGCAGGATGCATCATATTAGCATGAGTCTCAATCAGATGAAAGTTCTCGGCGAACGCTTTTTTGTCCCGTTTGCACTCCTCGAACGAATGGAGCACCAACGGTTCCTTGACCTTCCATTTCCCGCTCATCAGAAAGGCGATCTGCGGAATCTTATGGATCTCATGAATATTCCTCTGTGCCTCTATGGCTCTCGTCAGCTCGATCATCGGTTTCTCCCCCATCCCGTAACAGAGATAGTCAGCCTTGCACCATTTGAGGATCGATGGAACGAGCTCATCCTTCCAGTAGTCATAGTGAGTAAGACGGCGCAGCGAAGCCTCGACTCCCCCGATGATGACCGGAACATCGGGATAGAGTTTTTTTAATATGTTCGTATAGACACTGACCGCATAATCCGGCCTCTGTCCGGCCTTGCCTTCCGGCGTGTAGGCGTCATCGTGACGGAGACGCTTGCCGGCAGTGTAATGGTTCACCATCGAATCCATAGCACCGGCGTTCACTCCGAAATAGAGCCTCGGAGCGCCTAACTTCTTGAAATCCCTGAGGTCATCCCTCCAGTTAGGCTGCGGAACGACAGCGACCCGGTAGCCGAAATGCTGAAGCCAGCGGGCTATGCAGGCCGTGCCGAAAGAAGGGTGGTCCACAAAGGCATCACCCGTGAAAAGGATGATGTCGATGTAGTCCCACCCTAAGGCTTCAACCTCCTTTTTGGAGGTCGGGAACATATAATCCGTTTCGGACATCGGAAATATTCCTACATTCTTTCAGGCAGTTCGATTCCAAGGATGCCCATCGCCTTGCGTAGGACGGCGGAAAGCGTGTCGATCAGCACCAAACGCATCTTGAGCACATCCTCGTTCTCCTCCTTGAGGATCGGCGTGTCGTGGTAGTACTGGTTGAACTCCTTGGCGATGTCATAGGCATAGTTGGCGATGACGGCCGGTGAATATGCCTGCGCGCCTTCGGCTATCTTGGCCGGGAAGGCGTTCAGCAACTTTATGAGTCTGATCTCCTTCGCACTGAGCTCGACCTTTGGCAGAGGAGAGGCGGCATATTCAATGCCCTTCTCAGCGGCCTTGCGCAGGATGGAGCGGATGCGGGCGTGGGTGTACTGGATGAACGGACCGGTGTTGCCGTTGAAGTCGATGGACTCCTTCGGGTTGAAGAGCATCGTTTTCTTCGGATCGACTTTGATGATGAAGTACTTAAGGGCGCCGAGACCTATCATGTGATAGAGCTTTGCCTTGTCCTCCTCACTCATGTCGGCCAGCTTTCCGGACTCGTCAGAGGTCGCGCGGGCCTCCTCGTACATCTTCTGGATGAGGTCGTCGGCATCCACGACCGTCCCCTCACGGGACTTCATCTTGCCCTCAGGCAGCTCGACCATTCCGTAGGAAAGATGGAATATGTTGTCGGACCATTCGAATCCCAACTTCTTGAGGATCAGTTTCAACACCTGGAAGTGGTAGTTCTGCTCGTTGCCGACCACATAGACGTGCGAGTCAAGGTGATATTCAGCGAAACGCCTTTCGGCCGTTCCCAGATCCTGGGTGATGTAAACCGACGTTCCGTCAGAACGGATGAGCAGTTTCCTGTCAAGTCCGTCGGCCGTGAGGTCGCACCAGACGGAGCCGTCCGGATCCTTCACGAACACGCCCATATCCAGTCCCTTCTGAACCAACTCCTTACCAAGAAGATAGGTCTGGGACTCGTAGTAAACCTTGTCGAAAGTGATTCCGAGAGCCTTGTAGGACTCGTCGAAGCCCTTGAGCACCCAGCCGTTCATCCTGGCCCACAGATCGCGGACCTCCTTGTCGCCGGCCTCCCATTTCTGGAGCATTTCGTGGGCCTCCCTAAGGCAAGGAGCCTCCTTCTTGGCGGTCTCCTCGTCCATTCCTCCAGCCACCAGATCATCCACCTCTTTCTTGTAGATGTTGTTGAAAGCCACATACATGTCCCCGACAAGATGGTCGCCCTTGATCCCCGTGGACTCCGGAGTCGCGCCGTTGCCGACCTTCAGCCATGCAAGCATGGACTTGCAGATGTGCACTCCCCTGTCGTTGACAAGGGTGGTCTTGATCACGTTGTTGCCGCTGGCCTTCAGAAGCCTTGACACCGAGTCACCCAGAAGGTTGTTCCTGATGTGGCCGAGGTGCAGAGGCTTGTTGGTGTTCGGCGACGAGAACTCGACCATGATGTTCTTTCCGGTCTTCGGCAGGTCACCGAAGTCCTTGTCGGCCACGATCTCTCCGAAGAGCTCGTTCCAGAACAGGTTGGAGAACAACAGGTTGAGGAAACCTTTGACGCAGTTATATTCAGAGATTTCCGGCACGTTCGCCTTCAGCCATTCTCCGATGGCGTTGCCCGTGTTCTCCGGAGTGGAGTGCGACAGACGCAGGAGCGGGAAGACGACGAGCGTGAAGTCTCCGGTGAATTCCTTCCTTGTGACGGAGACCTGAAGCGCCGACGGTTCGATGTCGGCGTTATAGAGTGCCTTGATGGCTTCTGAAGCCTTAGAGGCGATAAAAAGTTCCGGGGTCATTAACCGAGATAGGTTTTAAGAAGTTTGCTTGCGGATGGTTTCTTTAGCTTGCGGATCGCCTTCTCCTTGATCTGGCGGACTCTCTCTCTTGTGAGGTCAAGCCTCTCGCCGATCTCCTCAAGGGTCATCTCCTGACAGCCGATGCCGAAGAACGACTTGATGATCTCGCGCTCACGGGTCGTCAGGATCTGGAGAGACCTTTCGATCTCGGTGCTGAGGGACTCGTTCACAAGGCCTCTGTCGGCCATCGGCGAGTCGTCGTTAGGAATCACATCCAGAAGGCTGTTGTCCTCGCCCTCTACGAACGGGGCGTCCACGGACACGTGTCTTCCGGACACCCTGAGGGTGTCGGAGATCTTGTCCTGCGGGATGTCTATCATCTCGGAGAGTTCCTCATTGGAAGGGCTTCTCTCGTTCTTTTGCTCGAACTGTGAAAGAGCCTTATTGATCTTGTTCAGGGAACCGACCTGGTTGAGCGGAAGCCTGACAATCCTGGACTGCTCGGCAAGAGCCTGAAGGATTGACTGGCGGATCCACCACACGGCGTATGAAATGAACTTGAAACCTCTGGTCTCGTCGAACTTCTCGGCAGCCTTGATCAGGCCGAGATTGCCCTCATTGATCAAATCCGGAAGGCTAAGACCTTGGTTCTGGTACTGTTTCGCTACAGAAACAACGAATCTGAGATTGGCTCTCGTGAGCTTTTCAAGAGCTTTCTGGTCGCCCTTGCGGATCCTTTGGGAAAGCTCGACCTCCTCCTCCGGTGACACCAACTCCTCGCGGCCTATCTCCTGAAGGTACTTGTCCAGCGAGGCGCTCTCGCGGTTGGTGATTGACTTCGTAATCTTTAATTGCCTCATATCTACTTGTAATACACAATATTCCCTGACGGAAGGCTGCGATTCCTTTCCGCCAGGGAAAATCAGAATCTCAGCTTTCTATTCCTTGCTGAATCCGAAGAAGGCCTTTCTACCGTTGGCTGTCACGCCTTCGACGTAGACCGCCCTCTTGGCGGATTTGGCGATGTTCAAAACATCCTGAGGTGTGCCTACAGGCTGATCGTTGACATAGGTGATGATCATTCCCTCGGAAGCGCCGGCCTCAAGCATCTTGCCGGTCCCCACGGAAGTCACCTCAACACCTTTCTTCAGGCCGAACCTCTCAAGAGCCTCCTTGGAAGCCTCCTTAAGGGTCGTTCCGTAGAACGCGATCTCGCCGTCTCCGACCTCGGTACCGTTCTCGGTGCTGCTGCCCATCAGCGTGACTTCGAAATCCTTCTCATTCCCGTCACGGACAACCGTCACCTTGGCCTTGTCGCCAGGATGGAAGGAATTGACCTTCACCTGCACGGCGGAACCGTTCCTGACTGGCTTCCCGTCGATGGCGATGATCACATCACCTTCCTTAAGGCCGGCCTTGTGGGCGGAGCTGCCTTTCGCAACCTCTCTGATATATACGCCTTCCGGAGAAGAAAGTTTCATTTTTTTCAACATATCGTCAACAGAGTCGTATTTCAGCACCTTGGCGAGACCCTCGTTGAGATCCGACATCGCGATTCCGAGGACAGCCCTCTTGACGGAGCCGAAATCAATAAGGTCATCGACGATCTTCTTCACGATGTTCACCGGAACCGCGAAGGAATAGCCCGAATAAGCTCCTGTCTGTGAGACGATCGCGGTGTTGATGCCGACCAGCTCGCCTGTCTTGTTGACAAGGGCGCCACCGGAGTTGCCCGGATTCACAGCCGCGTCGGTCTGGATGAAGGACTCGATCTGGATGCCGTTGTTGTTCTCCCTCGGATCATGCGCCATGGAGCGTCCCTTGGCACTGACGATGCCGGCGGTGATGGTAGATCTGAGCTGGTAGCCCAGAGGACTGCCCACGGCCAGCACCCACTCTCCGAGCCTCAGCTGGTCGGAATCACCGAATGGAAGGGTCGGAAGTCCCTGGGCGTCAATCTTTATCAATGCGACATCGGTGGCCGGGTCTGTACCGATCACCTTAGCTTCGTAGGTCTTGTTGTTGTTCAGTGTCACCTGCACCTTGGTGGCGTTCGCGACAACGTGGTTGTTGGTCACGATGTAGCCGTCAGGACGGATGATCACTCCAGAGCCGCTACCCTGCTGCTCCCTTGTCTGAGGCTCGCCGTCCCCGAAGAAGAAGCGGAAGAACGGATCGGCCATCTGATACTTCTGCGTCACGGTCACCTCTACATAGACGACAGCGTCCACGGCGGCCTCCGCCGCATAGGTCAGGTCAGGATAGTCCGACTGTGCCAGATTGACAGTCCTTGTGACCGTCCCGTTCTCTGTCCTTGCCACTTTGTCTCCCTCATCCACGGTGGCCGCCTTAACGACACCGTAAGCCGCCAGCACGCTGAACAACACTGACAGCACCACTGTAATTAAACCTTTTTTCATTTCAGACATATTATTAAAACTTATTATTGTCAAAAACCGCCGAAAGGATCCAACCCCTTGCCTTTAACCCCGTTAAAGGTGGCCTGCCACCTTTTTCAGGACTTCCGGAACGGCGTTTCCGGAACCCAAGGCAAAAAATCAAATATGATGCCATAATATTAAGGAATATTAAGGGAATATTCGTATATTTGCCTTTTACAGAGGCCTCCCTTACGGAGTCCGCCACAACAAAGAATTTAAAAACTCTACGAATATGAAATTCAACGTATCAAGCACTGAGCTGCTGAAAGGATTGATGGACATCTCCAAGGCAATCCCCGCCAAGTCCGCGCTGCCGATTCTGGAAAATTTCCTCTTTGACCTCAAAGGCAACATCCTTGAGGTGACCGCATCGGACTCGGAACTCACGCTCAGAACAGAGATTGAAGTCGATACAACACAGGAGGAAGGCAAGATCGCCGTTCCCGCAAGGCACATGATCGACCTGCTCAAGGAACTCCCTGACCAGCCGGTCGCCATCAGCACGGCCAGCGACAGCTCCATCGAGTGCAAGTGGACGAGCGGTAACTCCGTGCTTCCTTTCTTCCCTGCCGAGGACTACCCTGAGATCAAGGGGACGGGCGACGACGCCGAGAAGATCGAGTTCCCGGCAGAGAGCCTCATCGAAGGCATCAACAGCACGATCTACGCCACGGCAGACGATGAGATCAGGCCTGCGATGAACGGTATATTCTTTGACTTCGGCCCCGAGTCCACCACCATGGTGGCCTCTGACTCGCACAAGCTGATCTGCTACACCGCGAAGGAGGTCAAGACTCCTGAGAAGTGTTCCTTCATCCTTCACAAGAAGCCGGCAGCCGTGCTGAAATCCATTCTCGGCAAGGATGACGGGACTGTTGAGATCGCATTCGACTCCAGCACGGTGCTGTTCACATTCGGAAGAACCACTATGGTGTGCAGGCTGATCGTGGGCAAGTACCCTAAGTACCGTGACGTGATCCCTCAGAACAACTCCAGCGTGCTGAAGATCGACAGAGCCCTGTTCCTGAACACCGTAAGGCGTGTGGCCGTCTGCGCCAACAAGGCCTCGAACCACATCAAGCTCGACCTCAAGCCGGGACAGATGGAGATCACGGCGCAGGATCTCGGTTTCGCCATCGCCGCCTACGAGAAGATCAGCTGCGACTACAACGGTGACGAGCTTTCCATCGGGTTCAAGTCCACATTCCTCACCGAGATCCTCGCGAACATGAGCTGCGAGACTGTGGTGATGAAGTTCGCCGACGCGCGCAGGGCCGCCCTTATCATTCCTTCCGAGGACGAGGAGGAAAGCGGCAAGATCTGCGGAATCCTGATGCCTATCATGGTCTAATCCACGTAATTGACAGGCTATGGAACTTTCTCTTGAGAGGCCTCTGCTTTTCTTCGACATCGAGAGCACGGGGCTAAGCATCGTGAATGACTGCATCGTGGAACTCAGCTTCGTCAAGGTGTTCCCTGACCACCACCACGAGGTCAAGACGTGGCGTGTGTGCCCGTGGGACTACACCCTCCGCAGGCAGCACCCCATGGATCCGGGCGCCAGCCAGGTGAACGGCATCAAGGACGAGGATGTGGCCGGTGAGAAGAAGTTCATCGAGATCGCTTCCGAGGTTGTGGAATGGCTGAAGGACAGCGACCTGGCCGGCTACAACTCCACGAAGTTCGACCTGCCGATGCTGGCCGAGGAGATCGAGAGGGTGAGGGCGTACTGCAAACGCAGGATCGAGGATCCGAAGAACACTCCGGAGAACAAGGCGAAGGCCCAGGCTACACTGGAGGCGACGGACATCGACCTTCACTCCAAGCAGATGATCGACGTGCAGACAATCTACCACTACATGGAGCCACGCAACCTCAAGGCCGCCTACCGGTTCTACTGCGGCGGCGAGGACTTCGAGAACGCCCACTCGGCGGAGGCTGACACGATGGCGACCTACGAGGTGCTGAAAGGCCAGCTGGACATGTACCAGTCGCCGACGAAGTACCATGAGGTGACGCTGAAGAACGATGTGGAATTCCTCTCGGGAGTGGCCGGAAGGCCCCGCACCGTGGACTACGCGGGAAGGCTGGTCCTCGGCAAGAACGACGAGCCTACGATCAGTTTCGGGAAGCACAAGGGCAGGACGGCCAGGGAGGTGTACGAGACCGAGCCGGCCTACTTCGCCTGGATCGACAACGGTGAGTTCACGATGGACACGAAGCGGCAGTTCGCCCGCCTGAAGGAGCAGTTCGAAAAGGAGAAGAGAGAGGCGGCCAAGGCTCGTGAAGCCGAGATGTGCAAACCTCTTGAGGGTGAGGCGTTTGACAGCGCAATCGCCGGCCTTAAGGACAAATTCGGAGGCGGCAGGCTTTTCTAAAGTGTCCGGGCGCTTGTCGCTAGCACCGACAATGACCCGCCCCTTCTCGCCGACAACCAAGCGCGCAAGATTGATTCATGAATATAATCGTAAAGACATCGACCGGCAGGATCGTCGTGCGGCCGGACACGACATGGGAGAAGGACAATGAGGATTTCTACCCTCCTGAGTTCGTGGACGAGCTGACATATTCGCCGGTACTTTCCGCCCGCATCCTGAAGCCGGGTCGGAGCGTCGGCAGGAAATTCGCGTCAAGATACTACGACTCAGTTGGTTTCGGAGTCCTCCTCTACCCGGAAAATATGCTTGACGGCACCCCTGAAGGTTACGCCCAGGCCATCTGTCTGGATCACACATCCTTTCTGCCCACGCCGATGTTCCAGCCGCAAAGGCTGGAAGAAGATGGCCGATTCAGCCTTTTCAGAAATGAAGTTGAGCTTTTCACTTTCGACCGCCCATCCTTGAATATAATCGAGGACGCTCTCGTGGAAGCCACAAAGCTACTCTACATCCGCACCGGCGACCTCATCGCCGTAGAGTTGTCCGCCCGGACCCCGCTTACGACCCGCAACAATGCCATCACCAACATCACCGGTACTTTCGGTCAAGACAAAGTCCTTGATTTTCAGATAATATTCTAAACGACATTTTGTGATGAACAGGGTTCAGTGAAGTGTCACCACAAACCCTCCGCGCTTCGCGCTCCGTCCCTCCCGGCCTACGGCTGGGTCCCTCCCGCTTATAGCCGCGGGTGGCTAAGGTTCGTGGTGGCACTTCACTGAACCTGGATGGCTAAATAAAGCAATACAAAGCAAAATAAAGTATGTCATCGCATAGCAATATGATATAATTATGCATAAACTAAGATAAACACGCAAACCGCCGAAAAATCAAAAGTCAAATTTTGGTAACGTGCAAAATTTGACTTTTGCCTTTTTTCGGTGGCTGATTTCAGCGGTTATTTTTCGACGGCAAATTGATATTTATCGCTTCGACAAGCTCAGCGACCATTTATTTCATCAGGCGGTGAAAGCCGGTTGCGATGCGGTCAAGGCCTTGCTGGAGACGGGCACGAGGGCAGGCAATGTTGATGCGCATAAAGCCATCAAGGCCGTACATCACGCCGGAGTTGATCCAAACCTTCTCATTGAGCAAGAGGCTGTTCTCTATGTCGTTAGCGGACATATTCAAAGCGCTGACATCCACCCACACAAGGTAGGTTCCTTCCAGTTTGGTGACCGGGAACTCCGGCAGACGCTCCTCGAAGAACGAGACCATCGCGCGATAATTCGCGTAGATATATTCATTCAGCTCCTTGAGCCACGGCTCGCCCGCGTTGTAGGCCGCCTGAAGGGCGAGAACGCCGAAAGGATTGACATCACAGAGTTCGTTGATGTTGATGACCCGGTCGATTAGTTTCTTCCAGTCAGGGTTGTTGGTGATGATGTTGGAGATTCCGAGGCCGGCGATGTTGAAAGACTTGCTCGGCGAGTTCATCGTGACGGTGTTGTCCTGCGATGCCTGCGAGAGCGATGCCATCGGAGTGAAATGATAGCCAGGCATTTCCAGCTCGCAATGAATCTCGTCGCTGATGACGATCACGCCGTTGCGGCGGCAGATGTCGGCCACCCGCTCCAGATCCTCCCTCGGCCAGACGCGGCCGCACGGATTGTGAGGGTTGCAGAAGAGCAACACCTTGGCCATAGGGTCGGCGGCGCGCCTCTCAAGATCCTCGAAATCAATGTACCAGGTGGCCTGATCGCCTTCGGTGTCGTAGATGAGCTTATTGATGGACAGTTCGCAGAGAGTGTTCTTCGCAGTGGAGAAGAAACAGTTGTAGGCGGGACTCTGGATGATCATCTTCGGCAGTTCGCCGTGGGACCCGCGGCCATGATCCGGCTTCTCGACAACCTCGCCTCCGACGATCTCGTACTGTGTCAAGGCCTTGACCACCACAGACATGGCAGGTACAACGCCAGGGATGTAGCTGTACCATTCCTTCTCCGTGTGCCAGCCCCTGCGACGCTCCCACCAGTCGATGGCAGCCTCATAGTAGGAATCCGGCACATGCGTGTAGCCGAAAATCCCCTGATCGACCCTGTTCCTAAGCGCCTCCACAATCTCCGGCGCAACCTTGAAGTCCATGTCTGCCACCCACATAGGGATGACATCCTCATCAATCGGTCCGACCGGACTCTCGGCATCCCACTTCACGCAGTTGGTTCCGCGCCTGTGGGTCAGTTCATCAAAATTATATTTTCCCATAATAAATGAATATTTTCCCTCAATCACAAGCCTTGCCATCTTCTCTTATCCGCCATAACAAAAGGCGGGGAATGATTCCGGGAACGCGGCGCAAGGCAGTTTCTGACTATTCCCGGACAATTAATCTTCGAAGATAGCAAAAAACAATTATATTTGCGAGCGATGAAGACTTATGAATATATTCTGTCGGCCACGATCCTTCTCGTCTGCATCTGCGGATGCGCGAGGAAAAACGCTGTGGCAACGGCTGCTGACGAGTGCGAGCCGCTGTTTCTGGCAGTTCGGCCGCTACCGGAGGGAGGATATTCACTGATCTCACTCTCCCCTTTTGACGGTTCCCGCGACACGCTGATCATCAGCCGCCCGCTGAGCAGACTGATCGTGATGAGCACCTCGCACATCGGCTTCCTCCGCGCCATCGGCGGCGAAGACGCCATTGTCGGAGTCTCGGGCGCTGAATATGTCTACGACTCCACCGTGAGGGCAAGAATCGGCGAGGGCAGAATCCTTGACATCGGCTACGACGCAAGCCCCGACTATGAGAAGATCATGGCCCTGAAGCCGGAACTAGTCCTTACATATTCAGTGTCACCCGTCAAATCACAGTTCCTCGCCAAGCTGGAGTCCCTGGGGATCAGCACTTTCACCGTCAACGAGCATCTGGAAAGCCACCCCCTCGCCCGCGCCTCCTATGTCCGCCTTTTCGGAGCGCTGACAGGAAACATGTCCGCGGCGGACTCGGTTCTGGCCGTGGTCTCGAAGAATTACCAAGCCCTGAGGGACTCCGTCAGAGCCCAGATGACCGTTCCGGGCGATGGTACACAAAGCGCTGATGCCGAGCAAAGAATATGTGCGAGAAAGATTCTGGTCAACATCCCCTACAAGGATCAGTGGTTCATTCCCGGCCAGGAGAATTACCTATCTCACCTGGTGCGAGACGCCGGTGGAGAGATTCTCGGCTCAGAGCCAGGCACTTCCATCTCCGGACAAATCTCCGTCGAGCGGGCATATTCACTCTCCAAGGAAGCCTCCCTTTGGCTGAACGTCGGATGGTGCCGCACACTAGACCAACTCCTGTCCGTCAACCCCCTCTTCGGTGACTTTCTAATGAATATTCAGAAAAACGCCGCCGCGAATGGTTCCGATTCCGCAAGTGGTTCCGATTCCGCAGGTAGTTCCGCTTCCGCAGGTGGTTCCGATTCAGCAGGCAGTTCCGCTTCAGTGGATGGATTTGTCTCCGCAGGAGATTCCGCGTCCGTGGGAGGATCTGCGTCCGGAGATGAATCCACCCATGCTGATGGTCAAGCATCGCCCCAAGTCATCTGGAACGACAATTCCCGCCAAAACGCCAAAGGCGGCAACGACTTCTGGGAAAGCGGCGTGGTCCGCCCCGACCTAATCCTCCGCGACCTGATCCGAATCCTAAGCGGCAGCACCCCTGCTACTCAACTTACTTATTATCAACCCGTTGAATAAGACACCTCTCCCGCCTCAAGCCATCCGCTCCTTCATCCATTCCTCTTCTTCATCCATCCATCTCCTCCATCCATCTCCTCCATCCATCTTCTCCATCCCTGTCCTCCATCCCTTTCCTCCATCCATCTTCTCCATCCATCTTCACCATCCATCTTCACCATCCATCCTTTCCTCAACCGCATCCCTATCCTCACCTTCTACTACGTCCTTAACCTTTTCCTCCATTACGTTCCCAATTCCAACTTCCATCACGTCTCCGATTCCATCCAACATCACGTTCTAAATTCCACCATCATTCCTTCCTAAATTTAATCCACGCCCCACGAGCGACTTCTAGGCAGAATCACGCCCGCAGGGTCACGCATGATACCATGTGAGCGAGTTTCCACGCAAATCTCGCCCGAAGACTCCCGCTTGATACCACGCGAGCGAGTTTCCACGCTATTCTCGCCCGAAGATTCCCAAGTGATACTCTGCAAGCTATAAAGCGAAAAACAAAGCATAATGGAATGGGTACTAGAAAAAGGATCTGAGATGCTTGTGAATCCGTCGAAGAATTATAGACTCCTATGGTGACCTCGTTGCAGAGGGGGGCATAAGTTTTCTCCGTTATTTCAGATGCGAATAAAGAACAGCTGCTACTCGAACAACTTTTTAAGAATATTCAACTCTATGTGCAACTTTCTTGAGATCCGCTTTAGGTCGAGTTTATATTTCTTCCTTAGGACAATCGCCATGCGGCACCTCTCATCCACGCTTAAATCCGAGAGGAATCTGACCTTATATTCATTTCTTAACATTCGTTGAATGATAAGGTTAACCTCTTCATCCGACAAAACCACCAATTCGCCGATGCCTTCCGCGAGATTGAAATATGCATCAAAGTCCCTGACCACACGATTGCTATAGTTCCATGAAGACTTCAGCACTTCCTCTGCCTTACCGTTCATCACATAGGACTCAGGAAGTATCATACCCACGGTTTTGTTAAAGTAGTAATTTTCAGGCAGTTTCACCCTCGTCCTAAAAGTATTCCGGCAAAACTTATCTGAAAGATCCTTTATTTGTACTTTTTCAAAAAGTCTATTTATGTCACTGAATATCAAATTGCAAGAACCCCATAGATAACCCGGGGCAGCGATGTTCGGACATGCCTTTAAAGGATTTCTGGCAATGTACACTATAGTGTCTTCAAGTTGCTTTTTATCTTTCACGCGAATGAGTTTGAAGCCGTAGTTTTCCGGGAGGGGGCTGTGGCCGTTTGCAATCAGCCGTGCATTTATTCTCCTGAATATGAAAGACATACAATTAACAATGTCGTTTCCGGTCGCCAAAACAAGAAAATGACCGTGATTGATCATAAAGTTAAACACCACAATGGAGACATTATGAATATACTGAGCTATAGCTACAGTGTTCATTCCGTCCACGTACTCACTCTCGTCATTAAAGAGTTGTCCTGTTTCGATCGAGTCCAGCACCACATGATAATACCATTTCGGCCATGTGCGATACTCCTTCCAAAGTTTTAGTCGTTTACGTTTAGTCATGTTTTTACATTTTTCGCCAAAATACGACAATTTTTCATATCGGATAATAAGAAACAGAAATATTTACTATCAAAAACATATATTTCTGTTTTTTATGATAAAATAATATTTTGCATCATTAATTATCAATAACTTATGTTTTTAAGCATCAAATCAAAGAGTCGTTCAAAAAAATCCGGTGAGCTCACGAAATAAGAATTCCTTCCTCACTCGTACAAGAATTCCTATCCACCGGTATC
>OHOA01000404.1_pt1 | contig 21308 bp, 17 predicted proteins | sample 1569681 | NCBI WGS metagenome assembly OHOA01 (sample SAMEA3879609, study PRJEB24766) | human gut metagenome | biome: human-associated habitat; feature: feces | place: USA | collected 1985/1987 | reverse complement strand
GGCGGATACGCCACACCGACGAAATGCGTAGCATTTTGGAGGTTGGCTCTGAACAGTTACTCTATTTGAGAGATAAATACGCAATAATGCTTATTGATAATAATATCGTAACATGAAGTGTAAATAAAATCTATAAACAAAATGCATGGATCGTGATAGAATTACCAATTTGTCATTTATTTAACAAACAGATATAATAAAAATAGAAAAAAACAACAAGATTGAACAGAAAAATCCAATGGATTATATTCAATTTTTACAATGGAGGAAGAATTATGTCAAAGAAAAACCCAATCACAGTAAGTTCATGGACACTTGGAGATCAGTGCAAATTTGAAGATCGTGTAATCGCTGCAAAGGAAGCAGGATATGAAGGAATCGGTCTTCGCGCAGAGACTTATGTTGATGCATTGAATGAAGGACTTCATGATGAAGACATTCTTGCAATTCTTGACAAACATGATATGAAAGTAACAGAGGTAGAGTACATTGTTCAGTGGTGTGAGGAACATCGTTCTTATGAGCAGAAATACAAAGAACAGATGTGTTTCCATATGTGCGAACTCTTTGGAGTAGGCCACATCAACTGTGGACTGATGGAAAATTATTCTGTTGAGTACACAGCACAGAAATTAAAAGAACTTTGCCAGAGAGCAGGAAAATACATCATTGGTGTTGAGCCAATGCCATACAGCGGAATTCCGGATCTTAAGAAAGGCTGGGAAGTTGTAAAAGCTTCTGGATGCGATAACGCAATGCTCATTCTTGATACATGGCATTGGGTAAGAGCAGATCAGCCATACGATATCCTGACACCGGAAATCGCTAAGAAAGTTATTTCTATCCAGATCAATGATGCTTATGAAAGACCATATGCAGCACCTATTTTAAGAGATGAGTCTATGCATGATCGTCTTGCACCGGGAACAGGAGCAAAAGATACAGCAGGATTTGTTAAGATGATTAAAGACGCAGGAGTTGATCCGAAGGTTGTTGGTGTAGAAGTTATTTCTGATGCAATCCTTGGAAAAGGACTGAAAGAAGCAGCTGCTTATACATATGAAAACACAGAGAAAGTATTAAAAGAAGTTTGGCCAGAGTTGGTAGACTAATTTGAAAAACAGATGATGCCAAAGAGAGAGGTAAAATGATGAAATTCAAAAATATGTTTTCTCCGATTCAGATTGGACCTATGACTGTTAAAAATCGTTTTGTGGTTCCACCGATGGGAAATAATTTCGCAAATTCAGACGGAACATGGAGTGACGAATCTGTGGCTTACTATGGTGAGCGGGCAAAAGGTCAGTTTGGTCTGATCACAATTGAAGCAACTGTAGTACATAAAGGAGCGAAGGGCGGTCCTAAGAAACCATGTCTTTATGATGACAACAGCATTGAAAGTCTAAAGAAAATTACAGATGCCTGCCATGAAGAAGGTGCAAAGGTATCTATTCAGCTTCAGAATGCAGGACCGGAAGGAAATGCAAAGAATGCAGGAGCACCGATCCAGGCTGCTACAGCAATCGCATCAGCAGATGGAAGAGACATTCCTGAAGAAGTATCTACAGAAAAAGTGTATGAGCTTGTAAAAGGATATGGTGAAGCAGCAGAACGTGCAATGAAAGGTGGAGCAGATGCAGTAGAGATCCATATGGCGCACGGCTATCTTGTAAATTCATTTATGTCACCAAGAACAAATAAGCGTGTCGATGAATTTGGCGGAAACTTTGAGAACAGAATGAGATTTTCACGTCTCATTATTGAAGAAGTAAAGAAGAAAACAGAAGGAAAGATTGCTGTTCTTGCACGTATTAACAGTACGGAAGACATGTTTGGAGGACTTGATAATCACGATATGTGTGCAGTTGCTTCTTATTTAGAAGATTGCGGAATTGATGGTCTTCACGTATCCCGTGCAGTACATTTAAAAGATGAGTATATGTGGGCTCCGACAGGAATTCACGGCGGATTCTCAGCAGAGCTTGTTGCAAATATCAAGAAATGTGTTTCTATTCCGGTTATTACAGTCGGAAGATATACAGAACCACAGTTTGCAGAACAGATCATTAAAATGGGAAATGCAGATTTAGTAGCATTTGGACGTCAGTCACTTGCAGATCCGCACACACCACAGAAAGCAATGGAAGAAAGACTGGAAGATCTTACACCATGTATCGCCTGTCTTCAGGGCTGTGTTGCCAATATGTATGCAGGTAAACCAATCTGTTGTCTTGTAAATCCAGTACTCGGACATGAAAAAGAAGGACTTCCGAAGGCTGAGAAGGCGAAAAAAGTTTACGTGATCGGTGGTGGTGTGGCAGGTATGTGTGCTGCATTTACAGCGAAGAGACGCGGACATGATGTAACATTATTTGAAGCTACAGATAAGCTTGGCGGTAATATGAGACTGGCTGCATATCCACCAGGAAAAGGTGATATCACAGGTATGATCAGAAGTTACATTGTAAAATGTGAAAAAGCCGGAGTTAATATCAAGATGAATACAAAAGTAACTGCACAGATGTTGAAAGAAGATACACCGGATGCAGTGATCCTTGCAACAGGAGCTGAGACTTTAGTACTTCCATTTATCAAAGGTATTGAAAATCCGGATATCGTTTATGGTGTTGACTGCCTGGAAGGAACACGCCCGGTAGGACATAAAGTCTTAGTTGTTGGTGGCGGTATGGTAGGTGCAGAGACAGCAGACTTCTTAGCAGAGCAGGGACATGAAGTAGCCATTATCGAAATGAGAGACGCGATCGGACCGGATGTGATCCATGAGCACAGAATTTTTCTTATGGAAGCATTTGAAAAATATGGCATCAAACAGATTACAAGTGCAGCTGTATCAGAAATCTTCTCAGATGGCGTAAGTTACAAAAATGCAGCAGATAAATCAGACGAGACGATCTACGAGGCAAGAGGATTTGACACAGTTGTTCTCTCTATGGGATTCAGCTCACGTTATACACACCGTGATGGACAGAATGTAGTTTATGACTTTGCAGAAGAATTAAAAGACATCGTACCAGAAGTCCACATGGTAGGTGACGCAGTAAGAGCACGCCGTGCACTGGATGCCACAAAAGAAGCATATGAGGTTGCATTGAATTTATAAATGAAATTATATCAGGAGGATTAGAATCATGGAAAAAAGAATTTCTGGACACACAGGCTTAATGGGATTATTTGGATCACCGGTTGGACATTCAGGATCACCGGCAATGTACAACTTCAGTTTCCAGCATGACGGATTAGATTATGCATATCTGGCATTTGATGTAACAGAGGAAGAAATGCCAAAAGCATTTGAGGCAATTCGTTTATTCAACATGCGCGCTGGTAACTTTACAATGCCATGTAAAAATATTGCAGCAAAGTTAGTTGACAAACTTTCTCCGGCAGCAGAGATCATCGGAGCATGTAACGCATTTGTAAATGATAACGGTGTGATCACAGGATACATTACAGATGGTGTTGGATTTGTTAAAAATCTTGAGATCAACGGTGTATCTGTAAAAGATAAAAAGATTGTTGTCCTTGGTGCCGGTGGAGCCGCTACAGCTATTCAGGTTCAGTTAGCATTGGACGGAGCAAAAGAAGTTAACATTTTCAATATAAAAGATAAATTCTACGAAAGAGCAGAAGGAACAAAGGCTAAATTAGCAGAGAAGTGTCCGGACTGTGTTGTTACTGTAGAGGATCTTGCTGATAAGGCTAAACTGGAAGAAGAAATTAAAACTTGTGATATTCTTATCAATACAACGATTATGGGAATGAAACCACACGAGGATGTAACTCTGGTTGACAAATCTTTATTCCGTAAGGATCTTGTCGTTGCAGATACTGTATACAATCCAGAGAAGACAAAGATGATCCTTGAAGCAGAAGAAGCAGGATGCAAAGCAATCGGTGGCGCAGGAATGCTTCTGCAGCAGGGGGCAGTTAACTACGAACTGTTTGTTGGAAAAGAGATGCCACTTGCTGAGTATCAGGAATTTCAGAAGGCTCAGGCAAAATAATTACATTCACAAAAGGAGAATGATGGAATGAGAGCAAAGAAATATTTGTGGTCTATCCTTTGTGTATATTTTTGCTATTTAACACATGGTATCCAGGCTATCATTTTAAGTCAGAACAACGTAAACTTTGCAAAACAGTGGGGATTCAATATGACAGACCCACAGTCAGCAGCATATGCAGCAGGTCTTGCAGCGGTAAGTACAGCGGTTGCATGGACAGGCTTTGGTAAATTCGTCAGCGTCTGGATCGGTGGAGAGATTTCGGATCATGTAGGACGTAAAAAATTAATGATCGGTGGAGCAGCATTATATATTCTATGCTTCCTTGGATTCTTATTTACAAAAAGTGCATTAGTTGCTTCTGTATGTGGATTTGTTTCAGGAGTTGCAACATCCGGTTTCTGGGATGCATCAGGATATCCGGCTGTACAGGAAGCTTATCCGGCAGCACCTGGATCTGCACTGATCGGAATCAAATTTTTTGTTTCTGTTTCCGGTATGATTTATCCATTCCTGGTTGTTCATAATGCAAACAGCGGAAACTGGAAATTAAATGTTATTATTCCGGTTGTAATGTCAGTTGTTTGTCTGGTACTTGCAATTATTGCACCGTTTGCTTATGATGATCAGAAGAAAGTGTCAGAAGGAAAGAAAGACAAATCCGATAATGCAGTGCAGGCTGCAATGCTTGTAAAGCCAAATAAATTTATCGTATTTCTTGTAATGTTTTATGCGTTCCTTTGCATGGCGATCATGTATGGCGCACAGCAGTATACAAAAGCATTTGGACTTTCCGTATGTGGACTTTCCGAGATTCAGGCAGCAGGTATGACTTCTATTTATACAATCGGGTCTATCTGTGCAGTACTTTTCTGGGCGTTCATGATGGCAAAATTAAAATGGAACCCGTTAAAGGTTGTCCTTATTGATTCTATCTGTACAGCAGTGGCACTTACGGGTGTACTGTTTATCCATCAGGTAGCAATCATTTACATCGCGATCGCAATGTTGGGATTCTTCGCAGCAGGAGGTGCTCTTCAGACAGGTCTTGCAGTTGTTCAGTTATTTAACCCAGGACCGAAGGGGAGAAATACTGGTATTTATTACACATTTATGGGTGCGGCAAGCTACCTGATCCCAGTAGTGGCAGCACAGCTTACAAAATCATCTGGTGAGGCAAGTGCAGTATACAGCCTCATGATCATGCTGTTAGTATTTGCAATCCTTGCTATTTTAAGTTCTCTCTACTTAGTAGCACAGCACAAAAAAATCTTCGGGAAAAGTGCATTATAGGAAGTAACATAGTAACAATCTCAATTCATACGAAAAAAAATGGACTGTTGTTCCAAAAGATGTTATCATCAAAAAGAATGCAGTCCTTTTTTTGAGATTAAATTGTTAAAAAATAGACACTTGTAAATCGAAAAATGAAGGAGAAGCTTAAAAGATGAGTCCGAAAAGAACAAGAAAGGCCAACGAACTTCCCTATATTCCACTCGGCCCATTTCAGTGGCGTATTCCGGGAATTCATTATAAATTAGAATATGTAGAATTTTTTCAAGGTCTGATCCTTGGCGCTACTGCGTTAAGTTCGATTCCGTATCTGACGGATAATCTTGGACTTCCGTATGAACTTGCATGGAGCTGCGTCATCATTGAAGTATTTATGTACATGCTTCATGGATGGTTAGGAGATCCGGTTGTCCCGGGATGGATCACACCGACATTACCATTTACACTGGCATATTTAAATGGATTCCCAAAAGGACCGGAGCGTATTCAGGCAATGATTGCATTGCAGCTGCTTGTTGCATTTGTATTTATATTTATGGGAATTACCAAGCTTGCAGATAAATTCGTGAATGGTGTGCCGAATTCAATCAAAGGCGGTATTCTGATTGCAGCACCGATTACAGTATTGCAAGGACAGCTCTCAGATGGAAGCCAGCTGATGACTGCGCCAATCGCAACACTTTCCGGTACATTGTTACTTGCGTTTTTGAGTTTTTCACCGTTCTGTGAAAAGAACAGAGAAAAATATAAAATATTGGATATCATGGCAAAATATGGAAACTTATTCCCATATCTGATTGCTATGTTAGCAGGAGTATTGCTTGGAGAATTGTCAAAACCGGTTCTCGAACTTGGAACACTCATCCGAATTCCTGACTTTAGTAATGTTTTCCACACAGTCAGTATTTTTGCAGTCGGATTTCCACCGATTTCAAAATTTATAAGTGCAATTCCGTTGGCGTTGATCTGTTATGTACTTGCGTTTGGAGATTTTGTTACATCACAGACGTTGGTAGAGGAAGCACAGGACAGCAGAAGTGACGAATATATTGACTTTAATTCAAGCAGATCAAACCTGATCAGTGGTCTTAGAAACCTGATCCTTGCAATTTTTGCACCGTTCCCACCACTGGCAGGTCCGCTTTGGATTGGTATGACCGTATCTGTTGCAATGCGTTATAAAGAAGGAAAGAAAGCGATGAAATCGCTGATCGGTGGAATGAGTTCTTTTCGTATGGCAACATTCATCAGTGTTATTTTAGTGCCGATCGTGTCATTCATGAAACCAATCATGGGCGTGGGTTCTGCGATCACTTTGTTATTCCAGGCATATGTATGTGCAAGAATCGGTATGGATTATTGTAAGACGAGTACAGATAAAAGTATTGCCGGAGTAATGGCAGCAGTGCTTGCATTCAAAGGTTCCGGATGGGCTTTGCTTGTAGGTTTTGCAATGAATATCTTACTGTCTAATATGGAATTTCAGAAGAAGAAATTAGAGATCTCAGAGACAGAACAAAATTAATAAAAGAATTCAGCAGGAGCAGTTAGTCTGGAAAATAGATTAGCTGCTTTTTTGTGTAAAAAGCAGCAGAAATACAATTTTTTTGAGAGAGACAGATTTTTTTTGTTCTGTTATAATAAAATTATAGGTAACTGTTCAGAGCCAACCTCCAAAATGCTACGCATTTTGGAGGTGTGGCGTATCCGCCAAATAAAATTTCAAAAACAGTCTTAAAAATGCAAGCATTTTACACCTGTTTTATGAAATTTTGCTTGGCTCTGAACAGTTACAATTATAGATAAAATGAACACATCGGATATATCGCAAAAGGAGGAGTCAGTATGGGACTTATTAAAGCAGGTATGGGTGCACTTGGTGGAACATTAGCGGATCAATGGAAGGAGTTTTTCTATTGCGAATCTATGCCGAAAGAAGTGCTTGTTACAAAGGGACAGAAGAGAACGACAGGTCGTTCTTCTAATACAAAAGGAAATGACAATATCATTTCTAACGGTTCCGGTATTGCCGTGGCTGATGGACAGTGTATGATCATTGTAGAACAGGGGAAGGTTGTAGAAGTTTGTGCAGAGCCTGGTGAATTTACATATGATACCTCAACAGAACCATCTATTTTTTCGGGCAATCTCGGTGAGAGCATTAAAGAGACATTTAAAACCGTAGGCAAGCGTTTTACTTATGGTGGAGATACTGGTAAGGATCAGAGAATTTATTACTTTAATACAAAGGAAATTCTGGAAAACCGTTTCGGTACAGCGAATCCGGTTCCGTTCCGTGTAGTAGACTCCAAGATCGGATTGGATATTGACGTATCAATCCGTTGTTCAGGTGTATATTCTTATAAGATTGTTGATCCACTGTTGTTCTACTCAAATGTATGTGGAAATGTAGAACAGGAGTATTCCCGTGAAGAACTTGACAGTACTCTTAAGACAGAATTTATCTCAGCCCTGCAGCCGGCATTTGGTCGTCTGTCAGAGATGGAACTTCGTCCAAACCAGATTGTAACACACAACACAGATCTTGAAAATGCCATGAACACTGCACTTTCAGAGAAGTGGGGCGCTCTTCGTGGACTGAAGGTTGTCAGTATTGCTCTTGGATCAGTTACTCTTCCGGACGAGGATGCAGAACTGATCAAACAGGCACAGCGTACAGCAATCATGCGTGATCCTACAATGGCAGCAGCTACACTTGTCGGTGCTCAGGCAGATGCGATGAAGACCGCAGCAGGCAACGAGGCAGGAGCTATGACAGGATTCATGGGCATGGGTATGGCAATGAACGCTGCAGGTGGTGGAATGAATGCACAGAATCTTTTCGCTATGGGACAGCAACAGCAGGCTCAGCAGGCAGCACAGCAGCAGGCAGCTCCGACACCACAGCCGACACCGGCACCGCAGGCAGCTCCGGCAGCAGGCGGATGGAAATGTGCATGTGGTACTACAGTAACAGGTAATTTCTGTCCGAACTGTGGAACAAAGAGACCGGCAGAGGACGAAGGCTGGACGTGTTCCTGTGGCGCAGTAAACAAAGGCAAATTCTGTACGAACTGTGGAGCAAAGAAGCCGGCAGGAGCGCCGCTTTACCGTTGTGATAAGTGCGGATGGGAACCGGAAGATCCGAAGAATCCGCCGAGATTCTGTCCGGAGTGTGGAGATATCTTTGACGAGAACGACAGACAGTAACGGATGAATAGCAGTTAGAAAATAACTGCCGGAAGCACGGCACGGAAGAAAGGAGAATGAGTTATGGCAGGCTTGCAGGAATATAAATGTCCTTGCTGTGGCGGTGCAATCGCCTTTGACAGTAAGATTCAGAAGATGAAGTGTCCGTACTGTGATACTGAGTTCGAGATGGATGCACTCAAAGGTTATGATGCAGAGCTGCAGAATGAACAGACAGATGACATGGAGTGGGATACTTCCGCAGGCAGTGAATGGCAGGAAGGTGAAACAGATGGTTTACGCACGTATGTGTGTAAGTCCTGTGGAGGCGAGATTGTCGGAGATGCCAACATGGCAGCAACATCCTGCCCATTCTGTGATAATCCGATCGTAATGATGGGACAATTTGCGGGAGCATTAAAACCGGATCTGGTGATCCCGTTCAAATTAGATAAAAAGGCAGCAAAAGAAGGATTGAAGAAGCATCTGACCGGAAAACGTCTTCTGCCAAAGATCTTCAAGGATCAGAATCATATTGATGAGATCAAAGGTATTTACGTTCCATTCTGGCTTTTTGATACAAATGTAGATGCCGCAGTCCGCTATCGGGCAACAAAGGTACGCATGTGGAGTGACAGTGATTATGATTATACTGAGACAAGTCATTTTATGGTTCACCGGGGTGGAAGTATTGGTTTTGAAAATGTTCCGGTAGATGGCTCCACAAAGATGGCAGATGATCTGATGGAATCTATCGAGCCATTCAATATTTCAGGTGCGGTGGATTTCCAGACTGCTTATCTCGCAGGATATCTGGCAGATAAGTATGACGTAACTGCTGAACAAAGTATTGAACGTGCTAATAAACGTGTAAAACATTCTACAGAGGAAGCTTTTGCTGAGACAGTAAAAGGTGGTTATGCTACAGTAACAACAGACAATAGCAGTGTACAATTTCATGGCGGAAAAGCAAAGTATGCACTGTATCCGGTATGGCTTCTGAATACGACATGGAACGGAAATAAATACACCTTTGCAATGAATGGACAGACAGGAAAGTTTGTCGGCGATCTGCCGGTAGATAAAGGTGCAGCAGCACGCTGGACAGTGATGCTGGCAGCTATATTCTCAGTTGTAACGTATGGTGCTGCATGGCTTTTGCACCTGATCGGACTGTTTTAGGGAGGTGGGGAAATGAAGAAAAGAATTTTATCGTTTATGACGATCCTCATCCTCTGTCTAGGTCTTGCAGTTCCGGCTTTTGCGGAGGAAACAGAAGGATTTGCGAATGAATATCCTCGTGTCATCGACAATGCGGAGCTCCTGTCTGCAGATGAGAGGGAGCTGTTAACCAGTAAGTTAGATGAGATCAGTACGCGACAGAAGGTAGATGTGACGGTTGCCACAACCGATACACTGGATGGACTGACGGTATCTGATTATGCGGAACGATTCTACGAGTCTCATAATTATGGTTATGGACCGGACAAGGATGGAACAATACTTCTGATCAGCATGGAAGATCATGATTGGTATATGGCAACCTACGGATATGCTATTACAGCATTTACGGATGCAGGTATCCAGTACATAGGAGAAGAGATGACGGGTGATTTGTCTGATGGTGATTTTGCGGCAGCATTTGATACATTTGCTGACGAGTGTGATGATTTTATTACGCAGGCAAAAACCGGAGAACCTTATGATATCGATAATGAACCACAAAAACCAATGTCATGGATCTGGATTCCGATTTCATTAGTAGCTGGTATCGTCCTTTCATTGATTGTTGTTGGCACTATGAAATCAAAGTTGAAAACAGTACGTTTCCAGGCAGCAGCTAATAATTATGTGAAAGCTGGAAGTATGAATCTTACTGAGAGCAGAGACATATTCCTGTATAATACAATGACAAAAACAAAAAAAGAGAAAAATGATTCTTCCAGTGGTGGCGGCGGAAGCAGTACGCATACAACATCTTCCGGAAGCACTGCCGGAGGCGGTGGCGGAAAATTCTAGGAGAGATGTCCGGATACAGAATACCGGGGCAATTTAATAGTGAAAAAAGAGAAGCTGGTTCCCAAATGCTTGGGAATTGGCTTCTCTTTTTTAATGATGTAATTATCTTTTCACATCCACAAAATGTTTCCTGAACTCATCATAAGGACACGACCGTCCCCAGTAGAATCCCTGACAGTAATCCGGCCTGTTTTAATTCTTTCAGGAAGTTTTGCGCCTTTTCATTTTTTTCGAGCAGAATACTTTCTGTCAGTTCGATTGCAATTGCAGCAGGTGGAAGACCAGAAGCGTCCATCTCGCTGATAAGGTCTGTAATAATATCTGATTTTGTGATCTGCACCTGGGATACATTAATATTAACTTTGAAATCAGGAATTTGCATCCGGATTTTCCGGCAGGCGGTTATTGCTTCTCGCATGAACCAGCGTCCGGTTGGAATAATCAGTCCGCTTGTCTCTAAAAGTGGTATGAACTCAGCAGGTGAGATCGGTCCAAATTTTTTAGAAGCAAAGCGTATCAGCACCTCTGCTCCGGTCAGTTTATCCTGTCGGATATCCATGACTGGCTGGAAGATTATTGAGAATCCACGGAAACCATGATTTACTGCTGAATGAAGCTCATTTGTGATCTCGCGGATACGTAAGAAATTTTGGTACTCTTCTTCCTGGAATATATAATAGCAGTTTCTTCCATGCTGCTTAGCCATGGTCAGTGAAAAGTCAGTTCGCTTTATAATCTCTGCATAACCGGTCCGTGATAGATCCGGAAGCGGCAGGATACCGGCAGAAATAGTAAATACTGCAGCAAAGTTGTTTTCTTCAATAAACTGATTAATATGTTTGCATATGCAAGTTTCCGTTTTTGTTTTATGCGGTACAGCATGAGATCACTTCGTTCTGAAAAGACAGTGCCAAACAGGATGAACAGGATTAAAGAAATCCATAATTTTTCTTAAATTTTATATCTGATTTTTGATTATCCGCATAAACACTATACTTTCAAGCATTTTGAAATATAGGAAAGCACTCATTTTACCACGAATTTACCACGATTGAATGAGCCTTGATATGACGTAAGAATTTGAAAAGGACACCGTATAGTTTGGTGTCCTTTTACATGAAAATCATTAGTCGCTATTGATTGTTATTATACATTTTGTTAATTGTTCTTATTTCTTTTACGTTTTTTACCGAATAAAACAGCTAATACACCGGTTGAACCAGCAAACATAGAAGTAAACAATCCTACGTTTGTCATATCACCTGTTTTTACAGGGTTCTTTTGTCCGCTAGGCTTTGTTGGAGTAGTTGGCTTGCTCGGTTTCTGTGGCTGTTGTGGACTTACAGGTTTATTTGTTACTTTTTCTTTTACGGTAACTGTAATTGTTTTTTCAGTAATTGCACCATTTTTATCTACTACACGGAAAGTTACATGATAAGTGCCAGCCTTAGAAGTATCTACATCATTTGCAATAATGTTATCTTTTGTTAAAATAATCGTTCCGTCCTCTTTATCTGTTGCTGTCACATTTGCCAATGGGTCGAACGTATCGCCTACATTCAATGTAACATCATTTGCTGAAATGATTGGAGCAGAGTTAAGGTCGCCTGTATTTTGTTTCACAGTTACAGTAATCGTTTTTTTAGCAGAAGCTCCGTTTTTATCTGTTACTTTATAAGTCACATGGTAAGTACCAGCCTTAGAAGTATCTACATCATTTGCAACAATATTATCTTTTGTCAAAGTGATAGTTCCGTCCTCTTTATCTGTTGCTGTTACATTTGCCAATGGGTCGAAAGTATCGCCTACATTCAATGTAACATCATTTGCAGAAATAGTTGGTGCTGTATTATCTTCTCCTTGTGAGTTTAACGATAATTCTACTTTTAAAACAACGTTTCCGTCTTTATAAGTACCGCAATCATACTCATAAGTAACTGGTTTTTTTACATCATCTACCGTTATAATTCCTGTATCTTTATCTAAAGTTCCATTTGCAGTAACTTTTACTTTTGAAATATCTATTCCTTGTTCAACATCTTTTTTTAAGTCGATTTTATTCCCTTTAATATCAATATAACCGTTGCCTACAAAAGCATGATTATTTTCAAGAACTTTATTCTCTCCGACATTTAACCAGTATAAATCATCGCAAATTAATTTTTTAATTTTTGTGTTTTTACTTATATCAAGACCTCTTATCCCTTGTTCAAAAATTTCACCGCAACGTAGCATTTCAAGTTCTAAATTATTGCTTAAATCTAATTTTTTAATAGTTGTATCATGACAAAAAAGGCGTGTCAGTTTTGTGTTTTTTGTTACATCTAATTCAGCTATATTTGTCATATAACATGATAGTTGTTTCAAATTAGGGTTCTTACTTATATCAAGTGTTTTTACTTTTGTATCTCCTATATCTAAAGTGACTAATTGCGGATTATGTGTGACATCAAGTTCCATTAATCCTGTATTGCTACAAGATAGTTGTTCTAAGTTAGGATTGTTTGTTACATCTAAATTGGAAATAGAGGTACTATCTGCAAATAACGTATTCAATTTTTCATTCTTAGATACATCAAGACTGTTAATTGATGTATTATCGCAAACGAAAGCTTCCAAATTCGGATAACGTGTTAAATCAACGCTTCCTACTTTTGAAGAACGACAATCTAATCTTTTTAAAGATGAGTTTTTAACCGGACTTAAGTCTGAAACAGAAGTCGTAGAAACATCTAAAGACTGCAAATTTGTTAGATATTGAATACCCTCTAATGAAGATATCGTTTTCATACCATGTAAGTTTAAGAATTGGGCTTTTGATATTTCATCAACAGATAACACACTATCGCCGTCTTTATCAAATTCTGCAATGATTTGTTCTCTAAATACTTTGTCTGGAAAATGTGTTTCATCAATAGCAATGCTTCCAGCTTTTACTTCTGTATTTTTGCTTGCTTCAACGGTCTTATCTTCGGTAACCACTTCTTTTTCTGGTGTTGCAGGTGTTTCCTGTTTTGTACTTTCTTCTTTTAAAGTTTCTGCATTTTCAGCAGTTTCTTCCTGTTCCTTGTCTGTTATATTCTCTTGTACTTCTGCGTTTTCTGTTTTCTGTTCCACAGGAACTTGCTCTGTCTTGTTTTCTTCTACAACGGCTTCCTGCACAACTTCTGTGTTTTCCTGTGCCATGACAGGAGTAGGAAGCCCTGTAAGTGCAGTTGTTGTTCCAATCATCAATGCGGAACTTACTGCAAGGACTTGTTTTTTCTTCATAGTTTGTTCACTCCTTATTTTTCATAAATTCTTTGCATAGAAAAACGCACAAACTCCCCCTTATAACTGGATAATCTGTGCGTTCTGTTTATTATTGATAGAATTGAAAAAAGGGCAGAATTTACTTGTCTGTCTGTCTGTCTGTCTGTCTGTCTGTCTGTCTGTCGCAAGCGTAACAATGTGTGAACATGACTGTCAACCCTTTCTTTCAAAAAAATTCAATCCTTGCTTCTATACAAAAAACATTATACTGGAAACAAACACCTCTTTCAATCTTTTTATGCGTGCAAGATAAAAAAATTGAGACATCACACTTTTCCTTTTTTCCTCTTGAGTACCCACAACAGAAAAGAAAAAGCCCTGTCAAGAGCTTGCCACCATTGGTGGTGCTTTGCACTCTTGATCGGGCTTTTTGTTTGCTGTATCTTCTCGCAAGAGGAAAAAGATTACTCGTCCTCATCATCAAAATGGTTATTCCTTAATACTTCCCGTAACAGTTCCATATCCTCTTTTGAGTTCGGATTTATCATTTTCACGACTTGATAAGGTGTCCTATATTTATGTCCCTCTATGCTTTCCCCAAACATATCCATACTGTATAAATCATCATAGCGGTCTAGTAATTTTTGAAACTTCAAATGCTGGATAAATTCTTTGATTGGGTAAAGGTCGGACGCTTCAATGCTTTTCCCGTTGATATAGTCTGTAATGTATTCCCGTAACTTTTCCAATTCATATTCCAGCCATTCTTCCTCGCTGTCAAAGAAGTTATCATAGTGTCCGTGTTTCAGTTCTGCATTTAGACGTTCTTCTGTTCTTAAAAACTGACAGACTTCTTTTTCAGACTGATTGACATACTTCCATTCTCCCGATAATAATTCATTCGGCGTTACGTCCAGCACTTCCATTATCTTTTCCAGCGTTTCATAAGCAGGATAGTTCAACCCTCTTTCAATCTTGGAAAGGCTCTGCATATTGATACCGATTTTGTCCGCAAGTTCCTGTTGTTTCATTCCCCTAAATTTTCTTATGGTCTGTATATTATTTCCTAAATGGCTTATTTTCATTGCACAACCCTCCATATCTCGTTATATCTTCATTGTTATAAGTCTATCATGCTTAATATGATTTGTAAAGACAAAAAAAGATATTGACAAATAAGCATATAAGAATTACTATGCTATTGTGAGTGAATAAGCACAATAGAATGAAATACAAAAACATTCAAAAAGAAATCCCCATCTGATTAAACCCGTAGATATGAATATTGGTTGAAATGGAACTTGTTAGAAAAGGCAAAACAGGACTTGCTGACAAAGTATTTCTGACACGGTGGCGGAAGCCTCTCAGGCTTACCGCCATGACACCTTGTGTCAAGGGGAAGAAATGCTTTGTCGGCTGGCGAGCCTGCGAGCCTTGACTGTGCCCCCGTTATCTAACAGGGGGGCACTATTTCACAAAAGACAAGTCAAAAACCATACAACCCCAAACCTGTGAGTAGTAATGAGAAGTTTTAAGAAGATAGTAATTTCACATTCTTTTGAATAGTGGTTTACAGGTATTTCAAGGCTGTTGTGGGATTGGAGGAATACAATGAACAATTTAGAATTTGCACTTGAAATGAAGAACAAACGTCTTGCAAGCGGTCTTTCACAAGGAGAACTTGCAAGTCTTACCCATGTATCAAGATATAGTATCAACCGCTTTGAGAACGGAAAAGCCAACGCAAGTAAAGAAACACAGAACATTATCCTGCGTTGTCTGAATTACTATGTCTGTGATAAGCCTTTTTATCTGCTCGTTGATTATCTGTCTGTCCGTTTTCCAACGACTGACGCATTAGAAGTTATCCGAAAGGTGCTTGGCATGAAAGCGGACTATTTTATCCATTATGACTATGGGTATTATGGCTATAAGGAGCATTATGCCTACGGGGAAATCAAGGTCATGGCTTCTGATGATGAACACATGGGTGTATTTTTAGAATTAAAAGGGGCAGGCTCACGCAACATGGAATATGTCTTACAGGCACAGAACAGGGATTGGTATTCATTTTTAAACCGCTGTCTTGACTGTGGCGGTGTTATCCGACGTTTTGACTTGGCAATCAATGATATGTGCGGTCTGCTGGATATTCCCGTTTTGTCTGAAAAATACAAAAATGGCGGTGCGGATTGTCGCTGTAAAAACTATGAAAATGTACAAGGTGGAAAACTAAGCGGAAAAAACCGTAATTTAGCAAGTACACTTTATATCGGCTCAAAGGCAAGCACAAAATATTTCTGCCTGTATGAAAAACAAAAGGAACAGGCAACCAAAAAGAAACATACGGATATTATCAACCGTTTTGAAATTCGTCTGCGTGATAAAAAGGCAGTACAGGCAGTTGAGGAATTGTTATTGACATATAACCCTCATGGGTTGGTGTTTTACCTTATTACTGATTTTGTGCAATTTCCCGATTATCCGCTGTGGGAGATATTCATTTCCCATGACAGTTTACCTTTTGAAATGAACCCCGTACCTGTCAATATGGAACGCACTCTGCAATGGCTGGAAAGACAGGTCATGCCGTCAATCGTGATGATAGAGGAAATCGACAGGCTGACAGGCTCAAACTACATGAAAATGATTGATGAATGTACCCACCTTTCCGAAAAACAGGAAATGCTTGTAGAACAGATGTGTACGGATATAGCAGATGTAATCGAAAGTGAGGGGGTGTTTTATGAGTAATGCACAGGATATTCCCGTATGGGAAAAATATACCCTTACCATTGAAGAAGCGTCAAAGTATTTCCGTATCGGAGAAAACAAGTTAAGACGCTTGGCAGAGGAAAACAAGGGCGCTGGCTGGCTCATTATGAATGGCAACCGCATACAGATTAAACGCCGACAGTTTGAACAGGTTATTGACAAATTGGACGCAATCTAATGCAAATGAGCCTTGTATGTGTTATGATGAACACAAGTCATATCAAGGCTCTTTCCAACAAGGAAAGGAGCAGACACCATGAAAGAAAAAAGACGGGATAGTAAAGGACGTATCCTGCATACTGGAGAGAGCCAACGAACAGACGGGAAATACTTATATAAATATGTAGACGCATTTGGAAACACAAAATATGTGTATGCTTGGAGATTGACACCCACAGACCCGACACCAAAGGAAAAACGGGAAAAACCCTCACTTCGTGAACTGGAACAGCAGATAAGACGGGATATTGAGGACGGTATCGACAGCACAGGCAAGAAAATGACGCTTTGCCAACTCTATGCCAAACAGAACTTACAGAGGGCGAATGTGAAGAAAAGCACACAAAAACAACGGGAACAACTCATGCGGTTATTGAAAGAGGACAAGTTGGGTGCTAGGAGCATTGATGCGATAAAACCCTCTGACGCTAAGGAATGGGCGTTACGCATGAAAGATAAAGGCTTTTCCTATAACACCATTAACAACCATAAACGCTCGTTAAAAGCGTCATTCTATATCGCCATACAAGACGATTGTGTAAGGAAGAACCCTTTTGATTTTAAGTTAAGTGAAGTCCTAGAAAATGATACCAAAGAGAAAGTCGCATTGACAGAGGAACAGGAACAAGCCTTACTCTCATTTATCAAGACAGACAATGTGTATCACAAGCATTATGATGATGTGCTGATACTGTTAAAGACTGGACTTCGTATCTCGGAACTGTGCGGACTGACAGTAGCTGATATTGATTTCAAGAATGAAGTTGTAATTATCGACCACCAGTTACTAAAGAGCAAGGAACAGGGCTATTATATTGAAACGCCTAAGACGAAAAGCGGAATAAGACAAGTGCCATTAAGTAGAGAAACAATACAGGCATTTCAACGGGTTATGAAGAAACGCCCAAAGGCAGAACCATTTGTGATAGACGGACAGAGCAATTTCTTATTTGTCAATCATAAAGGCAAGCCCAAAGTTGCGATTGATTACAACGCCTTATTTGTCCGTATGGTAAAGAAATATAACAAGCACCACAAGGACAATCCCTTGCCACATATCACACCGCATACGCTACGCCATACATTCTGCACAAGACTGGCAAGCAAGAACATGAACCCAAAAGATTTACAGTATATCATGGGACATTCAAACATCAGTATCACAATGAACTGGTACGCTCATGCGTCCATAGATACCGCAAAATCAGAGGTTCAGCGTCTAATCGCATAGAAGTATTTACCACGATTTTAACCACGCTTGATAGCGAAAATATAAGAAGATAGACCTAGATATGTGAGGTTTACCACAAAAGCAAAATGCCCGTAGAGCCTATAAAATAAGGCTTTGCGGACATTTAAGGAGATATAAAAAGATAGTCAAAAAGACATATATAATTTATAGCAAATTTCATAACTTTTTCCTTTTATAGAATATCACTTCCATCCGGGATCTTGGAAATAATCGTTCGATTAGTCCTGAACAGAAAGATAAGTGAGACAATCAGTGACATGACTTCCGCAGTCAGGAAAGCCCACCATACTGCATGAAGCCCACCAAATTTTGCCAGTACATATGCAGCCGGAATCAGTACTACAAGCTGACGCATGATGGATACGATCATACTGAACACGGCCTTTCCAAGCGCCTGGAATACAGTACCACAGATGATGCCAAACCATGCAAGTAAGTAATGGATACCGATGATACGAAGCGCAGGGACGCCGATTGTAAGCATATCAGCAGATGCGTTGAACATTCCAAGAAGTACCTGTGGAACTAATTCAAAGCAAAGGAATCCGAAGAGCATAATGCAAAATGCTGTTGCCATACTGAGTTTGATCGTCTTGACCATACGTTTTCTGTTCTGCGCACCGTAGTTGAATGCAATGATCGGAGTGATACCGTTATTCAAACCGAAGACAGGCATGAAGAAAAAGCTCTGCAGTTTGAAATACACTCCGAATACGGCGGTCGCAGTAGATGAAAATGTGATCAGGATACGGTTCATGGAGTATGTCATAACAGAACCAATCGACTGCATGATAATAGATGGAATACCGATTGCATAAATTGTTCTGATAATTCTTCCGTCCGGACGGAAACCACGGAACTGAAGTTTCACATCAGGGTTAAATTTATGGTTACAGATAAATGCGACAAGTGCGCCTACACACTGTCCGATAACTGTAGCTAAGGCAGCACCGGTAACGCCCATCTTAGGGAAGCCGATCAGACCAAAGATCAGGATCGGGTCAAGAATGATATTCGTGATCGCACCACACAACTGGGAAGTCATACTGAAAATCGTTCTTCCGGTGGAAGTGAGCAGTCGTTCAAAGCAAATCTGTGCCAGCAGTCCCATAGAGAAGATCATAACAGTGCTCAGATAATCGATTCCCATTTCCATGATCTCAACATCTGCATTTCCAATCTGGCTTGCATAGAAAGGTTTTACTACGGTAAAGCCAAGAATAAGAAATACGATATAGCTTATGATATAAAGAAATGCAGCGTTAGATGCAATTTTGTTTGCCTCATCATTTTGCTTTGCTCCGAGTGCTCTGGAAAGGAGTGCATTCATACCGACGCCGGTACCGGTTGCAACTGCAATGAGCAGCATCTGTAACGGGAAGGCGAGAGAGACTGCGGTAAGAGCATTTTCTGACAGCTTTGCTACAAAGATACTGTCTACAATATTATAAAGTGCCTGCACTAGCATGGAAACCATCATCGGTAAGGACATGTTGAACAAGAGTCTGCCGATTGGCATGGTTCCCATTTTGTTCTCTGCTGCAGGGGCAGAAGCTGTTTTTTGGTTCATATATTCTCCTATTATTACGAAAACTTAATTTAAAGCGTCAATTATTAATGATAGCATTATATGGTGTACGTTTCAATAGTTGAAGACTTGAAAATGTCTTAAAGGTCAGTTTGGCATTCTTGAATTATTGTGTTAATAGGTAAAGTCAGTAGAAGTAATAGTAACAACTTGACAGTTTGCGTACTGTATGATATTTTCTAAGTAGTAAGTAGTAAGTAGAAAACAAAAATGGCGATCAGGAAATAGGAGGAAAGCAGGTATGAAAGATCTTACATTATCTCAGCAATATGCATTACTTGCGTTGGATGGACAGGAGAGTATTCATCCAAGCGTGGCAAAAAGTGCTGTATTGAGAGCTGTTTCTGCTGCGCAGGTGTTGGAGACAGAATTAGGAAAAGCAGATGTGGATTCATTTTCAGAATTTTCTTCAGCACTGCAGAAAGCGGTACAGATGGCAAAAACATTAAAGAAAAAAGAGGAGACTCAGATTGAGAAAGAAGTGGCTGCTGTTTTGGAAACAGAAGAACTTCTAAAGGAAGTACCGGATATTTTGGGCTGTGATATGAATTATGATACATCAGGTGTTGAACTAAAGGCATACCTTAGTGATGAGACAAGTTATATCAGAATAAAAGAAGGACTTCGTGCAGAGATTCTAGAGGATGGTCCAATTAGTTTGGAAGATGCGGTTCTCTTATGGCTTCTCCGTGAAAGTGGCTGTATCCATGACATGTTTTCTGTATCAGAGCAGAATCGTGTAGAAGAACGTATGACAGAAGCTGCTGTTCAGGATGAGAAGTACCGTGCATTATGGGAAGCAGAATTTCATAACGTTTTTGAAGGATTTATGAATCGGTTTGTGAAGACTAAGAGTAAACTGCTTAAGAATCCATATTTAGAGGGTGTTAATCTTGTATTTCCTTACCTTGACAGAAGAAAATCTGTATTTATTGATACGGTTATTTTTGGAACTAACGTGGCAGACAGAAGAGCTGCGGCTGTAGAATATCTGAAGAAAAAAGGCTTTGCGGTAGAGGAGATCAGAGTAGGCAGTGAGACTTTACTAAAAATAGGCAATATATATTACCGTATCTTCCCAATGACAAAAACAGCATATAAAGTACCGATTCAGGGAGTCAACCTGGTACCGGCATACTGGCAGTAGGAAGAAAGTACTGAAATACTAATTATGTGGACAGTAAAAAAGGTGAGCAGATGTCAAGACAGAGAAGCATGGAAGTAATAGAGCAGGCAGAATATGTGACAATCGGAGAGCTTGTGCGGCTTACGGCAGTGCGTTACAGTACTTTGAAGTTTTATACAGAGGAAGGAATGCTTCCGTTCGAGCAGGCAGAAGAGAATCTGACCAGAAGATACCGCAGAGTTGAGAGCTTAGAAAGGATTGTGCAGATTCGTCGGTTAAGAGAACAGAAGAAGACAATTCCGGAGATTAAAGAGATTCTGGGATATGGTGAAGAGTAGAATGCGAAAAGAGGCTGTTATGTGCAGCCTCTTTTTTAAGCATTATTCCTTCCATTCCGGCGAGACAAACAAGATATTTAGATGTTCTAATTGTTTCTTCAAGATAGTTTAAATTCATAATTATTTCTGCCTTAACAAAATGTTGCTGTTAACGAGTTACTATAATGATAGTATAGCATAAATAGAGATAATTGTCTGAAAATTCAAATAAAAAAGGAGAAAATTTAAAGAA
>OHOA01000401.1_pt1 | contig 21385 bp, 18 predicted proteins | sample 1569681 | NCBI WGS metagenome assembly OHOA01 (sample SAMEA3879609, study PRJEB24766) | human gut metagenome | biome: human-associated habitat; feature: feces | place: USA | collected 1985/1987 | reverse complement strand
GGTTCTTTCAAGAAGAGTCTGATTCCGTGGTCTTCTACGACCAAGCTGCTCCCAGCTATTGCGATTTACGGGAAAAATGGCGGTGGCAAAAGCAATGTAATCCGGGCTTTTTGGTTGGCCGTACAATTTATCCGCAATGCTCAGCGGACGCAGCATGAAAGCTCCACGATTCCTGTGAATCCCTTTGCGTTGAACGACTACTCAAAGGATGAACCCACTTCGTTTGATTTTGAATATACCATCAATGGCATTAAATATTGGTATGGTTTTTCTGCTACGCGGAAGAAAATTATTTCCGAATATCTCTATCATGCTCCGAAGAAGCAGCGCGCACTGATTTTCAACAGAACTGGGCAAGAGTTTTCGTTTACAGAGGATCAATCCAAACGTAAAATGATTGGTGAAATGGTTGCTGAAAATCAGCTGTTCTTTTCGGTAGCCTGTACGATGAATGACGCCCCCTGCATCGCAGCTATGCGCTGGTTCCGCGATCAGATATTCTTCTCCCGTGACTATTCAGACATTCCGAAGCAGCTCTTGGAGTATTCTGAGGACAAAAATATGCTGAAGGCAATTTCAGATTATGCCAAGGCAGCTGATTTCGGAATTCAGGATATGCAATTTGAATTTGACAGTAAAGAACTCAAAGATGATACCGCGCTCCCCTCAAATCTGCCAATTGGAATAAAGGCGGCGTTGGTGCAGTTTATGCACGCCTTGTCGGAAAACTCCGCTGCAGGAGAAGCGCGCTTGAAAATGGGTGCCGTCAGTGCAAAGGCAAGCCATCAGGGTGAGAACCGCGACGGGCAAACCGCCTCCTATCTGCTGGAGCTCTCGGACGAATCCGATGGAACCAGGAAACTGATGGCTTTGGCTCCGGCCATTGAGTCTGCTTTACAGACTGGCGGCATTCTTCTTGTAGATGAGCTGGAACGTGAGCTTCATCCTATGCTGATGAATTATATCATCGCAAAATTCCAGAGTAGCACATCAAATCCCAATGGCGCTCAGATTGTTTTTACAACGCACAATACAGAGTTGATGAATTTGGAACTGCTCCGCAAAGATCAGCTTTACTTTGCGGATAAGCGCGATAAAGATGGAACCTCCGAATTATATAGCATCAGCGAATTTTCCACGCGGACGACCGAAAATATTCGTAAAGGTTATCTGGTTGGAAAATATGGCGCTACGCCAGACATTGAAATCGAGGAGGTGGAGTGATGTCTCGTTCAACAAAGCCCGCAAAGCCGTATATTGTCGTTTTTTGTGAGGGCGAAAGCGAACAGGCTTACACAGACTTTCTCAGGAAAGAATTCAAGGACGTTGCATCGATCCATCGCCCAAAAGCCACCGGCCTTTTTGATGTTGCAGACAGTAAATACAAGAAGGATACAAAATATCGGGACTATGCAGAAGTCACAGACGAAGTCTGGTTTTTCTTTGATGTAGAAACCAAAGACATTGGTGCATGGGAATCCAGACTGAAAATTATCAACCGCTTACGATCCTTGCGCAAGGATCCCAATATTAAGGTTCGCTTGCTGATGACAACTGGCTGTATTGAATACTGGCTCATGTTGCATTATGAGATGTACGCCCCGCCAATTCAGACTGTTGCCGACAAAACTCGTGTTATAAATCGGCTACTCTCCAAGGAACCGCTCTATAAAAAGGGTGACACTGCTATAACCGCTAAAATCGCCCGCGCCTATCTCACGGCAGTCACGAACGCCAAAAGAACTGTATCAAACTTGCTGCAGGACGGACTTTCCGGTATAGAGGACACAGATGAACGTAACCGCTGGCTCTGCCAAAAGTGTTTGACATTTTCAACTGTATATGAGGCAATCGACTATTTAGGCAGCTTAGAAGTATAGCTTTTGCTGTTTTGATATTAGCCTATATCAATACAAATTAAATAAGTTGCTTTTTCAAAGTGTAGCACTGATATAGTGCTCGTAACGGCAAAAATGAGGGCATATCCTTTTTCGAAATGCCCTCACTTGTCATCGGTCAAAAATTTTGCACATCATTATACATGATTCATGTATTCTTTCTTGTCGCAGGACACAGTGAATATGATTTCAATAACATACCTTCCACCTTTGGTGTAATCTCCCCAGTTCGTCGCGTAGCCAAACGCGAGTTTCTTCTCTCGATGTCACTTTTCAAACGTTTCTTCTGATTCGACTCTCATCAACATTCCTGTGCTGAATCTTACCGTCAGTTTATTAGATTTGCTGTCCACTTTCATTTGTATTCCTCCGTTTTATTTTGCGGTGAATCATCTCATTTTTTGTATCTACCATTATCATACTATCTGCGCCACATTTTGGCGGCTGAATATCTCAATCCTCTGAACAATACAACTTGATAGGGCGACATAACAGAGTAGTTTTGACCGGCATCGGTCTGTTCCCCACACTCTCTTTGTTCTCTCATCCATGATGTATTGTTCTATGCAATCTTCTTCTCCGAATGAAGCAGATACGACTTGCGGCATATCGTAATCTATGTTATATTTAATAAAATAAGGTGATAATGAGTATAATTTTGACTACACAAAGCGCTTCACAAATGTGCATAAAAATGTAGTTCTGTATGTTTAAACCATTTCGCTTTAAATCCCCGGTTCGCCGATTAATAGTATAGCGCAAATGTCAAAGGTACATATCTCCAGATGATATAAACCTCTATCGGAACATTGATTTACGGAGGTCTCTTTAGCTGTGACTAATTTAATAATACAACGCAAAGAAAATGGAAAATGGTGGATTTCTCGATGATATATACTACAAATCTAGGAAGAATGTACACAGGTAACTGCCAAGAAATTTTGGCAAATGACCTTGAGATATTAAAAGGGAAAGTTAACCTAATTTTTACATCTCCTCCTTTTCCATTAAACAGGGCAAAAAAATACGGGAATATGACAGGTGATGAATATCTTGAATGGTTTGCCAATTTAGGTCCATTTTTTAAAGATTATTTGACTCCGGATGGTTCTATCGTTATGGAGTTAGGAAATGCATGGAATAGCGGAACTCCCACTCATTCGACATTACCATTGGAGGCACTTTTGGAATTTAAAAAACGCGGTGAATTCTTCTTATGTCAAGAATTCATTTATTTTAACCCAGCAAAATTGCCTGCCCCTGTTGAGTGGGTAAATAAAAAGCGAATCCGCGTTAAGGATTCGTTTACAAGGCTTTGGTGGTTATCATCGACACCAAACCCAAAAGCAGACAATCGTAATGTGCTGGAAGCATACAGTTTGCAAATGAAGAAGCTAATAAAAAGTGGAAAATACAACGCTGGTAAACGCCCCTCAGAATATAACATCGGGAACTCCTCTTTTTTAAATGATAATGGAGGTGCTATTCCATCTAATGTTATTATTGCCTCTAACACAACAGCAAAAGATAGATATATTGAATACTGCAAAGAGCATGAACTAGAAATACACCCTGCTAGGATGCCAAAAGAAATCCCACTTTTTTTTATTAAATTCTTAACTGATGCAAACGATTTAGTTCTTGACCCATTCGCAGGGAGCAACACAACAGGGTACGTTGCTGAATCCACGCTACGCAGATGGTTAAGTATTGAAATCAATCAAAGCTATGTCCAATCATCTATCGGTAGATTTGATACAGCGGCAGTTCTTTAGAGATATAGCGAGAGTGTTAAGGAGAGAGAATATGGATGTTCAAAATATACTTAGTACAATCGATTTAGCCGAACTGAGGAATCATATTATTCAGACATCCATTGTTGCATGGAAGAATTATATTACGGAATCTTCGTTAGACCGATGGCTTAAGAATTTCGACGGTGCCGCTCTAGGAAATGCAGTGGTCGAACAAACTATTGCTGCTTGGCTATTATTGAACTTCACATATTACACAGATACCGAGGTCCGAGAACTCTGTAAGATTATTTATCGCAAGTTCATACATAGAAAACTCCAAGAAGAATATTACCAGAGATCAAGTGAAGACGTCCAGACTAAAATTCAAAGGATTTTGACACGTACGATTTTCCTTCCATTAGGGAATCCAAGTGAAAGCGGGGCATTAATTTTATATAATTTCCGTACGGCCAATGCTTTGCCAAAAAGAGTTTTCAACCAGCCCATAGACTGGAGTACAAAACTCTCAGATGGAAATATTGACGATATTGTATTAATCGACGATGTTACACTCTCTGGCTCCCAAGCAATTGACTATGTCGGGCGTCTACCCGTAAACAATATTCAGACAACATTGATGACTTTCTTTGCCACTCCTATAGCTATCAACAACTTAAAGAAAGCGGCCTCACAGATTGTCCCTTTGTATGTTAGTCTTTTAGACTCAAGAACAAATCTTTTTTCGGACAGGTCTTCTGTTTTTTCAAATCCTGATTGTCTGCAACTGAAGGATCTTGCATTTAAGCTATGTAATTATTACGGCACAGAAATAGTAAGTCATGAACTTTCAGCTGCGGAAGCGTACATGAAAAGCCATCCACTTGGATTTGCAGACGGGCAACATCTATTTGGATTCTACTATAACACGCCTGATAATACATTGCCGATTTTCTGGTGTAAATCGCCAAACTGGAGTCCTGCGTTTGTTCGATATGGAAAAGTATATGGTATTGAGGGGGTTTGTATTTCAGATGAGCAATATTGGTAATCCTTTCGTTGAGTGTACTTCTCGAGATATGAGTTTTAAAGAGGTGTTTCAGTACTGGTGCAATCCGTTTGATTGCTATGCAATCGACTACCATACACTAACTACGAGTGCGACCCCTATTATTATCGAAGGTCCTCGTGGCTCCGGAAAAACAATGATCTTGAAGTATATGCTATACTGAAGATGCTCAAAAGCATATAAAACTGAATCTTGTTGCGAGCAGACGCCTGTACCGGGCGTCTGCTTTTTGCATCAGGAAAAGAAAAGGAGGAGCATCTTTGAACACATCCAACAACTTGCCGCAGCTTCCGCCGCCGAGGAAAAGTTCCGGGCGCTGGCTCTACGCCGCATGGCTCGGCGTCAGTATCTTACCGCTTCTGACCCAGCCGGCTTCGGCCACGACGATCTGGGAAAAGGCGACGGAGATCATGAAGGACGTTTACCAGCAAATTCTTCTCATCTCCACCATCGCTGCCATCGTCACCGCGTCTGTCGCGCTTCTGATGATGAACTTTTCCCGCAGCGGCCGGACCGTCGAGGAATCGCGTGCATGGCTCAAACGCATTGCAATCACCTGGGCGATCCTGAACGGGCTTGGCTTCATCATGGCCTATGTCACGCCGTTCTTCTCCGGCGGTCAGTGGACGGCATAAAACATGGGGATTCTTGACGGCGTTGTCGAATGGATCTCCGAACAGATCATGCACGGTCTGGACCTCATCAACACGTCGGTACTCGGTGCGCTCGGCTGCGGGATGGATACGTTTCTGCGCTACTTCCCGGCAGCCGAGACGATGTACGATATTTTCACCGCCATCGGTATCGGCCTGATTTTATTGATGTGGGTCTGGAACCTGTTTAAGAATTACTGGCTGGGCGCCGGCTTTGAAGCAGAGCACCCGGTCAAGCTGACCTTTCGCGCGATCATCTTCATCACGCTCACATACTGCGCGAAAAGCATCGTTGAGATCGTCCTGAAGATCGGCGGCACGCCGTATGACTGGATCTTATCATCCGAGCTGCCGCCGCTCAGCTTTGCGGATTTCAATTCCGTCATGCTGGTCATCATCGGCGCCTGCGCAAACGGTGCGGTTACGCTGATCGTGCTCATCATCGTTGTGCTGCTGGCGTGGAACTATCTGAAGCTGCTCTTTGAAGCCGCTGAGCGGTATATCCTGCTCGGCGTTCTTGTTTACACCGCGCCGGTCGCGTTCTCGATGGGCGGCTCGCAGTCCACAGCAAACATCTTCAAGGCGTGGTGCCGGATGCTGGGCGGGCAGGTGTTTCTGCTGCTCATGAACGCATGGTGCCTACGGCTGTTTACCAGCATGGTCGGCACGTTTATTGCAAATCCGCTTTCCCTTTAGAACGCAGCGCAAAAGCTTGTTACTCACGGAGCAGCCAATCGATGAGGTTTTCGGATTTGATCCCGTCATAGGAGGCATCGAGCCCAGGCTCAAGAGACAGCACGATTTTTTCGTAGTTGTCGCGGATACTCTGCAGCGGTGCAAGCTCCCGCTTGCGCACATCCTCACTCATCATGGACTCCGTTACCTGGATATACTTTTTCTCGTCGGCAGTCGTTGCGATGAAATCCACCTCCGCATTGCCAATCTTGCCAATCGCTACATCATAGCCCCGGCGAAGCAGTTCAAAGTAAACAACATTCTCGATGGCGTGACCGCTGTCCCGATTACGAAAGCCCAGCAGATAATTGCGAAGGCCGATGTCAACGATATAGTATTTTCCGAGTGTACGGAGGTAGGCCTTGCCTTTGATGTCAAATCGCTTGATCTCATAGAAAAAGTAGCTCTCCAGAAGCGCGTTCACATATGCCTGCACCGTATGGGCGCTGGGTGCGCCTTTGCGCTTGCCGTCATCCAAGAGTCCTTCGTTGACCAACGTATTGCCGATGGAGGCGATAGAAACACTGGAGCCGATATTATCGGCAAGGAACAGGATGATCTTCCGCAGCAGCGTAGGGTCTGTGATCTGCTTTTGCCCTCTGCGTTTTTCTCTCTCCAGAATATCACGAATGACCACCGTAGAATAGATGCCATCGAAGAGCGACAGCGTCTTTTCCTGTTCCAGCCCAACATCAGCAATGCCGGGCATTCCTCCGAAACGCATATAAGCGTCAAAAACCTCGCGCAGCTCGTAGCGTTCACCGTTCTTATCAAATACCTGCTTGCGGAGCCCACCGAGGGCGCTTTGCGTTTCCCGAACCTCGAAGTCGTGGAAAGCAAGGAACTCTCGGAAAGAAAGCGGCAGCATTTTGATTTCCACGCACCGCCCGGAGAGATAGGTAGAATACTCCGAAGAAAGAAGGTAAGCGTTTGACCCGGTGACATAGATATCGCAGTCAAAATCTACACGGAAGGCGTTGACCGCATCCTCCCATGCTTCGATCCGCTGAAGCTCATCAAAGAAAAGATACATCCGCTTTCCAGGGACAATGCGCTCTTTCACATACCGATAGATATCGTCGGCGCTCATCCCTCGAAAATCAAAGGATTCAAAATTCATCTCAATGATCTGCTCCGGCAGAACACCGGTATCTTTCAAGTGCTGTACCATCAGTTTCAGCAGACTGGACTTGCCGCAGCGCCGAATGCCGGTTATCACCTTGACCGGCTCGGTATCCCGGAAGCCAATCAGCTTCTTCAGATAAATATCGCGCTTTTTTAGTTCGTGGGAATCTATCATGCCAAACACCTCCTGTGGCATTAGTATAGCACCGCCTAAACAAATAATCAAGTTTTTGCACTCAAATGCAAAAACTTATAGCATTCGACAATTTATGCAGTATTGCCGCGTCCGAAATGCCATGTCTCATTTCTCCTTGGTATCTTGTAATGCGGCAGAAAGGAATGTCCTTTCCTATGAGAAAACGATTCTTTTTGAACTGCCTGCTGATCCTCACCCTCGTTGTAGTTATGTCAACCAGTGCGTTCGCCATTTCGGAAAGTGACGTAGAATCCGCAGTCAGTGCTTCCGGGAAGGAAGCTGTTTCTGGCAACGTGCTGGTTTGGTTCCTGTGTGCCATTGCGTTCTTAAAGGTGTCACAGAAGATCGACAGCTTCTTGTCCAGTCTCGGTCTGAACGTTGGGCATACCGGCGGCTCCATGCTCTCAGAAGCAATGATCGCCATGCGCGCCATCAACACCGCGACCAGCGCGGTCGGCAGCGCATTGGGCAGCCGCAGCCGTCACGGTTCTGCTCCTGCATCCGGGAAATCCGGCAGTGGAAGCGCGGCTGCGGCAGGCTTTTTCAGCGGCGGACTCGTCGGCATGGCAAGCCGCAAAATCGCGAGCGATGCTGTGCGCACGGCAACGACGGAGAAAAATATCGTCCAGCCGCAGCAGGCCGAGGCGACCGTCAGCCGGACACACGCGAGCAGCGACACCCATTCCGGTTCGCAGATGGCTTCTGAGCAGCAGCGGCAGAATACCAGCCAGCTTGACCAGAATCAGCAGACGGTTTCTTCTCGCGCTGTAAACTCGGAACAGCGAGAAAACTCCCAGCAGGCGCTTCACGAATCGCAGCATTCCGTAGACACCAGCCAGATCCATCAGGATACACAGACTGCGCAGGAGCAGCAGTTCCACGCGGCGCTGCATACGGAGGATCAGCAGGCATCGCATCTGGCGTTCCAGTCAGAACAGGGCGAGTTTGTCGGCTCTGTGGTGCAGTCGGATGAATTTGATGCAAGCAGTGAAGAAGCCAGAACGGAACAGTCGCAGGTCATGCAGTCTGCCTTGCAGCAGGAGCAGATCGGTGTTACCCAGCGCGAGGTGCAGTCCGAGGAAAGCCGTCATGTACAGTATGATACGATGGCTGGTTTCCACACGGAACAGTCTGGAATCACGCAGTGTGAGCAGGCGCAGTATACCCAGCAGGAGACGCAAAGCTCCACTTTCGGACAGGTGGAATCGCAATCCCGGCAGCATACTGCGCAATCCGACAAACAGTTTTTCTCCGTCCGCAATGGACTTTCCAAAACCACCATTGCGGAGCGGACGGTTCAAGCGCAGGAGCGCCCCGGCAGATTTCTGCATAGCAGAACAATGTCGGCAGCGCCCGCTTCTGCCCCAGTCAGCGAAGCACCCGCCGCCCGGCCTGCGCCGATCCCGTCCGCACCGACGCAGTTCCACAGTTTCGGCGGAACTCTTTTTGCAAAATCACTCTATCAGGGCGGCGCGTTTGCCAACGACGTGATCGGCGCGGTTGCCCAGGGTGATTACCGCACGACCGGCTCCATCACCGGCGAGACCGCGACACGCTCTCTGCTGTCCTATATGGGCCTCACCGCGTTGGGAGAACACGCAACCAACATTCCGCGCTATCAGGACGTGGAGATCGGCGGCGGCCGCATCACAGGACGTGAGTTCACGCCGGAGCATCCGGACGGCATTGATTTCTGTATGTATCATGCCGACCAGTACGCCCAACCGAAGGGCGATTACAGCAAGGTCTACTCCGCGGACGATGCTGCATGGTATAAGCAGTACGCAGCGGACACCGTAGAACGAAAGCCCTATCAGGCGGAGGACGGCAAGATCGCCTATCATGAAAAGATCGTGCAGAAGCTGCCGAACCCGCCGCAAAGAAAAGATCGGATGTGAGAACCTATGAGTCAGGAACAGCGGGACAGCTATGTGATCCCGCCAAACTTTATTGAGGGCGGTTCGTTCTTCGGCGGCTTATTCAAGGCGCGAAACGTGGTCGAGGCGGTCATCCTTGCCGCCGGCACCGGGCTCCCGATTTTGACGCTCTCGCTGACGCTGACCGTCCGGATCATTCTGCTCTGTCTGACCTCGCTGCCGCTGGCGCTTCTGGCGCTCATCGGGATCGCGGGGATGCCGCTTTCCTCCTATATCATTCTCTTTTTTCGTTTCCTGCGCAACCGCAGAACCCTGAGCAAAAGCGGCGGCAAAAGCAGCCGAAAGCAGTCCATTCTCCCGACATGGGATAAAAAGTCCGGCCCCAGCACGGCTGTGCAGCCTGCCGCCTATAAAAAGGACGGCAGCCGCATCCGTTTTGCAAAGGACACACGCCGCCTGATGCTGGACACCGCCTATCGCCAGAAGAAACAGGCAGCGCGACCCGGCAATCCGCTTGCGGCGTATGTGCCCATCCAGAAAATCGAAAACGGCATCGTCTATACGACAGATCACCGTTTTATCAAGATTTTAGAAATCGTGCCGATCAATTTTCTGCTTCGCAGCGCAAGAGAGCAGCGGAACATCGTGTATTCGTTCATCAGCTATCTCAAAATCGCGCCCGTGAAGCTGCAAATCAAGGTTATCACGAAACGTGCGGATATGAACCGACACATTGAAACCGTGCGCCGGGAGATGGCACAGGAGACGAACGAAAGCTGCCGGATGCAGCAGGAGGACTATCTGAAGCTGCTCAAAAAGCTCGGCTCCAAAGAAGCCATCGCACGCAGGTTTTTCCTCATCATGGAATATGAACCGCTCCCCGGCGCGAAGAAAGACCGAGAAGAAGCGGATGCCATTTCGTCACTGCAAACAGCGGCGCGGACGGCGGCAAATTATCTCCGGCAATGCGGCAACAGCGTCGTTCAGCATGAAAATGAGGACGAAGCCGCTGCCGAAATGCTCTATACGTTCCTCTGCCGCAGAGAAAGCACGGACGTTCCGTTTTTACAGCGCATCTCCCACATCGCATCCAACTATATAAAAGCTGGCTGCTCCATCGACGAAATTCCCGTCGGTGATTTTTTTGCGCCTTCGCAGCTGGATTTTACGCATGGCAGCTATCTCCGCATCGATGGAACGTATTACGCATATCTGCTGGTACCGTCAGACGGGTACAAATCCGAGGTGCCGGCCGGGTGGCTCAGTCTGCTTGTCAACGCCGGAGACGGCATTGACCTCGACGTATTTCTGACGCGGCAGCCAAAGGATCGCATGATCCGCAAGCTCGGCCAGCAGCTTCGCATCAACCGCAGCAAGATCAAGGAGACCAGCGACACCAACACGGACTTTGACGACCTCGACAGCGCCATCCGCAGCGGATATTTCCTGAAGGATGGTCTGAGCAACCATGAAGATTTCTACTACCTGAATCTGCTTATCACCGTGACCGCAGACAATCCGGACGATCTGGACTGGAAATGTGCGGAGATGAAAAAGCTGCTCATTTCGCAGGACATGAACGTGCAGAGCTGCAATTTCTGTCAGGAACAGGCGCTCCGCTCGTCTTTTCCGCTCGTGAAGCTGGATAAATCGCTCTTTGAACGCAGTAAGCGGAATGTGCTGACGCTGGGCGCGGCAAACTGCTATCCGTTCACGGCGTATGAGCTGTGTGACGACAACGGTATCCTGCTCGGCGTCAACAAACACAACAATTCACTCATTATCGTGGACATCTTTGATTCGCGCATCTACAAAAACGCCAACATCGCCATTCTCGGCACGAGCGGCAGCGGCAAGACCTTTACCATGCAGCTCATGGCGCTGCGGATGCGGCGTAAGGGTATCCAGGTGTTTATCGTCGCGCCGCTCAAAGGGCACGAATTTCATCGGGCCTGCTCCAACATCGGCGGTGCGTTCATCCAGATCTCGCCCGCATCCCCCAACTGCATCAACGTCATGGAGATCCGGCAGACAGACCGCTCGGTCGATGAGCAGCTCGACGGCAGCACGGTCGAACACTCCATGCTGGCCGCCAAGATCCAGCGGCTGCACATCTTTTTCAGCCTGTTGATCCCCGACATGAACCATGAGGAACGGCAGCTTCTCGATGAAGCCATGATCCGTACCTATGCCAAAAAAGGCATTACGCACGACAATGACACGCTCCGCGATCCCAAGCACCCGGAGCGGTACCGCGAAATGCCGATTCTGGGCGATCTGTATGCGGTACTCAAGGAATCTTCCTCCACACTGCGGCTGGCAAACATCCTGAACCGGCTCGTCAGCGGCTCTGCCAAGACATTCAACCAGCAGACGAATGTTTCACTCGACAATAAATATATCGTTCTGGATATTTCGGAACTGACCGGCGATCTTCTGACCGTTGGGATGTTCATGGCGCTGGATTTTGTCTGGGATAAGGCGAAAGAGAACCGTACCGAGGAAAAGGCCATTTTCATTGACGAATGCTGGCAGCTCATCGGTGCCAGCAGCAACCGTCTGGCAGCGGAATTTGTGCTGGAGATTTTCAAGATCATCCGCGGCTACGGCGGCTCGGCCGTCTGTGCGACGCAGGATCTCAATGACTTCTTCGCGCTGGAGGACGGCAAATACGGCAAGGGCATCATCAACAACTCCAAGACCAAGGTGATCTTGAATCTGGAGGATGAGGAAGCCCAGCGCGTCGGCTCCATTCTGCATCTGTCCGAAGCAGAGCTGATGGAGATCACCCACTTTGAACGCGGTAGCGCCCTTATCAGCACGAACAACAATAATGTTGCCGTCGAGATCAAGTGCAGTGAACTGGAAAAGGAACTCATCACCACCGACCGCAGGGAGCTTCAGGAATTGCTGAAACGGAACGGTAAGACAGAATGTATTTGATTGGACAGTGTGGGAAATGCTGTGATAATCTGCTTTGCTGTGCGGCCTGCCCTCTTTCTTTTGGTTTTAGGTATAAGAAAAGCACCTCCGCAGAGATGCTTTCTTAATACTGTTTGAAATTGTTTAGATTAGATTGCTCGGGATAAAGCAGTTATCCGCGTCAATCGGGATTGGCTCCTCGCACATACAGATAATGCCGCCATTTCCACGCTTCAAAGAAGCCTTGTCGATGACACTGTATTTTTTAACCTCCCGGCGGTCGGGCGCGGCACTCTTTTTGATTTCGAGCGGATGAATGACGTTGTTTTCCTCAACAAACACGTCGATCTCTTTTGCGTTGGAATCCCGAAAATAGGTCAGATTTACCTTGGACTTTGCGTAGGCGTAGTTTTTGACAAGCTCCATTACGACATAGTTCTCGTAGTAATGGCCGCTTGCAGCGCCGCTGCGCAGTGTATCTGGTGTCAGCCACATAGACAGATATGCACAAAGCCCGGTATCACAGAAGTACAGCTTTGGCGTTTTGCTGAGACGCTTGAGCTCATTGTTGGAATAGGGAGCAAGCAGATAGATGATGCGCAGTCCTACAAGCACGTTCAGCCATTCCTTTGCCGTGCTTGGGGCAATGTCGGCAGATTCCGCCAATGTAGAATAATTGACCTGCTCCGACACGAGTGAGGCGCATCCAACAAGGAACTTGCGAAAACGCACAGCATCGGTGATTCCACCAGCTTCGGTTGCATCACGCATCAGATACGTGTCGATATAGGAGTTGAAATACTCCTGTCTGAGTTCATCGTCCACGCCCTGCACCTGCGGCATACCGCCCTCCCAAATGTGCTGGAATACCTGAATCACGTCGTTTTTCGGAACCTTCCGCTGCCTTGCCTGCAGCGTGGCAAACGAGAAATCCAGATCCGTATCGAATACAAGCCCTGCTTTTTCTCTCGCGGATAGGCTGTATAGCTCCAGAATGCCGATTCTTCCGGCAAGCGTTTCCCGCACTTTCTTCATCATATTGTACTGCTGCGAACCAGTCAGCCAGATCAGCCCTTTTTCATCGCTCTCGTCGCAAATGATTTTGATTTGCTCAAACAGCTCCGGTGCTTTTTGCACCTCGTCAATGAGAATGGGCGGCTTATAGGTCTGGAAGAACAGTACGGGGTCAGACTGCGCAAGCGCTCTTGCCATTGTATTGTCCATCGTGACATAGGTTCTGCTGCTTTCTGCAAGGTGCTTTAACATCGTCGTTTTACCGACCTGTCTCGCACCTGTAACAAGGATGACCTTGAAAAAATCATTGAGCTTTAAGAACTTACGCTCAAGCTCTCGTGTGATATATGCCATAACGCCCTCCTCGTTTTTAGGATAATATATGGTCAATCGTATTTTATCATAATTTTCTCATTTTATCAAGGGAGCATACGCAGGATGGTTTTTAACTTTTCTATAACCGCTCAAAAATTCGAGCAGCCCATTCATATACAGAGTTCTCTACGCAAATCTGCAAAGACTTCGGACGCAGTGCTGGAATGGTCAGCCTTTGCAGCACTCAGCCCATCTTGCATCATGGCGTTAAATTCAGCATCCGTCATTTCAACGCGGACAAGTGTCTCTGAAATATCGTGTTGCTTCTCAATCCCATCTACCAAATTTCCTACATTGGGCTCTGCGTGGGTCGTGAAAGTTACCGTTCTCGTATCCAAACAAATCGCCTCCCATTTGTCTCCAGCATATATGAATACGCCTAAAATTGCAATCAATTTTGCAGCTTTGAAAGCAACATCTTTTCTCTAAAATCATCTTTGCGTACACAATACGTCTTTTATACGTACAGCAGCCATCTTCAGATCTGACGGCTACAGTTTGTACGTATTCTGTGTGGCAGTTATACGCACAAAAAATAGAGGTGACAACTATGAAAACCCGCGCACAGATCTACTCGCACGAGGCCAGCGGCATTCTGCGAGATATTTCGACCTATGGTGTTCTGACACAAAAACAGATTTTTGGTCTGTATCCACAGAAAGACGAACAGATCAAAAATCTCTTAACCTATCTCTGCAAGCAGAAGCGGCTGTTCCTTGTAGACGGCTTCTATTCCCTGACACCGGAGCTGCCAAAAGACCGCGACCGAGGGCTAGAAGCAGCGGTGACCGTTCTGGCAGACTTTATGGAGCAGGTTGAGTACCACGCTGCGGGAGAGTATCCCGTGAAGATCATCTTTCTTGCCGACGGCGAGGTCTATGAAATTCTTTACGCCGAACCCGGTAAAGAAGCCATTTTGAATCTGCTGCTTGCCCGTCCGGAACAGGAACCACCCGTGCGGCTGGTCATTCTGGAAGATGCCGCGCAGGTTGATTTGCTTGCCATCCCAAACGTGCGCGCATACTGCCTGTTGGATAGTTATGGCAATATTCAATACCTTCAGGAATGTGTGTAAAAGGACGGATGCAAAGTCTGCATCCGTCCAGTAAATAAACTACATCAATTTTCTTCTCGCTTATGATGGGGTTGTGGCTCGTATTTTTCTTTTTGGTACTTCTGATATTTTCCCGTTCTTTCCGATTGTCCGCCAGAATCAAGAGTCTGCTCGTCATAGATAATCGGCTCGGTGCAGACCGCATCCATCAAAATGTGCTCCAAATGCTCATACTCAGAAACCTGATCCAATGAGGCCATAACAAAGGAATCCCGCACATATCCCGCACTCGCAGCCATCAATTCGTGATCCATGTAATAGCCGTAATGCTCAACGAACAGCGTCATCATCATAACCACCGTTCGCGTATTGCCTTCACGGAATGGGTGTACCTGCCATACACGCGGAAACAGCCTTGCAAGATCATGTACAAATTCTCCTCTGGAGAACTGCTCCCACTGTTTCTCTGAAATAGCGGTGAATGCTTTCTCCAAATCATCTGGGATCGCTTCATCGTTGCTGTACCAGACGCTGCGCCCACCCAGCAAACGCTCCCGCTTTTCAATGTTGATAAGCCGATACTTCCCAGCCCAATCATAAATATCGCCAAACAGAAACCGATGGATCTCGCACAATCCGGCAGGTGTAAAATCCGAAAAGCCGCGCTCATACAAGATCATCATGTTGGCGCGGGACTGCTCCGCCTCGATCAGATCAAGCGTTTTCTCATCCCGAATGTCCAGTTTGTTTTTCAGGACAGGAACATCCTCGTATAAATAAATGTCAGACACGGCTGCGCACCATTGCTGCAAGCTTTCTGTGGGAAGCAAGCAGCGCAGATTTCATTTGCTGATCTGTGATTTCACCCTTTGCCCAACAAGCAGAGAGCGTCTTTGCATAATCGGAAACCGGAACGCCTTCAATCGCATTGATCGCGTCGGCTGCCTTGACAGCAGCAATCCGGCGGTTTTGTATTTGATCCATAACAACCGCTCCTTTCACACATCGTATTTTCTCAGTTCAGTATAGCCTAGATTCTAAATAAAATCAATTTTCTTTTTTTGAAGCTCTATTTCACACTATGGAGGTTATCTATGAACCGTGCGCTTTTATCCAAGCGAATATCCTCGCTGCTGGCGGAGATCTCGCGGCTGAGCAATGCACTTTGCGCCATGAACACAATGGACTTGCAGCGGTATCCGGAAAACTATGAGCTGCTTTCCACTGACGCGGCGCTCCGCGCAGAGCAGATCGCCTGCCGGATGCGGCATCTGGTCTACGGCTTTACCACCGTGCAAAAGCATGAATACCTGACCTCCGCTGCAAATGTCCTCGGCATCACGATCACTGCGCAGCCGGGGCTGGTGGAGATCACACTGCCGGGGTTATTGCCTAAGAAAAAGCAACGCAGCGCCGAATATCTGACCGACCCGCTGGAGCAGGCGCTCGGACAGTTTGTCAAAGATCATCCTCTTTCCCATTTTGAGTCGTGCATCATCTGCTTCTGCCATATCTATGCGGTATCTGGCGGACGCGGCCGCATCCGGGACTACGACAATCTGGAAATGAAGCAGATTCTGGACGTTGTCTGCGCCTATCTTATGATGGATGACAATGGGCTTTTGTGCAACGTCTATAACACCACGGAGTTAGGCGAGGAAGATGTCACAAAGCTCTTTGTAATGGATCAAGATATGTTTCCGGGCTGGCTGGAAGAGCATCAAAATGCGCTGGAAACCATGTCGGATTTTTAAGCATTTTTCGTCCTTCCTTTTCAGATACCGCCGCGCATGGTGTTTTCCCTTGAAACAGCAGGCGTTTTCGCTTGACCGACAGCGCAAAAATTACCGAAGTTAAGAGCCGATACGGTAAAAGAGGTCACTTTTATGAATCCGACGCAACTTCCCACTGATGGCACGCTTCCGCTTCTTGTGCTGCAGATTATTGCCGTCTCCGGCGAGTTCCCGGCTGCTTTTTCCGGCCACTTTCCGGGCGGCTGCAGCTATATCGAAAGCGTGATCGGCAAGCTCAAAAAGGACGGGCTGCTCCGTTCGTATACCAAGAACGGTTTGCGTGGACTCAGGCTGACCGCAAGCGCCAAACAGCTGCTGCTTCAAAAATATCCATTTGACCTTGCGCCCTATCTTACAGGCACGTCCGAAACAAACTCTTTGAAGTCAGAACCAGAGCGCCGGCTGCGGCTGCACCGGATGGCCGAGGCGCTTTTGATCCTGCACAACGCGCAAATCCCGTCACTGCCGTGGGAAAAGCCGTCCATTCAGGACTGGCGCTCCTCCCGCGAGTTCAAATCTCTCGGCAGTCTTTGCACCAAAATCCGCAATTCCCGCATGACGGGCGTGCTGTTCACAGAGCAAGCCATCTTCCCAGTTTACAACATGGCTTCGACCTTTCCGAGATGGGCATACAATGCCGAGATTCGATTAAAAGCTATTTTACAGACAGAATTTTGCCGCAATACACAGTTCACGATCGGCGGCATTGTATTCGGCAGCTCACCTATGCAGATACCTGCGATCCTGAATGACATGGCGCAGAACCATTTCCTTTTGGATGGCAGCTATCCGCATTTCTATTTTCTGACGCTCGACCACTTTGGAGAAGTCGGCGCGTTTCAGTTATGTCAACCGGATATACAGGAGCAGTTGAATGAAATCCTCTCAGAAAACCTCCTGCCGCCGTCCCCCGCAATGCCAATTGAACATGACGCTCTGGAGAAGGACGGGTCGCCCGTCCTGTTTTCGTATCTCTGCGATCTGCCAAGGCTGCACCGGTTTCGCTGTGCGCTGACGCTGCGGAACCTGACTGGCAGCATCCTCTGCTTTGACTATCAGGCAGAGGCGCTGCGGGAGGCGTTCGGTGCGCAGGTCAATATCACAAGCATCGACTCTGCCGCTTATGAAAGGGTGTTGCTCCATCAATAAGAAACAGAAGATCACGCTGGCCTGTTTTCTGCCTGTCGCACTGGCCGCGCTTTTCTATGCGGGCGGCTATCTTGCGCAGTTCATCTACAACTATCAGGCATGGGCAGCCGAAGGCGGCACGCCGTACAGCGGCACTTCGCCGCCGATGCCGGACGCTGCGTTCGGTGTTTGCCTGCGATTCGTGCTCCGCTTTCCATACGGTCTGTACGGCATGGGCATCTTTTTGGCGGCAATCGTATTGCTTGTCGTGGCGATCATGCACATGGGCGCCAGTGGAGACGGGCAATACGATAAAACCAGAAACCTGACCTATTCCCACAAGGGAACCTACGGAACCGCCGGTTTTCTCAATCCAAAAGAAGCCGGGCAGGTGCTCGACTTTGTACCGGACCTGCGCAAACACCACGGCACGATTCTCGGCGAAGTGGATGGCCGTGTGGTCTGTAGCCCGGAGAAGACGCGCTTCAATGGCAATCTCGCAATCTACGGCGCGAGCGGCTCGAAAAAGACACGCGCGTTCTGCGTCAACATGATTCTTCAATGCGCGGCGCGGAAAAACTCGCTGGTTATCTGTGATCCGAAGTCGGAATTGTACGAAAAAACCAGCGCGTATCTGCGCGATCAGGGCTACACCGTCCGCGTGTTCAATCTGGTCACGCCCGCGTCGTCGGATTCGTGGAACTGCCTGTCTGAGATCGACGGGCAGGAGCTGATGGCGCAGCTTTTCTGCGACGTTATCATCCGCAATACCGGCAGCGACCGTGGCGACCACTTCTGGGACAGCGCCGAGATGAATCTTCTCAAGGCGCTCGTCCTGTTTGTCGAGCGCAGCTATCCACCGGAACGGCGAAACATTGGCGAAGCGTATCAGCTGCTTGTAAGCTGCTCGGAAAAGGAGCTGAACGAGCTGTTTGACGCGCTCCCGCTGGGGCATCCGGCCAGAGCGCCGTACAGCATCTTCCGGCAATCGTCGGAGAGCGTGCGCGGCGGCGTCATTATCGGTCTCGGCTCCCGGCTGCAGGTGTTCCAGAACGCAGATATTCGCGCCATCACCAGCCATGATGAGATCGATCTGGAGCTGCCGGGCAAGCAGCCGTGCGCTTATTACTGCATCACGAGCGATCAGGACAGTACCTTCGATTTCCTGTCCTCGCTGTTTCTGTCGTTCATTTTTATCAAACTCGTCCGCTACGCCGACCAGAACTGTCCGGGCGGCTGTCTGCCGGTTCCTGTTCATGTGCTCGGCGAGGAGCTTTGCGCCTGCGGCGTTATCCCGGACCTCAGCCGAAAAATCTCCGTGATCCGTTCCCGGAACATCAGTATGTCCTGCGTGTTCCAGAATCTCGCCGGTCTGCAAAACCGCTATCCCAACAACCAGTGGCAGGAGATCCTCGGCAACTGCGATGTGCAGTTGTTCCTCGGCTGTACGGACGCACTGACGGCAGAGTTCATTTCCTCACGCTCCGGCGAAGCAAGCGTCGCTGTGACCAGTCAGGCCAAGCAGCTCGGCACATGGCGCATTTCCAACTACACCCCGGAATACCGCGAGACAAGCGGCGTCGGCAGACGGCGGCTGCTCACGATGGACGAAGTCTTGCGGCTGGACGTGGATAAAGCGCTCGTCATCATCCGCGGGCGCAACATTCTGGAGGTCGATAAGTTCGATTATTCCAAGCACTACGAAGCAAAGAAGCTGCGCCCGGATAAAGCGGCGGCACATATCCCGCGCTGGCAGAGCGAAGCGCCGCCAACACCTGCCGTCTCTGTTCCGCGCACAGCCCCATCGCCCCAAAAGGATACTCCTGCAAAAAAGCAGAAGATCATAACCACCAGCAAGGAATCCATTTTATCCAAACCAAAAAAGGAGGAATGACCCATGCCAAGAAAAAAGGAATTGCCTGCCCCGGAGAGCGGTGAACAGGACGACCTGCTTTCCGCTGAAACGCAGGAGCTTCCCGACACCCTCCTCCCCGAACCGCAGGAGGAACCCATCCCCACAGAAAGCCCGCCCGAAGACGGCGCACCGGAGGATGATGCGCCGTCCGAAGAATACGAAGAATTTCTTCAGGCGCTGAACGAAGCTCCCATGCAGGAAGAACCACAGCCAGCTTCATCTGACGAAGCGGAGCCAATACTCGCAGAGGAAGAACCGGCACTGACCATCCCTGCAGAAGAACCGTCCAGTGAACCCGCACCTCCGGAGTCTCCGCCCACGCCGCGCAATGACGCAGTCCTGACGATTGCCGCCAGAACGCGCATCAAAAGCGAGGCCGAAGCCACGGACGAACTCTGGCATGAGATCCGCAACGCCTATCGGACGCGGCGGATCTTGACGGGTACGTTGGACGGTATTGAGCAGACCGCAGGCGGCAAAACGCTGGCAACGGTCAGCTTCCGTGGTTTCCGCATTGCCATCCCGATCCGTGAGATGCTTGTGCTGGAGGACCGGATGCCGTCCGGCAGAGCGTATGCCGACTATATGAACCGGCTGAACCGCATCCTCGGCACGATGCTCGGCGCGGAGATCGATTTCATCGTCAAGGGCATTGACTCGACCACACACAGCGCCGTTGCCAGCCGACGGGAAGCCATGCTCCGGAAACGGCAGACATTCTATCTCGGTAAAGACGTTTCCGGAAACCCCTACATCTATCCCGGCCGTCTGGTCGAGGCACGCGTGATCGCCGTCGCAGAGAAGGTGCTGCGCGTCGAAGCCTTTGGCATTGAATGCGCCATCTTTGCCCGTGATTTATCCTGGCAGTGGGTGTCCGACGTCCGCGATCTTTACAGCGTCGGCGACCGTGTTCTGGTTCGCGTGCAGGAGATCAGCGGTGAAGACGTCGAGCATCTTTCCATCCGGGCAGATATCCGCAGCACATTTTCCGAAACCAGCGTGGACAATTTGAAGAAGTGTCAGGTACAGAGCAAGTACGCCGGCAAGGTAACAGATCTTCGCGGCGGTGTTGTGTATATCCGCCTGAACAACGGTGTCAACGCCATCGCGCACACCTGCTATGATTCCAGAATGCCCGGCAAAAAGGACGATGTCAGCTTTGCAGTCACACGGCTGGATGAAGAACACGGCATTGCCGTCGGCATTATCACGCGGATCATCAAGCGGAACCTGTAATCCGGCAGCGTTCTGCCTATGACCGATTTCATGTTCCTTGCAGCGTCCACACTGGAACCGCTGCTGCGCCGTCTGAGGGTGCCTCCCTGACGGTACTAAACTACAAAAGGAGTTTTCTCTATGAAAGCCAAAGAAGAATACGTTGACGCCCCTCGTGAAACACGCTCGAAGGACATTACCGTCTATGCGATCATTTTCCTCGTCCTGCTGGTCGGCGCGGGCATTTTCCTTGCGTTCAGGCTGCTGCATAAGCCTGCAGATGCGGCGCTTGCAGACAGCAAATCCGGGATCATTTATGATTCGTCCGCAGTTGAAGGCGGCTGGGATAATCTCAGTCCGGAAGAAATTGCGGAGAAGCTGAACGAAAAGGTCGCGGAAGGCATGATCAACATCAGCATGAACACCGCGCCTTACTTTGAAAATGGCACAGCTGAAGGCAATGTCATGATCGTAAACGAGGACATCAATCTTTACCCCCAGCAGGTCGAGTTCATCCGCAACGACACACAGGAGGTCATTTATCAGTCCAAAGCGATCCCTGTGGGCAGCAAGATCGAACGTGCTGCCCTTGACGTGGAGCTCCCGGCTGGCACATACGAATGCACAGCCATGTTCCACAACCTTGATCCGGTCAGTGGCGAAATCATCGGCACAGCCGGGGC
>OHOA01000385.1_pt1 | contig 22169 bp, 17 predicted proteins | sample 1569681 | NCBI WGS metagenome assembly OHOA01 (sample SAMEA3879609, study PRJEB24766) | human gut metagenome | biome: human-associated habitat; feature: feces | place: USA | collected 1985/1987 | reverse complement strand
AAACCCCAGTGTTTATGCGGCATAATCCTCTTTGTGTTATTATACCGCAATCATCAATGCGTCGCACGATTCCGGTTGCTTTCATATAAAAAACTCCCTTTATTTCTTATTATTGCAAAAATAGTATTTGCCGGATTAGGTAGATTATACGGCGCCTGCGCGACGCATTTATTTTGTGCGTCGATGCGCGAGGGGGAAAAGATGTCCAAATGAGCTTTGATGCGGGGAGCTGCCTTCGTGATGGGCAAAGACGTGTTGTTTTTTTCTATAAATTTCCCCGGTCTTCTCCCTGCCGAAAAGCGGCACTTTTTACAAAAAAATCCTATTTTACAAAATGCCTGTTGACATTTCCCGCTTCGGCTGTTATCCTCACAACATCACAAACGCGATGACACAGAGTAGTAAGCAGGGCGATGCTCTCAGAGAAGTGCCGGGTGGTGCGAGGCACAGTGCGATCCAACTGCCGAACTGGCTGTACAGCGGCTGCGTTGAACCCCCAGTAAACGCAGACGGGCGCTCCCGTTACAGTGCAGGAATATGATGGTATTCCGTTGAGTGTGTTTCGCGCAATGCGAAGCAAAGAAGAGTGGTACCGCGGAGGGTTTTCAGCCTTTCGTCTCTTCTGCCAAAGGGCAGGAAAGACGAAAGGTTTTTTGTTTTGCTGCCAAACACCCGATCATTTTTGCAGGAGGAACAAAACAATGAAAGCAAGCACCCCCAAAATCCCCAAGACCCCGTTTATAGCCGCCTTCTCCGTAGGCGCCGTGCTGTTCTCGGCCCACGCAGGCGGTGGCTTCGCCACCGGCAACCAAGCCAACACCTACTATGTGGGCCTGGGCTGGACCGGCGTTCTCTCGGCCATTGTGGCCATGCTGCTGCTGACGCTGACCATGCGGGAGGCCATGATCATGTATAACTCCCGGGGCCTGAAAACCTATAAGCAGCTTTTTGAGACCCTCTATCACCCCTTTGACAAGTTTGAGTGGGCCTTTGAGATATTCTTCTACATTATGGTCCTCATGGCCGTGGCCGCCGCCATCTCCGGCGCCGCCTCCGCCCTGAACAATTACTTCACCTTGGACTACTACGTCGGCGTAGTGGTGGTGGGCCTCATCGTACTGGCCCTCACCATCTTCGGCGCAGGCATCGTCCGGGCCGCCTCCACCTACATGGGCCTGGCCATCCTGGTCACCGCCATCAGCATCTACGTTATCGGCATTTTCAAGAGCGACAGCAGCATCTTCTCCGTTCTGGCCGCCGACTTCCGGACTACCGGCTTTGCCAATATCCCCAAGGCCGTTCTCAACGCCTTCACCTATGCGGGCTTCCAGTGCGTGACCCTGCCCACCATGGTGGCCTGCGGCACCACCATGAGGAGCAAAAACGGCTGCGCCAAGGCTATGCGGATATCCTTCGTTATGAATGCTGTGGCTTTGGTCCTCTCCGTGTTTATGCTTCTCAGCTGGCAGGGCGTTTATACCTCTGTGGAGGGCGGCGCCACCATTCCCACCCTCACCGTGTGCAAGGTCATCGGCATGCCCGCAATGGTGGCCGTGTACGGCACCTGCCTGCTCCTCTGCCTCATCTCCACAGGCGTGACCACTATCTTCGGCTTCGTGGCCCGGTTTGAAAAGCTCCGCATCTTCCGGGGCATCAAGTCCGCCCCCGTCCGCAGCGCCATCGTCTCCGCCTTCATCATCGTCCTCTCCATGACCATCTCCATGGCCGGCCTCACCAATATTATCAAGTACGGCTACGGCTACTGCGGCTACCTGGGCATCGCCGTGGTGGTGATTCCCTTCCTCACTGTGGGCGTTTACAAAAACCGCAAATACTGCCGCGAGCACGCCTTTGCCGCCGCCGGGGAGGAGACTGCGCAGGCGTCTCGGGCGGAGATCCGCCCCGATACCGTGGCCGTAAATTAAAACCGGTATTTCCAAATCATACTACATTATAATGAGGTGTATCTTATGCAAAAAGCTCTTTTTCCCGGTTATACCGTAGGCCCTGAAGCCTACGAGGACATTGTGAATATCTGCCCCGCCTACGGCAAAAGGGCCGCCATCATCGGCGGCAAGCACGCCCTGGCCGCCGCCGAGGATAAGATCCGCCAGGCGGTGGAGGGCTCCGGCATCGAGATCATCGGCACCTTCTGGTATGGCGGCGAAGCCTCCCGGGAGAACATGGACATGCTCCGGCCCCAGGTGGCGGAGGCAGACATGATCTTCGCCGTCGGCGGCGGCAAGGCCATCGATACCTGCAAGGTCCTCTCCCACGAAACGAACCGCCCCTTCTTCACCTTCCCCACCATCGCCTCCACCTGCGCCGCCTGCACCAGCCTTGGCATTGTCTATCATCCGGACGGCAGCCTGCGTGAGTACTCCTTCTCCAAGATCCCGCCCAACCACATTTTCATCAACACGGAGATCATTGCCAATGCCCCGGTGCGCTACCTGTGGGCCGGCATGGGCGACACCATGGCCAAGCACTACGAGTGTACCATCTCCTCCCGCAATGACATCCCCGCCCACTCCGATGCCATGGGCATCGCCCTGAGCAGTATGTGCGCCGAGCCCATCGTCCACTGGGGCCGGCAGGCCATGGAGGATTGCCGCCGGCACCGCATCACCCCGGAGCTGACGGAGATCATCGAGGCCATCATCATCTCCACCGGCTTTGTCTCCAACTTCGTTCAGGTGGACTACACCACCGGCATGGCTCACGCCATGTATAACGGCTTCACTATCCTGCCCTCCACGGAGAAGAACCATCACCTCCACGGCGAGGTGGTGTCCTACGGCATCCTGGTGATGCTGACGGCGGACAAGCAGTACGAGGAACGGGATCGGCTTCTGCGCTTTAATAAATCCATCGGCCTGCCCACCTGTCTGGCGGATATCCACGCAAGGCCCGAGGATCTGCCTGCCGTCACGGAGAAGGCTTTGGCCGGCATCGATGTACGGGTGTGGCCCTATCCCGTCACCCAGCAGATGCTCATTGACGCGGTGATGGAGTTGGAGCAGGCCCAGCCGTAAAGCGAGCAAAATCTCTCAGCACACCAACTGAATGGCGCCCCATTTATCGGCCCACGCGGCATGCGGCCTGATAAATGGGGCGTTTTTCTGCGTCAAAAGCACCGCTCCGGACTATTGCGCGAAAGGGCTTTGCCCTGTATAATGAGGGGGATCATTTTTGTAAGACGAGAGGAAAGAAACGGTAATGGATATCATTTATGCCCTTGCGCAAGAACTGAACGTAAATGAAAAATATGTGGAAAATGTGGTGCAGCTGTTGGATGAGGGGAACACCATTCCCTTCATTGCCCGCTACCGCAAGGAGCTCCACGGCGCCATGGACGACACTACCCTGCGCACTCTGGAGGAGCGGCTGCAGTATCTGCGCAATCTGGAGGAGCGCCGCACGGCGGTAAAAAAGTCCATCGTCGACCAGGGCAAGCTGACGGAGGAGCTGGCTGCCGCCATCGACAGCGCCAAGACCCTGGCGGAGGTGGAGGATCTCTACCGCCCCTATAAGCAAAAGCGCCGCACCCGGGCCACCGTGGCACGGGAAAAAGGGCTGGAGCCCTTGGCAGCCCTGCTGTTTGCCCAGGAGCGGGATTGCCCCCGGCCGGAGGATGCCGCCCGGGAATTTCTCGCCCCGGAAAAGAGTGTGGACACCGTGACCGATGCTCTTCAGGGCGCGTCGGACATCATTGCCGAGCAAATCTCCGATGATGCTGACATCCGCAAGGCGCTGCGCGGCCTGCTGAGCCGGCAGGGCTGGCTTGCCTGCTGTGCGGCCACGGAGGAGGACAGCGTGTACCGCCTGTATTATGATTTTGAGCAGGCTCTTTCCAGGCTCCAGGGACACCAGATTTTGGCCATCAACCGGGGCGAGAAGGAGGGCATGCTGAAGGTTTCCGTCACCCTGGATCGAGACCGGGCGCTGCCCCTGCTGCGCCGGGCGGTGGTAAAGCCCGGCTCTCCGGCGATGGAATTTATCAAGTCCGCCGCCGAGGACGCCTACGACCGGCTGATCTTCCCCTCCCTGGAGCGGGAAGCCCGCAGCCTGCTGACTGAACAGGCAAACGAGGGGGCCATCGGGCAGTTTGCATTGAACCTGAAGCCGCTGCTTATGCAGCCGCCTGTCAAGGGCAAGGTCACCATGGGCTTGGATCCGGGCTACCGCATGGGCTGCAAGGTAGCCGTGGTGGACGGGACGGGCAAGGTGTTGGACACTGCGGTGGTATATCCCACCTATGGAGAGCGGCAGGAGCGGGAGGCCATCGCCGTTCTGGCAGGGCTCATTACTAAGCACGGCGTGGAAAATATTGCCATCGGCAACGGTACAGCCAGCCGGGAGACGGAGCAAATGGCTGTAAAGCTCATCCGTCAGGTAAACGAAGCCGGCGCCCATGTCAGCTATATGATCGTTTCTGAGGCCGGAGCCTCTGTGTATTCCGCCAGCAAGCTGGCCGCCGAGGAGTTCCCCCAGTTTGATGTGAATCTGCGCTCGGCGGTGTCCATTGCCCGCCGGCTGCAGGATCCTCTGGCCGAGCTGGTAAAGATCGACCCCAAGGCCATCGGCGTGGGCCAGTATCAGCACGATATGCCTCCCAAGCAGTTGGACGAGGCTCTGGGCGGCGTGGTGGAGGATTGCGTCAATGCCGTAGGTGTGGACATCAACACCGCCTCCCCGTCCCTGCTGCAGCGAGTGGCCGGGCTCAACGGCACTACCGCGAAAAATGTGGTGGCCTACCGGGAGGAAAACGGCCCCTTTACCTCCCGCGCCCAAATCAAGAAGGTGCCCAAGCTGGGCCCCAAGGCCTTCCAGCAGTGTGCGGGCTTTTTGCGTGTGCCGGAGAGCAAGAGCGTCCTGGATAACACCGCCGTCCATCCGGAGAGCTACGACGCTGCCAAGGCGCTGCTGGAGCTGATGGGCTACACCTTGGCCGATGTGAAGGCTGAGAAGCTGTCGGACCTTCCTGCCCGGCTCAAGGCCTATGGTGAGGCGAAGGCCGCCGCTGCCGTGGGTACAGGCGTCCCCACTCTGCGGGACATCACCGCCGAGCTGCTGAAGCCCGGCCGGGATGTCCGGGATGAGCTGCCCCAGCCCATCCTGCGCACCGACGTCATGGAGATGAAGGACCTCAAGCCCGGCATGGTCCTCACCGGTACCGTCCGCAATGTCATTGATTTCGGTGCCTTTGTGGACATCGGTGTCCACCAGGACGGCCTGGTGCATATCTCGCAGATCTCAAGTAAATTCATCAAGCACCCCTCGGAGGTGCTGACCGTGGGCGATGTAGTAAAGGTTGTTGTATTGGATGTGGATGAAAAGAAAAATCGCATCAGCCTGAGCATCAAGCAGGCAAAGAACAGGGAATGATCCTTAGCGCCCCGACAGAAAAGGGGGCGAGTATCAAATCTTTCAATATGTGACCGCTGATCGTAAAAAACGCAGGGTGGGGAGTGAAGCGCTCTCCATCCTGCGTTTTTTAAATGACACCTGAATCGGAAGGGGTGCTCCCCGTAACGCATCCCTTCCGGAGGTTGTACGCAGACGATTTATCCTTCCGTTATAAACGCCATAGTACGGAGATGCTTTTCTGCACGTCATTACGGATTACGAAGATGGGACACTATAACGATCCTGTTCGGCAGAGAGACCGCCATCACGCGGATCGCGGAGGAGGCAAGGGCCGCCGGAGCAGCCTTCAGAGCCTGTTTTCCACCAAGGATGCGGTGACGCTGGATCTGAACCACCGCGTGTCGGAGATTGTCGGCCGCATGACCCTGAAGCAGGGCAAGATGAGAAGGCAATGCTGACAGATCGGCCGGGTAAAACCGGCTCAGTATCAGCCTTCGTGTATTTGTTGCCCATGGCTTGGCGTATTTTTTGCTATGTGATTGTGCATTTCGACAGAAAAATGTGAAATATTTTGGTAACTTATCCCTGAGGAATGGCTTTGACATTTATCACGAAAGCTGGTAGAATAAAGAAAAAGTGGAAACGATACCGGAAAGGTTACCGGAACCGAGTTTTTATATTCTGCACCGGGAGGCTGCCCCATGACCATTAAAGATATAGCCAGACTCAGCGGCGTTGGCGTGAGCACGGTGTCCCGCGTTCTCAACGACCGCCCCGATGTGAGCGAGGAGAGCCGCCGCCGCGTGCTGCAGGTCATTGCCGAATACAACTACCTGCCCAACAATTCCGCTCGAAGCCTTGTGCGCACGAAGTCAGATGCCGTCGGCCTGGTGGTACGCGGCGTGCAGAACCCCTTTTATACCGGCATTATCCGTGCCATTGAGCGGGATTTGGATGCGGCGGATTTTACCATGGTCATGCGGCAGATTGGCTCCTGCGAGGACGAGATCAAGTGCGGCGCCATGATGGAGCGGGAAAAGCGCCTGCAGGGCATCATTTTCCTCGGCGGCCGGTCGGATTACAGCACGGCGGATACGGCCCTGCTCAATGTTCCCTTTGTCTGCTGCTCCTATACCAATACCTATGGGACCCTGGATCCCACAAAATACTCCTCCGTCTCTATTGCTGATGAGCAGGAGGCCTACCGCGCCGTGATGGATCTGGCACAAAAGGGCCATCGCCGCATTGCGGCTCTGTCCACGGATCCCCGGGATCGGTCCATTGCCCAGCTGCGCTGCTCCGGCTATGCCCGCGCCCTGCACGATTTGGGTCTGAGCCTCGAGGACGGGGAGATTATCCGCGCGGACGATTTCACCATTGAATCCGCTTACCGCGCAGTGACCGAGCGGCTCAAACGCCCGGCAGACTTTACAGCCATCTTTGCCATCTCGGATGATATGGCCATTGGCGCCATGCGGGCCCTGCGGGAGAGCGGACGCTCCATTCCTGAGGATTGCTCCATCATTGCCATTGATGGCCTGACGGTTTCTGAGTATATCTATCCTATGCTGACCACGCTTTGCCAGCCCACCGATGAAATGGGCGCCAAAAGCGTGGAGATACTGATGAGTGTCATTCGCGGCGGTACCCATCGGCACCAGATCCTGCCCACCACGCTGCGCACCGGCCAATCTGTGCGTGACCTGACCCGGCGATTTTCCCGCGTAAACGCGTGAAAATAAATAAAAAAACAAGGAGAAATGATGAAGATGAAAATGAAGAAGTTCCTATCGCTTATTCTCGCGCTCGTCATGGCTTTTGCTCTGGTCGCCTGTGGCCAGAAGCAGGGCGGATCCGGCCGTGTGTTCTGGCTGAATTTCAAGCCCGAAGCTGACACCACCCTCCAGAAGGTCGCCGCCATGTATACCGAGAAGACCGGCGTTCCTGTCACCGTCCAGACAGCTGCCTCCGGCACGTACAATGAGACACTGACCTCCGCCATGGATAAGGAGGCTCCTCCCACGCTGTTCGTTGTGGGCAACCAGGCCGCTGTGGGCACCTGGGGCGACTACTGCTATGATCTGAAGGATACCAAGGTTGCCGGTGAGCTGAGCACCGACGCCTATAACCTGTATGACGACAGCGGCAAGCTCTGCTCCATTGGCTATTGCTATGAGTGCTACGGCATCATCGTCAATGAGGATCTGCTGCAGAAGGCCGGCTATGAGCTATCCGACATCAAGAATTTTGAGACTCTCAAGGCTATTGCCGAGGATATCCACAGCCGCGCTGCGGAGCTGGGCTTTGATGCCTTCACCTCCTCGTCTATGAGCGGTGATTCCAGCTGGCGCTTCACCGGCCACCTGGCCAATCTCGAGTATTACTATGAGTCTGTGGATGATCCCGCTGCTTGGAAGACCTGCCCCGCCAGCATCAAGGGCACCTACATGCAGAACTACAAGAACCTGTGGGATCTGTATATCAGCAACAGCGCTGTGGATCCCTCCACCCTGGCTGCCGGCGGCTATGACGCTGAGGCCGAGTTCGGCAAGGAGCAGGCTGTGTTCTATCAGAACGGTTCCTGGGAGTGGGCTGCTCTGACCGGCACTGAGGCTAATCAGTATGGCCTGGACAACCTCTCCATGATCCCCTTCTACTGCGGTGTTGCCGGCGAGGAGAAGGCTGGCCTGAATTGCGGTACCGAGAACTGCTGGGCCGTGAACGCCAAGGCTTCCAAGGCGGACATCCAGGCCACGCTGGACTTCATGTACTGGCTGGTCACCGATGCCGAGGCCTCTCAGATGCTGGTGAACGAGCTGGGTATCCTGCCCTATAAGCAGGCTGCCAAGACCGCTAACGGCTTCCTGGGCGATGCTGACGCCTACACCGCTGCCGGCAACTACGTCATGCCTTGGGTCACCAACTTCCAGCCCAATGTGGACGCTTATCGTGAAGGTATTGTCTCCGCTATGAACAAGTATGACGCCGATCGTACCGACGCCAACTGGGAGCTGGTCAAGACGGCCTTCGTGGATGGCTGGGCTACCCAGTATGCCGCTGCCAACGGCTAATTTGGATCAAAACCGGATACCCTAAAGCAAGCAAGGAGGGGCGGGCTTTCGCCCGCCTCTCCTGTTCTATCACGGCAGAGACCGCAGGAGGTCTGCGCTGTGCAACAATCTATTTTTTGATGGGAGTGATCGATTTGAAGCGCAAGAAAGGCTCTGCACCGGTCAGCCGGGCGCTGATCCGCCGCCCGCTTCGGCGCTGGTGCCCACTTTTTATGGGGCCCGTGGTCTGCGCTTTTATTATCGGATTTGTCTATCCGTTCTGTAAAGGCGTATATCTGTCCTTCTGTAAGTTTAAAACGACTTCGGACGCGGAGTTCATCGGCCTGGGGAACTATGTCAAGGCACTGCAGGATGCCAGCTTTATGCATTCCTTCTGGTATACGGGCCTGTTCGCGCTGGTGTCGCTGGTTTTCATCAATGTACTGGCCTTCGCCGCAGCCTATGCCCTCACCCAGGGCATTAAGGGCAGCAGCCTGTTCCGCACGGTGTTCTTCATGCCCAACCTCATCGGCGGCATTGTGCTGGGCTATGTGTGGTCCATGATCTTTGACGGTATTCTCACCCGTTATAATACCTCCATTCTTCTGGAGACGAAGTACGGCTTCTGGGGCCTTGTGATCCTCATGTGCTGGCAGCAGATCGGCTATATGATGATTATTTATATCGCCGGCCTGCAGGCTGTCCCGGATGATATGCTGGAGGCGGCCAAGATCGATGGCGCCAGCCGCTGGCAGACCCTTTGGCGGGTCACCATCCCTAACGTGATGCCCTCCATCACCATCTGCACCTTCCTCACCCTTACCAATAGCTTCAAGCTCTTCGATCAGAACCTGGCCCTTACCGGCGGCCAGCCCTTCCTGATTCAATCCGACGGCTCCGCCATCAAGACTACAGAGATGCTGGCGCTAAATATCTATAACACATTCTACGGGCAGAATGTCTATGCCCGCGGCACCGCCCAGGCCAAGGCTGTGATCTTCTTCCTGCTGGTTGCCGCCATCGGCCTCATTCAGCTCCATGCCACCCGCAAAAAGGAGGTGCAGCAGTAATGAAAGGTACCCTTACCGCCGAACGACGCCGCAAATTGGTTTTGTCCATTGTGCTGGCGGTTATCTGCATCATCTATGTGTTGCCCATCTTCATGGTGGTGCTCAACTCCTTCAAGCTCAATACCTACGTCAAGACCGATACCTTTGCCTTTCCCAATGGGGAGAGCTTTGCCGGCTGGGCCAACTATATCAAGGGCATGACCTTCGGTAACTATCCCTTCTGGAAATCCGCATTTTACAGCTTGTTCATCACCGTGGTCTCCTCGGCGCTGATTTTGCTGTGTACCTCTATGGCGGCCTGGTATATCGCCCGGGTGGACAGCAAGCTCTGCCGCATCATCTATTACCTGTGTGTCTTTTCCATGGTCGTCCCATTCCAGATGGTCATGTTTACCCTGTCTAAGACGGCCGACCGGGTCAAGATCCCATTCTTCAACTTTGCCGACATGGCCTTTGACAAGGTGGCCCTCAATACCCCCTGGACCATTCCCATCATCTATCTTGGCTTCGGCGCGGGCCTTGCCATCTTCATGTTTGTTGGCTTTGTAAAGTCTATCCCCCTGGAGATTGAGGAGGCCGCCTCCATAGATGGCTGCGGTCCGCTGCGCACCTATTTTTCCGTGGTGTTCCCCATGCTGCGGCCTACCATGATCTCCGTGGGCATTTTGGAGATTATGTGGGTCTGGAACGACTATCTGCTTCCCTACCTCGTGTTGGACAGCACCAAGTATTTTACCATTCCCATCCACATCCAGTACCTCAAGGGCAGCTACGGCACGGTGGACCTGGGCGCGACCATGGCGCTCATTTTCCTGAGCATTCTCCCTGTCATCATTTTCTACCTTTGCTGCCAGAAATATATCATTAAGGGCGTCGCTGCCGGCGCCGTGAAAGGCTGACTCATATGGATCGTTCCGCTGGCATTCTGATGCCAATCTCCTCCCTCCCTTCGCCATACGGTATCGGGACCTTTGGCAAAGCGGCATATCGCTTTGCGGATTTTCTTCACGAGGCAGGGCAGAAATACTGGCAGCTTCTGCCCCTTGGCCCTACCAGCTATGGGGATTCCCCTTACCAAGCCTTTTCTACCTTTGCGGGTAACCCCTATTTTATAGACCTGGACACCCTCATCGCAGATGACCTCCTGACCCAAACGGAGGTGGACGCCTGCGCTTGGGGGACGGAGCCGCGCTATGTGGACTACGGCAAGATATATGAGAGTCGATTCGCCCTGCTGGAAAAGGCCAAGGCCCGGGGCTGGAGCCGTGACCGGGAGGCGGTGGCGGCCTTCGAGGCGGAAAATGCCCGCTGGCTGCCGGATTATGCCCTGTTCATGGCGCTCAAGCGCCGCTTTGGCATGAAGTCCTGGACGGAGTGGCCCGATGAGGGCGCCCGGCTGCACACTCCGGAAGCGGTTGCGCGCTACCGCATGGAGCTGCGGGAGGATGTGGAGCTGTTCACCTATATTCAGTTCCTGTTCTTCCGCCAGTGGAGCGCCCTCAAGCGCTATATCAACGGCCTGGGTATTCGCATCATCGGCGATATCCCCATCTATGTGGCTATGGACTCCTCGGATGTTTGGAGCGAGCCGGAGAATTTCCAGTTGGACGAGAACAAAAAGCCCACAGAGGTTTCCGGTGTCCCGCCGGACTATTTCAGCGCAGACGGCCAGCTCTGGGGCAATCCCTTGTACGACTATGAGGCCATGCGGAAAAACGGCTTTGAGTGGTGGATCCGCCGCATCGGCGGCGCAACGAAGCTCTACGATGTTATTCGTATCGACCATTTTCGTGGCTTTGAGAGCTATTGGGCGGTGCCCTTCGGCAAGACCACTGCGAAGGACGGCCACTGGGTCAAAGGCCCCGGCATGTCCCTGGTGGGGGTGCTGACCGGTTGGTTCCACGATATTGAGTTCATTGCCGAGGACCTGGGCTTTCCCACGCCGGAGGTTACGCAGCTGCTGGCCGATTCCCGGTTGCCGGGCATGAAGGTGCTGGAATTTGCCTTTGACTCCCGGGACACCAGCAGCTATCTGCCCCATAGCTACGGCGAAAACTGCGTCTGCTATACCGGCACTCATGATAACGCTCCCCTGGCCCTTTGGCGCACGGAGGCGGATCGGGAGGATGTCGCCTTTGCCGCACAGTATCTGGGCCTGAATGAGCGGGAGGGCTTTAACCGCGGCATCATCCGTGGCGGCATGGGCTCGGTTGCGAAGCTGTTTGTTGCGCAGATGCAGGATTGGCTGGACCTCGGGCCGGGCCACCGCATGAACGTCCCCGGTACCAACTGCGGCAACTGGAAGTGGCGTATGCTGCCCGGGGAGGCGAGCCACAGCCTTGCCAGCAGCATCCACGAGATGACCCGCATCTATGGCCGCCTTTGATAAAGCCCATAAGGCTCATAAAGCATTAAGCAGCCAACGCCATAGGCGTTGGCTGCTTTTTCAGCAGGGGATACAGAGGTACAGATATTTCAGCTTTGTTTTGCCGGGTATCAGGTGCGCTGCACCTGGCCATCGACCTCCGGGTAGGGCAGATATCTGCAGCGGCGGCCCTTCATAGGTTATAAACAAAAAATTAAATAATGAATCATAGCGGCACCGCGTGGGACGACGCAGCTTGCCATTGTCTACAGGGGCTGTTCTGCACCTCCTATTGAGGAGAATACTATGCCGCTGCACATCGGACGATGAGAAAAGCTCCATTTTTTTTCACAAACAGGGTAAGCGCGCTCTCTGAGTCAGCCAAGGTTTCGGCTCTGGCATTATCAGCGTGGCAAATTTTACGCACCGTATACCGGAATACCCTTCCGGTCATGTCGGTGAAGGTAAGCTCCTCCCCGGCGTCCAGCTGATCAATAAAATCGAAATTGCCATCCTCACTGCGTCCTCCCACGATCAGCGTACCGTCATACACGCTGCCCATAAACCTGGCTGGACGAAAGCTCTGCTCGGAGCTGTCCCATTCTGCGCTTACTGGCAGCTTAATGCCTCGGCCCGGGAGCTCCAGCAGGCCGATTACATCAATTCCGTCGATCTCCACGGCAGCCATGGCGCTGTCAGCGCGATTTTCGATAACACCCGCTGATCGCTCCGGCAGAGCTGCTTCGATTTTTTCAATCAGAGAGGGAATGTCAGCTGCCCTTTGCTTATCCTGCGCCTGTCGCACGACGAATAATATCGCCGCAGCACCCAGCAGCAAAACGCCCAGCGCAACAAGAAGGATGGAAAGCCCTTTACTTCGCACGGGACTTCTTCCTCAACACGATGCCCACCACCAGCATCGCCAGTCCGGATGCAGCCATCAAGAGCATATACAGGGTCATATTGGTTGTGTCGCCGGTCTGCGGACGATTTCCTGCAGGCGTCTCCGGCTTGGTGTTGGTAATGCTGAAGGTATCGCCGCTGCGCTGAATGCCCACCGTATAACCCTCTGGCACATTCACTTCGTTCACGGTCCATACGCTGCCATCATCAACAGCCTTCCATGTGTACATCCAGTTATTTTCAGCACTGAGAGTCACGGTCTGCTGCAGCTGTCCGTCCCTGCGAACCTCCACAGAGACGCTAACCGGACGATCCTGGCCGCCATCCCTCCAGGCCTTCACCGCTTTATAGGTGACCTCGCCCTTGGCTGGTGTGTGTGCACTCATTTTTGGCCTTGCGGAGACGGAATACACCCACTGCCCCTCACTGCCCACCCCCGGCACGGCCGCCAGGAAGGATTCAAACACATAGTATTTGCCATCCTGCTCTGTGCGCACGGAGGAAACCAGGTATATGCCCGCAGTAAGATTATCAAAGACGACCTTGCCCCTCGCATCGGTTTTGGCAGTTTGCTCAGCCGCGATGCCATCGGCGAGAATATAGGAGTTCAGAGTGATGGTCATTTCATCCCACTCGCTCTGAGAGGAGGTGCCGGTGACCTGGATGGGGTATGACCGGAAGCTCCCGGCCAAAGCATACTGCGCATCCTCGGTAATATCCGCAATGTGCCAGAGCTTGATGTCTTGCCCGGCAAAGACCATTCCCTCGGAGGAATAGGTCACGTCCAGAGTGCAATCACTGCGCAGCTGCACCTTTTCACTGGCCTCCGTGGTGGAGGCGGCGTGGGCGGTCACTGCTCCCGACAGGAGCAGTGCAGCAATCAGTATAAAGTTTGCGATCCGGTAGCTTATTCTTTTCATATCAGTTCTCCCTCGTCATTGATGGGAAGCTTCCGCTTCGCAGGCTTAAAGCAGACGTACAGAATGAGCAGCAGGATGATGGGCATTGCCACCACCGGTGTAACGATCAGCCGATCGATGATAAACGCATCCGATATAGCCCCAAAGGAGCGCATATCCTCAGATTCGATCCTGTGTCCGCGCACCAGCAGCCGATGGGAATTGATGCCATAGGGCGTGCAGGTGACCAGGGTGCAGAGCTCCTTCTCCTCGTCGATGAGCAGGTCGCTCACATCGTCCGGCAGGACGGTTTTAATCTGATCCACCTCATAAATAAAGGTCTTGTCCAGCACCGTGATCCGGAAGGTGTCGCCCACCTCCAGCTTGTCCAGATCCGAGAACAGCTTTGCGCTGGGCAGGCCCCGGTGTGCCGAGATAGCCGCATGGGTACCCTTTCCTGCAATAGGAAAGCTGCTGCCTTGAATGTGTCCGCAGGCATGGTTCAGCATTGAGGGGTCCGTGCCGTGATAGATGGGCAGCTTCACCTGAATCTTGTCGATATCTATATAGCCGATGACGCCATCGCCGGCGGCATTGAGGCAATCATCATATCCGCTGATCTGCTGGTATTCCGTCAGCGGGAATGGCAGCGCCTTCAGCTCGCTATTGTATTCTTCCGCCCGCTCAAAATAGGCGGTATAGTCCTTAGGCGACAGACTCTTGACAATGGTGTCATAGTCCACGATGGCCCTGGATTGTGTGATGGAGTTCCAGTAGCTGCTGACGGACGGATACAGCAGGAGAGAGAGGCCCGCCAGGAAAACGCCCAGCAGTATTAAGGTGATTACTTTTCGCTTTCTCACGAGTTCATCTCCTGTTGCGTTCCAGGGCGCACGAAGCCGAACACACGGCTGTCCGGCCGCCTGCAATAGGCGGTGTCTGGTGTATTCGGATGCGTCCGCCTTGGAAAAGGATATGCCATCGGGAGGGCGGAGGCGAACCTCCGCCTCCCATGGCGGTGCAGTGTGTCAGGGATGCGGGATCAGAAGGATTCCTTGCTCATTCTCTTGTTGGTCACCAGGAATACGCCTGCGCAGATGACAGCCAGAGCGCCCAGGGCCACAAAGATCACGGTGCCGGTGCCGCCGGTTTCGGGCAGCACGGTGCCGGTGGAGTTGGCAACGCCCGTAGTCAGGGAATGGGCAGCTCCGGGAGCGGAGGCAGCGCCGTCGATGGTCGCAGAGCCATTCTTGTCCAGCACGATAGTGATGTCCTTGGTAAGCTGGTTGTAGCCGGCGGGAGCGACGGTCTCCTCCAGGCTGTAAGTACCGGCCTGCAGACCGTCAAAGCGTGCAGCGCCGTTAGCGTCGGTGCTGACCTCAGTGGCATCGGCCTTGCCAGCGACCCAAGAGACGGCCTTGGTAGCGGCATCACACTTATAGTACTTGCCCTCGTTGTTCTTCAGCACGAACTTGGCGCCTGCCAGCTTGGTGTTCTCGTTGCCGGTGGCGTACTTGTTGATGACGATATTGAAGGAGAACACTTCCACTTCCACGCTGGATTTATCAAAAGAGTTTTTGTCAGCGGGGTTGTTGCTGTACTTGAGCTCAGCGGTGTTGGTTTCCTTTTCGCGCTGGATGGCTTTCTCGTTGACGGTGGCAGTGTAGGTGATGACTACAGGTGCGTCGATCTGATCCTGATAGTTTATCATATTGACGCTGGCCACAAAGCCGTTGTCATTGTTGGTGATAGTCGCAGCGGCAGTCACATCCACGCCGCCGATGGTGACCTTGACGTCCTTGTTGAAGGTCAGACCCTCGGTCATGGTATCTGTCACCTGATAGGTAAACTCGGAGTAGCCCTTGGTGGAGGGGACCTTGCCGGTGATGGTGTAGGTGAGCTTTTGACCGATTTCCACAGTGCCGTCGTTGTCATCCACACTCTTTTCGATCTGCGGCACTTCGTTCTTGTCGCGAATCTGAATATCCTTGGCAGTAGCCAGCTCGCAGACAGTGCCGCTGGTGCCGGATACAAAGTAGTAGCCCAGGGCAAGGCCGGAGGCCTTCATGGTGTCACCAACCTTGGTAAAGGCGGTGCCGGTGCCGAGAGAACCCACATTCGTTTTCAGATGCTGTGCAAAGGAGGCGGCGGAGAAGCCGGCGCCGATGCTCACATTATACTTGTTCGTGTTAGCAACGGCTGTTAGGTTGAGGCCGTTGGCGGTCACATCGGCGTATGCCTTGACGGTAGGAAAGGCGGCGTCAGTATCGCTGATGGTGTAGGAGTAGTTGTCGCCAGAGTAGGTCACGTCAAAGATCTTGTAGGCGGTGTAGGGGTGATCCCCCTGGGGATTGGTAATGGTGATGCTGCCGGTGTCTGCTGCAAAGGCGGACACAGCCAGAGCCAGCGTCATGGCCAGGGCCAGCAAAACCGTGAAAAGCTTTCTCATCGTTTTCATCGTGCGTATCCTTTCTGAGTTTAAAGTAGTTTGATAGAAACGGATAGTTCCTACGGCGCGGGTACAGGTATATTTTGCGTGGGCAGGAGAGGAAACAAAAGCGTTAATCACCCTCCTTTCCGTACTTGCGCCTCAGAAGACATCCTGTAATAACGGCAGTGAGCATCAGACCGATTCCGGCATACAGAAAGATTCCCCGTCCGATGCCGCCGGTTTCCGGCAGTGCAACGATGGATGTATTGTAGATATCCATGGCCGTGTCATCGCTCATAGTAAAGGAATAGCTGCTGCTCCCGGCGAGGACGGTGCCGGTGCTGGGATCCTTCATAATAACGGTGTAGCCGTCTGCGGTGGTTTCCGTCACGGTGACCTGAACACCCTTGGGGATGCCCGTGATAGTGGTCGACTCGCCGTTTTTCAGAGTAACGCTTTCTGTCTTCGGCTTGCCGCCGGCATCCGTATAGGAAACGGTAAAGGTAAAGCTGCCTGTGGTGTCGGGAGCGCTCACGATTTTCTTTAGCGTCAGGGCTCGCCCGGCATCCGCATAGGTGTTGGTGAAGGTGAAGTCCGTGCCTGTGGTGCTCTGCAGCAGCACGGCAGCGTTCGTATCCGTCACAGTCAGGTTAAACCCATCCAGCTCTGCGCCGCTCTCTGCAATCCTGTAGTAATCACCGAGCTCCTGATCCTTCATGGAGATACGGGCGGACAGTGTCCAGGAGCCATCTTCGTTGGACGTCCAGCTGCCCAAATTTGTGGCGGTGTACGTCTTGACGGTTTCGGGATTGGTAAAGCTGCTGTTAGTGGACTTTTGAACCGTAAAGGTCAGCTTTCCGGATAGCAGCTGCAGGTCATCCTCTGTCAGGGGACCCACCACATGCTTTGTCAGCGTGAAATAGGGCTTTTCCGAGGAAGCCGGCGGGATCTGCTGGCTGAACCACACGTTGTCAATGTGGGTGCCGATGTAGTTTTCGTTATTGTATCTGCTTACGGCCATGAAGAAGAATCGGGTCTCATACTGCCCTTCCGGGATGGTGTACTGTCCGGAATGGGTGGTCCACACGCCTTTTTGGGCGGATAGATTACTTTCAACCGTGGCACCATAATTGCTCGGATTATTCAGCACCTTCCGCAGCTCCGCCTGCGTGGTAATGCTCTTTGCGCTGCTTTCCGGCATCATGACCACGGCCATGGTATCCGTTCCGTTCCGGCCGCTGTGGTCCACGGACCAATACATGGTGGTTCCCGGGATGGTAGCTATGGTTTGGTACAGTGCGCCCACGGCGCCGGCGTTGATCTCGGCATACTGCGTTCCGTTTGTTGCGGTGCCCTGATTGTGATATTGGGCTGCTTCACTCATGTGACCAGAGGTGCCTGTATCAATGATCTCAATGTAGTGTTTACCGTCATTTTGCTGCGTCGAACCAGTCGGGTATGTAGGCTGAGCGCCTTCCTCATTTGACGCGGTGGTTTTCCAAAATAGGCCTGTAGTCCCCTCGGGCACAAATTCCTGGAATTTGTAGTCGGTCAGATCCGGTGCCTCAAAGCTGCCGTTCAGAACGGAGGCCTGATAGGTGGTGTTGGTGCGGGCAGCCGACACGCTGTTATATTCGGTGCCGTCCACCTTCAGTACGGCCTTGTATGTCACGGAGGGTAGCGTGTCACTGACGGTTCCGCCGTCCAGGGCCAGGAACAGCTTTTCGCCACGGTCCCCACTGATGTTAGACACGGTGTTGCCGCCAACGGTAAAGTTTTTCGCCTTTACGGCCGTATAGGTCGCTCCGCCGTCGGTGCTCTTATACCACAGATACCGGACGGTTTTTCCCTCCAGCGCCGCAGCGCCGCCGGTGACGGCTGCCTCATAGCAGCCGGAAGCGGAAACATTGTCATTGATGGTAAGGGTCACATCTGTGATAAGGCCGCTGGCGGCAGGCGCCCGGGCCGGGGTGCTGTTGACCGCCGAGTCGTCCTCGGGCGTATCGCCGTTTGCTGCACCGGTGCTCCGAACTGCATCCCCCGGCACATTGCCGCCTTGGGCTGCATCGGTGGGGACATCTCCCCTGGGTGTCTCATTGGAGGGATCGTCCCCGGTGGGGACATCGCTGGCTGGCGTTTTGTCAGCGGGGACATCACCGCCGGTCTCGCCGCTTGACGCCTCGCCCTCCGGATTCATGAAGCATGCTTCCGTATGCTTATGCTCCTCCACGGTACACACCAGGCCCTGGGGCTCGGTGGCGGGAACGGATATGACGCAATCCGCCGTGTGCTGGTGTACGATCCCCGTAACCAGACCGCAGATTAGGCTGTCACCGTCATAGCATGCGTCTGTGTGGACGTGCTCGTCCTGCTCAGCCAGCGCACACAGCAACTCACCGCTATCATCAAAGCAGAAGCTGTCGTGCTTGTGGACGATGTACTCGCCCTGGCCCAGATCGGCCCCGGCGGTGCATTGGATATCCTTGTGGGCCGGCGTACCGGGAAGCTCGTAGCAATCGTCCGTGTGGACGTGCTCGGCAATGCCGCAGTAGGTATCCGGCGTGGATTCCATGGTGATAGCCGGCAGAATGAGCGCATACGTCGTCACAAAGACCACAAGGCATATGGGCACCGATAAGATCTTGTACCAGGTGCGCTTCCGGCGGTGCTTCTTGTTCAGCTGTTCAGCCTGCGAATGAATGTCCCTGTTCATGCAAATTTCTCCCCGTATTTCCAGGCGATGTTAGTCCACGGAACCGATCCGCTTGATCGGCCACACTCTGAAAACGATCTTGCCTATGATTTCTTCTTTTTCCACGCAGCCCACCAGGGACGACCGGGAGTCCACGCTGCTTTCCCGGTGGTCGCCCAGGACGAAAAAGGAATTCTGAGGTACGGTGTACGGATATTCAATGTCAGCGGTGCCATAGGATTTTTCGGTTAGGTACGGCTCATCCAGCAGGGTATTGTTCACATATACGTCGCCGCTGTCGGTGATGACAACGCTGTCGCCGGGGCAGCCGATAATGCGCTTGACAAGAACGCGGTTGTTATAGTAAAAGGCGATTATGTCACCGGTTTTGAACTGTGGGGACTTCACCGACACCACGATCTCCCCCTCCTGCAGGTTCGGGTTCATGGAGGTGCCGTATATCTGCAAAACCGGCAGCAGCAGCGTAGCCACCAGCACACTGATCGCGGCCACGATCACCAGCGTATAGATGGTGCTGCGCAGCAGCTTTTTGTATCGGCTGTGATATTTTTCTCGGTTGAGTTCGCCGGTGAGCTCGTCCACGGAGGGCACAGCCGTATCGGTTGCTTTGTTTTCTGGTTTCATACGGCCCTTTCTCCTCAATCAGGTGTGCGTGTTCAAAAATTCCTTGAACTGCTGGTCAAAGAGCTCAATGCGCCGCTTGGCTTCCCTGTCCGCATCGGCGAGAATAGCCTGCCGCTGCACCTCGGCGGCATTGATGATCTCGTGAGCCTTGGCCTCGGCCTCGGCAATAATGCGCTCGGCGTTGCTCTCCTGCTCCCGGAGGCTATCCAGATACTGCGCGGCTGCCTGGTCGGCTGCCTCAAAGATGCCGTTTAGCTTCAAGGCCGCCTCTGCCAGTGAGCCGGAGGTGGTGATGGCAATCTTACGCCGTTCCAGTTCTTTTTGGGCGGCCGACAGCTCCTCTTCCACGCGGCTGAGCCTCTTGCTCTGCGCAATAAGCATTTCCAAGAGCTCTGCGCGGTTTAATTTTCTCAGTTCTTTCTCTGTCACTGTCGTGCCGCCTTTCCCCTGTTTCCGCGATGTCCCGGGCAAGCGAACCCCGGCAGAAACCATATTATTCTACGCATTTGTATACATTATGATATTTATAGAAATTATATCATTGATTTTCCGGGAGCGCAAGCGATGTGCGCACATTTTTACGCTCGTTCATAGAATGTTCATAATTTAGGTGCTATTTTTCACCTTATTTCGCGCCTGCCGGATTTAAGGAGGAAATGGGCGCGCAGAAAGCACGGCCGGCTGCCAAAAAAGCCCCCGGTGTTACCGAGAGCTTTTTTGGCAAAGAACCGTAATAATTATGATAGAAACCCGTTAAGGGGGTGCAATTCGGTGCAGAGGGGGTGTAGTTCCCGATTTTAGGGGGCGCATTGGTTTCCCTTTTAGGCGACACATTTTTCTGCGCTGTTACACCTTCTTGAAATTAAGTCAGATCGACCTTCAAACGCTCGGCATGGCTCATCATGTGGGCGGGAAATTCGGAGGTGAAGCGCCCGCCGTCGGTATAGCCCCAGAGGAGCTGCGCCGTTTCGCCGCCGTTTGTCAGCCGCACAAGGCCGAGGTTTACCTCCGGAGCGACCTGCACATTCTTATGGGATCACGCCGAACCGTGCTGTAATCTTCTGCAGCTGCTCAGCGATATGGGTTTCCAGCATGGCACCTATCTGTGGGATCCGGCTTACAAAGGGCTTGACGATTATATCTGGGAGTATCTTTTCCGGAAAAAGCAATCAAAATAATGGGGAGCGGCGAAGAAACATTTTCGTCGCTCTTCCTGCTTTGGACCAAGGAAAATTGTATTTTACGGGCTGGTGATATATAATAAAATATGAAAAGACAATATTATGACGATTGTGACCGCTTTTTTTCGCCTCCGAACACAAATATTGCAAACATATGCTTGCGTTTGATGACAAAGCAGCATATGCTATAAATAAGAAAGGGGCGACTTACTATGGCGAATTCTTTAATTCAGTTCCGCACTGAAGAGGCATCCCGAATCAAGGCGATGGCGATCTGTGAAAGGCTCGGTATTGACCTTCAGACATATATGCGCATGTGCATTTCAAGGCTGATTCAGGAAAACGGCATTCCGTTTTCTATGAAGCTTGATGACCTGTCGGATAACAAAGCTGTTAGGACAATGAAATCTGCCGGTCGTGCAGCTGACGAAAATGACATCGCCTATATGACATTGGATGAAATCAATGCTGAAATTGCCGAGGCGAGAAAACAGGTGTAAAAAATGCCATACTATGCGGTTATTGATGATAGAACTCAAGAGCCAAAACTAATGATGCGGGGGGAGAAAGACATGAGCAAGGAGCAATACATCGAGTTTCCGGAGGAATACACACGCCGGGAGCTGAACGCCCGATATCGGGAAATCCCATTAAAAGATACGACCTCGCGCCTTCTGCGCAAGTATTTCAACGCGATGGCAAACCTCTACGGTATCATCCCGCTGCACAAGGCGAAGGAGATTATCTTCTCCCTCAGCCCGAAGCTGGTAACGGAAGACGAATTTCTTGCCTTTGCTGAGATCGCCCGTCATGAGTGCGAGGACTACTACATTCTGGGCGGAGATGAACTTTACACGGATGTCAGGCATACAAAGCCCCTTGACCGCGAGATCATTGACGTTACCCTGATTGGGGAGTCCATTGACCTTTTCATGGAGACGAGGCGAAGCCAGCAGGAAAAGCCTTACTATGTGCCGGACAAAAAGCATCTGCTGGAATACGATGATCCCTTCTACTGCGAGGACACTCCGGAAAAGCAAAAGCTGCGGGCATTCCTGAAAGAACGTTGCAACCTGAATGCCGAGCGCGAAAACGCTGTTTTTGAAGAACTCTTGTACGGTGTCCGTTCGGTTGCTGTTCAAACAGGCGATGTTCTCAACCATTTGGAGGAGTTGGGTGTTCAGCTCAGGTCTCGACGGGATGTAGAGCGTTTCACCGCATTGTACAGTGCATTTCATAATACGACGCGGATGCCTTGCAACCGTGGCTATACGCCGGATGAGATGATGCAGATGACGCCTCCGGAGGAACGCTTCAAGTCGCTCTCTCTTGGTCCGAACATCCGAAAGTCCCTCCAAACCGGCGAAATGGACATTGAGGACTTTCGCAAGCAGATTCTCACGATGGAATTGCCCAGCAAGGCAATGCGCTTTGACCTTCTGAAACAGCTTGCAGACATCGAGACTTCTGCTCCCCGGGCGGAGAAACGGAAGAAGGTCGGGCGCAATGATCCCTGTCCCTGCGGCAGCGGAAAGAAATACAAAAAATGCTGCCGGGATAAGG
>OHOA01000377.1_pt1 | contig 22754 bp, 28 predicted proteins | sample 1569681 | NCBI WGS metagenome assembly OHOA01 (sample SAMEA3879609, study PRJEB24766) | human gut metagenome | biome: human-associated habitat; feature: feces | place: USA | collected 1985/1987 | reverse complement strand
GGGACTAAGCCAGAATGCCTTGGTTTTCAAGGTCTTTCTGATTTAGTCCTATTATCGCACAATAATCCTTGACGATGAGTGTTTCCACCTGACCGTTTTCCATCAACTCCATGACCTGCTGCCAACCGGGTCGATTGAAGTTGGTGCCGGAGTATCCATCGTCAGACAGGAAGAGGGTGTTTGTGAAGCCCTTGTCTGCAGCATACCTTACCCCATCCCCAGCAGTGCTGCTACGATGAGCAGTACCAATACGATCCACTTGGTCACTACGATCAGGTCGAAGTCCGGAAGCCAGTCCAGCCATGCGCAGGTACGCTGCTCGTTCTCCTTCCCAGCCTGTTCCAGCAGCGCGGTCATCTCCGTCAGCAACTTCTGGATTTCTGCCATGCTGTTCTGCACGGTTGTCAGGTCGGTGTGGGATCTCAGGTTCGGGAGATACTCCCGCATCCCACGTACCTCTCGTCCGATGGATTCCGTCTTTTTCGTCAGCGTCGTCAGCGCTTCCGGCAGCGGACACTGAATGACGATAGGGGTGATCGGTGAACTCTGCTCCTGCGCTGTCGGCTGCGGTGTGGGTGCGGGCCGGTTTCGCTCCATGAGCTCGTCCATCGATAATCTCTTCTCTGATCCTGAATTCATATTCCATGTTCTCCTTCAGATATTTGTCACCGAACAGCAGGCGGTCACGGCACTGCCAGCCGCTGGGTGTGGTGTAGGTGATGTTGCGCCGGGACTCCTCCCAGCGTACTTTGTAGCCCTCGCTCTCCATCAGCGCAATGAACTCATCTCTGTTGGAGACGTGGCGCATACAGTCGTTGATGACATTCATGAGCTGCAGTTTCTTGCTCTGACCACGGGCTGCCGTGTGGTACTCTCCAATGGTCATGGTCTTAGTTTTTTGCTTTTGAGTCCTGGATTGAAATACAGGAAGAGAACACTCCATGCAGACCTGGTCGTTGCGCCGCCGCAGTTCCTATAACTGTTCTTTGGCGATATGCAGTTTCTTTCCGGTATCAAAGTTGACCGAGTTGATAAGAAAGTGAGAATGGATGTGCTCCCGGTCTGTGTGGGTGCAGACCAGAACTTCGTATCCCTCATAGTACTCAGCTAACTTCAGTGCCGCCGCATGAGCGGTGACCGGATCGATCACTTCGCCTTTCGGGAAGCTCTGCACCATGTGATAGAACAGCACGCCATCGGTTTTGTGGTAGAGCCGTTTGGTAGTCATGAAGTCTGCGTAGACAGATTCCGGCTGACAGTTGATACCCGTGACCAACCGTTGCCCATCGAACTCAGTTTTCTTGTCTTGCATGGTGTAGCGCATCACGGCGCCCATGTACCCGGTGGTCTGGCCCCGTTTGTAGTTGCTGAAGCTGATGATCGCCATAACTCACCAACGCTTTCGATCCAGAATCAATCGGACTGCTGCGCAGAGGTCAGAAAACACCTGACTCACACTTTCCAGATCGACCACAGTCACTCGTCCCATGTGCGCCAGGGTGACGAGCTGGTTCAGATTTCTGCCGATGGACCTCAGCTCCTTCAGCACGTCCTTCAGTCCGGCGATGACCACCACCTGCTTACCCAGACAGCAGGCAGTCACATAATCGCTCATGGACATACCGGACTGCTTTGCCAGTTCCTTAATGGCCTCCCGGTCTTGGGATGTCATACGGATACTGAATTTAATATCTTTTTTCATGTTGGTTCCTCCAATCTTTCGTAAAAATGGGGTGTGGGGCAGCGCCCCGCAGACAGGCGGAAGGCAGGACAGCGGCGTTGCCGCAGACCAGACAAACGCGATGCTGGCCACCTCCAAGGAGGTGATTTTTTCCCTCTGCCGCAGCTTTCCGCAAAAACGGGCCACAAACGGGCTTTCGCACTGCCGCGGGTGTTTACTCACCACACTCAGAATCCTCCCGCAAACCGCCGCACAACGCCCCGACAGGGTCAACAGGGTCGACCGCCGGGGTACCGTGGGCATCGTCACTTTCGGCACGGCGCAGCTCGATGAGCCGCTTGCCGTTGCTGCGGCGCACCATACCGGAAATGCCGATTTTACTTAGTGCGTCAAGGTTTTGCAGGATCAGTCGGGACACTTTTTTAGGCGTGATACGTTCTGTACCGACAGGGTCGATCCTCTCAGACAGCTCCGTGGGAGTGCCGATGAATTCTGCACGATTGCGCATCAGTTCAGAGGCCAGATAGACGATGCGGTCGCCCAGCAGCTCCGGCTGTGTTCTGCTGTCTGCTATCATCTCCCACACATTTTCACCGTTGCGCTCCAGCGACAACTCCCGGTACTCAATGTCACGCCCGATACAGGAAAGTTTCGCCTTGCCGCTGCCGCGCCGTTCCTCCACCAGTGTGAAGCTGGAATCCACCGCACCGCTGATCGCAGTGGTACCGGAGATGCGGCTGAACACATCGTCAGCAGTTTCTTTGCGCAGATGGTGGATCAGTAGGATGGCGATACCGTGAGCATCTGCGATCCGTTTCAGAGCAGAGAGGTCACGGTAGTCGTTGGCGTAGGTGTTGTCGTAGCTGGTGCTGCGGATCATCTGCAGCGTGTCGATGATGACCAGCACCGTGTCGGGATGCTCAGCGAGGAAGGAACAGAGCTGCTCCTCCAGACCTTTGCCGAGAATATCACTGCCGGTAGAGAAGTGGACATTGGCGGGAGCATCCTCCGTGATCTCGAACAGCCGGTTCTGGATGCGGAGGGTAGAGTCTTCCAGACAGAGGTAGAGTGTGGTGCCCTGTTTGACGGGCATCCCCCAGATGGGTTCGCCCTTTGCCACCATGACGGAGAGCCACAGCGCCAGCCAAGACTTACCCACCTTGGGTGAGCCAGCAAGGATGTGCAGTCCTTGGGACAGCAGCGTGTCTACCACAAAGTTCAGCGGTGTGAGCGGAAGGCTCATCAGGCTCTCGCCGTCAATGGTTTGCAGTCGTTTGGTTTTGTTCATTGGATCATCTCCTTGTAAAAAATAAGGACAGAGACCGCACCCACACTGCGGTCTTTGCCCTTTCACTTGATTATTCTCTGGATTTTGATATAATGAGATTGTCGCAAGACAGCATCTAAAAGCATATAGGACAGGAGGGCAAAAAAATGCCGCTGGAGATCAATCAGTACAATGGGTTTGATACCTTTTCTTTGCACTACCGGAAGGATCGTGTGTACCATGCGGGTAAAGAATTTCCAGCCGGGTTCTTTGCCACCGAGATTCTGAACTTTGCTGGTGAGATCCATGACCCGCTGCTCAAGCGTATCACCACATTGACTGAACTGGTTGATGATGCGACAACTGCTGAAAAAGAAACGAGCCGCGAACTCTTGAAGGAGCTGCGGCCTTTGCTGAAGGATGCTGTGGCGTGGATCTATACTTGTCCTCCATTTTCTTATCAGGACAGTCAACACGAATGGCATTCATTCGAACTGGCGATGAACAGTGACCGCTTCGAACAGGATCGTGAGGATTCTCCAAACCATCTTCCATACTATTTTCTCTCATTCAGTGAAGAGGTTTTGAAAATTCTGGTTGCCATTTACAATTTCTGTCTGCTTGTGCGAGCGTTTGAAAGCAAATATCTCCGCAGGCTGACAAAACGAACAGAGAGCGCTTTCGCAAAAGCGGCACACGAATGCTTTGATGAGGATGATGGTTTTCTGATTCTCTTGGAGCAAATGCCCTTTGGCGAGATAGAAGAATTCTTTTCTAAGCCACGGCTGATCACCGGCTTCGACTATATTCAGGACCCGAATGATAAAAACAACTGGATCACAGTCCACCAGGTTGTATGCAAAAGGCTTATAGATTTTTATGTGTTCGATCTGTTGAATGGATTGCAGTGTGGGCATGGTCCCAGCTGGTGCCGCAACTGTCACCGCTACTTTTTGACGACCACCGCACATGTTCCCAAATACTGCGACGGCATTGCACCGCAAGACAGTCGTATGACCTGCCGGCAGTACGGCGCTATGATGCGGCAGAAGGAGCAGAATAAAAATCATCCCATCTATCACACATTCACCACCCGCACCAACACCATCCGCAAGCACCACCAGAGAGGAAAAATCTCTGATGAGCTGCGTGAGCAGGCTCTCTATGTAGCGGAGTGCCTCCGGGACAAAGCTCTGATGGATAACGACTACGCTGCCAACGGCTATGCGCAGGATATGGAGCAGGAGCGTGTCTATGCGGAAGCCAGAAAGCGGCTGAAATGAGAAAGGGGGGGCGTCCCATGTCAATGAATATGTACACTGTTGCCGGGGACTGCCCCAGCAATGAAGAACTGGCTCTGCGGATACAGGATGGGGACAAGAATGCAGCGGAGCTGCTCCTCTCACAGAATGAGGGGTTTCTAACCTCCGCTGCTATTCGTTATAAAAACCACAGTCGCTTTTCCATACTGGAGGATCTAAAACAGGAGGGCACCATTGCACTGCTGGATGCGGCACAGTCCTTCGACTTAGCGCATGGTGCTCAATTTTTGACCTATGCCACGCCTGTGGTGGAAGCGGCTATGCAGGATTATGCCGCCAAGAATTCTTTGTCTGTATGCCTGTCACCCAACCGCTATTATCAACTCCGTAAGGTAGCAAAACTCTGTGTCACAAACGATAACAACGCTGATGAACAAATCATCTCTAAAATCCAAAAGGAGTTGAGTGTATCCGCGAAAGTGGCGCGAGCTCTGTTGGTGGACTATCTGATGTTCTTCCGGGATATCGAATTGGATGCCAATGAGTATCGTGTCAGCATTGGCGGCGATCCTGCGAGGGCCTATGACCGCCGTATGCAGCGGGTGCTGCTATTCCAACGAATCGAGGAAGTGCTGAAGCCCAGGGAACTGACCTTGGTGCGGCACTATCATGGCATCGGCCTGCCGAACGAGAAAGGGATGACTTTTCAGAAACTGGCAGTTCAACTCAACTACAACGGTCCCAGCGGTGCGGAGAAAGCATACAAGGCTGCAATTCGGAAATTGAAGAAAGAACTCCACTCTGGTGCTTATGGACAGTGGCTCTCAATTCAGGAAGCCATCAACAGAGCCAGAGCGGAAGCCGCGGCAGACTCTGGGCATTACGCAATGCCACAGGCCACATGGTTGGATGAAAAGGATCTGGCGGAGCAGTTTATCTGCGAGGTCGCTGTGTTGGCCTGTGTACAAGAGATATTCAGTGAGGCATTGGAGAATGAAGAAAAATAGCAGTACGGTACCGGGTGTCAGTCTGATACCGTACTGCTATTCGCTTATTCTGAATCTTCCTTTCCGGACATAGAAAGAGCGCCCGATCTCTTCGCCGTACAGCGAGAGAACGAACGCTCTTTTTCGTATTGATTCAGTTCTGCGAAGAGCCGCCACGCCAGTTCAAATCCAGAGATGAAACTGTCGATGGAGGTATCCTCCACAATGCGATCTTTGGCATCAATAATCTGCAGCACCAACCGCCGCTCTGGTTTCTCCAGCACATCGACGAGGGCTTGGTGGCATTCTTCGACTTCCTGCTTCTGTGCCGAAAGTTCCGGTGGGATATAAAAGCAGTCGTACGGGTCTTTGAGTAGTTTGTTCATGTGTTGCACCTCCAGGTAGCAACACACGATATCACAGGAAGAGAAAAATAGCTATATCCAACAACCCAAAATCAGTAAATTAGCAAAGCACGTCCTGCACGGACACTCTTTTCATAACTGCAAGGCAGTTCGTCGATTAACTCAACACCAGCCGGCTCAATATACTTTTGTTTAAAATGCTCCTTAGCTTCGGCGGAAAAATAATCATCATCCAACATAATATATCGAATACCGGAGGTTAATCCAAGCTGTTGCATATAAAGGCCAACTTTAAACATGGTGTTGATTTGCACAAACGAATCAAAGACACCAAGCATTTTGAGAAACCTGTAATATGTTTTTTGATGTCACGGTCAAAAGTACCGCAGCCGCAAGCCATCTACATGATGACTTGCGGCTGTTTCGTTTTTTTCGTATCGGTAGTGCCCCTCGGTTCACTTCATGTCCCTATGGGACGGAGCACTTTAGCTGCGCCGGTTTTCCTTTTGGTGCCTGAAGGCGCCAATGAAATCAGCGTGTCGAAAAAAAGCTTCAACACGCTGAAGGTGCCGGATCGCTAATCCGGCATTATTTATGCTCATCATTCCAAAAACAGAGCTGCAGGGCGATTTACAACCATCATATTATAGTATTTCAGCAGGTGATAGTCATCCTTATCCAACTTAATGGTGTTGAGCAGGCGGTCATTTTCTTCCAGCGGCTCCTTGGAAATGAGCGTCTTCAGCGCAATAGGAGCAAAGAACGGCGTACTGCCGATGCCGGAGAGCAGGCCGATGGCCGGGGTACGGGTCTGCATGGGATTGAGCATGCAGATGTACATTTTTTCCGCGTCATTGATCTGGTTGTTAAGCACCATATGGGTGATAGTGTCAAAGGCCTTCATTTCGCCGGTAAACAGATGCTGACACCGGTCGGGATTGCCGAAATCCTCCACTCCTACATAGAGCATCACATCCACCGTCTCGCCCGTCGCGGAAGGGGAGAAGCAAAGCAATGAACGGACGATCTGCCGGATGCGCCCGTCATAGTAGTACATATAGGCCCGGGGCTGGTTGAAGTAGAAGTTTTTGGGCAAAACAGGCTCGGTGTTATGCGGCATCGGCGGCTGATAATCTAAAAAGCACTTCAGATCAATATCCAGCTTCTGAGAAATATCATACAGTGTATCAATGTCAATGGTAATGGTCCCGTTTTCGTATTTAGAGACCGTCGCCTTGCTTTTATTAATCATAACCGAGAACTGCTCAATGGTATAGCCGCGGCTTTTCCTGTATTTTTTTATGCGCTGACCGACATGATAACAAAATGCACTCATGTGTCCCACCTCCCATTTGCCTTAATTATAACAATCTTTTCCCGGGAAGTCAACAAAAAGTTTCACAGTGAGAAACTGTGTTTAAAAAGACTTTCTGTAAAATAAACGAAAAATAAAGTTGCACAAAAAATTATTTTCTTTTTAAGTAAAAGGATGAAATCGCATGGAAAGCCGCCTTAAAGTGGTGGAATCCGTTGACTGCGGCCTTTTTTTTCGTTATAATAGCTGTATCCGGTGGAAGTGGTTTTTCTGCCGGAAAACAGTAAAGGAAGTGAGTCAAGTGGCAAAGAAAGGAAGATTGGTCTTCAGAACAGACCGCTGCAAGGGCTGTGAGCTGTGTGTAAACGCATGTCCTATGAAGATTCTGAAGCTTGATGATGAGGCTGTGAACATAAAGGGCTATCATCCTATCAGCGTAACGGATCCTGACAAGTGCATTGCTTGTGCCAGCTGTGCAATGATGTGCCCCGACGGCATCATCAATGTCTATGTTGAGGAATAAGTAGGAGGGTAACAGAGAAATGGCAGAAAAGAAATTAATGAAGGGTAACGAAGCCTTCGCTGCCGCCGCTATTAACGCCGGCTGCAGATACTATTTCGGTTACCCCATCACCCCGCAGAGCGAGGTTCCCGAGTATATGTCCAGAGAGCTGAAGAAGGCCGGCGGCGCATTCATCCAAGCCGAGTCCGAGCTGGGTGCCATTAACATGGCGTACGGCGCATCCGCTGCCGGTGGTCGCGTGCTCATCACTTCTTCTTCTCCCGGTATCGCCTTGATGCAGGAGTCCATCGGTCTGCTCTGCTCCGTGGAGCTGCCTGTGGTCATCATCAATGTCATGCGCGGCGGCCCCGGCATTGGCTCCATCCAGCCCGGCCAGGCCGACTATAATCAGGTCACCCGCGGCGGCTCCAACGGCGACTATCACACCATCGTCCTGGCGCCTAACTCCATCCAGGAAGCCATCGATATGATCGGCAAGGCCTTCGACCTGGCAGATGAATATAGAAATCCCGTCATCATCGCAGCCGACGGTATGCTGGGCCAGATGATGGAGCCCGTGGTGATGCCCGAGCCCAAGCACGCCCTCACTGAGGAGGAGATTCCCGAGGTTAAGCCCTATGCCCTGACCGGTCACAAGAATAAGAGAGACCGTCACGCTATCAACTCCGTGTGGCTCAAGCAGGAGCTGCTGGAGAACTACATCAATGAATATTGGCCCAAGTACGAGAAGGCCGAGCGCGAGCTGCAGGATTGGGAATCCCGCAATCTGGAAGGCGCCGAGATCGTATTTGTGGCTTATGGTTCCACCTCTCGTATCGCCATGGAGGCCATGGAGATGCTGGCAGACGAGGGTATTAAGGTCGGCCTGATCCGTCCCAAGACCCTGTGGCCCTTCCCCGTGAATGCCTTTAAGGAGATCGACTTCAATACCACCAAGCAGATCATCTCTGTGGAGCTGTCCCAGGGTCAGATGATCTACGATGTGAAGCTGGCCGTGGAGTGCAAGCTGCCCGTTAGCCTCATCAACCGTGTCGGTGGTATGCTGCTGGATCCCCAGGAGATTGTTGATCGGACCAAGAAGATTATGGAGGTGAAGTAAGTTGAAGCCCGTATTTGAATATACAAAAGGTATGCGTGAGACCGAGCTGCACTACTGCCCCGGCTGTACGCACGGTATTGCTCATCGACTGATTATGGAAGTGCTGGAGGAGCGTGGCGATTTGGGCAACTGCATCGCCGTTTCCCCCGTAGGCTGCTCCATTGTGGCTCATCAGTACATGAACGTTGATATGATGGAGTCCCCCCATGGTCGTGCTCCCGCTGTTGCCTCCGGCATCAAGCGTGTGCATCCTGATTCCCCGGTGTTTACCTACCAGGGCGACGGCGACTTGGCCTCCATCGGTACCAATGAAATTATTCACGCCGCCGAGCGCGGTGAGAAGTTCTGCACCTTCTTCATCAACAATGCCATTTACGGCATGACCGGTGGCCAGATGGCCCCCACCACCCTGATCGGTCAGAAGACCACCACCTGCGTGGATGGCCGTACTATTGAGCAGGCTGGTATGCCCATGCGCATGTGTGAGCTGATTTCCTGCCAGGACCGCGCCGTGTATGTGGAGCGTGTTTCTCTGGATTCTCCCGCCAATGTGCGCAAGGCCAAGTCTGCTATCCGCCGCGCCTTCAAGGTCCAGGATCTGAAGCTGGGCTTTGCGTTCGTGGAGTTTCTGTCCATCTGCCCCACCAACTGGGGCCTGGATCCCATGAAGTCCCTGGAGTACATCGAAGAGAAGATGCTGCCCGAGTTCCCGCTGGGCGTCGTCCGCGACCGCTAAAGGAGGAGAGCGAACATGGAAACCAATCTCTGCGTGGCCGGCTTCGGCGGCCAGGGCGTGCTGCTGATCGGCCAGATGCTGGCCTACGCCGCCATGTATGAAGGCAAAGAGGCCACCTGGATGCCCTCCTATGGCCCCGAGATGCGCGGCGGTACTGCCAACTGCACCGTCTGCATTTCCGATAAGCCCATCGCTTCTCCTCTGGTCACTGCCTGTGATGTTCTCGTGGCTATGAACGGTCCTTCCTTGGATAAGTTCGAGGATATGCTGGTTCCCGGCGGTCATCTGTTTGTGAACGCTTCTGTTATCCATTATAAGGCTCGCCGCACGGATGTACATGTTCACTATGTGGATTGCACCCACATTGCCGAGCACGAAGTTGGCAACGGCAAAACCGCCAATATGGTCATGCTGGGCGCTATCATCCGTGCTTCCGGCGTAGTGAGCTTGGAAATCATGGATAAGGTTCTGGCCAAGACAATGACCGGCAAGAAGGAAAAGCTGATTCCTGCCAACAAGACCGCTCTGTCTGCCTGGAAAGAGTAAGAAGGAAGAAATATCTTGAAACGAATTACGCTTATAGTGGGTCATTACGGAAGCGGTAAAACCGAGTTTTCCGTAAACCATGTTATCAACCTGAAAAAGCAGCATGACAAGGTAGCCATTCTGGATATGGATATTGCCAATCCTTACTTCCGCAGTAGGGAAAGGCAGGAGTTTTTGGAGGATATGGGTATTGCCATCCACTTCAATTCCTTCGGCTACGATATCACCGAGGACCTGCCGGCCATTTCAGCTTGCATGAAGGCTCCGTTGGAAAACAAAGACTATATGGTGGTGGCCGATGTGGGCGGCGATAATGCCGGCGCTCGTGTTCTGAACCAATTCAAGAAGTACTTTGTAGACGAGTCTGATTGTGAGATGCTGATTGTGGTAAATGCTAACCGGCCGGAGACGACTACCCTGGAAGGCGCTCTATACCACATCCGCACCATCGAGGCGGAAACCGGCCTGAAGGTTAAGGGCCTTATCAATAATACGCACCTGCTACGCGAAACAAAGGTGGAGGATATTATAGAGGGTTATCAGCTCTGCCGTGAAATATCCCGGGAGACGGGCATTCCCATCACCTATACTACCTGCGTGGAAAAGCTGGTGCCGGAGCTTGAAAAGGCCAAGACCGAACAGGGCCTTGATGACATGGTGATCTACCCTATCAAGCTCTATATGCGGCCCACCTGGCTGGATAGAAAGTAAAAACGGATTCGTGAGAGCCTCTGCCATAGGGCAGAGGCTCTTTTTCGTTGACAAAGTCCGGATTTAAGTTTATCATAAATCAAACAAGAGAGAGGGAGGAGTAGCCATGAGTCAAGCAGTGCAGGCCGCTCTGCCGTGGATCGTATGCGCCATTGCAGCGGCAATACTGATCCCCGGAATCATAGATTTTCTCCGCAAAAAGAAGCCTGAAGCCAATGCTTCCGAAAAAGAAAAAGCCGAACAGAACAGCTGGATGATGGAGGGAATCGGCGTTGGAATGTTGGCTGGATATTGGCTGGGAAAAGTCTTAGGCAACGCCGTGCTTGGCCTGTCCTTGGGTGTTCTGTTGGGGATGCTTTTGGGCAGTAAGATCAGGAAATTCAAGTAGCGCTGTAGGCTATCGGCATATTTTTAAAATATATACACAAATAAATGTAAAGTCATATTACTTAACAGAAGCTCCTGCCTAAAAACGGCAGGAGCTTCTGTAATATCTACATGTCGAAGGATGGATTGGTGAAGTACACATTTTTCTGATCCATTTTTTCTTTTGCCAACCGCAATCCCTCTCCGAAGCGCTGGAAGTGGACGACCTCCCGGGCTCTCAGGAACTTGATGACGTCATTCACATCCGGGTCATCAGAGAGCCGCAGAATGTTGTCATAGGTAACACGGGCTTTTTGTTCTGCGGCCAGATCCTCCGTCAGATCTGCAATTACATCGCCCTTCACTGCCATAGATGCGGCATTCCAGGGAAAGCCGGAGGCTGCTGCGGGATATACGCCTGTGGTGTGATCTACAAAGTAGGCGTCAAATCCTGCTGTCTTGATGTCCTTTTTCGATAAGTTTCGGGTAAGCTGATGCACGATGGCGCCGATCATCTCCAGGTGACCCAGCTCCTCTGTGCCAATGTCCGTCAGTAAGCCCTTTAATTCAGAATAGGGCATGGCGTATCGCTGGCTCAAATATCGCAGCGATGCGCCAAGCTCCCCGTCCGGGCCACCATATATCAATAAACTACGATGAAGCATATAAGAATTAGGGAAGAACAAACCGATAATGAACTGCGAGTGTGTTTTTGGCTTTATCCCAATCAATCCTATCGCATATAGAGTGGATGGCTTCACATTTCTGCTCCAGAGTAGAGGAGCTGTTGGTGAGAGTCTTCGCAGCGGATCGGATAGCAGTGCATATCGGTTGGGGCGTGGCACTATCCGCGATTTTTTTCTCGGCTTCAGATATGCGCTGGTCTGCGTCCTGGATTTGCCGGAGCGTGATGGCCTTGGCGGCGGCATACTCCTCCAAGGATTCCGCGCCGGCGAGGTATGCGTCCCGAAGGCGTTCCATACGTTTTTGTATCCCGGCCTTATGCTGCTGCAAAAGGGATAGTTCATCGGCAGCAATTGAGCTTGTCTGCCTAATATTAAAGCTCAACGGCTCAGAGGCTGTGGCATCGGCCCGGAGCCTGGCAAGGATAGATTCCTTTAGGGTGTCACCGGAGATATGCTGAGAGGTTTTGCAGCGGCCGCGTACATAGTTGTTACATTTCCAGTAGTTGGGCTTTGCAAAAATCATAGTGCCACCGCAGGTGGCACAGCGGACAACACCAGAGATCCAATCCTTGCCGCTGCCCAAGGGACGGCCATGGTACTTGTGCATTGCCTTGAGCTGGGAAATGCGGTCTTGGGCGGCGTTCCAGATGTTGCTGTCCACAAGAGGCTGATGCTTTCCGTCCACCACCAGAATATTGGGATCATCGTAGTTTCTGCGGGTACGTCCGGCAGGGTTCCAGCGCAGCTTTCCTATATACACGGGATTGCGGAGTATGTATTCCACGGCGCGGTTATCAAAGGCGGAGCCGCGATGGGTTTTGATGCCCATATCATTGAGCCAACGGGCGATGGGAAAGAAACCCTGTCCGGAGAGAAAGCGGCTGAACATCTCCCGGACATAGGAGGCCTCCGGCTCCAAGGGGACAAGAATGCCGTCCTGAGCGGCGTAGCCAAAGGATGGGGTAGACTGCAGCTCACCCCGGCGGTGCTTTTCCTCCATGCCGCGCTTGACATCCTCCGCCAGATTGATGGAGTAGTATTCGTCCATGGCCTCGATCATGGCCTCCATGATAATGCCCAGCTTGCCCTCAGCAATGGGCTCCTTGATGGAGATAACCTCAATGTGGAGCTGCTTGCGTAGGATGGATTTGTAGAGCACGGCGTCGTCCCGGTTTCGGGCGAAGCGGGAGAACTTCCACAGGAGAATGGCGTCGAAAGGCTTAGGCTTCTGCTTGGCCGAGCCGATGAGACGGCGGAATTCATCGCGCCCGGTGACCCGGCGGCCGGACTTGGCCTCATCCACGAATACAAACTCATCCGGTACAATATAGCCGTTGGCGGAGCCCCACTTGCGAATCTCCACCAGCTGGGAAGCGGGGGAGAGCTCCACCTGATCGTCGGTAGATACGCGGATATAGGCGGCGGCCAGGCGGCAATCCTCAGGAGACATGTATTTTGCTCCCTTCAGATTGCCTGCGTTCCTCGGCTCTATCAATTTCCCGGCAGAGCTGCTTTACTGCCGCTGCGGTGAGGTGCAGGCCATGCCGTCTGTTCAGCACATGAGTGATGAGGCCGGGGAGCCAGCCGTATGCATGGAAGCGGCGAAAATCCTCAAGGATAGAGGGGGAGAGCGTGTCTTTCATTCGAATCACCTCAAACTGGTAATATTTATTTAAAGACAATTATCCGATGTACCTCATTTATTCATAAAGAATCTTTTTATGCTGCCATGGTTGATCCGCAATTGAAAAAGGATACTGCCAGACGTTTCTATAGCTATCCTTTTTTGTGGAATATATACAGTTTATCACAAGATAAATTGAAATACAAGCGAAAAAATGATGAATTGATCGAACAGAACAAAACCACGCAGAAGTTACTGGTGGAGCCGGTGGAGAAAACGGGGGATAAATCTGAATGCTCTTGCCATGGCGCCAGGCGCGTGCGAAGGGGAAAAAGCCGGAAAGTATGGGTCGGGAACGGCATAGGAATGAAGGAGGTGATTTTGCATGGCAAGAAAGCAATGGGAACCCATCATTTTAAAGGCTTATGTGAAGACAAGGGACGGCATTGAGGTGGATGTGGACACTCTCACTCCGGAGCAGAAACGGAAATTTGCCACGCATATGAAAATTACCTACTTGAACGCTCTGTTCCGGGGCCAGGCAGTGTTTTGCCGGGCGGGACACCGTGGGCATGACCGAGACGGCCATCCTGAAGATCGCCGCCCACGAGCTGACCCACTTCATCCAGGCCAACAGCGCCCAGTATGAGGCGCTGAAGTCCTTCGTGGTAAATAAGCTGACCCATGAGGAGGGCGTGAGCTTTGAGGACCTGGTGGCGGACAAGCAGCGCCGGGAGCCGGGCCTTGAGTACGACGAGGCCGTGGACGAGGTGGTAGCTGACGCCTGCGAGATGATGCTGGGGGACAGCACGGTGGTGGAGCAGCTGGCAAAGGAAAACCGCAGCCTGGCGGAAAAAATCCAGGACTGGCTGCGGGAATGGGTGGAAAACCTGAAGATCGCCCTGGAGGGCCTGCAGGCGGACCGCACGGAGAGCCGCGCCATGATGCAGTACGCCCGGGAGCTGCAGGAGATTTGGGACAACGCCCTGATGGACGCCGCCCGGAATAACCGGGGGGCGATGGAGAAGGCCGCTCCGGCGGAGGGCCGGCAGCAGGTGCGGGAAAATGAGAGCGCAATGTCTAAGATTGGGGATTGGGATGAAAATGGTAATCCGATTTTCGACAACACACCTGTAAGAGTCGAGGAGGCAACTGACTTTGCGGAGGTGAAACGACGCCGAAAGGCGGCTGTGGAGGACTATGGTCTTGAAAAAAATGAGTCGATGCGAATAGAATCCTATGTTTCGGGACTTGCCTACGAGTTGAACAAGCGAATGAACTCTGGTATACTAAGCGAGCAAGACCAAAACTACGCTGATAAAGTGAGAGATGCGTTCCGGAAATTTCCGCAGTACAAAGGAACAACTTTTCGGAATCTGTCCTTCGGGAGCAAAAAGGCCTTTGACGAGTTTCTGCTCGGGCATAAAAAGGGCGAGGTTATTAAGCTGAAAGCGTTTACATCGACCTCTAAAAGCCCGAACGGATATAAAGTTTCCGGTGAATTTATTGTTCACATGGAATTTCGCGGGGAATCTAACGCCGATATTTCGGAGACTTACGGTTTGCCCAGGCAGCAGGAAGTGGTTTATATGCCGGGGACAGAAATTCGAGTGTCCGATGTCACTACAGCGAACGATGGGAATCCATTTATAATTGTTGAGGAGGTAGGTATTCGTGACCAAAGAGCAAATATTGGAGCTGAAAAGCCCGCAGGAGGCATGGAAAGCAATAGTGAAAACGGAAGAAATTTCACTGGAGGAGAAAATGAATTTAGCGATGGAGTACGCGGAATCGAACGGAATATATATGTTGGAAATGACGCACTATCCGAACGGGGAAAGAGTGATCCAGGAAGATCTCTGACAGATTCAGATGTAAAAAACCAGCAGCGGAAACCGCGGCTATCGGACCGGGACGTGCTGCGCATGGCGGCGGACATGGCCCAAAGGGACAAAAGCCTGCGCTGGAGCGTGGAGGACCTGAACCGGTTTGACCTGCTCCAACGGAAGCTACTGCAGCTGGACGAGGCCAACGCGGAGCTGGAGGCCCTGAAGGAGGAGCGAAAGGTTCTGCTGGCCGGCCGGAAGGTGAAGGAGCTGACCCGGGACGAGCAGTTTGAGCTGGCCCAAAATAGAAACCGCACCGAGACCCAAAAGGGCAAGATGTTCGTGAACCGTATTCAACGAGTAGCTCGTAATAATATATCCTGATGCTTCTTTTCTCTATAGATACAATCCGTCTTGCTTCTGCGGTGTCCATACCACGTTTTTTCTTGCCAAAGGTGTATTGTATTTTTACAAGCAACCGGGTTTTCTAAAAAATACAGTTGAAAATTGTAGAGAAACGGGGTATAATACCTCCATAAACGAACTAACGGAGGATCTCAATATGATCGAAATCACAAAAGACACCATTATCGGTGATATTTTGGACGTTGCTCCCCAGACGGCTCCCATTTTTCTGTCCATCGGCATGCATTGCTTGGGCTGCCCCTCGTCCCGCGGCGAGACGGTGGAGGAGGCCTGCATGGTACACGGCGTGGATTGCGAAAAGCTGCTGGCCATTGTGAACGAAGAAGCCAATAAGTAATCAATTCGGCAAGCGCATACGGCTATAGCCGTATGCGCTTCTCTATGTCCGGAGGTAGAGAACTATGATTGAGAAACTTCATCTGCAGCCCCGGCTGCACCTTTTGGCCGATTTGGTGCCACAGGGCGCCAAGCTGGCCGATATTGGAACGGATCACGGTTACCTGCCGGTATATCTGCTGCAAAAGGGCAGGATCACTTCCGCCATCGCTGCCGACATCGGCCGGGCGCCCTTGGAGCACGCCCGGCGTACTGCGCGGCAGTATGGTGTGGAAGATGATATGCGCTTTCTCTGCTGCGATGGGCTGCAGGGCATCGGCCCGGAGGACGTTGATACGGTGATTGTTGCCGGCATGGGCGGTGAAACCATCATACACATTCTTTCTCAAGCCTCTTGGACAAAGGCGGGCAGTACACTTCTGCTGCTCCAACCCATGACGAAGCAGGAGGATCTGCGCCGCTGGCTCAATGAAAACGGCTATGCCCAGTGTGCGGAGCGGCTGGTGCAGGACAACTTATACCCCATTTTCACCGTCTACGGAGGCCCCCAGCCGCCTCTATCCGTGGCGGAGATATACGGTGGTGTAGATATTGAGGTGGACCCCCTGGCAAGGGAATATCTTACCCAGCGTATCCGCCGCCTGGAGCAAGCGGAGCAGGGACTTGCGAAAAGCAGCGCAGGTGAAAATCACCTGCAGTCCCGGGAATTGGGAAGAATCAAGCAAGCACTTATAGAGAGGAGGGCACAGCTATGATAACCGTTCGGGATGTGGAAAGCACCCTTTATAATTGGGCTCCGTCTGGCCTGGCAGCAAGCTGGGACAATGTGGGATTGCTGGTGGGGGCCCCAGACCGAGAGGTCAAAAAAATCCTAACAACCTTAGATATTACGGAATCCGTGGTGGACGAAGCCGTGCAGACCGGCGCTGACCTCATCGTGGCCCATCATCCGGTGATGAACTGTACTTGGCATCCGGTGCAGACCTTGCGTACGGACGACCGCCAGGGCCGCATCCTCACGGGACTGGTGGAAAACCATATTTCCGCCATCTGTATGCACACGAATCTGGATGCAGCCGATGGCGGTGTCAACGATGCTTTGGCGGAAAAGCTTGGCCTTTTACAGACAGAATACCTGACAGATGAAAAAATTGGCCGCGTGGGCACATTAAAATGCCAAATACCCCTTGTGGAGTTCACCCGGTTTGTGGTAAAATCATTAGGATGCAATGGGTTGCGCTATACAGATTGCGGCAGACCCGTACACCGTGTGGCGGTGGGCGGCGGCGCCTGCGGCGAATATATCGCACAGGCTATTGCATTGGGCTGCGATACTTTTGTCACGTCCGATCTTCGTTACCACGATTTTCTGGACACAAAGGAGCTGAACCTCATCGACGCCGGGCATTTTCCCACGGAACAGGTCATTGTTCCGGAGCTGTGCCGGCGGCTGCAGGCGGCGTTTTCCGCAGTTTCCGTTTCCACTTCGATCTCGCATCAAAGCGAGGTCATCCAATACTGCATTTGAAGGAGAGAGTAAACTATGTCCGGACATTCCAAGTGGCACAATATTCAAAAAACAAAGGGGGCGGCTGACGCCAAGCGCAGCGCTGCCTTTACCAAGATCGCCAAGGAGATCATCGTGGCGGTGAAGCAGGGGGGCAGCGGCGACCCTGCCAATAACTCCCGCCTGGCTACCGTTATAGCCAAGGCCAAGGCTGCCAATATGCCCAATGACAACATTAAGCGCACCATCGACAAGGCCCTGGGTGCCGGCAATACCGACAACTATGAGTCTGTTACTTACGAGGGCTATGGCCCCTGCGGCGTGGCTGTCATCGTGGAAGCCCTTACCGACAACCGCCAGCGCACAGCTCCGGAGATCCGCCATTACTTCGATAAGTATGGCAAGGGAATGGGCGCCCAGGGCTGCGTCAGCTGGAGCTTTGACCGCAAGGGCGTCATCGTTATCAGCAACGAGGATGAGGAGTTGGATGAGGACACTGTGATGATGGACGCTCTGGATTCCGGTGCGGAGGATTTCTCTGCCGACGGCCCTGTGTTTGAGATCACCACCGACCCTGATTCCTTTAACGACGTGGTAGCCGCCCTGGAGCAGAAGGGCTACACCTTCGAGAGTGCCGAGCTGGAGATGGTGCCCCAGAACTATGTTACCATGACCGGCGAGGACGATGTGAAGAACATGGAAAAGCTGCTGGACATGCTGGATGACAACGAGGATGTCCAGAATGTGTGGCACAACTGGCAACAGGATTGATTTTACCGCAAAAAAACGCACCCCGATGTGGGGTGCGTTTTTTTCGTCTAAACCAGTTCATTCCCTCATACAGTAGAGCAAACGACTATGACGGCCTTGCCGTTTGCAGGAGAAAGGAATGGTTGGAAATGATAAGTCAGGTCACGGACATTTATGAGAGCATAGCCCAGCGAACGGACGGCAACATCTATATCGGCGTAGTGGGGCCGGTGCGCACCGGCAAGTCTACCTTTATCAAGCGTTTCATGCAGACCCAGGTGCTGCCCCGGATGGAGAATGGCTTTCGCCGGGATCGAGCCACCGACGAGCTGCCACAAAGCGGCTCTGGCCGCACCATCATGACGGCCGAGCCTAAATTCGTACCGGAGGAGGCCGCCCATATCAAACTGGCCGGTGGAGCGGAGTTCGGCGTCCGGCTGGTGGACTGTGTAGGGTACCTGATTCCCGGCGCCATGGGGCAATTTGAAGATCTGGCGCCCCGAATGGTCATGACACCGTGGTTCGACCACGAGATCCCCATGGCCGAGGCGGCGGAGATTGGCACCCGGAAGGTCATCTCTGAGCATGCTACCGTAGGCATCGTCATCACTACCGACGGCACCATAACGGAGATTCCGCGGGAGGATTATTTGGAAGCGGAGGATCGAGCCATCCGGGAACTGCAGGCCATCGGAAAGCCTTTTGTAGTGCTGGTCAATAGCGCCGAACCGGAGAGTCCCGAGGCAGCGGCCATCACCAAGGAGCTTGCTGCAAAATACGATGCCAAATGCTTACCGGTGAATTGTCTGCAGCTTGATGAAAAAGAGATCCAACGGATCATTCTGGCGCTTCTATACGAATTTCCCCTACAGGAGCTGGATGTTTTTTTCCCGTCGTGGGTAGATTCACTTCCAAAGGAGCACCCCATCAAAAAGGGGCTGGTGGAACTGGTTTCCAAGCAGGGAAACAGACTCACACATATGCGGCAGATGGAGGGGATTGGATCGGAGCTGGAGACCAGTGACCTGGTAGCCGAGGCTAAAATGCTGCAGATGGACTTGGGACAGGGAAAAACAGCGCTGGAAATCCAGCCACCCCGCAGCTTATTTTACGAAACTGTTAGTAAGGTAATCAGCTTTACAGTTAAGGATGACGGCGACCTGATGAACTTATTGACCGATTTATCCCAGGTCCGACAGAAATATGACAAGGTTGCTCCGGCCCTGCAGGATGCCTACCGCACCGGCTATGGTATCGTGGCTCCCGGGCTGGATGAATTGGCCTTAGAGGATCCGGAGATCGTCCGGCAAGGGGGACGCTATAGCCTTAAAATGAAGGCCAGTGCGCCCTCCATCCACATGATTCGGGCAGACATCGAGACCACAGTCTCGCCTATTGTTGGAGACGAAAAGCAATCCGAGGACATGGTGAATTACCTGCTGCAGCAGTTTGAGGGGGACACCAACAAGCTTTGGCAATCCAATATTTTTGGCCGCAGCTTTAATGAGATCGTGGGGGATGACCTGCAGGCCAAGCTGAAACGGATGCCGGAGCCTGCCCAGAAAAAAATGCAGGAAGCCCTGGAGCGTATCATCAATGAGGGAGGCGGAGGCTTGATCTGTATAATACTGTAAAGGCAACTAATTTTACAGCATACAAGACGGATGCATAAGGCGTCCGTCTTGTATTTTATAAAAAACCGTGGTATGATATGAAAAAAAGGGAGGAGGACGCTTATGCTGCTTGCTATTGACATAGGAAATTCCAACATCAGTGTGGGCCTGTTCGGAAAGGGAAGGGACCTGAAGTTCCTGGCGTCTATCGACACGGACAGCCGCAAGACCGCCGATCAGATCAGCATTGATCTGATGAACCTATTCGCCCTATACGGCTATGACATCCATAAAGTCACCGGGGCCATCTTTTCCAGCGTCGTTCCCGGAATAAATTTTATGATGCACAAGGCTCTGACCCGCCTGCTGGGGAAGGAGCCTATGGTGGTGGGCCCCGGCATTAAAACGGGCCTGAACATCCGCATGGAGGTCCATAATCAGCTTGGCACCGACCTGGTGGCCAATGCCGTGGCCGCCGTGGAGAAATACCAAGCCCCCATTATTATGATCGAGATGGGCACGGCCACCACCATCTCCTATATCTCCCGGCAAAAGACCTACGAGGGAGGCATGATGTTCCCGGGGGTGCGGCTGTCGCTGGATGCACTGTCGGAACACTCGGCGCTGCTGCAGAATGTAGCCCTGCAGCACCCCACCAGGAATCTTATCGGCAAAAACACCGAGGATTGTATGCGCAACGGCATCGTCTACGGCACGGCGGGGATGCTGGACGGTATCATTGACCGCATGAAGGAGATCATCCCCGGTGAAAACCCCACCATTGTGGCCACCGGCAGTAACGCCCCCGTCATTGTGCGCTACTGCCGCAATCAGATCATTTACGATAAGTACCTGCTCATGGAGGGCTTGCAGCTGATTTATCTGAAGAACAGGGAAAAGTAAAATACGAACAGGGCTCAGCAGCCAAACGGCTGCCGAGCCCTGTTGTTATAAGTTTATTTAATGCAGATCACTTTGCAAGCACTTTCTTCAGCTTGGCAAACCGGGGCAGGGAATCCTGCTTGGGCAGATCCGGCTCTCCCTGGATCAGTGGCAGAGCGTATTCAATAAAGCGGTGGGTAACGCCGGTGCCATCCTCGTTGATCCACTCCCGGGGGATCTTCTTCTCCACGTTGGCCACCTCCATCAGCGGTACCAGCTTGGTTTTGCAGGCGTAGTGCCCGTTTTGAATGCCACGCTCGAAGGCGATCATGCGGCCGTTGATGCCTGCAATGGCGTTCTCCACGGCGGCCTTACCGGCCATAAAGGACTCCTCAATGTCTGTTTCGGAGGCCAGGTGTGCGCCGCAGCGCTGCAGCAGATTCAGCTCGATTCCACGGACCTTGGCGCCGGTCTCCTCCTTAATGACCTCCGCCAGGATAGCGGCCAGACCACCCATCTGTGCGTGGCCGAAGCCATCTGTTTTCTCCACCTTGGCATCGGATACAAAGCCGCCGTCGGCATAGTGGATGCCCTCGGACACCGCCACCAGGCAGTTGCCCTTTTCGGCATAGACCCGCTTGACATCCTCAATGAACTTGGGCATGTCAAAGTCCGTCTCCGGCAGATAGATGAGGTCGGGGCCGGCGCCGTATTCACCGGCCAGGGCGGAAGCTGCGGCCAGCCAGCCTGCGTGGCGGCCCATGATCTCCGCCACCGTCACGCTGCGCAGGTCGTAGACGCTGGAATCGCAGATGACTTCCTTTAAAATAGTAGCGATGTACTTGGCGGCGCTGCCGTAGCCGGGGGTGTGGTCGGTCAGCAGCAGGTCGTTGTCGATGGTTTTGGGTACGCCGATGAAGCGGATCTCGCTGCCGATGGTCTTGCCGTAGACGGACAGCTTGGAGATGGTATCCATCGAGTCGTTGCCGCCAATGTAGAACACGGCACCGATGTCGTACTGCTTGAACAGGTCAAACAGCTGCACAAAGGGGGCCTCGTCCACATCGGGCTGGGGCAGCTTGTAGCGGCAGCTGCCCAGGAAGCTGGACGGCGTGCGCTTCAGCAGCTCAATGTCCATTTTGTCGGAAAGGACCGCGTCCAGATCGACGAGCTTGCCTTCCAGCACACCGGCGATGCCGTACTGCATGCCGTAGACGTGCTCGGCGCCGCAGGCCTTGGCGGTCTCGTAGACGCCTGCCAGGCTGGAGTTGATGACAGCAGTGGGACCGCCCGACTGCCCGACCAATACGTTTTTCATGGAACACCTCATTGATTTATAATGTGTATTTTTAACGATGCAAAGCATATTTCTCGATGGCCAAGGCGACACCGTCGTGGTTGTTGTCCGCAGTGACGGCATCGGCGGCAGCGAGGATCTCCGGCGTGGCGTTGCCCATGGCTACGCCCAAACCGGCATCCTCGATCATCGAAAGGTCGTTGCCGGAATCGCCCACGGCCATGACCTGGTCACGGCGCAGACCCAGCTTTTCGGCCAGGGCCAGCAGGCCGCTGCCCTTGGTAACGCCGGGGGCGTTCAGCTCGATGTTGCTGCCCAGGCTGGTGGTGGCCTCTACGTCCGGGCAGGCGGCCAGCACGGCGCGCCAGGCCTCGTCCCGCAGCTCCACTTTGGGGTACATGACGCTGAATTTTTCCACCTGGCCGACCTTCTCCTGCAGGACGGTGCGCAGGTCAGGGACCTCGATGCGGGTCTTGCGGAAGTAGTCCCGCATGTTTTCCGGCACCAGCACGTCGATGAGGTCGTTGTCGGCCTTGGTGGCGTAGCTTTTGCCGCCCACAAACAGGCTGAACACGCCGCCGAAGGGCTTGAGCACATCATAGACCTGCAGCGAATCCTCCAGCGAGAAGGGCTGGTCGACGATATGCTCGCCGGTGCGCATGTCTACCACCGAGGCCCCGTTGGAGATCAGCGCGTAGTGTACGCCGGGAATGCCGGTGAACGCCTGGGGTACGCCGGTGGCGGTGCGGCCGGTGGCGGGCAGCACAATGATGCCTGCCTGTACGGCGGCCTCGATAGCAGCCAGGTTGCGCGGGCTGATGTGTTTGGCATCGTCAAAAACCGTGCCGTCCAGATCCAGGCCGATTAAGCGGATGTCCTGCATAGATTTACCACTCCCTTGGACAACCCAGCACAATTCGCGCCCTATGGGCTTAAGCACCGCTCCGGCA
>OHOA01000371.1_pt1 | contig 23161 bp, 25 predicted proteins | sample 1569681 | NCBI WGS metagenome assembly OHOA01 (sample SAMEA3879609, study PRJEB24766) | human gut metagenome | biome: human-associated habitat; feature: feces | place: USA | collected 1985/1987 | reverse complement strand
CCCGGCGCCATCACTTCAGCTCCACCACCGTCACGCCGGCCTCGCCCTCGCCGTAGCGGCCCAGCCGGAAGCTCTTGACCACCTTGCTGCGCCTCAATATCTCATGCACCGCCTTGCGCAGGGCCCCGGTGCCCTTGCCGTGGATAATGGTCACCGTCTCCAGCTTGGCCATAACGGCTGCGTCCAGGTAGTTTTCCACCACGCTCTCAGCCTCCAGGGTCTCGTAGCCCCGAATATCCAGCTCTGAGGACGCCCGCCGCTCCAGATGCAGCGTGGGCGCAGGTCCCGTTTTAGGCGCAGCCGCCCGCTTCTTCGGCTGGGGCTGTCCCTCTATGAGCCGCACCTGCCCGGGCTTTGCGGTCATTTTCATCTTTCCCGCCTGCAGCACCAGGCTCCCGTCGCCGTTTACCTGCACCACCGTGGCGGCGGTGCGCACGCCGGGCAGCTCCACCCGGTCTCCGGCCACAATAGGCCGGGACGGAGTCTCCGGCTCCGGGGCCTCCTCCCGCAGGTGCAGGGCCTCCTGGGCGGCGTTCATGTGCTTCCTCGCCGATACCTTTGCGTCGTTTATGGCCTGGAAATCTGCCTGCTGCTGCATTTTCCTGCGCAGCTCGTCCAGCTCGGCAAATATTTCGTCCACCTGCTGCTGGGCCTGCCGCACAATGCGCCGGGCCTCGTTTTCACCCTTACTCCGGGCGTTTTCCTTGGCCTTTTCCATCTGCTCCCGGAAGGTCCGTGCCTTTCGGGCATCCTCCTGGCTCTGCTGCCACAGCCGGTCCGCCTCACCCTGGGCCTTTTCCAGCCGCTGGCGCTTCTCCTCCAGCTGGGTCAGCACATCCTCAAAGCGGATGGACTCGCTGTCCATCTGAGCCTTGGCGGCGGCAATGACCTCCTCATCAAGCCCCAATCGCCGGGAAATTGCAAAGGCGTTGGACTTGCCGGGGATGCCGATGAGCAGCCGATAGGTGGGCCGCAGGGTGGCCACATCGAACTCACAGCTGGCGTTTTCCACCCCGGCGGTGGTCATGGCAAAGGTTTTCATCTCCGCATAATGGGTGGTGGCGGCAATAAGGGCGCCCTTGCTGCGCCCATTTTGAATGATGGCAATAGCCAGGGCCGCGCCCTCCACCGGGTCGGTGCCCGCCCCCAGCTCGTCAAAGAGCAGGAGGCTGTTCTCGTCCGCCTGATGCAGAATTTCCACGGTGTTGGACATATGCGCCGAGAAGGTGGACAGGCTCTGCTCGATGCTCTGCTCATCGCCCACATCCGCCAGCACCCGGTCAAAGACCCGCAGCCTGCAGCCGTCGTCAGCGGGGATCTGCAGCCCGCATTGGGCCATGAGCGTCAGCAGCCCGATGGTTTTCAGCGTCACCGTTTTGCCGCCGGTATTGGGGCCGGTGATGACCAGGGTGTCATAGGAATTGCCCAGCTCCAGGGAAATGGGCACTGCCTTGGCCTGATCCAGCAGCGGATGCCTGGCCCGGCGCAGCACGATGCCGCCCCTCCGGGCCAAAACAGGCTTGGCCGCGTTCATCCGATAGCTCAGCTGCCCCCTGGCAAAGATCACATCCAGGTGCACCAAAATATCATAGTCATAGAGGATGTTCATCATCTGTGCCGCGCACTCCCCGGAGAGGATGCGCAAGATGCGGTCGATCTCCTTTTCCTCCCGGGCCTGCAGCTCCTTCAGCTCGTTGTTGGCCTGCACCACGCCCATGGGCTCCACAAACAGCGTGGCCCCGGAGGAGGAAATATCATGCACCAGCCCCGGGATGCTCCCCTTGCACTCGGCCTTCACCGGCACCACAAACCGCCCGTCCCGCTGGGTAATGAGGGCTTCCTGCAGGACCTTGGCATAGGAGGGAGAGGAGATGATCCGCTGCAGAATTTGCCGGCCCTTGCTGGCCGCCAGACGCATCTTACGCCGGATGTCGGCAAGCTCGGGGCTGGCGGAGTCGGCAATGGTTTCCTCGTCCAAAATGGCTCCGTGGATCTTGTCTTCTAAGAATTTGTTGGTGTGCAGGGCGGAGAACAGGTGGTCCAGCACAGTTTTCTCCCCCTGCCGGTCCCGGTCGTATTCCGAAACCCGGCGGGAGGCCGTCAGCAGGTCTGCCACATCCAGCAGCTCCCTTGTGTTCAGCACCCCGCCGTGGTCGGCCCGGTTCAGCGCCCGGGACACATCCTTCACCCCCGAAAAGCTGGGGCTGCCGTAAAGCCCCAGCCGTTCCCGGGCGCTCTGGGTCTCCTCCTGCAATCGTGCAGCCTCCTCCAGGTCACACACCGGCAAAAGCTGGCGGCACTTCTCCTTGGCCGCCTCGCTCACTGCCAGAGACGCCAGCATCTCCAAAACCACCGGCAGCTCCAACGTCCGTATGGATTTTTCAAACAATGTATTCATGAATCTTCCTCTTTTGCCTTGGAAATATAAATTTTCCTATGTAAATAAAGCCAAAATGATCCCGTAGGGGCGAACGACCCTGTCCGCCCGCCGGCCTTGCACCGGCTCCTTGCAAAAACACTGTCAATGCGAGGTCAGTTCGCAAACTGGCTGTGGCAATCCGCATCCCCCGTCCCCTCGGCCCCCTTGCCTAAAGGGGGCTGTCACGGCGAAGCCGTGACTGGGGGATTCTTCACCTCACCGCACCTCTTGCAACCCTTTCGTAGGGGCGGGGTTCTACCCCGCCCGTTCTTCCGCGCCCCTTGTAACGGACGCGGGGCGATGTGGGCATCGCCCCCTACAAAATCCTGTCGGTAAACACTCCGTAGGGGCCGATGCCTACATCGGCCCGAACCGGGCTTGCACAAATTTCCTTGTCATCCGTAGGCCCGGACGCCCCTGTCCGCCCGTTCTCTCAAATAAGTATCGCCTTATAATACCCCAGCGTCCGGAAGCTCCGCTCCAGCTGTGCCGCGGCGAACCCCTCCGCCGCCCTATCCAGCAGCCTCAGGTCCTCCGGCATCAGGGTAAAGCTATAGAGCTTCCTGTCCGGCCCATGGAGGATGTGCTCCAGCGCCGTCATGCACGCCGCCGACAGGGGAAAGCTTTCTCCCCCCGGGCCGCCGCATTTGCGGCAGTGTACCACGCCCTGCACCACATCCAGCACCGGGCTTTGGGCTGTCTCCGCCCCGCACACGGCACAGCCGTCGATCATGGGCTCAAAGCCAGCCAGGGCCAGCAGCCGGAAGGTAAACGCCGGCTTTACCAGTGCCGGGTCTTTGTTTAGTTTTGCCAAAGCGTACAGCCCGTTGAGCAGCAGCCGCAGCAGCTCCGGGGCGGGGTTTTCCTCCCCGGTCACAAACTCCGTCAGCTCCGCCAGATAGGCCGCCAGGGCAAAGCGCACCAGGTCCTTTTGCAGTCCTGCAAACAGCTCCTCAGGGTCCGCCGAGTCCAGATAGTACCAGTTCCCTCGCTTATATAGGGTCATTTCCGACCACGCGAACAGCTGGCAGGCCGCCGCCAGGCGGCTGTTTTTCCGCCGGGCGCCCCGGGCGATGACGGGGATTTTTCCCATCTCCGCCGTAAGCACGGTGAGAATCTTGTCCGTTTCTTTTGTCTCTGTTTCCCGCAGGATCAATCCGTGGGCAACGGTTTTTCCTTGTTCTCCCGGCATTTCTCATCCTCCCGGACCCGGTGCAGCATATACAGCTCCGGTGCCCCCGTCTCCCAAAACAAACTCCAGTAGTCCTCCACAGCCGCCGCCTCCTTTTTCAGGTAGCTTGCCATGGGCCTCTATTTTCATCCGTGGAAAGTTCTGGCTTTCCGCCCTTTGCCGCAGCAAAAAGCCTCACAGAGATTGCCGCCCGCAGGCGGTAAACTTATGCGCGCAGCAGGCTGAGGGCCTTTTGGCAGAAAAATCGAAGTTTTTTCACCAGTTCAGTTCTCGTTGTACCCCTGGCTGCGGATAAAATTCACATTGTCCCGCCAGTTTTCCTTTACCTTCACCCAAGTCTCCATATACACCTTCGTGCCCATGAATTTTTCAATGTCTCGCCGGGCTAACGTGCTGATGCGCTTGATCATCTCCCCGTTTTTGCCGATGATAATGCCCTTGTGGCTGGCCTTTTCGCAGTAGATGGTCACATCCAGGTCGATAATGCCGTTATCCCGCTCGGAAAAACGGGTCACCTCCACCGCGGTGCCGTGGGGGATCTCCTTGTCCAGGCATAAAAGCATCTTCTCCCGCACCGTCTCAGCGCAGACCTGGCTGTCGGCCTGGTCGGTGGTCATGCCATCGGGGAAAAGCTGCGGCCCCTCCTGGGCATAGCCCGCCAATAGGCCCATCAGCTCCTCCAATCCGTCACCCTTTCGCGCCGAGATAGGCACGATAGCCGCAAAATCCGGGTATGCCTGGCTATATGCGTCGATCACCGCCAGCAGCTCATCCTTTTTGGCAACGGTGTCGATTTTGTTGATGCACAGGATGCACGGCAGCTTCTCCTCCCGGATGCGCTCCAGCAGGATCTTCTCCGGCTCTCCCACGTGGGCGATGGGCTCCACCAGCAGCACCGCGCACTCCACATCCGCCAGGCTCTCCCGCACGACCTTTACCATGTAGTCCCCCAGCCGGGACCGAGGCTTGTGCAACCCCGGGGTATCCAGCAGCACGAGCTGCGTGTCCCCCCGGTTCACCACGCCGTAAATGCGGTTGCGGGTGGTCTGGGGCTTGCTCGACACGATGGCAATCTTCTCCCCCACCAGGGCGTTGGTCAGGCTGGACTTGCCCACATTGGGCCGCCCGCACACGGTGACCATAGCGGTTTTTTTGATTTCATTCATAGGTGATCCTCAACTTTCTTCTTGAGCTTTTATAAAAACGGGCCGCCGGTGCCTCAGCCCAGCTTGTCTCCGTTTTTGACCTTTCTGTCCGGAGCGATCAGTACCACGCCCCCGTCGCTGTATGTGCCCAGCACCAAAACCTCGGACATAAAATCCGCGATCTGCCGCGGCGGGAAATTCACCACGGCCAGCACCTGCTTGCCGACGAGGTCTTCCGGCTTGTAGTAGTCCGTGATCTGAGCGGAGGTTTTTTTCACGCCGATCTCCTCGCCCAGATCCACCCATAGCTGGTAGGCCGGCCTCCGGGCCTTTTCAAAGGTCTTTGCCTCCGTGATGGTGCCCACCCGGATATCCAGCCTCATAAAATCATCAAAAGTAGCCATAAATTCCTCCCCTTCTCAGCTGATTCTGTAATGCGCCACAAGGTCGTTCCGGCGCTCCAGGATGTCCTCCTCATAGTACCGCTGGTACGGATTGCCGTTGTGCAGCACGAAGGCGATGCCCTTTCCGTTGCGCTTGTCCGAAACGATGCCGATGTGATTTTCAAAAATTACAATGTCCCCACCCTGCCACTGGTCGATGTCGTGGATGTCCGTGGTCAGAGCAATAGCGGTGTTTTTAAAGTAGCCCTTCAGATTCCGCACCCGTCGAAAGTCGATGTTTTTGTCCACCGGGTCAATGTCGTAGCGGTCTCCGTGGGTCAGTACGTCCTCATGCAGCAGCTCCATCAGGTCATACCCGGCCCCCAGCAGCCCGAAGGCCACCACGTCTGTGCATACCCCATACCCGTCGTCCGGATAGCCGGTGGCATAATACCGGCTCTTATACTTAGGCCGGGTGTCCAGATACGCCCGGACGGACTGCAGAATGTCCGTCTGATCGTCCACCCCGTCCCCGTCCCGGTCCACTTGGCTCCTGTAGGTCTCGATGCCGAATTTCTCGTTAGAATACTTCGGGTGGGGCAGATAGTTAAATCGGTACAGCACATAAATCAAAGCCAGCGCAAAAAGCGCCAGAGAACCCAGCAGGATCCCTTTCTTCTTCGTCATACCTCCGCCCTTTCTCCGCATCTTTTGTAAATGCGCAAGGATTTGTCATTGCGAGGGCGCACCGCGCCCGTAGCAATCCGTAACCCCCGTCCCCATGGTCCCCTTGCCTAAAGGGGGCTGGCACGGCGAAGCCGTGACTGGGGGATTCCTCACCGCATCGCACTCCTTGTAACGCTTTCGTAGGGGACGATGCCCACATCGTCCCACCCCCGCACCTCTTGTAACCATCCGTAGGGGACGATGCCTACATCGGCCCGTTTTCACCAGCTGCCATGTTATCCGTAGGGCGGGGTGCCCTCACCCCACCGCCATTAACGGCTGCGCCTCACAGCCAATCCCCCCGGAGCATGGCCGCAACAATGGCTGCCAGCAGCGCCAGCAGAGCTGCGCATATCACAAAGCCCAAACTGCATACCACCAACCCGCTTACCCACAGGCCGGGATGCTCCTTCCGGCTCTTTCTCGTAATAAAGGTGATGACCAGTCCTGCCAGGGCCAGCACCGGCCCCGCCGCAATCACCTTCGTAAAGGTGAAGGGCGGGTGGTTGGCGCTGTAATAATACAGCACGAAGCTCAGCAGGCTCAGTGCCCCCAGCACCAGCGGCATGGCCAGCAAAACCATATGAAAAGTATTGTGTTTCATTTTCATTTTAGCCTGTCATTGCGAGGGCGCACCGCGCCCGTGGCAAAGCGGGGCGTCGGGGACGCCGCCCCCTACGAAGTTCTATCGGCGAATGGCGTGTAGGGGCCGGCCTCCCGGACGACCCGCCCAGCCTTGCACCGACTCCTTGCAAAAAGCCTGTCATCGCGAGGCCGGTGCGCGCACCGGCTGTGGCAATCCGTTCTCTTTTTTCACTCGTCTTACCGCTCCAGCCCCAGCAGGCCCATGATGGCCTCCTCCCGCCAGCGCATCTGCTTTTTCATGGCCCCCTCGTCCAGGTGGTCATACCCCAGCAGATGCAGCACCGAGTGGGTCACCAGGTACGCAAGCTCCCGGCGCCTCGAGTGGCCGTACTCCTTGGCCTGGGCCGCCACCCGCTCCATGGACAGCACCATGTCCCCCAGGGGAATAAGTCCCGTCCCCGGGTCTGCGTCCTCCGCCGCGGGCAGCTCCCCCGGGCTCAGGTCAAACTCCGGAAAGCTCAGCACATCCGTGGGCCTGTCCACATTGCGCATGTCCAGGTTGATCTGATGGATCCCCTCATCGCTGGTCAGCAGCACGTCGATCTCACAGGGGAGCTCCATCCCCTCCGCCGCCAGAGCCGTGCGGATGGTTTTGCGGATCAGGGCGCAGTTGCTGTCCGATGCCGCCCCGGGCACGTCGGCGGTAATGGGGATATAGTGGGTCTTTCTCATTTCTTTTTCTTCTCCTCAAACTTAGCGTAGGCCTCAATGATCCGCTGCACCATAATGTGCCGCACCACGTCGTTTTGGGTCAGGCGGCAGATGCCCACACCCTCCACGCCGTCCAGCACCCGCATGGCCTCCTTCAGGCCGCTGGGCTTGTCGCTGGGCAGGTCGATCTGTGTCACGTCGCCGGTGATGACCACCCTGGACCCGAAGCCCATTCTGGTCAGGAACATTTTCATCTGCTCCCGGCTGGTGTTCTGGGCCTCATCCAGGATGATGAAGCTGTCGTCCAGAGTCCGCCCGCGCATATAGGCCAAGGGCGCCACCTCAATGTTCCCCTTTTCCAAATACTTCTGATAGGTCTCCGGCCCCAGCATATCGAACAGGGCGTCGTACAGGGGGCGCAGGTAGGGGTCCACCTTGCTCTGCAGGTCTCCGGGCAGAAAGCCCAGCCGCTCTCCGGCCTCCACCGCCGGGCGGGTGAGGATGATACGGCTGACCTCCTTTTCCCGAAAGGCCTTCACCGCCGCCGCCACGGCCAAATAGGTCTTGCCCGTGCCCGCCGGGCCCACGCCGATGGTCACCGGGCAGGCCTGGATGGTCTTTATGTAGTCCTTTTGGCCGATGGTCTTGGGCTTGATGGGCCGGCCCTTGGCGCTGATGCACACCACATCTCGTGTCAGCTCGTCAATGCGGTCCAATTGTCCGCTGCGGCACAGGCCGATGACATAGCGCACATGCTGCTCGCCCACATTTTCCCCCCGGGAGATAAGCCGCAGCAGGGCCTCAATGGCCTTTTCCGCCAGCATGGTATCCTCGGGCTCACCGGTGATGATGAGCTGCTCCTCCCGGTTTACCACCGATACATGAAATTCATTTTCTAAAATGCGAATATTCTCGTCAAAAGAGCCGAAAAGGCTCACAGCCTCCTCCATGCGTTCCAGGCTGATGCGCTGCTCCATGGGTCTCCTCCTCAGTTTGCTTCCTCTGTCTGCTGCACCTGCACAGGTACGCCGATCTGCTCCAGGCACTCCGCCTGCAGGGTGACCGTCAGATAGTCCCCCTCCTCTGCGGCGGAGAATCTTGTCTCCGTCACGGAGCCGTCCCGGCCCAGCTGGGCCTTGAGCTGCTGCAGCAGGAGGGTTTCCCCCTCCTTCTGTGCCTGCTCCCGGCTGCGGCGGACGCTCTGGCCGTCATAGTATGTCACAGACTCCCGTACCATCGTAATGGGCAGGCGCAGCCCGCCCGGCAGCGACAGCGGATGATAATAAGTTATTTTATCACAGCTTGCGCCGCTTATGCTACCCCTGCCCCACAATTTTATTCTTTTTTTGCCAAAATCCACGGAGAGGGCGGTTTTTTCCCGCCTTCCCCCGCTCTTTTCCGTGATCTCCAGGGGCACCGATACCGACAGCTCATACCAGGTCCGGGCCTCCACGGTGCCCAAGCTGTGGGTCATATAGGTATTGCCCTCCCGGGATTCATACACCCCCGTCACCAGCAGCTCCCCCTCCGTCACGGTGCTGCCCTCCGCCACCAGGGCCTTGCCGTCCAGGGCCCGTACCCGGGTCACCAGGCCGTCCCGGGCAGCCACGATATTCCACACCCCCGCCTCGTCCGCGATCTCCGGCGGCCGCTGCCGCTCCACCACCTGCACATAGGCCACGCAGCCCTTCACATTCACCGTCAGCCAGGATACGTCGTGCAGCTCCAGCAGCACATGGTTGCGCATGTCCTCCTGGTCGATCTCCAGCCCCGGGGAGCCGACGGTGATGCCGTAGTTTTCCAATGCCCGCAGCACCGTCTCTGTGGGCACTGTTTCATTACCGCTCACCCGAAACTCCCAAATAAAAAGATTTCCCCCGAACAGCAGCAGCCAAAAAGCTGCGAACCCCGCCAAAAGCACGTACCGCCTGTGAAACCGTCCCCACAGGACCGGGATCCCCCGGCGCCGCAGCACCGTCATCTCCGCCCCGATCTGCCCGGCGATTTCCTCCAGGGCCGGCCCCTGTTCCAGCAGCATCCGCAGCCGCAGGCAGATCTCCGATTCCCACTGCAGATCCCAAAACAGGATGCCCTTGGCTCCCAGCAGGTTCAGCACCCGTTCCGGACAGGCGCATTGGATCTGCACCAGCTGGCTGCCCTGTAAATAATGGACGATTCGTTTATACATATATTTACTCCATCAGCTCCACCCGGTCAATGTGACCCGTCAGCCGCAGCTCCCCGTCGGTCATGGCCGCCAGCTGCAGGTCTTTTCCGATTACGCGCACGGTCATGCTGCCGCCGGATACCGTCACCTCCTCTGTGCTATAGGAGATAACGCCCCTATGTCCCGCCATATAGAGCTGGCGGCTTCCGTACAGCTCCACCTGCGGCACACCCACCGCCGTTTCCGGCGGCAGGTTCAGCCGCTCCACGGCCTCCACACCCACCTGGGACAGCCTCCGTTTTTGCATGGTCCTGCATCCTCCTGTTCCGCTTGCTGCATCGGCTTCCTGCAGCGCATCCGTAGGGCGGGCTGCCCTCAGCCCGCCGCCGTCACACGCTGCACCTCGGCAGGGCGCGCGGGCCCTGCTCTGCAAAGCCTTTCCCTGTACGTCGGGACCCCGTTTGCCCCGCCGCGCGCCCCTTTCCGCTTGCAAATCCTATGCGCCCACGGAGAAAAACTTGCCTGTCCGGGGAAAAGGAGACGAATCAGGCTGTCGATACAGCGGAGAAAATACGATAGCGGTAAGGAAGGGCCTTCCTTACCATTCAAAAGCAGGCAAGCCCCGCGCCCCGGCTGCATAGAGTGTAGCCGAGGGGGCGAGGCTGTGAGCAAACGGAAATGGCAGGCCCTGTGCCTGCTGGGCGTCATGGCGGTGCTGCTGGTGAGCAGCGCCGCCGCCGGGGAAGCGGTGCGCCGGGGCCTGTCTCTTTGCGCCCGGTCGGTGGTTCCGGCACTGTTTCCATTTTTTGTGGTGTCAGGGCTTTTCACCTCCCTGGGCTTTGCCGAGGGGATGGGCCGCCGCCTGACCCCGGCAGCGGCGCTGCTGTTCCGGGTAAGCGGGGCCGGGGCCTCTGCCTTTTTCCTGGGCCTTTTGGGGGGCTACCCCGTGGGCGGGCGCACCGTAGGTCAGCTGTACCGGGAGGGCCGCATCTCCTGCGGCGAGGCGGAGCGCCTGCTCTCCTTCTGTAATAACGCGGGGCCATCCTTCATTCTGGGCGTAGTGGGCCTGGGCTGCTTTCAGAGTCTGACAGCCGGCTGGGCTCTGTACCTCATCCACGCAGTGTCCGCCGTTTTGGTGGGGGTGCTGCTGCGGGGAAAGAGCCGCCCAAAGCCGGCCCTTTTTCCTCCGCAGCGTCTGCCGGAGAAGATCCTCCCGGCCTTCATCCGGTCCGTGCAGGATTCCGCCCTGGCCATGCTCCGGGTCTGCGGCTTTGTGGTTTTTGCCTTGGTGGTGCAGGCCCTGGTGACGGAGTGGACGGGGGTGAGCCATCCGGCGGTCTTGGGCTTTATTGAGCTTACCGGGGGCGTTATGCGGCTGGGCAGCGGAAGGACGGACTTTGTGTGGGCGGCGGCGCTGCTGGGCTGGGGTGGACTATCCGTCCACGGACAGACCGCAGCCGTGCTGGCGGACACGAATCTGAAAATGGGCCGCTATTTTCTCGGCAAGCTCCTGCAGGCGGCCCTGTCTGCCCTGCTGGCTTATTTGCTGGTATTTTGCTGGTATTCTGTATAGCATAAAGTAGTACATATCCTATGCAAAAATACAAAACAGCCCATGAAGCATACAGCACAGCAGGATGCCCATGGAAAGGGGCAGCAGCATTCCCACCAGGGTCCATTTTTTGCTGCCGGTCTCCTTGAGCAGGGTCAGGCAGGTGGTGCCGCAGGGCAGGTGCATCAGGCACAGCACCACAGCGCAGACCGCCGTCTGCCAGGACCATCCGTGGAGGGCCAGCACCTGACCTAAGCGGGCTGTCCCGATATCCGCCATAACGGAGGTGGAGAGATACCCCATGGCCAGAACGGGCAGCATGATCTCGTTGGCGGGAAAGGCCAGGAGAAATGCCAGCAGCACCATGCCGTCCAGACCCATGAGAGCCCCCAGGGGCTGGAGAAAGCCGGCCAGGACGGCCAGCAACGGCCGGCCGGAAACGGCGAGGTTGGACAGCAGCCACAGCACTGCCCCGGCGGGCATGGCCACCGTTACCGCCCGGCCCAGGACAAAGAGCGTCCGGTCCAGCAGGGAGCGCACCAGAACCTTGCCGATCTGCGGCAGGCGATAGGGGGGCAGCTCCAGGGAAAAGGAGGACACCTGCCCCCGCAGGAGGGTGCGGGAGAGGAGCTTGGAGGTGAGCAGCGTCATGCCCACGGAAAAGAGGATCACGGCCAAAAACAGCCCCGCCCCCAGCAGCCGCCGGCCGGGGCCGCTGGTATTTCCCAGGAAAAACAGGGAGATCAGCGCCACCAGTGTGGGGAAGCGGCCGTTGCAGGGGACCAGGGAATTGGTCAGCTGGGCCGTGAGCCGCTCCCGGGGGGAGTCGATAATGCGGCAGCCGGTGACACCGCAGGCGTTGCAGCCGAAGCCCATGCACATGGTCAGGCTCTGCCGCCCGTGACCGCCGCAGCGGCACATAAGGCCGTCTAAGTTAAAGGCCACCCGGGGCAGGTAGCCGGCGTCCTCCAACAGCGTGAACAGGGGGAAGAAAATGGCCATGGGCGGCAGCATCACCGCTACCACCCAAGCGGTGGTGCGGTACAGGCCATCGGCCACAAGGCCCTGAAGCCAGGGCGGTGCGCCCAGGGAGACAAGGCCGCCCCGAAGGGGCTCCAGCAGGGAAAATAAAGCCCCTTGCAGAAATTCCGAGGGGGCGGAGGAGCCCCAGATGGTCAGGTAAAACACTGCTCCCAAAAGCAGCAGCATGGCGGGAATACCCACAAGCCGCCCCGCCAGCAGCCGGTCCAGCAGCCGGTCCCGCCGGTGGGGCGGCTTTTGAAAGCGCAGGCAGGAAGCACCCATTTCTTCCGCCAACTGCACTCGGGCGGCGGTGACAGCGTCCCGGAGATCGCGGCCGGTGAGGCCGCCCAAGCTATCCAGAGCCCGGGACAGGGCGGCCGTCTCCTCCGGCTGCGGGGCAAGCTCTCCGCACAGCAGGGCCAGGGCTCTGTATCGGGGGCAGGGCAGCAAGGCCAGGGCCTTTTCCACAGGGGCCGGATAGGGGACGCGCCAGGCGTCGGGCGGTGCGGTGTATTCCGCTTGGGCTATAATGGCCCGTATCAGCTCCGCCAGGCCCCGGCCCCGGCCGGCGGCGGCGCCCACCACCGGACAGGCGAGCAGCCCGGACAGGGCAGCCAGGTCAATCTCCAGCCCGTCCTTTTCCGCCTCGTCCAGCAGATTTACACACACCACCAGCCGGGAGGTGATCTGCCGGATCTGCAGGATGAGATTCAGGTTTCGGCACAGGCAGGTGGCGTCTGCCACGGCCAGGGTCACATCCGCCGCACCGGAGAGAAGGTAATCCCGGGCCACCTCCTCCTCGGGAGAGCCGGCAGTGAGAGAATAAGTGCCGGGCAGGTCCACCAGGTGTACGGAGCAGTCCCCGGCCCGGAGGCTGCCCTCCGCCAGGGCCACCGTTTTGCCCGGCCAGTTTCCCGTGTGCTGGTGCAGCCCCGTCAGGGCGTTGAAAATCGTGGATTTGCCCACATTGGGATTGCCCGCCAGGGCCACCGTGAGCTGCTTCATGTGCGCTCCTCCTTGCCGCAGATATTTCCCCAGTATATGCCCGGGGAATCGGAGCCGTTCCTTCTATTTGGCCGGGCCGGCGCATATACTGCCTGCGTGCTGCGAGGCAGCCGGGAGGAGGAAGCAAAATGAAGATCCATGTGGTGCAAAAGGGGGAGACTCTTTTCTCCATTGCACAGCAGTACGGCGTGTCCGCCCGTCTGCTGCAAAAGCTCAACCAGGCACCGACGGACGGAACGCTGGTGCCGGGGCAGACTCTGGTGGTGCTGCTGCCGGAAAGGACCCATGTAGTGCGCCGGGGTGACACGGTGTGGTCCATTGCAAGGGAGCACGGTATATCCACCCGGGAGCTGTACCAAAACAACATCTTTCTTCAGGGGCAGGGGGCATTGATCCCGGGGGAGGAGCTGATCCTGTCCCTGCAGGATGTGCATCGGGAGGGCAGTCTGGGCGTGAACGGCTACGCCTATCCCTTCATAAACGGGGACCTGCTGCGCCAGGTGCTGCCCTACATGACCTATGCCACCCCCTTTACCTACGGCATCGGAGCGGACGGGGGTCTGGTGGCCCTGCGGGACGAGGGGATTTTAGCGGCAGCGGGGCAATACAGCGTGCTGCCGTGGATGCATCTGTCCACCATGACGGAGGAGGGACGGTTCTCCTCCGCCCGGGCAGAGGCGCTGCTGGGCAGCGCCCCCCGGCAGGAGACGCTGCTGGGGCAGATCAAGGAAATATTGAAGGAGAAGGGCTACGGCGGGCTGGATGTGGACTTTGAGTATATCCGGCCGGAGCTGGGAGCGGCCTATGCCGCCTTCGTGGACCGGCTGCGCCGGGAGCTGAATCCCCTGGGCTGCAGCGTACTGGTGGCCCTGGCCCCCAAGACCTTCGCCGGGCAACGGGGCCTGCTGTACGAGGCCCACGACTACGCCGCCCTGGGCCGGGCCGCCAACGGGGTGCTGCTGATGACCTATGAGTGGGGCTATACCGCCGGGCCGCCTATGGCCGTGGCTCCCCTAGACAAGGTGCGCCAAGTGGTGGACTACGCCCTGACGGAAATCCCGGCGGAGAAGCTGTTTCTGGGCGTGCCGGTATATGGCTACGACTGGCCGCTGCCCTTCCGGGAGGGGGTGACCAGGGGGGAATCCGTCTCGCCGCAGGAGGCCCTGGCCCTGGCCCGGCGGCACGGGGCAGAGATACGCTATGACGGAACGGCCCAGGCCCCGTGGTTCCGGTATACAGCGGCGGGAGGCAGGGAGCACGAGGTGTGGTTTGAGGATGCCCGGAGCAGCTATGCCAAGTTCCGTCTGGCGGCGGAGAAGGGCCTGCAGGGGGTGGGCCTATGGAATCTGATGCGGCCTGCACCCCAGACATATCTGGCGCTGCACGGGGGATTTGAGATCGAGGTAATGCGGTAAGAGGACAGAGCGCGGGACGAGAGGCACAGTGTAGGGGGACGGATTGCCACACCAGTGACGTCGGTCACTGGCTCGCAATGACACATTACAGGAAATGCAGAGGATAACGGGCAGACGGTGTAAGGGCAGCGCGCCCTCCGGAGGGCAACAAGGGGGCGGCGGAGCGGGCGGATGTGGGCATCGGCCCGCACGGAATAATAACGGAAAACGCGGCGATAAAAGCAAAACAGGCGGCTGACCCAAGGTGGGCCAGCCGCTTGTTTTTTAGAAAGAGGAGAGAAAAACACTTTGTACGAGAATACCTTACAGGCTGCGGTGGAAAATGTCAACGGGTGGGGCGCAGGATTCATAATTTGTTTACAAGAATGGGGCAAAATCCCTATTGCATATTTAAAAAATGCGTGGTAATATTTAGTCTGCTAAAAGTTAGTATGCTAAATTTCAAAAAAGGAGGGATGCGGCATGAAGCGCTGTGACGCGCAGCAGGAGCATTTCGGCCCGCTGCTGGGATACTGCGACCACCAGATGATGAAGCTGATGGTGCGCAAGCTGCGGGGATATGATGTGTCGCCTATGCAGTGCCGTACACTGACCTTTCTCTATGAGCAGCAGGGGGATGTGACCCAGAAAAACCTGCAGGAATTTCTGCGGGTGAAGCCGCCCACGGTGAACGGCATCGTGGAGCGCCTGGAGGAAAAGCATCTGCTGACCCGGAGCGTTTCTCCCGGGGATGGGCGGTGCAAGCTGCTGCATTTGACCGAGGAGGGCCGGTGCTTTTACCAAGAGTTCATCGCCATTACGGAGGAGGTCCACCGACAGGCGGAGCAGGGCTTTACAAGGGAAGAAGTGAAGCTGCTGCAGAGCCTCCTGATGCGGGTGGCCGAGAATTTGTCCCGGGAAACGGAGGAAACACACACATGAAGAAAAAAAGACTAATGGACTATACCGCCGGGTACCGGGTGCTCATTGTACTGGGCATCCTGTGCTCGGCGGGAGAGGCCGTGCTGGAGCTGCTGCTGCCCCAGGTCATGAGTGACATTGTGGACATCGGCATCAAAAATGCGGACAGGAACTATATCCTCATGGCGGGGCTGAAGATGGTGCTGATGGCCCTGGTGGCCCTGGCGCTGGGCGTAGGGGCGGCGGTGCTTGCCTCCAAGGCCGGCATGGGCTTCGGCGCCAATCTCCGGGCCGCCGAGTATCGGCAGGTGCAGAGGTTCTCCTTTGCCAACATTGAGCATTTTTCCACGGCGTCGCTGATCACACGGCTGACCAACGATGTAAACAGCCTGCAGGTGACCCTGATGATGGGCATGCGGATGCTGGTGCGGGCTCCGGTGATGCTGGTGACGGCCCTGGTGATGGCCCTTATCATCAGCACACGGTTGAGCCAGGTGTTCCTGGTGGTGATCCCGCTGCTGGTGTTGGGTGTGGTGCTGGTGCTGCGGAGGGTGGGGCCGTTCTTCACCTCCCTGCAGGGGGCCACTGACGACCTGAACCTGGTGGTGCAGGAGGATCTGAACGCCATCCGGGTGGTGAAATCCTTCGTGCGGGAGGATGTGGAAAAGGAAAAATTCGCCGGCCGCAATGAAAAGCTCAAGAGCATGGCGGAAAAGGCCTTCGGATTTGTGGTGATGTTTATGCCGCTGATCTTCCTCCTCATGGGCGGCACCATTGTGGCTGTGCTTTGGATCGGCGGCAACTATGTGTATGAGGGGAGCCTGCTCTCCGGCGACCTCATTGCATTTTTTACCTATGTGTCGGAAATTCTCATGTCGCTGATGATGGTATCCATGGTGATGATGATGCTCGCCCGATCCATTGCCTGCGGCAGGCGCGTGATGGAGGTGCTCAACGAGGAGCCGCAGATCACCGATGAAAAGGCCCGGGAGGCTCTGACGGTGGAGGACGGCTCTATCCGCTTTGACCATGTGTACTTCCGCTACAATCCCAACGGCCAGACCTGGAACCTGGAGGACATCGACCTGGACATTCCCTCCGGGGCTACGGTGGGCATTCTGGGCGGCACGGGCAGCGCCAAGACCACGCTGGTGAGTCTGATCCCCCGGCTGTACGAGGCAACTCGGGGCAGCGTGCGCGTGGGGGGACACGATGTGCGGGAATACTCCATGAAGCAGCTGCGAGACGCCTGCGCCATGGTTTTGCAGAAGAACACCCTGTTCTCCGGCACCATCAAGGAAAATCTTCGCTGGGGCGATGCAGGCGCCACCGAGGAGGAGATGCGACAGGCCTGCCGCATTGCCTGCGCGGAGGAGTTCATTGAGAAAATGCCCGATGGCTACGACACCTACATCGAGCAGGGAGGCACCAATGTGTCCGGCGGGCAGAAGCAGCGGCTGTGCATTGCCCGAGCCATTTTGCGCAGACCCAAGGTACTGATTCTGGACGACTCCACCTCGGCGGTGGACACGGCTACGGATGCAGCCATTCGTCAGGGGCTGCGCTCCACCCTGCCGGGGACCACGAAGGTCATTATCGCCCAGCGCATCTCCTCCGTGCAGGACGCGGACATCATCGTGGTGCTGGACGACGGCAAAATATCCGGTGTGGGCAGCCATGCAGAGCTGCTGAAAACCAACGAAATTTACAGGGAAGTGTATGAATCCCAGCAGGGAGGAGGTGCCATCGATGGCTGAAGCAAAACGCAGACCCGGGCCCCACGGCCCCGGCGGCGGTCAGCGCCACGGGTATCAGAAGCCCAAGGATATGAAGGGCACCGTGAAAAGGCTGCTGAAATACATGGGCCGGTATAAGGGCGCTTTGGTGCTGGTGGCACTGTGCCTGCTGGTGAGCAGCGGAGGGTCCATCCTCTCCAGCTACCTGCTCAAGCCCATTATCAACGACTATATTCTGCCGGGGGATTTCCCGGGACTGATCAAAATGCTGTGCCTGCTGGGCGGGGCCTTCGCCCTGTCGGGCCTGTGCTCCTACGCCTATGCGCGGATTATGGTCCACATTGCCCAGAACACTGTAGCGGCCATAAGGCGGGATCTGTTTAACAAGATGCAATCCCTGCCCCTGCGGTACTTTGACACCCATCAATCCGGTGACCTTATGAGCCGGTTTACCAACGACATCGACACCATTTCGGAGATGATCAACTCCAGCTTTGCAAACCTCATCTCCTGCATTCTGACCTTCCTGGGGACCATCGGGATGATGCTGTACCTGAACTGGGTGCTGACGCTTATCACCTTTGCTTTCCTGGCACTGATGCTCCTGACGGTAAAGACCATCGGCGGGCGCAGCCGGGTGAGCTTTCAGCGGCAGCAGGCGGCCCTGGGCGCGGTGAACGGCTATGTGGAGGAGATGATCGAGGGCCAGAAGGTCATTAAGGTCTTTAACCACGAGCAAAAGACTATCGACCAGTTTGACACCCTCAACGAGAGCTATCGGCAGGCGGCCACCGCCGCCCAGGCCTACGCCAGCTCCATGATGCCCGCCATGGGCAACCTCTCCCGCATTGACTACGCCGTGACCTGCTGCGTGGGCGGCCTGCTGGCCATCGGCGGCGTGGGGGACATTGGCTCCCTGGCGGCGTACCTGCTGTATGTAAAGCAGGTGTCCCAGCCCATTGCCCAGATGAGCCAGCAGGTGAATACCATCCTGGCCGCCGTGGCCGGCGCAGAGCGCGTATTCGCCGTGATGGAGGAGCAGCCCGAGACGGACGAGGGCAAGACTGTGCTGGTCCGGGCGGAGAAGAAGGACGGGACGCTCCGGGAGGTGCCCTACCGCACCGGCTGCTGGGCCTGGAAGGCCCCGGACGGCACCATGACGGAGCTGCGGGGCGATGTGCGGTTTGACCATGTGGACTTCGGCTACACCAAGGAAAAGGCCGTGCTGCACCATGTGAGCCTGTATGCCAAGCCCGGGCAGAAGATCGCCTTTGTGGGCTCCACCGGCGCAGGAAAAACCACCGTTACGAACCTCATCAATCGCTTTTATGACATTGATGCCGGGACCATCACCTATGACGGCATTGATGTGCGCAATATTGAGAAAAATTCTCTGCGCCGGTCCCTGGGCATGGTGCTGCAGGATACGCACCTGTTTACCGGCACCGTGGCCGAGAACATCCGCTACGGACGGCCCGATGCCACCGACGAACAGATCGTGGCGGCGGCTAAGCTGGCCAACGCCGACGGCTTTATCCGCCACCTGCCCCAGGGATATGACACCCCTATCACCGGTGACGGCGGCAGCCTGAGCCAGGGCGAGCGGCAGCTGCTGGCCATCGCCCGGGCGGCGGTATCCGATCCGCCAGTGCTGATCCTGGACGAGGCTACCTCCTCCATCGATACCCGGACGGAAAAGCTCATTGAAAAGGGCATGGATTCCCTCATGGCCGGGCGGACGGTGTTTGTTATCGCCCACCGGCTCTCCACGGTGCGCAACGCCCAGGCCATCCTGGTGCTGGAGCAGGGACGGATCATCGAGCGGGGGGACCACGAGGAGCTGCTGGAGCAGAAGGGGCGGTATTATCAGCTGTATACGGGACAGAGCGAGCTGTCCTGACCCGGCAAAAAAGCCCAGGTCTGCTGTGGTAAGAATAATTGGATAATTTTTATATCTGCGGACGCAAATTCTGCGGGGCTGTGTTATAATACAGCTGAGCGGAACGGAAAAATATTGAAGGAGGACAAGAGCATGACAGAACAGGATCTGATGCGTCTGGCCGTGGAGATGCTGGACAAGGCCTACGTGCCCTACTCCCACTTTCCCGTGGGCGCGGCCCTAGAGTGCGGGGACGGGACGGTGTATACCGGCTGCAACATCGAAAACGCCGCCTTCCCCTGTACCATCTGCGCCGAGCGGACGGCCATGTTCAAGGCCATCAGCGAGGGGCACAGAAGCTTCCACCGTATCGTGATCGCCGGAAAAAGCGAGGACTTCTGCGTGCCCTGCGGCTCCTGCCGCCAGGTGATGCGGGAGTTTGCCCCGGAGCTGGAGGTCATCTGCCTCAACGGCAAGGGCGAGGCCAAGCACTACACCCTGCGCCAGCTGCTGCCGGAGAGCTTCGGGCCAGAGTACCTGTAACGCCCGGGCCGGGCCGGACATAGAATGAGATAGTCCATGACGGAGGAGGGCGTTACCCATGGAGAGCGATCTTTCCTGCCTGAGCAGCGGGCAGAGGGGCCTCATCACCGCCCTGCGCTTTTCCGGCGGGAAAAGGCGGCGGCTTATGGAGCTGGGGTTTATCCCCGGGGCCATGGTGACGGCCCTGCAGAGGGCGCCCTTCGGCGGGGCCGTGTCCTATGAGATTATGGGGACGGTCATCGCCCTGCGGAGCGCCGATGCCCGGCGGATCGGGATCGAAATAATCCAATAGCAAGCCGGTATGTCTGTGACTGAATTGCTAAAATAATGGCAGGCACGAAAGTGCCTGCCATTATTTTATCTCTTCATCCGCACAGACCGGTCTTATGCTTTTTATTTCATGCGATTTTTGAAAAACGGCATTTTCGGCAGGCGCCACAGCAGCAGCGAGCCCAGGCCGTAGCAGGCGATCAGCTCGCCCAGGGCCACAGAGGCGGCGTTGAGGGCGAAGGTCACGCCGAAGGCGCCGGTAAAGCCCACCTGCTCCCAGGCCAGCATCCCGCCCACCAGGATCCCATTGCACACCACCGGAGGCAGCGGGGCCAGCCACCGGTTTTTGCACCGGGAGGTGAGAAAGGCCGCCAGGAGAGTGGTCAGGGAGCCCATGACGATGTCCAGCAGGCCGTAGGGGCTGAGAAGGTTGGTGATGAGGCAGCCCACAAACAGGCCCCACACCGTTTCCGGAAAGAAAAAGGGCAGCACGCACAGGGCCTCGGCAAAGCGGCACTGCACCGTGCCGAAGGTCACGCCGAAAACGGACCCGAAAATGGACAGCACCGCGTAGACGGCGCCTACGGCGGCGGCGGTGGCAAGGTGTTGAACGGTGAATTTTTTCATGGTGATATCCTCCCATTTTTTGTTTAGAGAACGGCCGGGGCCGAACGAACGCCGCGTGCGGCGCTTGGACAGGGTGTGGAAACCTGTCGGATGGTAGTATAGCACAAACGGGAGAGAATGCAAGGGAAAAAAGAGGGGCGGGGCGGCAAAAAATCGGGGAATGAGAGGCACCCTTTGCAAAAAATATAGGAGTTTTCGGTAAATGGGCCTTGACTTTTGACAAAAATCAGGTAAAATAATAAGGCTTGCATTATGCGGGCAAATCCTTGCTCTCACCGAATGTGAGGGCCATAAGACCAGAAGGAGGTGCAAAAGTATGGCTAAAATTTCTGCCAACTATGAGGTCGTTTACATCATCGACCCGGCACAGGGTGAGGAGGCTATTGCCGCTACCGTGGCAAAGTTCCAGACTCTGGCTGAGCAGAACGGTTCCGATGTGGTCGTGGACGAGTGGGGCAAGCGCCGTCTTGCTTACGCCATCGACTACAAGACCGAGGGTTACTATGTGCTGATGAGCTTCACCAGCGCGCCCGAGTTCCCCAAGGAGCTGGATCGTATCCTGGGCATTACCGAGGGCATTATGCGTTCCATGATCGTCTGCAAGGACGAGTAAGGGAGGCACACAAATGCTGAACAAGATTTTTATCATGGGACGTTTGACCCGCGATCCGGAGCTGCGCAGAACTGCCAACTCCACCCCCGTAACCAGCTTCTCGCTGGCGGTGGATCGGGATTTCAAGTCCCAAAGCGGCGAAAAGAGCACGGATTTCATCGATGTGGTCGCCTGGCGCAGCACCGCTGAGTTCGTGGCCAAATACTTCACCAAGGGCCGCATGGCCATTGTGGAGGGCCGTTTGCAGATCCGGGACTGGAAGGACAAGGACGGCAACAACCGCCGCAGCGCGGAGGTGGTGGCCGACAATGTGTATTTCGGCGATTCCAAGCGCGACGGTGCCACCGGCGGCGACTATGCTGCCCCCGCGGGCGGATACGCCGCACCCGTGAACACAACCTCCAGCTTTTCCGAGATCGACGACGAGGACGGCGACCTGCCGTTCTGATCCGTACCCCCGGGGTACACCAATTCTATAAAGGAGGAATTTTTCCATGGCTATGGAACGCGAAAATAGAGCGCCCCGCGGCAACAGCCGCAAGCGCCGCAAGGTCTGCCAGTTCTGCGTGGACAAGTGCGAGCACATCGATTACAAGGACGCCGCCAAGCTGCGCCGCTTCATCAGCGAGCGCTCCAAGATCCTGCCCCGCCGCACCACCGGCACCTGCGCTATGCATCAGCGTCAGCTGACGATGGCCATTAAGCGGGCCCGGCAGATCGCCCTGCTGCCCTTCGTCACCGAATAAGGCAGAGATACAACCGAAATGAAACCAGGCGCAGCCCTTGGCTGCACCTGGTTTTTTACATAAACAGGTCAATCGATTGGATTATACAGGATTTTCCGGAAAAATCAAACTATTTGGAAAAACTGTTGCACGAAGCGGGACAACAAAACCTCTTTTGACGGGATAAGTGAGTAGAAATACTTCCACAAATCTGATAGGATAAAGGAGGCTGCAATGAAAAGCAGAAATTACAAGATCTGGCTATCTGTCATCGATGAACGGCGGTGCGGTAATTGTGAGCGGAAGCAAGGAAAGCTGATCCCAGTAAATGCAGCAGATGTTGAGCTGCCGCCGAATTATATCAGCGAGGAAGAAGCTAAAAAAATGGGCTGGAAGAGCTCTTTGGGCAATTTGGATAAGGCTGCTCCCGGGAGAATGATGGGAGGTAAGATATTTATGAATAGACGTGAAGCACTTCCGGCAGAACCGGGGAGAATCTGGTATGAAGCAGATATAAACTACTCGGGTGGATTTAGGGGGACAGAAAGAATACTGCATTCCAATGATGGCTTGCTTTTTGCCAGTTATGACCATTATGAGACTTTCGTTGAATTGCTTTAAGGGGGAGAATGTGATGCGGGACAGGAATGCGTTTCGGTATATTGCTGAGGACCCCATTGTACTGGATCTGACAGGGTGCAGATATGGCGGAGAGGTACACGAGCGGATCAAGGAGGCCTTCGGCTTTCCGGATTATTATGGAAAGAACTGGGATGCCATGTGGGACTGTATGGACGGACTGTTTGACAGGCGGGAGATCGTGGTGCGGGGTTTTCGGACCATGCCGCAGGAGGTGCAGGATTACAGCCGACCGCTGCTGGAGATCCTGGAGGAGCTGCACCGGGAGAACCCGGAAATTACACATCGGATGGAGTAAATCCGCCAGCTTCAGCAGTATGTTGGTGGGGATGTCCCGTTTGCCCATTTCATAGTAGGAATAGCAGACCTGGGAGCATTGTAGATAGGCGGCCAGGTCCTTTTGCAGCAGATCCCGATCCTCCCGCAGGTCGCGGATGCGTCTATACATGGCTATGTGCCTCCTTCTCGGGGTATCACAAAAAGTATAGGCAAAACAAATTGTTTTATTGATATATAACAATTTGTTATATTATGGAGTTGCCGAGAGATATAAAGAGGTGCAAAAAAGAAGCGGAGGAGAAATAATGGAGTATAAAGATGAGATGCACATGAAAGCGGACACGGAAAACATCCCCGAAACGCAAGAGGCTCCGCAGAAGCAAGCGGCGACCGAGTCAGAGCAGGAAACAAAAGAAAGGGTCCCTATTGGGCGAAGATCAGACAAAGCGCGTTACCATGGACATGTGTCTGGGGAAGACCGGCGGTTTCTGGAAGGTATTGACCTGCGATATGGATTGGGATTGACGAGACAGCACAACAAAAAGTAAAAAACAGGAACGTGGGAATAAAATTGAACTGCACCCCATTTGTTAGACAGTATGATATACTATTTAACAAGTGGGGTGT
>OHOA01000365.1_pt1 | contig 23578 bp, 16 predicted proteins | sample 1569681 | NCBI WGS metagenome assembly OHOA01 (sample SAMEA3879609, study PRJEB24766) | human gut metagenome | biome: human-associated habitat; feature: feces | place: USA | collected 1985/1987 | reverse complement strand
ACTGGTGTTCCTCCTAATATCTACGCATTTCACCGCTACACTAGGAATTCCGCTTGCCTCTCCGATACTCAAGGGATACAGTTTTGGAAGCAGTTCATGGGTTGAGCCCATGGATTTCACTCCCAACTTGCATCTCCGCCTACACGCCCTTTACACCCAGTAAATCCGGACAACGCTTGCCACCTACGTATTACCGCGGCTGCTGGCACGTAGTTAGCCGTGGCTTATTCGTCAGGTACCGTCTTCTACTCGTCCCTGACAAAAGAAGTTTACAACCCGAAAGCCTTCTTCCTTCACGCGGCGTTGCTGGGTCAGGCTTGCGCCCATTGCCCAATATTCCCCACTGCTGCCTCCCGTAGGAGTCTGGGCCGTATCTCAGTCCCAATGTGGCCGTTCAACCTCTCAGTCCGGCTACTGATCGTCGCCTTGGTGGGCCGTTACCTCACCAACTAGCTAATCAGACGCGAGGCCATCTTTCAGCGATAAATCTTTGACATCAGGGCCATGCGACCCCAATGTGTCATGCGGTATTAGCAGTCGTTTCCAACTGTTGTCCCCCTCTGAAAGGCAGGTTCCTCACGCGTTACTCACCCGTCCGCCACTGTCCTCTGCTTCAATTGGACGAATCCTCTTTCCGCAGATTCTCGTTCGACTTGCATGTGTTAAGCACGCCGCCAGCGTTCGTCCTGAGCCAGGATCAAACTCTCTATAAATGGTATCTAAACAGCTCCTAAGAGCCGCTCAAATCTTTACAGAGCTATTTGTCATAGCTTCAAAAACTTTTTATACTTAGTTCCATGGGTAATTGACTTAACCCCATTTCCCCAAGTTTTAGTCGCACTTTTCAGTGCTCCCGTCTGGTGCTTTTCGTTTCGTTCGTTGTTTAATTTACAAGGTACACGCTCCATGCGGAACATTTGTTATTATACTGCGTTATGCCAGCTATGTCAAGCACTAATTTCAACTTTTTTCAAGTTTTTTCAGCGCCTTCCAGCCGCCTTCCGCAGCCGCCGCCTCTCGACGACTTTGTTACTTTACCACACCACGCCCCTCCTGTCAATACTTATTTTTACTTTTTTTAATCCCTGCCTTCACTTACACTAATGTCACACGCTATACACTTCCCTTTTGGGCAAAAACGTGCTATTATACGATAGGATTTATAATAGTATTTAATGTATATGTGAGGTCCTTATGTCTGCATTTTTTTCAAACTTGGCAACTGCGCTGCCCGCGGCTCTGTGGGTGGGGCGGATCGTGCTGTTGGCGGCGGCGGCGTGGGTACTGCTGCGCTGCGGCATTTCCCTGCTTGGCAATCGTGAGGCACCGGAGGTGTGGGGCTTTGTCAGCCTCTCCAACGGCGCCCGGTATGATCTGACTCATTGGGAGAACATGGTGGGCCGGATGCGCAGCGCCGATGTTCGGGTGAACTTCCCCTCCGTGTCCCGGTGCCACGCCGCCATCTGCCGGGATGACCGAGGCCAATGGACGGTGTACCCGGTGAACCGCAGCAGTGGGGTTCTGCTCAATGGGGAGCGCACCCTGGCTGCAGCTTCACTGAAGGCGGGGGATTGCATCGCCGTGGGCGGCGTAGAGATGTACTTCTTCCCCTCCACGGAATCCGATGAGGCCAAGGTGGCCCGGCGGCGGGTGGAGGAGCAGCGGCACCGGCACACCTCCCAGGCGGGGACTCTGGTGCTGGTGAACGTATGCCAGGCCCTCCTGTTTCTGCAGGTATTTCTCACGGCTCAGGCGGAGGATCGGCTGCCCATGGGGGTTGCCTTTGGGGGCTTGGCGCTGCTGTCCTGGGTCCTGTACGGCATATATCGAGCAGCCCAGCGATCCGCCTATGAGCTGGAGTCTCTGGTGTTCCTGCTTATCAGCATAGGCGCGGCGGTAACGGCCGCCTACGACCCGGAATCTCTCTATAAGCTGCTCATTACCGTGGTCATGGGCATGGTGCTGTTTCTGGCAATGAGCGGGGTGCTGCGGGACCTGCATCTATCCATCCGGGCCCGGTGGCCGGTGGCCATTGCCGCCGGGGCGCTGCTGGCCTTTAACGTGGTGCTGGGCGAGCGTATCTTCGGCGCGAAAAACTGGATCTCCATCGGCCCCCTCTCCTTTCAGCCCTCAGAGCTGGTGAAGATCGCCTTTATCCTGGCCGGGGCCGCCACCCTGGATCGGCTGTTTGCCAAGCGGAACCTGATATTCACCATTCTGTTTTCCGCCTATTGCGTGGGATGCCTGGCACTGATGAGTGACTTCGGCACGGCACTGATCTTTTTCGTGGCCTTTTTGTGTATTGCCTTCCTGCGCACCGGCGACCTGCCGTCCATCGCCATGATGGTGGCGGCGGCGACCTTTGGCTGCGGGATCACCCTGCGCTTCAAGCCCTACATCGCCGACCGCTTCGCCGCCTGGCGGCACGCCTGGGATTACGCCCAGGACATAGGCTATCAGCAGACCCGGACCATGAGCGCCATGGCCTCGGGAGGGCTGTTCGGGGTGGGGCCGAAGGATGGCTGGCTCAAATATGTGGGTGCAGCCAACACGGACCTGGTATTCGGCGTAGTGGGCGAGGAGTTCGGCTTCCTGCTGGCCCTGTGCTGTGTGGCAGCACTGGTGATCCCCATTGTATTCGCCCTGCGCTGCGCCGCTGCGGCCCGCTCCTCCTTCTACACCATTCTTTCCTGCGCCACCGCCGCCATGCTGGTGTGTCAGATGGCGCTGAATGTGCTGGGCGCAGTGGATCTGCTGCCACTGACAGGGGTGACCTTTCCATTTGTATCCATGGGGGGCTCCAGCATGATCTCCTGCTGGGGGCTCATGGCCTATCTGAAGGCTGCCGACACCCGGCAGAACGCCAGCTTCGCCCTGCGGCTGAGCAAGCTGGCTCCGCAGCAGCAGAAGAAGAAAGCCGCGCCTGCACCCAAGGCCCGGCCCAAGGCTCCGCAAGAGGGCTTTTTCGCCGACCGGCCGGACATTCCGGTGGATAAGATTTTCGGAAAGGAGGAGGACAAGTGAAGCAGGTCAAGCAGCGGACACTCCTTATTTATATATTACTGATCCTGTTTGTGGCGGGGCTGGTCCTGTATACCGCGCGCTATGTGGCTCTGGGCAGCCGCTGGGCCTCCTTCTCCGGAAATCTGAGCGCATATGATAGCGGCATACCGGTTCTGGGACAGATTTTGGACCGCAGCGGCGTTGTGCTGTACGATGCGGCCCAGGGGGCATACAGTGACGACGATGCTCTCCGCCGGGCCACCCTGCACGCCGTAGGGGACAGGGAGGGGAATATCTCCACCTCCGCCCTGCAGAACTTTCAAAAGCAGCTCATCGGCTACAGCCTGCTCACCGGCACCGCCGGCGGCGGCGGGCGGGTGTATCTGACCCTGGACAGCCGGTTGCAGACGGCGGCCTATGAGGCCCTGAACGGTGCCAAGGGTACCATCGGGCTATACAACTACCAAACCGGCGAAATCCTGTGCATGGTGTCCTCCCCCAGCTTTGACCCCGCAGATCCCCCGGAGATCCGGGATGGGGACACGCAATACGACGGCGTATATCTGAACCGTTTCCTTTCCTCCGCCTTTACCCCCGGCTCCGTTTTTAAGGTGGTCACTGCGGCTGCCGCCCTGGAAAAGCTGGAGGGTGTGGCAAGCCGCACCTTCCACTGCAGCGGCAGCGTCACCATCGGCGGCGACACCATCACCTGCCCCTATGTCCACGGGGATATGGACTTTTACGGAGCCATGGCAAACTCCTGCAACTGCGTTTTTGCCCAGCTGGCCGTGGAGCTGGGAGGGAGCACCCTCTCCAGCTACGCGCAGCAGGCCGGGCTGCTGGATGGCGGCAGTGTCAGCGGCATCGACACCGCCGCCGGGACCTACGTTATCAGCGAAAATGACAGCGAGGTGGGCTGGTCCGGCGTGGGCCAGTACGAGGATCTGGCAAATCCCTGCGCCCTGATGACCATGATGGGCGCCATCGCCGGTCGGGGCAGCGCCCGGGAGCCGTATCTGCTGGATAAGGTCACGTCCATGACCGGCACGGCGGCCCGCAGCACCGGCACCTCCGAGACGATGCACCTGTGGAACGCCGACACCTGTCAAGCTCTGGCCGACATGCTGCGCAACAACGTCACGGAAACCTATGGCCAGAGCCGCTTTGGCGACCTGCCGGTGTGCGCCAAATCCGGCACCGCCGAGGTGGGGCAAGGCAAGGCGCCCCACAGCTGGTTTGCCGGATTCGTGGACAGCGGCGACCTCCCCCTGGCCTTTGTAGCGCTGGTGGAAAACGGCGGCGGCGGCAGCGCCGTAGCCGGCAGCGCCGCAGCACAGGTGCTGCGCACGGCGGCAGAGCTGCTGTAAGCGCTCTGCTCCTCTTGCAGTACATCGGTAGGGGCAGCGTCACCGCCGACCTCTATCAGCTATTCTCCCTCCTCTTTTCTTGATAAAAAAACGGCCCCCCGGGCCGTTTTTTTATCCTTATTTTACCTATGCCTCTACTTTTTCCACGGCAAAGCCATATACTGCGCCGTTTTGAGCATCGGTCATATCCACGCCGGTGGCGGCATACTGTCCGTCGATGTAAAAGGCCCAGTATGTGCCGTCCGTGTCATAGTCCGCGGTAATGCCGATGACCTCCTTGATATACAGACCGTAGTCGCTCTCCTCGCCGCTGATGATGTTCAGGGCCTGCAGGGCTGCGCCCACGGTTTTTTCATCGGTTTTCACAGTGAAGTCCGTTTTAGTGCCCTGGCCGTCCGTCACCTCTACGGTAAAGGCAGTTGCACCCTGGCCCAGGGTCTCGCCGTCCTTCACACCCACAGTGTTCTTGCCTGCGGCAATAGGCGTGGGCTTTGCACAGGCGCACAGGGTCAGCGCCATGGCCAAAGCCAGCAAAAAGGCTATTATTTTTCTCATTTTTTTCAAGAATAGCACCTCCTTTTTTCTCCTGCAGTATAACACGTCCATCGCCTCTTGACAACAGGAAAAAACAATGTTATAGTGGTACCACAATCCAAGGGGTGCTGGCGCATGCCGGCTGAGATGGGCGTATAGCCGCCCGGTCCCTCGAACCTGATCCGGGTAATGCCGGCGTAGGAATGCGCGCATACTGTCTTTTTGTTCCGCATTGCGACGCCTGCATGGCTCGCCATGCGGGAATTTTTTTATTGGAGGATGCAACATGAAAAACACAAAAACCAAAATGCTTTGCGAAGCCGCTATTTTCATTGCCATGGCGGAAATTCTGAGCCTTATCAAGCTCTATGAGTTCCCCAACGGCGGCTCCGTGACCCTGGAGATGCTGCCCATTATTCTGTTCGCCGCTCGGTACGGCTGCGGCTGGGGCGCCGGTGCCGGCCTGGTTTACGGCGCTATCACCTACCTCATCGGCAACAAGTTCTCCATCGATTGGACCACCATCATCTGCGACTACTTCCTGGCCTTTGTGGCCCTGGGCTTCGGCGCAGGCCTGCTGTCCCGCCGGAAGTGGAGTGTGTATTACGGCACCCTCATCGGCGGCGTGCTGCGTTTCCTGGTCCACTATCTTATCGGCGTTTTCGTCTGGGGCGTCTATATGCCCGACGAGTTCTTCGGCATGACCATGACCAGCCCGTGGTTTTACTCCCTGCTCTACAACGGGAGCTACATGCTGCCCAGCATCATCCTGTGCGTGGTGGTATTTGCCCTGCTGTATAAGCCGCTGAAGAAATACTTCACCTCCGCCGATCTATTGATTCAAAAATAAAAACCGCCCCGAAGAAAAAAACTGTTGACAAACCTCTCAAATCCTGTATAATAGTTTTTGTTCTTCGGGACACAGCGGGATTGTGTAAAGGTAGCACAGCGGACTCTGACTCCGTATGTGAGGGTTCGAATCCTTCTCCCGCTGCCAACATAGGATTGCTATTTTAACAAAAATAGCAATCCTATATTTTTTTCTGAAATGCTGATAAAACCGCAACAAGAAGGCATGAAAAGACAGCCGCTTGCAGCGGCTGTCTGAAGTGGTAATGCAGCCTCAAACCGCCAGTTTACTGGTGGCTTGAGGCTGTCGATAAAGGGATAGGATTTGCGATAACAGTAAGGAAAGGAGTGTGAGGGAAAGGCAGGAAGGGTGTCTCTCCCCGCTGAAATCCGTAGTTTTTTGAAGCTTTTTCAAGGCTTCAAAAGCTTAGCAGAGGGGCGAAAAAAAATATTTCGACACGCTGAAACCACCAGTTAACTGGTGGTTATGATTTTGATTGGGGCTATTTTGCATCAGACCGCATTGGAAGCCCGGCCCGGCACAAGGCCGGACCGGGATCCGGCGCCGGCAGACGCCAGCACCCTTTGCTGAGGAATTCAGTGAGGAGTAAACACACAAAACGCAGGAAATATCAGTCGCGGGGATAGGGTTTAACACTGTGCTGCGCTGCTTCAGCCATTACTTTGCGGCTTTTTTGGCTTCCTTGGCAGCCCTGTCGGCCAGGTAGTACATACCGGGAGTGTTGTAATACTCCCTCTGCAGGTCCTTCACCTGCTTGCACATGAACACCAGGCCAATCATGTTCAGGATGACGACCACGGCCAGGAAGCCGTCAAGGATCATATACATGGTGGTCACGTTGGAGAACGCGCAGGCGATGCAGATGAACAGGGGATAAATATACACCCACACCTTGGAGAACTTACGGCCGAACAGGATCTCAGCCTGAATCTGGCCGAAGAAGCCGGCGGAGATAATCGTGGAGAACACAAACAGGAACACCGTGACGGCAACGAAGATGGCGCCGAAGTTGCCGAACACGGACTGGAAGGCAGCCAGTGCCAGCTGGCCGGAGCTCAGACCCTCCTGGGTCCACACGCCGGAGCACAGAACGGCCAGAGAGGTAATGGTGCAGATGACGATGGTATCCATAAAGACCTCAAAGATACCGAACTGGGCCTGACGGATGGGGTGATCCGTATCGGCAGTGCAGTGACCGGCGATGGTGGAGCCCACGCCCGCCTCATTGGAGTACACACCGCGGGCAGCGCCCCAGCGGATAGCCGCCATGATGGTGGCACCGGCGAAGCCGCCCACAGCAGCGCGGCCGGTGAAGGCATCCTCAAAGATCATGCCGATGACAGCAGGCAGCTCGCCCACGTTGGCGAAGATGATGACCAGAGCGCCCACCACATACAGGCAGGCCATCACGGGCACCAGGATATCGGTGACGCTGGACACACGCTTGAAGCCGCCGGCCAGGATCACGCCCACCAGAACAGCGATGATGATACCGGTGATAGTCTGGTTTGCGCCGAACACGTTGAACTGCTCAGCAGCGGAAACGCCCTGAGAGGCCAGGGAGGGAACCAGCTCGATCATGAAGAAGAAGGCATAGCCGACGCCGAACACAACTCCGATCTTCTTGCCCAGGCCACGCAGATAGTAAGCCGGGCCGCCGACCCACTCGCCCACGTCGTTTTTACGGCGGTACTTGATGCCCAACGCAACCTCGCAATACTTGGTGCACATACCGAGGATGGCCAGAACCCAGATCCAGAACACGGCGCCGGGGCCGCCCAGGGCGATGGCCACGGGCACGCCAACGATGTTGGAGGCGCCAACGGCGCAGGCCAGTGCCGCAAATGCGGCGGAAATGGGACGGACCTTGCCCTCCTCCTTCTTGGCAAACATCTTACCGAAGGTCTGGCTCATGGCGTAGCCAAAGTGACGGATCTGAGGGAAGCCCAGATAGATGGTCAGGAACAAACCGCCGCCGCCGATGAGGATCAGAATGGGAATGCCCCAAAACCAGTTGCCAAAATCTTGAATAACTTGCAATATAGCCATACTTTTCTCCTTTTCCATACATAATAGGTGACTTTCTCTGCGGTTTTGCTTGTGGTTGTGCGTTTGTGTGCTTGTGCGCTTGGGGCAGGGGCTCAGCTCAGCAGACGTTTCACCGTTTCATAGGTGATATTGGGGACGTTCTGAAACGTCTGCCGCATATCCACGCGCTCGGTAAGCATGTGTCCGTCACGACCAAAGGTACCAATATTGACAACGGGGACGTCGATCTGACGGATCTTATCCACCGGGTGCGTGTATTTCACGCCATACTGGGGCATATTCGTCTCCAGCGCCTGGGTCGCCAGAGTGTCGTCACACACGGCCATAAAGCTGGAGTCGGAGATGTAGGGGTAGAACATGCGGGTCTTGATCTGGCGCCGGGCCTCGGGCCGCACCACCTCGATGGCGCTCTCCACCGCATCCAGCAGGGCCTTTTCCTTGGCCGTGCGGCCGGTCATCTCGATACGGGCACTGAAGATGGAGCCGAAGAATACCACCACGGCGGGGGACTTGTCCTCAGACCACTTCCAGGCCTCCTGCACCACACGCAGGCCGAACAGGCGCAGGTCCAGCTCGGGTTCATCCTTGTGCAGCTTCACGGTGAACTCGTGGATAGCCTTTTTAAAAGCCTCGCCATGTGCCGCTGCCAGCTCGTTATAAAACTCGCTCCAGGTGTAGACCCGGGTCTTCCAGGGCAGCTGGTGGAATTCCACCTTGCTCAGCTCACAGAAGCGCTTGTATTGGGCATTCAGATATTCCACCGTCTCGTCAAAGGCCTCCACGGCCATCTGCTTGCTCTTTTCCAGCACGACGGCAGGGCTCCAGCCGTGGGTGAAGAAGTTGTAGTAGCCGAAGGCCGTCAGCGCCGTCTGCACAGTGTAGGGGCCCTTGGTATCCATCTCCTTCAGGGAGATGGGCGGAATGGCGACCTCACCCTGGGCGATGTCGCACAGGTCAGTGTTCAGGGACATCTTGCGCGTGATATTGGCCAGCACCAGGTTGGGGTCCAGCGCGCTGAAGGCCTGGCCCACATGGGCCTCCTTGCCAAACACGGCGAAGCAAGGCAGCAGCTTGCCGATGCTGCCGTAGTAGATGTAGCGGTTCTCATCACCGGGGGCGTAGTTGGTGGAGTAGTCGGCGTTGATGCACGCCACATACTCGAAATGCTCCTTCTCCTTCAGCTCCTCCAGCAGATCCAGGGCCGTGATGATGCCCTTGGAGTTGTCCTCCTCGTCGCACTCACCGATGGCCAGCAGGTTGCCGTCCAGCTCCTCGGGATGCTCGGAGAAATACTGAATCAGATACATGTGGCCGGCTACGCCGGACTTCATATCCAGGGCGCCGCGGCCGAACAGATATTCGCCGGACTCGATATCGTCAATGACCTCCTGAGGCAGCACAAAGGTCTCGCGCAGCTTGGCGGGCAGCTCCTCGCAGCGGAAGGCGTACTCACGGATGGTGCCGAAATCGTCCACCCCCACGGTATCGATGTGGCCGATGAGGATGACCGTGCGGTTAGAATTGCCCTTGGTGCCCTTCACATAGGCCAGCGTACTGTGCCGCTCCACAAAGTCGTTCTTGGTCTGGAAGCACTTGACCTGCTCAGGGTGTGCCTGGAAGTAGGGCAGGGACATATAGAAGTCCTGCATATAACGAGCCACAGCGCTCTCGCCGCCCGGCTCCTTATTGATGCTGGGGATGGCGACCATGTTTTCCGTCAGCTGCTTGACCGATTCAAAAGAATTTAGTTTCATGACTTAGCTCCTTTGTTTGTTGTGCCCGCGCGCATCAATCGCGGTGATATCTCTCGATGCCGGCCATGTAGGTGTTCAGCACCTGAATATCCTTGATGTCATTTTCGGGGATGTGGAAGATGTCGCGGTCAATAACCACCATGTCGGCGAACTTGCCAGCCTCGATGGTGCCCATCAGATCCTGGTTGCCGTTGGCGTAGGCCACATTTTTGCTGTACATGCACACCGCGTCATATACGGATATCTTCTCGTCGGGATGATAGCCGCCTGCGGGATAGCCGTCCATGTCCTGGCGGGTCACGGCGGCGTAGATGCCGAGCCATGGGTTGAAGCTCTCCACCGGCGCATCGGACCCCCCGGCCATGACTAAGCCCTCATCCAAATACGTCTTCCAGGGATAGCTCAGTGCGGCACGCTCCTTGCCCACGCGCCCCTCAATCCAGTGCAGGTCGGTCATCAGGAATGTGGGCTGGATGTCCAGCACGAGCGGCAGCTTTTTCATACGCTCGATCAGCTCCGGCGTGGCCATCTGGGCATGGATGAGACGGAAGGGGAGTCGCTTGGCCTGCTCCTCCGGTGTCATGCCATCCCTCAGCCCCTGCTGCAGGCAGTACTCCACCGCATCCAGGGTGACCTCCAGTGCCTCGTCGCCGATGCAGTGGGTGGCGGGCTGCAGGCCGTGGCGGTATGCCTCGTACATTCTCTTGGCCAGGTCCTCAGGGCTGATGACCAGAATACCGGTGTTGCCGGGATCGTCCACATAGTCGGTGTAAAGCTTGGCAGACCGGGAGCCCAGGGACCCGTCAGAGAAGCTCTTGAAGCTGCCCATCCGCGCAGCGCGGTAGGGATCGCTCCGCTGCTCGGCCGTCAGGCGCTCCGGGTCGAACATATAGTCCAGACACACGAACATGCGCACCGGCAGCTCGCCGCGGTTGCTGCGGGCCACATAGTCCGCAAAGTCCTCGTCATAGTGCCATATCGCCGCGGCATAGGTGTGCATCATGGTCACGCCCAGGCTGGAGGCCAGCGCCAGGCCCTTCCTCATGCACTTTTCACGGGTGGCGGGCACCAGGAACGGATCAGGGATCAGGCTGTCGTAGATCTTGGAGGCCTGCTCACGGAAAATGCCGTTGGGGTTACCGTCGGCATCCAGCTCCACCATGCCCCCGGGGCCAAATACATAGCCGTTGGTAATGTTGGCCTTTTCCAACGCCATAGTGTTGGCCACCGCTGTATGCAGGCACACGCGCTTGATAACGATGGGATGATCGGTGCTGGCCTCATCCAGGTCCAGACGGGTGGGCAGCTGGTCCTCGCAGTCCTTCCACTTGGATTGGTCGAAGTTGGAGCCCTTGATCCACTCGCCCTTGGGCGTCTCCGCCGCGCGTTCACGCAGCAGCTGCAGTGCCTCGGCGCGGGAGGTGGCACCGCCCAGATCCACCGTGGTATAGGCCTGGCAGAAGGCGAAGAAGTGCAGGTGAGAGTCGCCCATGCCGGGCAGCACGGTCTTGCCTTGCAGGTCGATGCACTTCTCACAGGCAAATTGCGCCAGTGCCTCTTCCTTCGTGCCCACGTAGGCAAATTTGCCGTCCTTCAGCACCACCGCTTCCTTACAGACGTCCGGCGCCTCCATCGTGTAAATCTTTCCGCCATAAAACAATGCATCAGCTTTTCCCTTCATTTTGTATACCTCTCCAATTTCAAAATGATATTGTTGTGATTTTGCACAGTTCCAAACACATAAAGGTTACATTAATTGACATTATAACGGAAGGTGCGCCATGTGGCAATTTACCCTCCGTTCCCCACACGGAACAATTTGTGCAGATTTTGTTTCCTGTCCGGATTATTTATTGACATATTTAGCGTTTCTTGATAAAATTGGAAAAAAATGGTGAAAAAATAAGCTTGATTTGATTTTGAGGAAATCGCTTATGGACACTGAAAGAACAAATATTACAAGAGAAGTCGGCAGCCGTATCCGCTACGCCCGCAAAAGCCGGGGTATGTCAATGGACGAGCTGGCTCAGGCTATCTACAAAACGCGTTCTGCCATCTCCAAATATGAAAATGGGCAGATATCCGTGGATATTGCCACGCTTTATGACATTGCCAATGCCCTGAAGGTCAGCATCTATGATCTGCTGCACCGCAACACGCCGGACATCGGCCAGGAGTACAACGCAGAGGTGCCCGCCTTTTTCCGGAATGTCTCCCAACTATATATGTACTTCTTCGATGGCCGGATCAACTGCGCCCAATGCACCGTGATCGACATATTCCCTGCGGAGAGAAGCAGCCAGGCTGAGGTGCTCATGTACATGAACGTCAAGGATCTGGCCCACTACCAAATCTGCGAGAGCACCTTCCGCGGCACCTTGACCCACTATGAGGCCTTCAGCGCCATGCTTTTCGAGAACAACGATATGCCCATGGATAAATACCAGATCGGCATCCCCCAGCCCTACATGGACGATGACCGGAAGTGGGTGCTGACCTATGGCATCTCCTGCCGTCCGCTGATGCCCTCTGCCGCCAAGCGTCTTCTCAGCAAAACGCCGCTTCCCATCGATAAGGCGCTGGTCCAGGAGCTGATGATATCCAAGGAGGATATCCGCTTGATGAAGCATTACAATATGTTTGTCATGGTGTAGCATCCATTGTCTGCTATATATGCATGCAATAGTCTTGGCCGAAAAGGACGCCTCCCGGCGTCCTTTTTCCATAGGCGAATGCTTTTTTCGACAGCTTCACCCGGCTGCCTTTCAGCGGCCGGGTGATTTTTGTCGAAGCAGAGAGGGTGGCAGACCCCCTTCGCCCCGGCTCCATATATACGCAATGCTTCTCTTGCGCTGCGTCATTTTAATTTGTCAATTTTTTCTCAATTTTATGAATGTTGTCTGTTGCATCTTTTTCTTCTTTGCCATATACTCTTACTATTATTTTTACAGGATATGCAGGTGGAGCAAATGAAAACCTATCGATTTGCATACGGCAGCGGTACGGTGGAGTTCCCGCTGGAGGAGAAAAATATCATCGGAGAGCTGCACGGCAATGTGGTGGAGCCGATTTCCGACATACGCAGGGAGCTGTGGGCCTCCCTGGATGCGCCCATTGACAGCGCACCCCTGTGCCGGCGGGTCACCCCGGGCAGCACCGTTGCGCTGGTGGTCAGCGATATGTCGCGCTTCTGGATGCGGCAGGATCTGGTGGTGCCGCATCTGGTGGACTATCTCACCCAGCGCTGCGGCGTGCGTGAGGATGACATCACCATCGTCATTGCCAACGGCACGCATACCGGCGGCGATGAGGCAGAGCTGCGCACCCTGGTGACGGACGCCGTTTACGACCGGATCACCGTGGAAAACCATAACTGCGATTCCGATGATCTCGTCTATCTCGGCACAACGCCCCACGGCACGCCGGTCTCCATCAATCGCACTGCGGCCCTGGCGGACATGGTCATCTGCCTCGGCGCGGCAACGCATCATGTGATGGCCGGCTTCGGCGGCGGCCGCAAGAGCATCCTGCCCGGCATCAGCAGCCGGGAGACCATCTTTCACAACCACGCCTTTTCCCTGGATGCCGCAGCCCTGCGCTCCAACCCGGCCGTGGGCAACGGTATTTTACAGGGCAATCCCCTGCACGAGGATATGTGCGAAGCCGCCAGCCTGGTGAAAAACCTGTTTATGGTCAATCTTGTCATGAACACCCAGATGCGCTTGGCCGCCATTTTTTCCGGCCATTATCTCACCTCCTGGGAGCAGGCCTGCCGGACGGTTAACCGCATTTACCAGGTGGATGTGCCCCGGAAGGCGGATGTTGTCATTACAAGCTGCGGCGGCTTTCCCAAGGACATTTCTCTCTACCAGGGCACCAAGGCCATTGATAACGTAGAATCGGCTCTGAAGCCGGGAGGCACGCTGATCCTTGTGATCGAGGCCCGGGAGGGCGGCGGGCCTGCCGAATACTTCGGCTGGTCGAAGGACCTCCTTGCCGGCACCATTGAGCAGCGCCTGCGCGAGCATTTCACGGTGGCCGGCTATGTTTTCTTCCTCAACTGTGAGCAGGCACAGCGCTATAATATCCTGCTCTATTCCAGCATTGATCCCAAGGCGGTGGAGCCCATGGGGATCCGGGCCTTCTCCGATGTGGAGGCGCTGCTTGAGGCAGCCCGGCTTCCGGGAAAAACCGTCTATGTGATCCCCAATGGGGCCACCGTGATCCCACACATCGTTAAGGAGGCATCTGCCAATGAAGCGTAACTACATTGCCCGGCGTTTTCAGCTGGGCGGCACGGGCTTATCTCTTGATACCGAGGCCCTGTCCAAGTACAAGGATATTATTGACCTGAGCATCGGCGACACCGACTTCACCACCGATGAAGCCATTATCTCCGCTGCATTCCGCGATGCCGGACTGGGCCACACACACTATGGCGATCCCAAGGGCGATCCGGAGCTTATCTCCGCGGTTTGCCGGGCCTGGGAGGAGGATTTCGGCCACCCCCTTTCCGGCGACCATGTGCTTGTGAGTACATCCAGCTGCCTGGGTATGGCGCTCACCATGCTTGCCATTCTTGACCCCGGCGACGAGGTGATCGTCTTTTCCCCCTATTTCGCTGTATACCGCTCCCAGATCGAGCTGGCCGGCGGCGTTTGTGTGGATGTGCCCACCTATGCCGAGGAAAATTACGCCATCGATGAAGCCCGGCTGCGCGCCGCCATCACGCCGCGCACCAAGGCCATTATCTTCAATAACCCCACCAATCCCACCGGCATGAGCTATGACAGGGATACCCTGTCCATGCTGGCCCGCATTGCGCAGGAGTATGACCTGCTGGTTGCCGCCGATGAGATCTATACCACATACCTGTATGAGGGGGATTTCTGCCCTATCCGCACCCTGCCCGGTATGGCCCAGCGCACCATTACCCTTAACAGCTTTTCCAAGAACTACCTCATGACAGGCTGGCGTGTCGGCGTCATTATCGCCGAGCCGGAGCTGCTTGCGGTGATGAATCGCATCAACGGCTCGCTGGTTTACACCGCACCCTCTGTTTCTCAGCGTGCGGCCATCCAGGCGCTTTCCATGCGCAGGTCGATCCGGGAAAAGTATATTTCCGAATACCGCGACCGGATCTTTTACGCCGCCGACCGGATCGAAAAAATCCCCTACCTCAGCCTCGTCCGCCCTAAGGGTACCTTCTATCTCTTCCCCGGCATCGAGAAAACCGGATTGGATGAAAAGCAGTTCTGCAAGGCCCTGTTAGAGAGGGCGCATATCCTGGTCAGTCCCGGCACGCCCTTCGGCGTAAGCGGCGCAGGACACTTCCGTATCGCCTGCACCGTCGGCATTGAACACCTTAAAACTGCATTTGACCGCATGGAGAAGCTGTCGTTTTGACAGCTTCTCCGAGATTGTCGAAAAGCCCTCCGGGTTTTCCGACAAAAGGATTGCCGCCTGCGGGCGGCAAACTCTGCGAGGCTTTTTTAATACGCAGGGAGAAGCTGTTGCTTGGACAGCTTCTCCCCTTTTTGCATTTTTGCACAATTTGGGTGCTTATTTTTTTGCAGTATTGTGATAGACGGCTATTTACAAATCAATCTACGTGTGTATAATTATGCATATAAAACATATGAATATGCATTTAAATGCATGAAACGGAGGAAAGTATGAAAAAATTTAACTTGGCAAAGAAGATGCTTGCATTGGCACTTGGCGTGCTGATGCTGCTGTCGGTTATGATCGGCTGCAGCAAGACCAACGATCAGGCCGGCAGCGGAAGCGGCGACACCCAGCAAGAGCAGACCGGAGCCCTGCTGAAAAAGATCAAGGACAGCGGCAAGCTGGTTGTGGGCACCGAGGCCCAGTATGCCCCCTATGAGTTCAAGGACCTGGACGCTAACTTCGTTGGCTGCGATATGTGGCTGGCACAGCAGATTGCCGACAGCCTGGGCGTTCAGCTGGAGGTAGTGGACATGTCCTTCGACGGCATCATCCCCGCCGTTCAGTCCGGCCAGGTTGACCTGGGCATCGCAGCCTTCACCAACACCCCTGAGCGTGCAAAGGAGATCGACTTCAGCAACCTCTATGAGACCAGCGCACAGCTGCTGATCGTCAAGACCGGCAACGCAGATGTCTACTCCACCAAGGAATCCCTTGCCGGGCAGAAGGTCGGCGCACAGAAGGGCACCATTCAGTCCCAGCTGATCCAGTCCGCCCTCCCCGACAGTGAGCTCTTTGAGCTGGAGAAGTACCCCGCCCTTGCCCTGGAGGTTCAGAATGGCAACATTGCCGGCCTGGTGGTGGATCAGGCTGTGGGTGAGTCTCTGGTGGCCACCAGCAACGGTGGTCTGGAGGTTTCCAATTTTGCCTTCACCGCAGAGGAGGCCTCCTTCGGTAAGTCCGTCGTGATCGCCAAGGGCAACGAGGATCTGCTGGCCGCCGTGAACCAGGTCATCGACAAGGTCACCTCCGACGGCAGCTATCAGAAGGCTTACGACGAGGCTGTTAAGCTGGCCGCCAGCCTCGGCCTGTAAAACACAGGCGAGAGAACAGCACAAGTACGCAAACCACGGGCTTCGCCGTTTCGGCGGCGAAGCCCGGCTATGCATTGAGGAGGGTTCCCCATGAAATTCTTCGAGTTTATCGAGACCATCGGACAGCTCATCGCCCGGTACCACAGCTTCTTTGAGGAGGGCATCATCAACACCCTGATCATCGCAGCCTTCACCGTGTTATTCGGTACGATTTTCGGCACGCTCATGTCCTGTATGCGCATGAGTAAAATCCCGCCCCTTCGCTGGTTCGCAGTGGCCTACATTGAGTTTATCCGCGGAACACCGCTGATGGTGCAGCTCATGTTCATTTTTTACGGTCTGCCCATGATCGGCTTTGCGCTTCCCGATATTGCCTGGATCCCGAATTTTTCGCGTTTTTCCGCCGGGATTATCGCCATGAGCATCAACAGCTGTGCCTATGTGGCTGAGATCATCCGCTCCGGCGTGCAGGCTGTGGACTACGGCCAGATGGAGGCTGCACGCAGCATCGGCTTCAGCCACGGTCAGGCTATGCGGCTGGTTGTTTTGCCCCAGGCTATCCGCAATATTCTCCCGGCCCTGGGCAATGAGTTTGTCACCGTTATCAAGGAATCCTCCATCGTCTCCGTTATCGGCCTTGCCGACCTGATGTTCCGCACCAATGATGTCATCGCCGTCACCTACAAGAGCCTGGCCTGCCTTGCTATCGCGGCGCTGTGCTATTTTGCGATGACCTTTACGGGCGGCCGCCTGATCTCACTGGCAGAAAGGAAGATGAATCATGGCAAGTGAAAATATCCTGCAGGTCATAGACCTGTGTAAAAGCTTTCATAAGCTTGAGGTCCTCAAGAACATCAGCGTTTCCTTTAATAAAAACGAGGTGGTCTCCATTATCGGTCCCTCCGGCGGCGGCAAAAGCACCTTTCTGCGCTGCCTGAATCTGCTGGAAAAGCCGACCTCCGGGCAGATCCTGATTGACGGCGTGGACATCTGCGCCAAGGGACAAAGCAAGCATATCGACCAGCACCGGCAGAAAATGGGCATGGTATTCCAGCAGTTCAACCTGTTCAACAATATGAATGTGATGAAAAACCTAACCGCCGGCCCCGTCCGCATTAAGGGCATGGATCGGGCGGAGGCAGAGGCCAAGGCTCTGGAGCTGCTTGGCCGCGTGGGGCTGGCCGACCGCGCCGACGCATACCCCAGCCAGCTCTCCGGCGGGCAGAAGCAGCGCATAGCCATTGTGCGTTCGCTGATGATGGATCCCGAGGTGATGCTCTTTGACGAGCCGACCAGCGCCCTTGACCCGGAAATGATCGGGGAGGTGCTGGATGTTATGAAAAATCTTGCGGAAAGCGGCATGACCATGATCGTCGTCACCCATGAGATGCGCTTTGCCCGTGAGGTCAGCAGCCGCACCATCTTCCTGGACGGTGGGCACATAGAGGAGGACAAGCCCTCTCACGAGCTCTTTGCGCACCCCGAAAGTCCGCGCCTGATCAGCTTTCTCAATAAGGTGCTGTAAAAAAACGCCTCTGACCCATCGGCCTTGATCCTTTATATAAAGGCCGGATATACACCGGCTGCAGAGAAAACGGCAGGCTCATTTGGCCGGGCCCCGCCTCTTTTTCATCTGTCAAAAAGCTTCAAAAATACCCCTGTTTCGGCAAAACGAAACAGGGGTATTTTCTTGCAATAATGAGGAAAGGCACCCGGCAGGAGCCGATTGGCGTATATCTCACCAATCAAGGCACACAGAGCGCAGCTATCACTTGATATCTCACGCCGGCGGACAATCATCGCAGAAGATTGTGTCCAGCACCTGCTCCTCTGTGATGGCGCCGAGCAGCTTTGATGTCGGCAGGCTGTTCAGCACCCGGCAGACATCTTCCCGGCGGAAGGGGACGCCTCGCAGGGCCTCCACCAGCGGCTCTATGCTGCAAACCGCCAGGAAATCGCCATTGAAGCGGATATCTGTTATACAGCCGTGGGACACAGAGACGCCTACCTCCAGGCAGCCGCCGTCCCAGTAGCGCTTACCGGTCATATCGAACTTAGGCGAGCGGCCATAGTTCCACTCCCAGGTGTCGTATTTCTCCGCCTTCAGCTTGTCCACCTGCGCCAGCTCATCGGCTGTCAGGGTGTCAAACACCATTCCGCTGCCGGCCAGGGCCTCTTTCAGATACGCCCAAAAGGCGGGCATATCCATATCCTGCTTCAAAAAGCTGCGGATATTGCCGATGCGGCTGCGGACGGACTTGGTGCTCTTGGAGCGGAACTTCTCCGGGTCCACCTGCAGGGCCCCGGCCACCATATCGGCGTTAGCATCAAAAAGTAGGGTCCCGTGGTGCAGGATACGGTTTCCGTGCAGCCGCTGGGCCGTGCCGGAAACCTTCCGCCCCTCCACCAAAATATCGTTGCGGCCGGAGGCCTCCGCCTGTAGTCCCAGGCCCTTCAGCGCCTCTACCACAGGGCTCGTGAAGCGGTCCATGCTGATGCTGGCCTTGTCTCCGGCGTCGGTGATAAAGGAATAGTTCAAATTCCCCAGGTCGTGATAGACTGCGCCGCCGCCGGTGCTGCGGCGCACCACATTGATGTGATGCGCCTCCACAAAGGGGCGGTTGATCTCGGCCTCGGTATTTTGATTCTGCCCCACCACGATGGTGTTTTCATTCTGCCACAGCAGAAGATAGTCTCCCTGAGTGCGGTGGGTCAGCACATACTCCTCAAAGGCAAGATTATAATATGGACTTTGGGAGCCCGTTTCTAAATAGTGTACAGCACGCTGCATGCATTATCCTCCTGTTTGTGAGAAAAAATCCCTCCGAGAGTGAGAGAGGGAGAGCTCTCGGAGGGAAATGGATAAGGCTAACTCAGTTTTTGGTATGAATGGCACGCTTTTCGGCGTTCAGTGCCGCCTCGCGCATGGTCTCCGTGACAGTGGGGTGAGAGTGGATGGTGTCGATGATCTCATCCAGGGTCATCTCACCCTCGATGGCCAAGGCGCCCTCAGCGATGAGGTCGGTAGCCCGGGGCCCGATGATGTGCATACCCAAAATCTCACCGTACTCGGCCCCGGCGATGATCTTCACCAGGCCCTCGCCGCCGTTGAGGATCAGGGCCTTGCCGTTGGCGCTCATGGAGAACTTGCCCACCTTGTAGGCAATGCCCTGGGCCTTACACTGCTCCTCGGTCAGACCCACGGAGGCCGCCTCCGGCTCCATATACACACAGGTGGGATTGGTCTTTTCGCAGTAGTGAGCCTCCAGGCCGCAGATGTTCTCCGAGGCTACCTCGCCCATGGCGGAGGCGGTGTGGGCCAGCTGTGCATGGCCGAACACGCAATCGCCGATGGCGTACACGCCGGGCACATTGGTCTCCATCTTGTCATTTACCAGGATGCGGCCCTTGTCGTTGTCGATTTTTCCGGCGGCCAGGTCCAGCCCGGCGGTATTGGCCTTGCGGCCGATGGCCACCAGCACCTTCTCCGCCTCAAAGGTGACGGTCTTGCCGCTCTTATCCTTGCAGACCACCTTGGCGCCCACGGGGCTGCTCTCCACAGACTGCACAGGGCACTCCAGATGGAAGTCCATACCCATCTTCTTCATGTGGGCCACGCCGATCTTGGTCAGATCGCCGTCCAGCATGGGCAGCATATGGTCCATAGCCTCCACCACGGTGATCTTGGTGCCGAAGGCTGCGTAAGCGCAGGCCAGCTCCAATCCGATGACGCCGCCGATGACCACCATGGTCTGGGGCAGCTTCTCCAGGGACAGAGCGCCGGTGGAGTCGATGCAGTTGGGGTTTTCCTTCAGGCCGGGAATGGGGGGCTGGGCATTGACGGAGCCGGTGGCCACGATAATGGCGTCGGCGGTCATGGTCTCCTTGCTGCCGTCGGCCTTGGTGACCTCCAGCTGCTTCTCGCCGATGAACTTGGCAGTGCCGTCCACCTTCTTGACCTTGTTCAGCTTCAGCAGGCCGGCCACACCGCTGGTGAGCTGCTTGCTGATGGCGTTCTTATGGGCGATGACCTGGGGGAAGTTGACCTTGACGCCCTCTACCTCCACGCCGATTTCCTTACCCTGGGTCTTGATCTGCTCCACCAGCTCGGCGGAATGCAGCAGGCACTTAGTGGGAATGCAGCCCACATTCAGGCAGGTGCCGCCCAGGTACTGCTTCTCCACAACGGTGACCTCCGCACCCAGCTGCGCGGCGCGGATGGCAGCCACATAGCCACCGGGGCCGCCGCCGATGACGATGACGGACTTTTTGCCGCCGGCAGGGGCAGCGGCAGGCGCCGCCGGAGCCTGGGGTACGGCCGCCGCCACAGCGGCAGGTACTGCACCGGGCACAGCCTCGCCGGCCTGGCCGATCCAGGCCAGGGTACCCTTGACGGGAATGTCATCACCCTCCTGAGCCACGAGCTTCAGCATAACGCCGTCCTGCTCGCTGGTCAGCTCGTTGGTCAGCTTATCGGTGGTGATCTCCGCCACCACCTCGCCGGCCTTCACGGTATCGCCCTCGTGCTTGAGCCACTTGGAAAGAGTACCCTCCTCCATAGTCAGGCCCAGCTGGGGCATTTTCAGTTCATAAGCCATATTTCTAATCCTCCCCGCTTACAGGATGATGCTCATGGGCTTCTCCAGCAGATCCCGGAGAGCCATCACGAACTTGGCGGCCACGGCGCCGTCGATGAGGCGGTGGTCATAGGTAAAGGACAGCCGCATGACCTGGTGCTTGGAGATGTTGCCCTCGTCGTCCATCACCAGCTCGTCCTCCACAGCGCACACGCCCAAAATGGCGGCGTCGGGCTGGTTGACGATGGGTGTGAAGGTCTCAATGCCGAACATGCCCAGGTTAGAAACAGAGAAGGTGGAACCCTTGTACTCGTCCGGGGTCAGCTTGTTGCTCTTGGCCCGGGAGGCCAGATCCTTGGCGGCGGCGGAGAGGGCGTCCAGGCCCATGCGGTCGGCGTCGCGGATCACGGGAACGATCAATCCCGCGTCCAGAGCCACTGCCATGCCCAGGTTTACATGGGCCCGCTGGATGACCTGGTCGCCGTCCAGGCTCACCAGCACCTCCGGGTGCTGGCGCAGGCACTTGGCCGTGGCCTTGAGGATCAGATCGTTGACGGAATACTTGCTGCCCGTCTCGGCCAGGAGCATCTTGCGGAACTTCATCAGCTCCGTAACATCCACCTTGGTGTTCTGGGTAACAGGGGGGATCTCCGTGTGGGACTGCAGCATACGCTGAGCCACCACCTTGCGCATACCCGCCAGCTTGGAGACGGTGTCACCCTCCATCAGCTCCAGCCCGGTCTTGCTCACGGGCTTGGCGGCGGGGGCGGGCTCGGCAGCCACAGGTGCCGCGGCCTTAGGAGCCTTGGCGGCAGCCAGCACATCCTGCTGGCGGATACGGCCGCTGGGGCCGCTGCCTACGATACCGCTGACATCCACGCCCAGCTTGGCCGCCGTCTTGCGGGCCAGGGGGGAGATGCGGATACGGGCGCCGCCTGCGGCCACGGGAGCGGGCACAGGGGCGCAGGCCCCGGGTGCGGCGGGAGCAGCCGGGGCGGCAGGCTTATCGCGGTTGGCGATGAACTTGGGCGCCACCTGGGGGAACAGGGCCAGGGACAGCACATCCTCCGCGCTCTTGGCGATGTCCTTGAATTCCTCCTTATACTTTTCCAGCTCCGGCTCCAACAGATCTGCCGGGCGGCAGGTGATGACGTCCTCGGGGGCAATGCCCGCCTTGGCCCGGACCTCCTCATTGACCTCGCCGGGCAGCTTGCCGTATTCACCACGAAGCATAGCCTTGGACTCCTTGGGGAATACCTTGTAGCGCTCGCCCATGATGATATTCATAACAGCCTGGGTGCCCACGATCTGGGAAGAGGGGGTCACCAGGGGCGGATAGCCAAAGTCCTTACGGACGCGGGGAATTTCCGCCAGCACATCGTAATACTTATCCTCCTTGTCCGCCTGCTTCAGCTGGGAGATCAGGTTGGAGAGCATACCGCCAGGCACTTGGTAGAGCAGAGTGTTGGTGTCCACCCGCAGAACCTTGGGATCCAGAATGCCCGCATCCTGCAGCCGCTGGGCCACCTTGCGGAAGTGAACGGCAGCCTCGGACATCTTGCCCAGGTCCAGGCCCGTGTCGCGGACGGTACCCTTCAGCGTGGCCACCAGAGATTCGGTGGCGGGCTGGCTGGTGCCGTTGGCCATGGGGGAAAGGGCGGTATCCACGATGTCCACGCCTGCATAGGCGGCCATGAGCAGTGTCATATCGCCGGTGCCGGAGGTGTTGTGAGTGTGCAGGTGGATGGGTACGGAAACGGTTTCCTTCAGGGCCCTCACCAGGGAGTAGGCGTCCATGGGCAACAGAAGGTTTGCCATATCCTTGATGCAGATGGCGTCAGCACCCATCTGCTCCAGCTCCTTCGCCAGCTTTACGAAGTAGGCTTCACTGTGGATGGGAGACATGGTGTAGCTGAGGGTAGCCTCCACCTGGCCACCGTATTTTTTGGTGGATTTGATGGCCTGCTCCAGGTTGCGCACATCGTTCAGCGCATCAAAAATGCGGATGATGTCGATGCCGTTTTCAATAGACTTGCGGCAGAAGGCATCCACCACGTCGTCGGCATAGTGCTTGTAGCCCAGGATATTCTGGCCCCGGAAGAGCATTTGCAGCTTGGTGTGGGGCAGACCCTTTTTTAGGGTGCGCAGGCGCTGCCAGGGATCCTCGTTGAGAAAGCGCATACACGCATCGAAGGTGGCACCGCCCCAGCACTCCAGGGAGTAATAGCCGATGGAATCCAGCACCTCCAGGGCGGGGAGCATATCCTCAATGGTCATGCGGGTGGCCGCCTGGGACTGGTGGGCATCCCGGAGGATGGTATCGGTGATCAGCAGGGGTTTATTGGATAAAAATTCCATAGTAATTTACCTCCATTAACCGAAAAGGGAGATCAGCACGCCGGCGGCGATAGCCGAGCCGATGACACCGGCCACATTGGGGCCCATGGCGTGCATCAGAAGGAAGTTCTGAGGGTCTTCCTTCAGGCCCATCTTATGGATGACGCGGCTGGACATGGGGAACGCCGAGATGCCACAGGCACCAATCATGGGGTTGATTTTCTTTTTGACGAACAGGTTGATGAACTTGGCAAACAGCACACCGCCCACGGTGTCGAACACAAAGGCAAACAGCCCCAGGGCAATAATCAGCAGCGTGCCGCCCGTCAGGAACTGGTCGGCCTGCATTTTGGTTGCAATGGTGATGCCAAGGAAGATGGTGATGAGGTTGGCCAGCACATTCTGCGCCGTCTCGGACAGGCTGTTCAGCACGCCGCATTCACGCAGCAGGTTGCCAAACATCAAAAAGCCCACCAATGCCACGCTGCGCGGGGCCACAAGGCCTGCAATTGCTGTCACCACAATGGGGAACAGAATGCGCACG
>OHOA01000352.1_pt1 | contig 24230 bp, 19 predicted proteins | sample 1569681 | NCBI WGS metagenome assembly OHOA01 (sample SAMEA3879609, study PRJEB24766) | human gut metagenome | biome: human-associated habitat; feature: feces | place: USA | collected 1985/1987 | reverse complement strand
GAGTAGAGAGACTGCAGGAAATGATCGATGAGAGCAGCAATATTGTATTTTTCGGAGGAGCAGGGGTATCTACCGAAAGTAATATTCCGGATTTTCGAAGTGCAACAGGAATTTATCATCAGAAATATAAGTATTCACCGGAACAGGTGGTCAGTCATAGCTTTTTTATGAAATATCCGGAAGCATTCTATGAGTTTTATAAAGAGAAGATGATGATTTTGGATGCGAAGCCAAATGCTGCCCATCTGAAACTGGCAGAATTGGAGCAGGCAGGAAAATTGCAGGCTGTTGTGACACAGAATATTGACGGACTGCATCAGGCGGCAGGAAGCAGAAACGTCTATGAACTTCATGGAAGCATCCACAGAAATTACTGTATGAAATGTGGGAAGTTCTATGATGCGGAATATGTGAAGAATTCAGAAGGAATTCCGAGATGCAGCTGCGGTGGGATGATTAAGCCGGACGTAGTACTTTATGAAGAGGGACTTGACCAGAAGACGATCCAAGGGGCAGTCGAAGCAATTTCATCAGCCGACATGCTGATCATCGGAGGTACTTCCCTTGTTGTTTATCCGGCAGCCGGTTTTATTGATTATTTTCACGGAAAACACCTTGTTGTGATCAATAAATCAGAAACAGCCAGAAGTGTCCGGGCAGAGCTTGCAATATCGGCTCCGATCGGAGAGGTTCTTGGTGCGATTCAGGTGAGTGACGAATAAAATTTTTTTTTCTGCAAATACTTCTGAAAAGGAGGATGCTGTCAGCAGCAGAAAGAAGTATGGGAAGAAAAAAGAAAAAGACGATCAATCTTACTAAACTTGAACCGGAAGAAAAGCTGAAGTATGAGATAGCAGAAGAATTGGGCCTTTTAGATCGCGTGATGCAGGATGGGTGGAAGTCATTAACATCAAAAGAGACAGGACGGATTGGCGGAATGGTCACCGGAAGAAGACGAGAGATAAAAAAACAGACAAAAATTGCGGATGAAAATGATGAAAGATAAACAAAAGTAAAATTTTGAATGACACAGCTTTTGACAAATAAGGATAAATTTGGTAAAATAGACAGAATGGGGAGAAATTATTTTGCGTTAGAATTCGCAGAGTTTTTTGGAAAGTGATAACTTTGGTGACATAAATGACAGAAAAAATTTCAATATTTGATGTGGAGATTTCCTGTATCAAGGCAAAAGAAGCGATGATGCAGGCAATCGGATTCATGAAAGGCGATTCCATCAATACCATTGAACTTGTATCGATGGAATCTCTGATGAAAGAACATGAAAATCCGGAATGGAAAAAAAAGGTTTCAATGCAGGATCTGGTCCTTCCGGGAAGTGTAGAGATTCTTGAGGCAGCTAAAACAGACGATGCAAGATTGCTGCGGGAGACAGATGATAAGTTGTTCTTAAGAATGTTTTTGAAATATTTGCAGAAGAATCATCATAAGATCTATCTCCTGGCAGCAAGTCAGGAGGAACTGGTGAAAGCAGAGGAAGCTCTTGCAAAGTATAATCAGGGGATTCGTGTGGTAGGAGATGCTGTGATCCATCCGGAAGACGGAGAGCTGACAGATGCAGACCGGATTCATGGAATAGTGAATGCAGTCAATGGATCAGAGGCAGATTGTATTTTATCAGTCCTTCCATCGCCGGCACAGGAAGATTTTATTGAGCAGAACCGGGCATTGATCGATACAAGAGTCTGGATTGGCTGTGGATCAGTTCTGATGCGCAGCTTTGACGATAGAAAGATGACAAGCCGAATAAAGAGAATGTTAGTAAAGAAAGTATTTCGCTATAAAGTAGAGAAACAGAATTAGCCTTTGTGAAGAATGCTAAAAGATAAAAATGTGAATATTTCATGGATTCGACGAAGAAATGCATAAAAAAGATGGATTTCCTCTTTCTTTTTTTGCTGTTTTGCCTTAATATAATATAAGGGTATGTGTACGGATAAATAATACCTACGAAAAAATTGTGGAATATGCACATGCGTGTTACTACTTACAGTTTGCTGTGATCAGCAATACATCGTACAGAGTGGAGGAAAAAAAGATGATTTCGAATCAGATACTTCAAAACACTATTGAAGGATTAAAGGGAATATCAAGGGTTGATTTCTGTGTACTCGACACAGAAGGCAAGGAACTTGCAGCAACATTTGATATGGCAAAAGATTGTGGGGAAGCGGTTCTTTCTTTTGTTGAATCACCGGCAGACAGCCAGGTGATCCAGGGATGCCAGTTCTTTAAGATCTTTGATGAACAGCGTTTGGAATATGTTTTGCTTGCAGATGGCGAGACAGAAGATGTGTATATGCTCGGTAAGATTGCGGCATTTCAGATCCAGAGTCTGCTTGTAGCTTATAAGGAGCGTTTTGACAAAGATAACTTTATCAAAAATCTTCTTTTAGACAACCTTCTTTTGGTTGATATTTACAATCGTGCAAAGAAATTACATATTGACACAGAAGTAAAACGTGTTATCTTTATTATTGAAACATCGCACGAGAAAGACAGTGCTGCACTTGATAATGTGAGAAATCTTCTGGGAGGAAAGTCAAGAGACTTTATCACAGCTGTTGATGAGAAGAATATTATTGTTGTGAAAGAACTCTCAGATAAGGACGGCAATAAGGAACTTGAGAAGATGGCGAAAGAGATGCTAGATACGCTCCAGGCAGAGGGAGGCGACGAGCAGATCCATATTGCATACGGAACCATCGTAAGTGATATCAAGGAAGTATCCAAGTCATACAAAGAGGCGAAACTTGCACTTGATGTAGGTAAGATTTTCTTTGATGAGAAGGATATCGTTGCTTATACAACACTTGGAATCGGTCGTCTGATTTATCAGCTGCCACTGCCACTTTGTAAGATGTTTATCAAAGAGATTTTCGAAGCAAAATCTCCGGATGACTTTGATGAAGAGACATTGACAACGATCAATAAGTTCTTTGAGAACAGCCTTAATGTATCAGAGACATCCAGACAGCTCTATATCCACAGAAATACACTGGTATACAGACTGGATAAGCTTCAGAAGAGTACCGGTCTGGATCTGCGTGTGTTTGAGGATGCCATTACTTTCAAGATTGCCTTAATGGTAGTAAAGTATATGAAGTATATGGAGACATTAGAGTACTAGAACCGTAGGAGTATAGATAAGTTTTAGGAGGAACATATGATTGAATTAAGGAATGTGACGAAGGAGTATTCCAAAGGTCACGCAGCCTTGAATGGTGTTTCCGTGAAGATTGAACGCGGAGAGTTCGTATTCATCGTTGGTGACAGTGGATCAGGTAAGTCTACATTGATCAAATTGATCATGAAAGAGTTGAATCCGACCGAGGGTACAATTATCGTCAACGGCCAGAATTTGAACCGTATGAAACACAGAAACATTGCTAAATACAGAAGAGGACTTGGAGTTGTGTTCCAGGATTTCCGTCTTCTGAAGGATCGTAATATTTATGAGAATATTGCATTCGCACTGCGTGTGACTGAGACACCGACCCGTGTAATCAAGAAGAAGGTGCCGGCAGCTCTGTCACTGGTAGGACTTGCACAGAAGTATAAGTCATTCCCAAAGGAACTCTCAGGTGGAGAGCAGCAGCGAGTAGCGATTGCAAGAGCAATTGTAAATGAACCTGCCATTCTGCTGGCGGACGAGCCGACAGGAAACCTCGACCCGACAAACTCATGGGAGATCATGAGTCTGCTGAAAGAGGCAAATGAGCGTGGAACAACAGTACTTGTTGTTACACATAACCAGGAGATCGTAAACGAGATGAACGAACGCGTCATTACTATGAAGCAGGGCGTAATCGTCAGTGATGAGAAAAAAGGTGGGTATATAAATGAGGATTAGTACATTTGGATACGTTGGAAAGCAGGGCGTTAAGAATATCTGGAGAAACAAGATGTTTTCACTCGCATCCATAGCGACGATGTCAGCATGTATTTTCCTGTTTGGATTGTTTTTCTCGATACTTGTTAACTTCCAGTATATTATTAAAAGCGCAGAAGAAGGTGTTGCAATCACCGTATTCTTTAATGATGACGCAACAGAGGAACAGAAGAAAGAGATCGGTGAGCAGCTTGAGTCCCGTGATGATGTTTCGGAAGTGAAGTATGTGTCAGCAGATGATGCATGGGCAGAGTTCCAGAAAGAGTATTTTGGAGACAACCCGGAACTTGCAGAAGGTTTTAAGGATGATAACCCGCTGGCAGGTTCAGATAACTATGAAGTCTACATGAAGACGGTAAAAGGTGATAATAAGGATCTGATTGCGAAGAGTAAGTCTCTTTCAGCTACGCAGCAGGATCTGGTTAAATTTGCACAGAGTCTGGACGGAGTCAGACAGGTCAATAAGTCAGATGTTGTAGCGAACACACTTTCCAGTGTGAATATGCTTGTTGCATATGTTTCAATTGCGATTATCGCAATTCTTCTCGGAGTATCGATCTTCTTGATCAGTAATACGGTAACAACAGGTATTACTGTCAGAAAAGAAGAGATTGCAATCATGAAATATATTGGAGCGAAGGACTTTGTAGTAAGATCACCATTCGTGATCGAAGGTCTGATCATTGGATTATTCGGTGCAGCAATTCCGCTTGCCCTGCTATATTTCCTTTATGACAAGGCTGTAGTATATATTATGGAGAAGTTTAGTATTCTGAAGAATATCATTACATTCCTTCCGGTTGGAAATGTATATATCTATTTGCTGCCGATTGGGCTGGTAATGGGAATTGGAATTGGATTCCTCGGAAGTTACTTTACTGTTCGTAAGCACTTAAGAGTGTAATAGGAGATACCTATGAAAAGACGGATGAGAAAGGTGACAGCACTGGTTCTGTCAGTCGGAATGATGCTGTCAATGACAATTACTTCCGGTGCTGTGACAATTGATGAAGCGCAGAAAAAAGCAGATGAGCTGCAATCACAGAAGAGTGCAGCTCAGGCTGAAAAAGATACACTTGCTGAGAAACTTAATTCCATCATTGACCAGATGAACAAGACGCAGGAAGAATTAAGTGCCAAGGAAACTGAAATTTCAACAGCTGAGGAAGAGCTTGTACAGGCGAAGGTTGATGAGGATGATCAGTATAACAGCATGAAGAAGAGAATCAAATTCATGTATGAGGGTGGTAATACCCAGTTCCTTGAGATACTGATGTCCAGCAGCAATATTGGTGATCTGCTCAATAAAGCGGAGTATGTATCAAAGCTTTCTTCCTATGACAGAGATATGCTTGTTGCTTTTCAGGAAACGGTGAAAGTTGTAGAAGAAAAGGAAGCAAAGCTTAAAGAGGAGTATGAGAAACTGAATACATTGCAGACCAGTTTGGTGAGTCAGCAGACAGAGGCGCAGACACTGATCAGCAGTAAGGAAGCACAGATTGCGGAGATTCAGAATCAGATTACAGATAATGCGAACCTTCTTGCAGACCTCAAGGCGAAAGCAGAAGCAGCAAAACGTCTTCAGGAAGAGCAGGCAGCGGCGGCTGCTGCAGCTGCTGCGGCGGCAAAGAAGAACAATAGCGGAAGCAGTAGTAACGGAAGCAGTAGTTCCAGACCGGCTTCCAGCGGAAACGTAGTGAGCGGAAGTGGATATTTTACACATCCATGTCCGGGAATGACATACCAGTCCAGTTATTTCGGTGAGGTTCGTTCTTTTGACTCAAGACCACATAAAGGAAATGATTATGCTGCACCGACAGGAACACCTACATATGCAGCAGCAGCCGGAACAGTTATTACGGCAGGCTGGAGCAACAGTGCGGGAAACTGGGTTGTTATAAGCCATGGAAATGGATTGGTGACAAAGTATATGCATCACAGCTCAATTTGTGTGAGTGCCGGTCAGAGAGTAGCAAAAGGACAACAGATTGGATATGTTGGTTCTACAGGATATTCAACCGGAGCACATCTACATTTCCAGGTGGAGCTTAACGGAACACCAGTGAATCCGAATAATTATATGTAAGACAAAGGGATTCAAAATCTTCCTTTCATGTTTACATGAAAGTGATTCAAAGAATAAAGGGGGACAAAGTGGAAGATTCTGCTTTGTCCTTTTCTTTAAATAACAGCGAAAGGGACAGACAATGGAACAGAAAAAGAAAAAGGGATATGGAGCCGGGATTGTTACCGGAATTCTTGCAACAGTTCTTGTCAGCCTGCTTCTCCTTGGGGGATTCAGGGTCATTACAAACACAGCCGGCAGTTATGCATCCGGTAAAGTGACAGAAAAAGAGGTATCAAAAAAACTGAATAAGCTGAATGCTTTGATTGATAAATATTATCTGTATGAAGATGAAATTGATACAGATCAGCTGGCAGAAGGAATTTATTCCGGATATACGAGTGCACTGGGAGATAAGTACACTGTTTATTATGATGAAGATGAGACGAAAGCTCTGATGGAATCAACAAGCGGAACATTTTCAGGTGTGGGTGCAACGCTGACAAAAGATGCGGATACGGGCTATGCGACAATTGTAAATGTCTATGAAGACTCTCCGGCAGAGAAAGCAGGACTGAAAGCAGGAGATATCCTGGAGAAAATCGATGACCACGAGGTTGGTGATGAGCAGCTTGATACGGTGGTGTCCTGGATCAAAGGGGAAAAGGGAACAGATGTAAAGATTACAGTTCTCAGAGACGGAGAAGAACTGGAACTGACTGCCACACGAGATACGATCGAAGTGAAGACAGTTTCGTATGAGATGAAGGAGAACCAGATTGGCTATATCAGAGTGTCTGAGTTTGATACAGTAACTTATGACCAGTTTAAAGAAGCGTTGGACGATCTTGAAAAGCAGGGAATGCAGGGTCTTATTGTCGACCTGAGAAACAACCCGGGGGGAAGTCTTGATACAGTTACGAATATGCTACGTCTGCTTCTTCCGGAAGGTACAATTGTATCAACAAAGGACAAGAATGGAAAGACAGACGAAATCACTTGTGACGGAACTCATGAATTTAAGAAACCAATGGCAGTTCTTGTAAACCAGTACAGTGCCAGCGCATCTGAAATCTTCAGCGGTGCAGTACAGGATTATGGAACAGCGAAGATTGTCGGAGTGACAACGTATGGAAAAGGTGTTGTGCAGCAATTGATGGATCTGGGAGATGGAACCTGTCTGAAAGTGACGATTGCTGAGTATTATACCCCAAATGGAAGAAGCATCAATGGAAAAGGTGTTGAGCCGGATGTGGAAGTGGAATATCAGTATGATGAAGAAAATCCAAAAGCAGATAATCAGCTGGATCAGGCATTAAGCACAGTTCAGGGAGAAATTAGTGAAAGTACACAAAACCGATAGGTTGAAAATATCTTGTTTTGATGAAAAGCTAAAATGTGTGACAATTTGAATAAAACCTCTTGAAAATCAAAAAACTCTGTGCTAATATTGAAAACAAGTTTTAGCAGACTAAAGTGCTGAACCAGAAAAAGGCAAAGAACAAGACTCTGATTCACAGAAACTGACAGGAAGTTGGCGTCACCGACTGAGAGCGCCGGACAGCGGAGCGGATTAAGGGAACACTTGGGAGCTGGCTGTCTGAACAGATGAAGTAGGGCAGCACGTGGAGCATACGTTACATGCAAAGAGTGGAATCTGGCTTACACAGGGATAAGATTTGAAATGTGAAGACTGAGATTCAATGCGGGTGGTACCGCGGATATTATGATTGTAATTTCCGTCCCGGGATACTGATGTATCCCGGGGCTTTTTTATTTAGAAAGCTTCTTCCCGGGATGCTGGAATCTGAAAGGAGAAGAATTATGGAATTTGTAACAGGTGTAAAAAAGAAGGAAACATTGGAACTGAGTGAACTTCTCGAAGAGGGAAGAATTGGAGCCGAAGTGAAAGTAAATGGTGCGATCCATACGATCCGTGATATGGGAATAATTGCATTCATTATTCTCAGAAAAAGAGAAGGACTTGTTCAGTGTGTATATGAAGAAAATATTTCCAAATTTGACTTGAAAGATGTGAAGGAAGCAGATACAGTAGAGGTAACAGGTGTGCTTGCAGAGTCTGCGAAAGCTCCGAATGGGATTGAGATTCGCCTTGGTGAATTGAAGATCTTAAGTGAGCCGGCAGAGCCAATGCCGCTTCCGATTGCAAAGTGGAAGCTGAACACATCTCTAGAAGCAAAATTAAACTACAGACCGATTTCTCTGAGAAATATCAGAGAGCGTGCGAAGTTCAGAATTCAGGAAGGAATCGTAAGAGGGTTCCGTGATTTCCTTTATAAAGAAGGATTTACAGAGATCCATACTCCGAAAATCGGTGCCAAGAGTGCAGAGGGCGGTGCGAACCTTTTCCGTCTGGAGTATTTCCACAGACCGGCGATCCTTCAGCAGAGCCCACAGTTCTATAAGCAGATGATGGTCGGAGTATTCGACAGAGTCTTTGAGACAGCGCCAGTATTCCGTGCAGAGAAACACAACACAAAGCGTCATCTGAATGAGTACACAAGCCTTGATTTCGAGATGGGATATATTGATGGATTTGAAGATATCATGGCAATGGAAACGGGATTTCTTCAGTATACGATGGAGCTGTTGAAGAAAGAGTATGCAAGAGAACTTCAGATTCTGAATATCGAAGTACCGAAGACAGATAATATTCCAGCAGTAAGATTCGACGAGATCAAACGACTGGTATCCGAGAAGTATGACAGAAAGATCAAGAACCCATTTGACCTGGAACCAGAGGAAGAGACATTGATCAGCCGTTATGCGAAGGAAGAATGGGATGCAGATTTTGTATTCGTTACTCATTACCCATCAAAGAAACGTCCATTCTATGCAATGGATGATCCGGAGGATCCGACTTACACGCTCAGTTTTGACCTGCTTTTCAGAGGAATGGAGATCACAACCGGCGGACAGCGTATTCATGATTATCATGAACTTCTTGCGAAGATGGAGAAGCGAGGTATGACAGATGAAGGCATGGAGCAGTATTTAAGTGCATTTAAGCATGGAATGCCACCACACGGAGGTCTTGGAATAGGTATGGAACGTCTGACAATGAAGATGATGAACGAAGACAATGTAAGAGAAACAACATTATTCCCAAGAGACTTAAGTCGTCTGGAACCATAAGAAGAAAATACAAAAAACGGGTCAATCCCCCTGGATTGAACGAAAAAACTGTTGGATGTGAAGGTCTGAACTGAGAAAGAGAACTGCCCACAGGATGTTGTGGTCAGAAACTTAAGGAGTAGAAACGAGGGAGGATCTTTATGTTTAAGAAAAAAGAATGTTATCTTTGCGGAGGTAAATTAATTAATGGCCGTTGCAGTTCCTGCGGGCTGGATAACACAAAGCTGGACAAAAAGAACTACAGGCTGAATGAGAGCAGCTTTGATCGCAAGAAAAAAATGACATATTCCCAGAAACGACAGAATGAGACTGGAGAGACAAAAAAACGGGAGAAAAAGCAGGATGCGGGACATCTCTGTGAGAGTCATAACGGACGGAAAAGAACGCAGACAGAATATCAGCAAAAAGAAAATCCGCGGATGGAAATCCCACAGACAGGGCAGATGCAGCCAGGTGGGCCGACGGTATTTAATCCGGCAAGGAAGGTTCATGCAGGATCTTACGAGGAACAGAAAAAGGCAAGGAAAATCAGTGGAATTCTTGCGGGAATTATCGTAGCAATCGTAGCATTTACAAGCATTGCAGGTTCCGTTGGTGATTTCATTTCCTCATTTGGGGATGATTTTCATTCCTTAGATTATGACTGGAATGATGATGGCAGCGAAGTGGATTCTGAGTATGATCCATATATGAATACAACGAGAGAACTTTCTGAGACAGGAGCAACTTATGATTGTGTATTAGGATATGGGGAGTATGAGATCGGAGCACAGATCCCGGAAGGAACTTATGAAGTGGAGCTTGTCTCAGGAGAAGGCTCCATGCAGCAGGATGATCCTGAGAATTCGATTTATTACTATTCTTATTTTAGTGAAGATGAGTCAGATACGGATGCAGGAGATTATCTGGATGATGTGAGACTGTATACAGGAGGTCATCTGAAGATTGATACAGGACTGGTTGTCCAGTTTCATTCTGAGAATGCACAGACGGAACAGATGCAGCTGGAAGAAAATCCGCTGACGGAACAGGTAACATTGAAAGCCGGAAACACTTATACGGCGGGAACAGATTTCCCGGCAGGATGGTATGATGTGACCGAGGTATCAGGAGTCGACTGGGCGGAGCTTCATTACAAGATTTATCTTGGTGATTTTTATGATAAGGAAAATGAAAATCTCAATTATGAAAATTATGGACTCTGGTTTTATGATACAGATGGATCAGAATCTTATAGAAATGCAGTTTTCCCGGAAGGAACGGAGCTGGAAGTGGATGATGGGGACTTAATCCTGACGCCGTCCGGCTCAGTAAAAAACCAGAACTATGACAGTTTCTATGATATGTACCGCTACAGGTCGCAATAAGCTGAGAAATTTATGATACTGATTTTGGAAATTGTCAGGATTAGCAAAGACAGAGTAGAAAGAAAGGATGATTAAATTGGCAAATAAAATATCCGATGAAACAATCGAGTATGTAGGAATCCTTGCCAAGCTGGAACTTTCAGAGGAAGAGAAAGAAGCAGCGAAAAAAGACATGGAGCAGATGCTGGATTATATAGATACATTAAATGAACTTGACACAGCAGGAATCGAACCGATGTCTCATGTATTTCCGGTACAGAATGTGTTCCGTGAAGATGTTGTGACAAACGGAGATAACAAAGAAGCGACACTTGCGAATGCACCACTTCGTAAAGAGGACAGTTTTGAAGTGCCGAAGACAATTGGTTAAGGGAGTGAGAGTAGATGGATTTATTAAAACTTACAGCCCTTGAACTGGGCGAGAAGATCAAAGCAAAAGAAGTAACTGTACGAGAAGCAGTTGATGCAGTGATCGGACAGATCAGAGAATCAGAGTCAGAGATTCACAGCTTTGTGACGATAGATGAAGAAGGTGCTTATGCACAGGCAGAGGAAATTCAGAAGAAAATAGATGCGGGCGAACTGACAGGTCCGCTTGCAGGTTGCGGTAAAGGATAATATGTGTATCGAAGGACAGCTTACCACATGCAGTTCCAAGATTCTTTCCAACTTCAAACCGACCTATACGGCTGAGGCAGTTGAGAACCTCAGAAAAGCAGGAGCAGTTATCATTGGTAAGACGAACATGGATGAATTTGCCATGGGAAGTACAACAGAGACATCTTATTACGGACCGACACGCAATCCGCACAACACAGCGCATGTTCCGGGAGGTTCTTCCGGTGGTTCCTGTGCGGCAGTGGCAGCATCCGAATGTTATTATGCACTTGGATCTGATACCGGCGGATCCATCCGTCAGCCTAGTTCTTTCTGTGGAGTTGTCGGACTGAAACCGACTTATGGAACTGTTTCCCGATATGGACTTGATCAGATCGGACCGGTAGCGAAAGATGTATCGGATTGTGCGGCAATTCTTGAGGCGATTGCATCTCATGATCCGAAAGACAGCACTTCTATGGATCGTGATGATTGTGATTTCACAGAAGCGCTCGTTGATGATGTGAAAGGACTACGTATTGGAATCCCAAGAGATTATATGGGAGAAGGTCTGGATCCGGAAGTAAATGATGCTGTGATGAAAGCCGCAAAAGTACTCGAAGAAAAGGGTGCGATTGTTGAAGCATTTGATCTGCGTCTTGTAAAATATGCAATCCCTGCTTATTATACGATCGCAGATGCAGAGGCAAGTTCTAACCTGGAACGTTTTGACGGTGTAAAATATGGTTATCGTACAGAAGATTACGATGGACTTCACAATATGTACAAGAAAACACGTTCAGAAGGATTTGGTCCGGAAGTAAAGAGAAGAATCATGCTTGGATCTTTTGTCTTAAGTTCAGGATATTATGATGCTTACTATCTGAAGGCACTTAGAACAAAAGCTTTAATCAAGAAAGAGTTTGACCGTGCATTCCGTAATTATGACATCATTCTCGGACCGGCAGCACCGACAACTGCTCCGGAGCTTGGAAAGAGCTTAAGTGATCCGATGAAGATGTATTTGGGAGATATTTATACAATCTCAGTCAATCTTGCAGGTCTTCCGGGAATGAGCGTTCCGGTTGGAAAAGACAGCAAAGGACTTCCAATCGGTATGCAGCTGATCGGAAATGTATTTGAAGAAAAAACTTTGATCCGTGCAGCATATACCTATGAGTGTGCGACAAAGAAGATGCATGAAAAACCGGCATCTGTCGGTCTTATGTCAGAAAAGGAGGTGCGTTAACAATGGCAAAGCAGTATGAGACAGTCATTGGACTGGAAGTGCATATTGAGCTGGCTACAAAGACAAAGATCTTCTGTGGATGCAGCACAGAATTCGGTGGCGCACCGAATACACATACTTGTCCGGTATGTACCGGTATGCCGGGATCGCTTCCGGTGTTGAATAAACAGGTTGTAGAATATGCTATGGCGATTGGTCTTGCAACAAACTGTAAGATTACACATGTATGCAAATTTGACCGTAAAAATTATTTCTATCCGGATAACCCGCAGAACTATCAGATTTCCCAGCTGTATCTCCCGATTGCCAGAGATGGATATGTAGAGATCGAGAGTGGTTCGGGAAAGAAGAAAGTAAGAATCCACGAGATGCATATGGAAGAAGATGCAGGTAAGCTGGTTCATGATGAGTGGGATGATACTTCACTTGTCGATTATAACCGAAGTGGTGTGCCACTTGTAGAGATCGTATCTGAACCGGATATGCGTTCCGCGGAGGAAGTTATTGCTTATCTTGAAAAATTGCGTATGATCGTGCAGTATTTAGGAGCATCTGATTGTAAGCTTCAGGAAGGTTCTATGCGTGCAGATGTCAACCTGTCTGTCCGTGAAGTCGGATCCGATCAGTTTGGTACAAGAACAGAGATGAAGAACCTGAACTCATTTAAGGCAATCGCACATGCAATTGAAGGCGAGCGTCAGAGACAGATTGAGTTGATCGAAGAAGGAAAACAGGTTGTACAGGAGACAAGACGCTGGGATGACAACAAAGAGCATTCTTATGCAATGCGTTCCAAAGAGGATGCACAGGATTATCGTTATTTCCCGGAACCGGACCTTGTTCCAATCGTGATCAGTGATGAATGGATCGAGAAAATCAAATCTCAGCAGCCGGAACTTCGTACGGAGAAGCTGGAGCGTTACAAGGAACAGTTTGATATTCCGCAGTATGACGCAGAAATCATCACAGGTTCTAAGAAAATGGCCGATCTTTTTGAGGCAACAACAGCAATCTGTGAGAAACCGAAGAAAGTTGCAAACTGGCTGATCGGAGAGACCTTCCGTCTGATGAAAGACAATGGAATGGAGCCGGAAGATTTAACATTCTCTCCGGAGAACCTGGCAAAATTAATTGATCTTGCGGATGCAGGAACCATTAACAGTTCTGTGGCAAAAGATGTATTCAAGCAGATTTTTCAGGAGGATATAGATCCTGAGAAATATGTCGAAGAACACGGGCTTAAGATGGTGAACGATGAAGGTGCACTCCGTGAGACAGCTGCTAAAGTGATCGCAGACAACCCACAGGCAGTCGCAGACTTCAAAGGCGGTAAAGAGAAAGCAATCGGAGCACTGTTTGGACAGACAATGCGCGCCATGAAAGGGAAAGCAAATCCTGGAATGGTAAACCAGGTGCTGCGAGAGTTGTTAAAATAAAATTTGATTTGTCTGTTAGGATTCCTGTAAATGGAACAGATATATTTATTGACCTAATATTGAAATTAAGATTGATATATTGACAGCCTGGAAAATGTCTGCTATATTACAAGTAGAACACAGAGAAATAATAAACTATATATGTTCAAAACAATAAGAGATTCGGAAGGATGTGGAAAGAATGAAACGAGATTATTATGAAGTGCTTGGGCTGTCAAAGGGCGCAGAGGATAAAGAAATAAAGAGAGCATATCGTAAGCTGGCAAAGAAGTATCATCCGGACACGAATCCTGGGGATAAAGAAGCGGAGAAGAAATTCAAAGAAGTGACGGAGGCGTACTCTGTACTGAGTGATCCGGAGAAGAAGAAACTGTATGACCAGTTCGGTCATGCTGCATTTGATCAGAGCGGTGCTGCAGGTTCCGGATATGGAAATGCCGGTACAGGTGGCTTTGGAGGATTCGGCGGAAACGGCGGATTCAAAGGCGGTACTTACCGTAGTTATGGTGGACCGGGAAGTGGATATCAGGAGTATCATTTTGAAGGTGGCGACATGGATGACATGTTTGGTGACATTTTCGGAAATATGTTCCATGGAGGAAGTGCTTCAGGTCGCAGCAGAAGGACATCAGGATTTACAGGAGGATTTGGAGGTGAAAGCTTTAAATCAAAAGGTTCTGATATCAAGGCAGGTATCACTGTAGGATTTGACGAGGCTGCATTTGGTGGAGATAAGGTTATTACTCTGAGTAATCCGGAAAATCCAGGACAACCGGGACAGTCACTGAAGGTTCATATTCCGGCAGGTATTGATAGCGGAAAGTCAATCCGTTTAAGAGGAAAGGGAATGCCGGGAACCGGTGGTGGTGAAGCCGGAGATCTTCTGTTGAAAGTAACAGTTGCTCCGAAACCTGGATATGAGCGGAAAGGTATGGATGTATATACAACCGTATCTGTTCCGTATACAACAGCTGTTTTCGGAGGTGAGGCATTGGTCCATACACTGTATGGAGATGTTATGTGTAAGATTAAAGAGGGAACACAATCGGGTTCCAAGATTCGTCTGAGAGGTAAGGGAATTGTTTCGATGAAAGATTCATCCGTTCACGGAGACCAGTATGTGACAATTCAGATTGAAGTGCCAAGAAACTTAAGTCCGCAGGCAAGACAGAAATTAAAAGAGTTTGAAGAAATCTGTCAGGGGAGTTCAAGAACAGCATAAATAAATGAAAAGACCAGAGGCTTGTTTTACAAATTGAAACAAGAACCTCTGGTCTTTTCTGCTGTTTAGAATATTGCTGTAGCTGTTTAGAAGTTACTGTGAGCAGTAACGTTTTGCACAGGTACAATTTATAGCCACTGACTCAGAAATTTGAAGCCAGTAACAAACGAATTATAATTGGGATTCTGCTAGTCACGTTCCCAACGACCGGAAGCACCACATGGAAGAACCAATCCTGAATCTGTAACAGGAAGTCCGATCTCCTGAGAATCTACATGTCCGTTCCAAGGTTTTAATTCAGTTGAGATCATGTAGGTAAGTACGGCAGGAGCAAGTCCTGTTGTATAAGAATTCACAAGGAAGAACAGTGCATCCTTGGAAAGAATCTTTGTACAAAGCTTGATGAGTGGATGGATCATATCTTCAATCTTCCAGATCTCGCCTTTTGGTCCACGCCCATATGACGGCGGATCCATAATGATTGCATCATAAGTGTTGCCACGGCGGATCTCACGCTCAACGAACTTCACACAGTCATCGACAAGCCAGCGGATCGGTGCATCTCCCAGACCGGAAGAAACCGCATTCTCCTTTGCCCATGTCACCATACCCTTAGATGCATCTACATGAGTAACCTGCGCTCCGGCAGCTGCCGCTGCAAGTGTAGCACCTCCGGTATAGGCAAAAAGGTTTAATACTTTGACCGGACGTCCAGCATTCTTAATCTTCTCAGAGAACCAGTCCCAGTTAGTTGCCTGCTCAGGGAAGAGTCCTGTGTGCTTGAAACTAAATGGTTTTAAATTAAATGTGAGAGAACCGTAATGGATCTGCCACTGCTGTGGGAGACTAAAAAACTCCCATTCACCGCCACCCTTTTTGCTACGGTGATAATGTCCGTTCATCTCTTTCCAACCGCGGTTCTTCTTAGGAGTATCCCAGATGACCTGCGGGTCCGGACGGACAAGAAGATAATTTCCCCAACGCTCAAGCTTTTCGCCACCTGAGCAGTCAAGAATTTCGTAATCTTTCCAATTATCTGCAATCCACATGAATAAATTAATCCTTTCTACAAAAATAATCAATCATAATCATTCAGAGACAATCTCAAAAAACGATACATTTTTGAAATTGTTTCGTTTTATATCGTCTATAACATTTCTATTATAATAGAAAGTCCTATGGTAATGCAATGAAAATTTTCAGATTCAGAAATCAAGTGTTGCCAGCCGGTATTGTTCACACGATGTGTGAACAGCATTCTTATAGTGGGACTGGTTAAAATGCACTAATAACCTACTAAACAGATAGGAATATAAAAGCAAAACGCCGAAAACATATAAAACCTATTGACGTAGTAGGTTAATAAGGTGTATCATACGCCTATCGAATCTGAGATGCGAAAAAGTAACAGTGTTACATCAAATGATAGATGGAGTGATGAGTATGATAAAAGTAGAACATGCAAACAAAACATTTTCCGGGAAATACGGTACAGTACATGCGCTGCAGGATGTCAGCATTCATGTAGAGAAAGGTGACATCTACGGAATTATCGGATTTTCCGGAGCAGGTAAATCAACTTTGATCCGGTTGGTAAATGGATTAGAGACACCGGATACGGGAAATGTTATAGTCCAGGGAGAAAATCTTGGGAATCTGAAAAAAACGCAGCTTCGCAAGCTTAGAAGAAAAATCGGAATGGTTTTTCAGCAATTTAATCTTCTTGAATCAAAAACAGTGTATCACAACATTGCATTGCCATTGATTCTTGAAAAGACACCAAAGGAAGAGATTGATAAGAAAGTAAAAGAAGTACTCCGGTTTGTAGAACTGGAAGATAAGAAAGATGTTTATGTAAGCCAGCTTTCGGGAGGACAGAAACAGAGAGTGGGAATCGCAAGGGCACTGACAACAACACCGGACATCCTGCTCTGTGACGAGGCAACAAGTGCACTGGATCCACAAACTACAGAATCCATTCTGAAACTGCTTAAGAAGATCAACCGGGAGATGGGAGTTACAATCCTTCTGATCACACATCAGATGCAGGTCGTTCAGATGATCTGTAATAAAGTAGCAGTTATGGAGAACGGACAAGTAGTAGAGGCCGGAAGTGTGCTTGATGTATTCGGAAAGCCACAGGCACCTGTTACAAGAAGATTCGTTCAGACTGTAGTAAATGATCAGATTCCGGAAAGCATTCTAAGTCTTGTGAAAGAACAGAAAGAACATTTCCGGGTAGAGAGGCTTAAGTTTATCGGAAGCAGTGTAAAACGACCTGTGATTTCAGATATCTGTCATGTGGATGGAATTGTAGTAAATATTCTGGGAGCGACCGTGCAGGAATTGCAGGAGAATGTAATGTGTGTGTTCATTTTGCAGCTGATCGGAACGGAAGAGAAAATATTAGAAGCTGAGAAACAGATTGATGAGAATGGAGTAATCAGAGAAAGAGTGGAGGCGATTTAATGGAACAAGAGTATTTTGGAGTATCACTGGAAAAGTTACTGACCAGTGGTGGACAGACATTATATATGGTTGCATGGTCACTGATTATTGGAACAATCATAGGAATTATTTTGGCACTGATCCTTGTACTTTGCCGTAAGGGAGGACTGATAGAGAATCTGATCCTTTACAATATTGTAAGTATCTATATTAATATAGTAAGAAGTATTCCATTTGTGATCTTACTGGTAGCGATCATGCCGTTGACAAGGGCAATTGTTGGAACGACCATCGGAAGTACAGCATCACTTGTCCCGCTTGTTATTTATATCAGTCCATATCTTGCACGCTTGATGGAAAATAGCTTACTGGAGATTAATCCGGGTATTCTGGAAGCGGCTGAAGCAATGGGGGCATCTACCTGGCAGACGATTCGGTATTTTCTGCTTCCGGAAACACTTGGGTCTATCGTACTCGCATTGACAACAGGTACGATCGGGTTGCTTGGAGCATCAGCAATGGCTGGATATGTAGGCGGAGGAGGTGTCGGAGACCTGGCACTGACTTATGGATATCAGAGGATGAATACACCATTGATGATTTTTACTGTAGTTGTACTGGTTGTATTTGTACAGATTCTTCAGCTTGCAGGAAATACAATTTCAAGAAAACTCAGACAACATAGATAATTGATTAAGAAAGAACGAGGAGAATTATATTATGAAAATCAAGAAAATTATTGCAGGATTATTAGTAGCGACAACAGCATTCAGCCTGGCGGCATGCGGAAATTCAGGTTCAGGAGATACGAAGAAAAGTGACGCGGATACATCAGAGAAAAAGGAAATCGTCTATGGAAAATCCCAGGGACCATATACAGAACTTTTCGAAGATGCAATCGTTCCAATTCTTGAGAAAGAAGGATATACTCTGAAAGCTGTTGACCTTTCAGATCTTCAGACAGCAGATGTTGCACTGAATGACGGAGATGTAGATGTCAATGTAGAACAGCATACAGCATACATGGACAGTTTCAATCAGAGTTATAACGCAGATCTGGTTGCAATCAGTCCGATTCCAACTGTTCCGGCAGGAGTTTATTCAGAAAAATACGATTCTGTAGATGAAATCCCGGATGGTGCGAAGGTTGCAGTCCCAAATGATGCGTCCAACACAGCACGCTGCTATCTGATGCTTCAGAAAATCGGCTGGATCAAGCTTGACGAGAATGCTGATCCATCCACAGTTACACAGGATGATATTGTAGAGAACCCACATAATATTGAATTTACAGAAATGAACAGCATGACAATTCCGGCAGCAGAATCTGATTTTGATTATATTGCAATCACAGGAAGTGTTGTATATAATGCAGGCATTGATGCTTCTACAGCACTGGCCAATGAAGATATTTCAGATTATCTTGTACTTCAGGTTGTTGTAAAAGAAGAGAACAAAGATGCAGATTGGGCACAGGCAATCGTGGACGCATACCACTCAGATGAATTCAAACAGTATATGAAAGAAAACAATGATGGATTATGGTGGATCCCGGAGGAGCTTCAATAATTAAGAAAGGCAGTGATGAAAATGGATCAGACAGAAAAATTAATCCTAGAGGCAATCGATCAGCACAGAGATGAGATCATTGAATTTGCCAGAGATATATACGATCATGGAGAACTTGGATATAAAGAATTCAATACAGCAGAAAAATTCATAAAGAAGATGAAAGAATTAGGTTTGCGCACAGAAACCGGACTTGCAATTACAGGAACAAAAGCGTATTTAAATGAAGAAAAGAAAGATACAGCAAGCCTTGCACTTCTTGGAGAACTTGATGCACTTAGGATTCCGGAGCATGCTCATGCGAATCCAGAGACAGATGCGGCACATTGCTGCGGACATCATGCACAGATGGCTGGAATCTTTGGTGCGGCACTGGCTCTTACAGTTCCGGAGATCGCGGAAAAACTGGATGGACAGGTGGTATTTTTTGCAACACCGGCGGAAGAGTATGGTGAAATTGGATTCAAAAATGAGCTGCGTGCACAGGGGAAAATAAAATATGGCGGTGGAAAATGTGAGCTGCTTCGTATCGGCGCATTTGATGATATTGATCTTTGTATTACACATCACATTGCACCGGGGGATGACATCATAGTAGGAAGCGGAACCGGAAATGGATTTGTATCTAAAGTGATCCGTTGTTTAGGTAAGGCAGCCCATGCGGCAGGAACACCGGAACAAGGTGTAAATGCTCTGTCGGCGGCGTCACTTGGTCTGCAGGCACTCGGTCTGAATCGAGAGACATTCCGTGATGAGGATTGTGTCCGTGTCCATCCGATCATTACAAAGGGTGGCAACCTGGTAAATGTAGTGCCTGATGAAGTTGTAGTAGAGACATTGGTAAGAGCTAAAACAATCGAGGCATTTACAGATGCAGCGAAGAAAACAGACCGATCCTTTCACGCAGGGGCTACTGCAATGGGAGCGAAGGTTGAAATCACAACACTTCCGGGATATCTTCCGACACTTGCGGAAGAAGCACTCCCAGAATTAAAAAGAGCAGCAGAACTTTCTGCACCGGAAACAAATGTGATCGAGGCCTCAGGACATACGGGAGGATCAACAGATGTCGGTGATGTCCAGCACTTAATGCCTGTATATACATTTAATACAGGTGGTGTAAAGGGTGGACTCCATCAGGTAGAATTTGAAGTGACGGATGAGGAAGAAGCTTATATTGTCACTGCGAAGATGTTTGCACTTGGAGCCTATGGACTTTTGAAAGAAAAAGCAGCAAGAAGCAGAGAGCTTGTTAAAAATTATAAGCCGGTATTTGAAAATTCAGCGAAGTATGCGGAGTTTATGGATCAGTTTGATTCGAAAGAAGTGTTAGAATAATTCTATACATTCCCCTACTTTTATGGTATAATTTAAAAGTTATTTTAATGATTTATCGATTTAATGTGATGAACAGTCGCGTAATAATATCATAAAAGAAAGGAATTGAAGAAGTATGTTATCTACGATAGAATCAGTAAATAGTGCTGTGAATAACTTTATCTGGGGCGTTCCGGCTATGATCTGCATTATTGGAGTCGGGCTTTACTTAAGTATCCGGACCGGCTTCCTTCAGATTAGAAAATTTCCGTATGCGATGAAAGTGACGATCGGAAGAATGCTCCGCAAAAGAGATGCATCTGACGGTGCACTGACTCCATTCCAGGCAGTTTGTACCGCGCTGGCGGCGACGGTCGGAACAGGAAATATCGCCGGAGTCGCAGGAGCAATCGCAATCGGAGGGCCGGGCGCAGTGTTCTGGATGTGGATCTCAGCACTTCTTGGAATGTGTACAAAGTTTTCAGAAGTTACTCTTGCAGTTCATTTCCATGAGACGAATGCGGAAGGAGATCGTGTCGGTGGACCGATGTATTATATCAAAAATGGTCTGAAAAAGCATTGGCACTGGCTGGCTTATCTGTTCGCTGCATTCGGAGTTCTGACTGTATTTGGAACGGGAAATGCAACACAGGTGAATACAATTACAACAGCAATCGATTCTGCACTTTTTAATTATGGAATCATAGAAAAGGATTCTGTTGGAACATTAAATCTGATTATCGGAATTGTACTTGCTATCCTGATCGGCATGATCCTTCTTGGAGGAATTAAGAGAATTGGACAGGTTACAGAAAAGCTTGTTCCATTTATGGCAGCAATTTATGTGATTCTGGCACTTGGCGTTGTTGTTCTGAATTTCCAGAACATTCCGAGCGTATTTGGATCCATTTTCGAAGGCGCATTTTCACCGGCATCTGTGACCGGAGGCGCCGTGGGATCTTTCTTTATGAGTATGAAGAAAGGTGTTTCCAGAGGAATCTTCTCTAATGAGGCAGGACTTGGTACAGGTTCTATCGCACATGCATGTGCAGATACGAAAAAGCCTGTAAAGCAGGGATTTTTCGGAATCTTCGAAGTGTTTGTTGATACCATTGTAATCTGTACATTGACAGCACTCGTTATTCTGTGCAGCGGTGTTCCGGTTGGATATGGAGAGGCGGCAGGAGCAGAACTTACTATTCTTGGATTTACATCCACTTATGGAAACTGGGTATCTATCTTTACAGCTGTTGCAATGTGCTGCTTCGCATTTTCTACGATTATCGGATGGGGATTGTACGGAACGAGATGTGTGGAATTCCTTCTTGGTACAAAAGCGAATAAGCCATTCATGGTACTCTATGCACTCGTTGCAATCGTCGGTGCAACGATGGAACTTGGATTGATGTGGAATATTGCCGAGACATTCAATGGTCTGATGGCGATTCCAAACCTGATCGCAGTGTTCTTATTGTCAGGTGTAGTTGTGAGACTTGTGAAAGAATACTTTGCCGGAGAAGGCAAAGAAAGTTAAAAATAAAACTAGATATAAAAGATTTGAAGCTCTGGTGTTTTTTGAAATCACCGGAGCTTTTTTTGATGAATAAATATACGCAATTATTTATAAAAATAGCATATGGTTTTTCACATATTGCAAATAGCATAAAAGCTATGTTGAATAAAAAAGAAAATGAAAGAAAACTACACAAAAAGTGAAAGGAAAAATGAAATAGAAATATACAAAAAAACGGAAAAGTGAAAAACGTTATATTTTATGTCCTATATTGTCCAAGATTTTATTCAGTGGCTATGGTATAATTTTAGAACGCCTAAATGTGAAAAAAAGATGTTTAAAATGTGAAGAAAAAATGTATATTCTGTGAAATGCATAAATAAACAGTGCTAGCAATGCAAACAACAGAGGTTACAGGAGCTGTTGAAATATAAAAGAAGCGGAAGGAGGTTTATGCAGGCAGTAATGTCTGTGAAGTTGTGATTTGCAAACGAATGTGAACACAACGCAAGGACAGAAAGAAAACTGTTCACTTAAAAAACTAGGAGGCAAAAGAATGAGAAGAAGGTTAAAAAAACTTATCGGAATTACAACAGCTGCAGCAATGGCTGTTTCGTTAGTTCCGACAACCGTTTTTGCAGAGGAACCGGTGGCGGCTATCGCAGAAGAAACTGCAAAGAATGATAATCTTTTGAGAGTCTGGTATGATGAACCGGCAACAGATTGGCAGACGCAGTCATTGGCAATCGGAAATGGCTATATGGGAAGTCTTGTATTCGGCGGCATTAATAAAGACAAGATCCATATTAATGAAAAAACTGTCTGGGAAGGTGGACCGACAAGTTATAATGGCTATAGCTATGGTACAACAAACAAAACAGAGACAGATGCAGATCTTCAGAAAATCAAAGATGATCTGAATGCGATCCGTGAGAAACTGGATGATAAATCAGAGTATGTCTTTGGATTTAATGAAGATTCCTATGAGGCAAGTGGAACCAATACAAAAGGTGAGGCAATGGATTGGTTGAACAAGCTCATGGGAGATTTGGTAGGATACAGCGCACCGAAGGATTATGCAGACCTGTATATCTCCAATAATCAGGATTCATCAAAAGTGTCCAATTATGTCAGAGATCTGGATATGCGTACAGCCTTGGCAACTGTAAACTATGATTATGAAGGGGTTCATTATACAAGAGAATACTTTGACAGTTACCCGGATAATGTAATGGCAGTACGTCTGAGCGCAGACCAGAAAGGAAAGATCAACTTTGATACAAATCTTCAGAGTCTGATCGGAGGAAGAACTCATAAGAGTACAGTTGACGGTGACACAATCACAATGCGTGATGCATTAGGCGGAAACGGATTGAACATTGAAGCACAGTTGAAAGTTATCAACGAGGGAGGAAGCCTTTCTTCAAATGCCAATGGTTCAAATCCATCCATCACTGTATCTGACGCAGATGCAGTTACATTGATCTTTGCATGTGGTACAGACTACAAGATGGAGCTTCCAAGTTTCCGTGGAGAGGATCCACATGACGCGGTTACAGCAAGAATCAATGCAGCAGCTAAAAAAGGATACGAAGCACTGAAAAAAGACCATGTAGCAGATCATGATGCATTGTTCTCCCGTATGGAATTAGGATTCAACGAAGAAGTTCCGACAATTCCTACAGATGAACTGATCCAGAAGTACCGCAACATGGTAGATAACAATGGCGGTGAAGTTCCGACAGAATCCGAGCAGAGAGCTCTGGAAGTAATCTGTTACCAGTTTGGACGTTATCTGACAATCGCCGGATCTAGAGAAGGCGCTCTTCCGACAAACCTTCAGGGTGTTTGGGGAGAAGGATATTTCCAGTGGGGTGGAGACTACCACTTCAATATCAACGTTCAGATGAACTACTGGCCAACACTGGCAAGTAACCTTGCAGAATGTCAGACAGCATACAATGATTACCTGAATGTTCTGAAAGAAGCGGGACGTTATGCGGCAGCTGCAGCCTTTGGTATCAAGAGCGATGAGGGCGAAGAAAACGGATGGCTCGTAGGATGCTTCAGTACACCATATATGTTCTCAGCACTTGGACAGAAGAACAATGCAGCCGGATGGAATCCAATCGGTTCTGCATGGGCACTTCTGAACGCATATGAGTACTATTTGTACACAGAAGACACAGATTACCTGAAAAACGAATTGTATCCATCTCTGAAAGAAGTTGCAAACTTCTGGAATGAGGCTCTTTACTGGAGTGAGTATCAGCAGCGTTATGTATCAGCTCCTTCTTACTCACCGGAGAACGGACCGATCGTAAATGGTGCATCTTATGATCAGCAGTTTATTTGGCAGCATTTTGAAAATACAATTC